>Ga0335085_10002177_pt1 | contig 37585 bp, 40 predicted proteins | sample Lox_Sample_45_FD_206712 | JGI IMG/M metagenome (GOLD analysis project Ga0335085, IMG submission 206712) | Soil microbial communities from Loxahatchee National Wildlife Refuge, Florida, United States - Lox_Sample_4.5 | ecosystem: Environmental > Terrestrial > Soil > Wetlands | place: USA...
CTCACCACGGTCTCCCGGTTCCTCACCGAAGAAGAGCGCCAGATCGCCCTGCCGGTAGCCCAGCGCAGCGCGCCCGCGTTCGGCGATCTCGCCGACTCGATCAGCTCGGACGAGGGCGTCAACGGGCCGGGCTCGCTCCAGGTGACTCTGGGCACCGGCAGCACCGCCCCGGCCGGGCAGATCGCGTTCTCCGGCACGGTGGACTCGCCGTACGCGTCCACCACGTTCGTCGTGTGGGATCTCAGCGTTAACGGCGGGTCAGCGCAGAATCAGGGCGCGTGCGTGCTGGGGAGCAGCCTGGTCGGCCCAGGGCGCGCGACGACCGCGCTGAACCTCGGCGCCGGAGCGTTTCTGCAGCCGTGTGAAACCAGCTGGTGGTCGGCCGGCCCGGTGAACGCGCAGCAGCCTCGTCTCGGCCTGGCCGGTATCCCCCGGTCACCGCGCTGAGCCGCGCGCGGGAGGTAAAGCGGCCGCCAGCCGTTCAGCGCGCCCCGGCGAGCAGGAACGCCCGCGCGATCACCCGGTAACCGGTCTGGTTGGCGTGCTCGTTGGGGCCACGCGGGGCGGCCGCGCACTCCCAGGTCCACTGGCAGATCGCGGCGACATTGCGGGGCAGTGAGCCGTACCCGGGCACGGTCACGTCGGCGCCGAAGTCCGAGGTGTGGAACGCGCTGAACACGTTGGCCACCCGCACGCCGTGGGCCCGGTACACCTTGGCCAGCAGCGTGTTGTACCCATCCGCGGCCAGCTCGGCGGTCCGGGCGATCATCTCGCCGACCCAGCCGTGCCGCCATTCGGCCAGCGTGGGCAGGTAGTAGTTCATGGCCACGACCTTGGTGCCCGGGCTGGCCTGGTGGATCCGGTTCAGGATCGTGTTCAGGTTCCGGCCGGCTTCCGGGATGAAGCTGGCCACGCAGCGGGCCAGCTTGGTCAGCGACGGCTTGAGGATGCAGGAGTACGGGTCGTTGGCCCCGATGTCCAGGGTGACCAGCGAGACGTGGCCGCGGTGCGCGCGGAGGAAGCGGGCCGCCGCGGCCAGCTGTGCGCCACCCCGGTAGCGGCAGATGCCGCCGTGGATCATCGAGCCGGTGGTCTCCCCCGGGCAGCCCAGCTTGACCAGGCGCAGCCCGGGCTGGCTGCGGCGCAGGACCGTGTACAGCTGGTCGGCGTAGCCGTCCTGGGTCGGCTCACTGACCCCGGACGGGTCCGGCTGCACCCCTTGCGACAGCGAGTCGCCCAGCGCCAGGTAGTAGGTGGCCGGCGGGGCCTGCTGCTCGGCGCCGGACAGCCGGCCACTGGACGCCGTGCAGCCACTGACCGCCGCGGTGAGCAGGCCGGCCAGCGCGAGAACAGTGAGCAACGGGCGCATCGCGCTCAGGTTATGCCCCGCCGTGAGCCGCCCCGAACCGCCAAGCCAATGAGCGCGGTGCGTTCTGACAGCGCGGTGCTCATAAGCCAATCCCCCCGGGGCTAACGGCGTAGCCCGGCGATGAGCAGCCCGGCCATGCGGCGCGCGTCGTAGCGCGGGTCGCCGCCGGCCCCCGCGCACAGGTTGCCGATGCCGAACAGCAGTCCGTAGGCATCGACGTCGGCGCGGATCTCCCCGGCCGCGGCGGCGGCGTCCAGCAGCTGGGCGCACACCGGCACCAGGCGGTCGAGAAAGTAGGCGTGCAGCGTCTCGAACCGGGCGCGATCCGACCGCAGCGCGGCGGCCAGCCCGTGCTTGGTGACCAGGAAGTCGACGAACAGATCGGCCCACTGGGCCAGCGCGGCATACGGCCCAGCACTGCTCGCCAGCAGGGCCGGGCCGGCGCCGGCGCACGCGTCGACCTGGTGCCGGTACACCGCGATGATCAGGTCGGCCCGGGCCGGGAAGTGGCGGTACACCGTGCCCATCCCGACGCCGGCCGCCGCCGCGATGTCGCGGACCGGCGCGTCCACGCCGGAGCGGACGAACACGGCCGCCGCCGCATCGAGCAGCGCCTGCTCATTGCGCCGGGCATCGGCCCGCTTGCCCGATGGCATGGCCCGCCCATCGCCGCCGGACATCGTGCAGTCCTCCTGCCATGCCAAGTTGCCAAAGCGGAACATTGCTCCGTATATTGATCGGAGCAGTGTTCCGTTTTCTATGATGCCACAGCGGGAGACCCCTCATGCACGTGCGGTTCGGGATCGCGACGGCTCCGCAGCAGGTCAGCTACCAGGACATCCTGCGGGTCTGGCGGGAGGCGGACACGATCCCGCAGATCGAGCAGGCCTGGCTGTTCGACCACCTGATGCCGATCGCCGGCGACCCCGGCGGGCCGATCTTCGAGGGCTGGACGCTGCTGTCCGCGCTGGCCGGGCAGACGGAACGGCTGCGCCTGGGCCTGCTGGTGACCAGCAACCGGTTCCGGCCGCCGGCCATGCTGGCCAAGATCGCCGCGACCGTCGACGTGGTCTCGGGCGGGCGGCTCGAGTTCGGCATCGGCGCGGGCTCGCGGCCCGGTCACCCGATAGCCCAGCGGGAGTACGCGGCCAATGGCCTGCCGTTCCACGACTCGGCCTACGCGGTCGGCAGCCTGGCCGAGGCGTGCACGGTCATCCGCCGGCTCTGGACCGAGGACCAGCCGTTCGACTTCGACGGCCGCTACCTGCGGCTCACCGGCGCGTTCGGCAACCCCAAGCCGGTGCAGCGCCCCCACCCCCCGATCACCATCGGCGGGCAGGCCACCGCGACGCTGCGCGTGGTGGCCGAGCATGCCGACGTGTGGAACTTCCCCGGCGGCGACACCGGCGAAGCCCTCAGGCGCGGCGCGGTGCTGGACCGGCTCTGCGCGCAGATCGGCCGCGACCCCGCCTCGATCACCCGGTCCCTGGTCCTGCCGGTCTCCTACGACGACCCGGGCAGCACCCGAATCGCCATCGCGAACGCCACCGGCCAAGGCTTCCGGCACCTCGTGCTGAGCCTGCCGGCCCCCTATCCCAGCAGCGTCGCCCGCTGGGTGGCGGATGAGCTGATCAGCGGGCGGGCCTAGCCCGCCAGGCACAACGCCGGTAACCGGCCCGTCCCGCTGCGCCGGCCGAGGTAATCACCCAGGCGGTGTCTCGCGAAGACACCTCCCAAGGCGGCCACCCGGGCCGGCACAGCGGACCGGCCCCCTCCTTTCAGCGGGACGCCCCCCTTCAGCCCCGCTGCCTCCCCAGCTGCGACGTGGTCTGGGCCACGTCCAGACCGTGCAGCCGGAGCAGGTTCTCACCCAGGATCTTCCGCTTGGCCTGGTCGGTGAGCTGCGGATACCCGTAGCCCTCGCACAGGTCCTGCGGGATCTGGAAGTCCATGAACGCGCGCAGCGCCCACTGCGGATGGAAGATCGGCGCCTCCGAGCCGTAGACGATCTTGTCTTCGCCGCACCAGAACAGCAGCTTGCCGAGGATCTCGGCGAACATCCGCGGCGCGCGGACCAGGAAGTTGATCGTCGCCGCCAGCGACGCGTACAGGTTCGGGTAGCGGATCAGCTGCCAGCAGGTCTCGTCCAGGAACGGCAGCCCGACGTGGAAGATGATGAAGTTGATGTCCGGGAAGTTGGCCGCCGCGCCGTCCATGTCCCAGGTCTGGGTGTGCTCGATCGGCTGCGGCCCGAGCGGCACGCCCTTGTGCACGCCGATCAGGTTGACCCCCAACTGCTGCGCCTTCTCGAAGACCGGGAAGGCGATCTGCGGGTCGTCCATCCGCCACGGGTACGGTGACCCGTAGTCGTAGCGCACGTTGTAGAACTTGAACGCCTTCGCGCCGAACTCGCCGACCTGCCGCTCCATCAGGTCCAGCGCCTTGCGGCCCTCCAGCGGGTTGACAGACCCCCAGAAGATGGTCCGGTCCGGGTCCCGGCTGGCCAGGTCGGCACACTCCTGCCAGGGCGAGAGCCCGTCCTTGAACAGGTCGGTCAGCGGCAGCGGCATGGCCACCAGCATGTCGGTGTCCGACTCGTCGTAGACCATCCGCCGGATGTCGCCGATCGTCCACTGCCGGAGGAACTCCTCCGGTGGCAGGTGGGGCTCCCCGTCCGGGGTCAGCGCGTTATGGAACGCGTACAGGTGGTTGCTGAACATCGTCCCGGGCGGGCCGAACGCGTTCTTCTCATCGAAGTTGAACAGGTGCGCGACGCCGTCGAACACGAACACGTCATCGATCATGCTGGTCACCTCTTCCGGCCCCGTGCTCAGCCAGGTACGCGTCCCGGTCGCCGACCTGCGCGGGCGGCGGCAGGAAGCGGAGGACCCGGGCGGCCCGCTCGGACAGCCGGTCGGTGGTCCACGCCTCGTCCCAGACGATCTCCACCTCGGCCGCGTCCACCCCGGGCTGGGCCTCGATCCGCTGCCGCACCTCGGTGAGCACCCGGGCCGCGAACGGGCACCAGCCCGACGTCAGCAGCAACTCGACCCGGACCTGCCCGCCGGCCTGGCGCACCGAGCGCACCAGGCCCATGTCCACCACGGACAGGCCCTTTTCCGCGCAGCACGGGTCGTAGACCTCGCTCAGCGCATCCTCGGCCCACTGCGGCACACCAGGCATGGAGCCAATGGTTGACCAGTACAGACCGTACCGACACCCCCGAAATTTCATTTACTGAACGCCAGTGCATATGCACTCGCCGTCCACCAGCGCGCGGACAAACCACGCAACCGGGCACGGTGTGCCGCTTCCCCCCAGGCGATCTGCGCGGCATGCTGGGACCGTGCATGACGCAGGTCACGACGCCGAGCCCGGCGACCTGATCCGCAGCGTGTCCCGGGCACTGCGGATCATGGAAGAAGTGTCCCGGTCGGACCGGCCGCTGCCGGTCAAGGCCATCGCCCGGCGCTGCAGGCTGCACGTGTCCACCGCGTACCACCTGGTGCGCACGCTGTGTTACGAGGGTTACCTGGTCAGGCTGCCCAGCGGCGACTACGTGGCCGGCTCCGGCCTGGCCGAGCGGTTCCACGACCTGATGAACTCGCTGCGCCGGCCGCCGCAGGCCCGCGCGGTGCTGCGGCAGCTGGCCGAAACGACCCAGCACAGCGCCTACCTGGCCTGCATCTCCGGCCAGCGGCTGGTCGTCGTGGACCTGGAGGAAGGCGACCAGTCACCATGGCTGGAGGACCTGCAGCCCGGCCTGGAAACGGCCGCCCACGCGACCGCGGTCGGCAAGGCGCTGCTCGCCGCGCTGCCCCGCCGCGACCGCCGCACGCTGCTGGCCGAGCATGGCATGCGGCCGTTCACCCGGAACACGGTGACCGAGCCGGGCCAGATCGAGACCGAACTGGCCGAACTGGGCCCCGGTCAGCCGGCCACCGAGTTCGGCCAGTTCCGGAACAACGTGTGCTGCGCCAGCATCGCGGTCCCCGGGGACGAACCAGGCACCTGGTGGGCCCTGGGCACCACGGTCCGCGGCCTGGACATGCCCCCCGCCCTGCTCGGCGAGCTGCAGTTGGCGGCTAACGACCTCACGCCAGGCGGAACCCACCAGCCCTGACGCGGCTGGTGAACGCGGCCCACTGCGCGGGCTCGAAGATCAGTTTCGGCCCCTCTGGGTTCTTAGAGTCGCGCACTGCAACTACAGCCGGCAGATTCCGCGCCACTTCCACGCACTGCCCGCCGTTCGCGTTGCTGTAGCTGCTCTTGCACCATTTAGCCGTGGTCAGATCCATGGCGGACGTCTCCCTCTACTCGGGCTATGAAGTCTAGTGATGCCTCCGGCGACAGGGCCACGGCGCGGATCATGTCGAATGCCAGGTTAAAGGCCGCCACCTCATCCGCCTGCTCGATCAGCCGGGCACTCTCTACTGACTCGGTGTAACCAATATCGCGCCCGCCGCCCAGGCCAAGCAACGTGAATTCACCCAGCAGGCCGGCATGCGCCCCAGCCGAGAACGGCATGATCTGCAACATCACTCCGGGATGCTGGGCGACCTCAGCCAGATGAGCGAGTTGAGCACGGAATACCGCGACACCGCCAACCGGACGGCGCAGTACGCCCTCGTCCACGACAACCCAGAACATCGGCGGCTTGGCCCGGTCGAAGATCCGGTGGCGTTCCAATCGCGCCGTAACACGGCTTTCGATCTCCTCGTCGCTGTCGGCCGGCCTGCCTGCCCGGAACAGCGCCCGGGCATAGTCCGCCGTTTGCAGCAGCCCCGGAATGGCTAGGGCGCTGAACTCGCGGATGCTGGCTGCTTCGCGTTCACGTTCTACGAACTCGCGGAACCAGAGCGGGTAAGCGTGCATGTCGCTGTCCATGGACTGGCGCAGGTGGGCGAACAGGCCGCCGGTGTCCAGCGCGTCGTCGCAGCGTTTGGCCAGGTCCGGGCTGGGCATCCGCTCGCCGACCTCGATCCGGCCGACCAGGGCGGCCGAGTACGTGATCGCCTGGCCCAACTGATCCTGGGACATCCCGGCCGCCGTCCGGCGGCGGCGTAACTCCGCGCCGAAGAACGCCAGCAAGCTGGCCCCTGGGTCGAATCATTCCTCGACGACCTGTACGAGTCCGATCCAGCAGGCCACCGGCTGGTGAATCAGGCGATCCTCGTTCTGGAACGCAACGGTCCCGCGGAGGGGCGCCCACTGGTTGATTCCATCACGGCGTCGCGGATTGCGAACATGAAGGAACTCAGGCCACCGTCGTCCGGGCGCAGCGAGATCAGGATTTTACTGGTCTTCGATCCGTGGCGGGCAGCGATCTTACTGGTGGCCGGAGACAAGTCCGGTCAGTGGGAGAAGTGGTACCGGGCAGTCATCCCCCACGCTGAGCGGTTGTACGACGAGTACCTTGCCGAGCGCAGGAAGGAGTTGGGGCTATGAGCGACGTGTCGCGCTGGCGCGACTCAGGACACCTGGAGCGCGCAGTTGAGACGGCCGGCGGTCAAGAGGCTTTCGACGTGGCCGTCGCCGCGATGCTGGATGACGCGCGCGGCTGGCGGCTGGCCGAGCTGCGCAAGCGGCGCGGGCTGACCCAGGAGCAGGTTGCCGTCCGGATGGGCGTATCGGTGGCCCGTATTTCCCAGATCGAGAGCGGCGACGTGTCCACCCAGGACGTGCTGAGCAGGTTCGTCGCCGCCCTGGGCGGGACCCTCAAGCTCATCGCCGACTTCGGCGACGAGCAGCTCAAGCTGGCGTGATAAGGAGGCCAGAGCACACCTGAGCGACTGGCTGGAACGAGCCCATGAAAGGACAGAGATCATGACTAGTGACGGTGGCCTCCCGGTCGCCCCGCTGCTCGGGCTCGACACGGCCACCTCGATCGAGCGCCTGAGCAACGAAGGTGTCATTGGGCGGCCCGATCTGGCCCAGCGGCCTGTCGCGTCTGGGCGGCGGCGCCCACGTCCGCGCCGTCCGGTCGCCGACCTGGTCAGGGAACAGCGGGACTGAGCAAATGCGGTGACCAGCACGTTCACGGCGGGGGAGGAAAAGTGGCGGGCGCGCCTGGGGACGCTCCGCCAGGTTGTGCGCCAGCACCTGGTGTCCCGGCAGCTGGCCGGGCACCTCGCTGACCGGCCCGGGCAGCGAATCCTGGACCTCGGCTGCGGCCAGGGCAGTCAGCTGCTGGTGCTGGCCCGGCGCGGCCACCTGGTGACCGGCCTGGACAGCTCGGCGGCGTTGCTGGCCGGCCTGGGCAGCTCCCTGCGCGCCGAGCCGCCCGAGGTGCACGACCGGGTCCGCCTGGTCCAGGGCGACGCGCTGCGGGCAGCGGAACTCTTCGAGCCAGAGGGGTTCGACGCGGTGCTGTGCCACGGCGTGCTCATGTACCTGCCAGACCCGGGCCCGCTGCTGGACGCCATGGCGGCCGTCACGGTGCGCGGTGGCCTGGTCTCGCTGCTGGTCCGCAACGGCGACGCGCTGGCCATGCGACCGGGCCTGGCCGGCGACTGGCTGGCCGCGAAGGCGGCCTTCGACGGCGACTCCTACGTCAACCGGATCGGCGTGCAGGCCCGCGCCGACCGTCTCGGCGGCCTGACCGCCGCCCTGGCCGCCCGTGAGCTGGCCGTACAGGCCTGGTACGGGGTACGGGTCTTCACCGACCAGGCGCCCGATGACGCACCTGTGCCCGGCGACGGCCAGCTCACGCTGATCCTTGAGTGCGAGGAACGAGCCGGCCGCACCGACCCCTACCGGGGGGTGGCCGCCCTCCTCCACATCATCGCCCAGCGCGGTAGCTCCTTCGGGGACGCGTGGCCTGAATGAGCACCGTTGGACGCCGCGTCGTGGTGACCGGCATGGCCGGGGCGGGGAAGAGTACGTTCTCGCGAGCGCTGTCGGCCAAGACCGGCCTCCCCCTCATCGTTCTCGACGTCCACTTCTGGCTACCGGGCTGGACCGAGCCGACCGAGGCTGAGTGGCGCGAGAAGCAGCAGAGACTGCTGGCCGGCGACGACTGGATTGCCGACGGCAACTACCACGCCACGCTCGCTCTTCGGCTCGCGCGGGCAGACACGGTCGTGTTCCTCGACACCCGGTGGTGGATCTGCGCATGGCGCGCGCTCGTGCGCGGGATTCGAACGCGCCCGGTTGACTTCGAGCTGCCCAACGGCTGTGACGAGTCCCGGTTGCGCCGGCTTCGCGATGAATGGTCGCTGGCCTGGCGCATCTGGCGAGTCCGCCGCTCGGAGCGCGAAAGAGAGCTGAAGATCCTCTCGCGGCACGGAAAGCACGTGGCGCTGCACGTGCTCCGGTCCAGGCGCGCCGTGCGCGAGTTTCTGGACGAATGAACGCCGGTGCTCCGGCTCAGTTGCGCAGCGCGCGCCCTATCTGCTGCGCAGCACTGGCGAATTGCTCCAAGTACCACCGATCTTGGGCATTTCCCAGAGCCGCCCGAGCGGGTGGTGGCGGTCAGCTCAGCCTTCAGCGGCTCACTCATCCAGCCGTTGTCCGTTCAGCCAGCTCGCCGACAAGTACGTCCGCACCGCCCGCGGCTGGCCGCGCCGCCTGGCCCGCGCCCCCGCCGTGAGCGCGACCAGATGAACGGAGCAGCGACGGGACCTGGATTCGTATACCGACGGAACGGCCACGTTGGCGTACGCAACAAATGCCTTAGCGAAGCGGCGTTGCCGCGGTGTTCTGGCCTGGCCCAGAGGGGGGGCCAGGCTGATTGCTGTGATAATCCAGACGGCGACCGCCGCCGGTCAGTTATCCCTCGCCGGAATCAGTTCGGCGCCGCATGTGCACTGGTAGGTCGACGGCCCGGCCGCGCCCGGGCAGTGGCATTCCTCCTGGATGAGCACGCGGCAGTTGCAGTCCGCATGAGTGCAGGTCAGGATCGTTCCCTTGGGGTAGGAAGTCATCACGCTCGCCTCCTGTCTCTGCAGGCACGGACGGGGTAGCTTCACGCCAGCCCACCAGGCCCATGCGGCCAGTATATGGGAACGTCCCGACATTTTTCGGCCATCGGCTCCGGGCTCACTCGTGCCGGCCCGGGGCGAATACCCCCGGGAGGTTTAAGAGAAACCCCCGGGGAGTATGACTAATACCCCTCACGGGTTTCGGAGATTCCCGGCTGGCTTGCCGACCCGGCTGCGTGCGATCTAGTGTGCCATTCGCCGGCCGCGGCCAAATAAGGCAAGCGGGGTTGCAGAGTCGAGGATTGCCTGTAATGACGCATGCCATTGACACGGACTTCATGGCGGAGCTGATACGTGCGACCACCCCGGCGGTCTGGCGGGCGTGCGCCGCCTTGGTCGACCCGGAGTCCGCCGATGACCTGTGCCAGGAAACCTACGCCCAGGCGCTGAGGTCGCTGCCCCGGTTCCGCGGCGAGGCGCCGGTGCTGGCCTGGTTGCTGGCCATCGCGCGCCGCGTCTGCGCCGACGAGATCTCACTCCGTCAGCGGAACCGCCGGCTGGCGGCTGCCCTCAGGACCCACCCTGTCAGCCCAGGCAGCGCTTATGCCCGGATCGAGCTGGCGGATGCGCTGGCCCGGCTGCCCAGGGCACGGCTGGAGGCGCTGCTGCTCACTGCGGTTGCCGGATTCTCGTACGCCGAAGCGGCCAGGCAGTGCGGCTGCGCGGTCGGCACGATCCGCAGCCGGGTGGGCCGGGCCAGAAGCGACCTGCGGCTGGCCCTGCGCCCGGACGGGCACGGTATCGCGGTAGTGGGGAGTTCCCGGTGAGCAGTACCTGGATTCCCGGCTGGGTGGGCCTGGCCTGGGTCCTGATCTACGCCGCGATCGCCTTCTGGCACCTGGGGCACCTGACGGTGATGGCCGGGGCCGGCCGGCTGTGGCATGCCGGGCACGTGCTGATGGCCGCCGGGATGATCGACATGTTCTGGCCGTGGGGCGGCATGCCGGCCGGGCCGGGCGCGGGCCAGGCCATCTTCGCGGTCGCCGCGGCCGGCTCCCTGACCCGGGCGACGGTCAGCTCCGCACGAGGCCGGCCGGGCACCCGGCTCTGGCTGCTGACCACCGCCGATCTCGCGGTCATGGTCTACATGTTCGCGCTGGCATCGCTGCGATACCTGGTTGTCGTCACGGTCATACTGGCCGCCTGGCAGTTGGCGGAGGCAGCGGCCTGGGCTTCTGGGCGCCTGGGCGCTGGCCGCGATGACGCGGGCCTGCGGGTCAGTCTCGCGCTGATGAGCGCCGGCATGGCGTACATGCTGCTCGCCATGCAGTTCGGCATAGCGATGACCGGGCCCCACATGCCGGGTATGCCCGGCATGTGACTCCTGCCGCACCCGGCGGCTCTTTGCGGTCAGACCGTGGCGACTAGGCCCGAGTGACCCGTGACGACCAGCGCCACGATGGCCAGGATGGCCGCCGCACTGAGGGCTTGCAGGCCATAGCGGGTGGCCAGCAGAGCGAGCCGGCGGCTGCCGGAGATCTTGCGGTCGCTGCGCAGCGGGCCGCGCAGCCTGCGGATCAGGAGCGCGAGCAGGGGCACCTGGAGCAGCCAGATGAGCGGCCGGAGCCAGGAGTAGTACCCGACGTCCAGGCCGAGGACCAGCGCGTGCCACACCGACAGCCCGTAGAAGACGAGCACGAACCGGTGCACGAACCGCCACCGGCTCAGGCCGACCATGCGCCGCAGGTAGTACGTCGGGGCCACCAGGACCAGTATGTAGACCGCGAAGATTCCCGCGTTATAGCCCCAGACCGCCTGCGGCCAGCCCTGGCTGGCCCACTGGCCGGGGATCAGCACGGTCTTCCAGCTATCACCCATCGCGTCCAGCGCGGTGGCCAGGACATGCACCGCCACCAGCCCGATGACCAGCAGCGAGAGCTGCCGGTGGGTGCGGTCGATCTGCCGGTAGCCCAGCGGGAACCAGGACGCGGCCCGGCCCGACTGCTGCAGCCCCAGGATCGCGGTCAGGTAGGCGAACAGCAGCCCGGCCAGCCCCGAGGCCTGCAGCACCGGGAACGACCAGAACCTGGCCATCTGGTTCATGTGCATGCTGGACATGGCCAGGGCCGCCGGGCTGCGGTCCTGCGACTGGAGCCGGGCGATCCACACGTACAACGCCAGCGTCACCGCCACACCCGCCACGGTGACCAGCAGCGCCGAGCGCACCGTGTCACGCTCCGCATCTTGGCCCGCGGCCTTCTGGCCCGGCGGCAGCCCAGCGCCGTCCGCCTCAGTCTGGCTGGTCATTGAGCCCTCGCTTCCGGCATCGGCTGACAGCGGGCCACCTGGCCCGCCAAGCAGATAAGTCCGCCCCGACCCGCCAGTAGTTCCCGGCAATTCACCCGATCGCAGCGCGGGGGCCTGGTCCGGTCAGCCTGGCCTGGCTTCGGCGGCGCCCTTTCCGGTGCGAGACGGCGATCTTGCGCTGGGGCATGAGGATCTCCGCATCCTCAGTGGCGGCACCCAGTGGCTGGCGGTGGGCTCTTGGCGATTAGGCCGCCGTGAGTCATTGTTGAATCGTAGGTAGTTGCCCCGTTTGCCCCGGAGCGTCCGTGAGGGACATGATTCATGGCCACGGGCGCTCCGCATTGCCCCCGGGCATGCTGGCCGCACTGGCCCGGGAGGAGTTCCCGGCGTTGCTGGCAGAGCCTGGCGTCGTGTACCTGGACAGCGCGGCCACCACCCAGAAGCCGCGGCGCGTGATCGAGGCGGTCACCGCGGAACTGGCGACCGCGACCGCGAATCCAGGCCGGGGGGCCTATCCGTGGTCGAGCCGCGCGTCCCGGCGGGTCGCGGATGTCCGGGAGCGAGTCGCCAGATTCCTCGGCGCGCAGGGCCCGGATGAGGTGGTTTTCGTGCCAGGGGCCACCGCGGGGCTCAACGCGGTGGCGCTGTCGTGGGGGATGGCGAACCTGGCCGACGGAGACGAGATCCTGTTCAACCCGCTGGATCATTCCTCGGCCGTGTTCCCGTGGCTGAACCTGCGCCAGATCCTGGCCCGGTCAGGGACGCGCATCACACTGGTGCCTTACGCGGTGACCGCGACCGGGGAGGCGGACACGGCCCACATTCTGTCCAGGGTGTCGCCGCGTACCCGGCTGATCGTGGCCACCCATGTGCACAGCCTGTTCGGGTCGATGACGACACTGGAGGAGCTATCCGGCCGGCTCGGTGACCGGATCCGGCTGTGCTTCGACTGCACCCAGAGCGCCGGGCACGTGCCGCTGGACGTAACCGGGCTGGCCGCCGACTTCGCGGTGTTCTCCGCGCACAAGATGTTCGGCCTCCCGGGCACGGGTGTGCTGTATGCCCGGCGGCGGGTGCACCGGGAACTGGCGCCGTTCCTGCCCGGCGGCGGCAGCGCAATCCGGCTGCACGAGGGCCGGCTGGGCGGGCTGCGGATGCCCGAAGGGCTGGAGGGCGGGACATTGGACCTGCCCGGGATCACCGCGCTGGGGGCGGCCCTGGATTTCATCGAGGACCTGGGGATTGGCCGGATCGCCGCACACGGCCAGGCGCTGACCCGCTTCCTGATCGGCCGGCTGCGGGAGATCCCGCAGCTGACACTCCTCCCCGGCGTCGCCTGGGGACAGTGCCCCGCCGGGTACGGGATCGTGTCATTCCGCCTGGACGGGGTCCGGTCCGACGACCTGGGCTTCGCGCTGAGCGCGCACGGGTTCTACCTGCGGGCTGGACGGCACTGCCTTCCACCGGGCAGCGGCTACGAGAACTCGGTCCGGGTGAGCACGCACGTATACAACTCCGGCGCGGAACTGAGCGAGCTGGCCAGTGTCCTGTCCAGGCTGGCGGAGGGGGCGGGATAGCCATGGACAGGAATGCTCCGGCCGCGCCGGTTGAGGGATACGACCGGGCGGCTGCCTCGGCCATCCTGGCGGTCCTGGCCTTCCCTGGGCTGTTCCCCGCCGATGGGCCGGTCGGCGCGCAGTTCCTGGGCGGGGCGCGCCGCCTCGGCTACCGCCTGACACCTCTCACCCCCGAACCGGGCAGCCACCTGACCGCCGCCCAGCTGCGCTACCTCGACGCGTTCATGCGGCCCTGCCCGGCCAGCCTGGTCACCACCGCGACCCACCGGGTGACCTGGAATGACAGCGACGGGATTCCGAACGTCGCGCACGCCGGGCCTAGCACGCTGGGCCCGGTGGTGCCGATCGTGGCCCGGGAGGCCACCCTCGCGCTGTGGCGGGCCCTGGCCGCCGATGCGGCCCTGGCCGATCGGGTGGCCAGCCTCGATGCCCAGGCCCGCGAGGTGCTGGCCGCCACCACCACCGACACCGAGCCCATCGAGATCTTCCGGATCGGCGTCGAGGCCACCGCGCGGACCCTGGTCCAGCACGCGTACCTGGCCGATCAGACGCCGTACCGCACACCTGCCGGGTTCGCCCGCGGCCTGCGCGACAGCGGAATCTTCGGCGTGGTCGCGAGCACCTGGTACTGGGAACTGCAGGCCTCCACGTTCCGCCGCGGCATGATCCCGGCGTCCCTGGTGGCCGGCCCCGGCGGCACGGTGCGCTACCCGGGCCAGGTCAGCGCCACCCTGCGGGCGATGAAGGAGGCTACGATCGCCCAGGCCCACGCGGTGATGGCCCGGGCCACCGGCCAGGAAGGGCTGAGCACCGCGCAGGCGGTGCAGAAGTACCACCATGACCTGGACCTCATCGCCAGGCAGTATGCCCTGCTCCCCGAGGGGGAGCAGCCACGCTGCCTGGGCCAGATGACGCACCCCATCAGGGGCCGGCGGTTCGGCGTGCAGCCCGGGGTGGTGTCCGCCTACGTCGAGACATTCGCCGCCCTGCTGGACCGGGTGGAGATCGCCGGGCTGCCCGGTGCGGCCGACGAGGAGATCACCAACCCGGAGCAACGTACCTTCCACGTACCCGATATGAACTGCAAGCACTGCCGGGCCACCATCACCGGGCTGCTCGACTCCCTGGGCAGCCCGGTAGTCGAGATCGATCTGGTGTCCAAGCGCATCGTGGCGGGCTTCGCGACTGTCGCGGCCCGGGAGCGTGCCTTCGACGCCATCCGGGACGCCGGGTACACCGTGCTGCCGCCGGCGGCCGCGTGACGATCCTGCCACCGCGAATCCACCCGCTGGGCCGGTCCCTCCTAGCCCAGGCGGACACGGTAGCCGGTCTGCTCACCCGGTACGGCTCGCCGCTCCACGTCGTGTTCCCGGAGATCTTCGCGGCGAACGTAGCCGCCTTCCGGCAGCTCCTCGCGGGCTCCGGTCTCAGCTACCGGATCTGCTACGCACACAAGGCCAACCAGGCCCAGGCGTTCGTCCGTGCCGCGCTGAACGAGGGGATCAGCATCGATGTGGCGTCCCCGGGCGAACTGGCCGGCGCGCTGCGGGCCGGGTTCCCGCCCGGCCGGGTGGAGGCAACCGGCCCCAAAGGAAGGGCCTTCCTCGCCACGCTAAGCGGGGCGGGCGTGACCCTCAACGTGGACAACGAGTGGGAGTTGTCGGAGATCATACGGCTGGCCCGGTCCCGGGCATGGGACGGGAAGCGGGTGCCGGTCCTGGTCCGGGTGTCCGGTTTCGGCGGCGCCCCGGGCCGGGCGCCCCGCCGGGTCAGCCGGTTCGGGGTGCCGGCCGGCTGCTTCGCCGCGCTCATCGGCCCGCTATCCGAGGCCCGGGACATGGTGGACTTCCGCGGGCTGTCGTTCCATCTGGACAGCAGCGAGGTGGGTGAGAAGGCGCAGGCGGTTGAGGAGTGCCTGGCGTTGCTGGAACAGTGCTGGACGGCCGGGCTGGCACCGCATGTGCTGAACATCGGCGGCGGCTTCCGGCAGGCATTCTCCGCCGACCCGGCGGCGTTCGAGGCCTACACCCAGGCGCTCAAGCGCGGCCTGGCCGGCCGCGGGCAGCCACTGACCTGGGATGGCAACATGCTCGGCTACCGGTACGAGAACGGGGAGATACGCGGCGTCCCGGTATTCCACAAGTACGGCAATGCCGCCCCGGCCAGCAGCTTCCTCCGCGAACTGCTGGAGCACCCGCTGCCCGGCCACGGTGGCCGGACGGTCGCCCGGGTGCTCCAGGAGACCATGATCGAGCTCTGGGTGGAGCCGGGCAAGGGACTGGCCGACCACGCGGGCCTCACCCTGGCCAGCGTCGAGTTCGCGACACCCGCGCCCAGCGGGGCCTTCCTGGTCAGCCTGGACATCAGCCGGGACAAGATCTGCCCGGCCGACCAGGAGGTCATGCTCGACCCGGTCGTGATCTACCGGTCCCCGCCACCCGGCCCGGACGCCCGGCCGGCGGGTGTCTTCTTCGCTGGCAACCTCTGCCTCGAACGCGACATGGTCTACAGCCACCTCACGTTCCTGGACCGGGTGCCCGGTCCCGGGGACATCGTGGCCTTCGTCAACACAGCCGGCTACCAGATGGACCTGTCCGCATCCGCGGCCCTGCTGCAGCGGCAGCCAGCCAAGGCCGTCGTGCGCCATGGCGAAGCCGGGTTCACCACGTACGCCGACACCGCCGGCCCCGGGGAGGAGGCACCATCGTGCTCTACCACGACATCACCGAGCTGATCGGGAACACGCCGCTGCTCCGGCTCGACTCCGCCCGCCACGGCATCGAGGGCACCGAGTTGTACGCCAAGCTGGAATTCTGCAACCCGTTCGGGTCGGTGAAGGACCGGATCGCCTGGGGCATGATCCGCAGCGACCTGGCCGAGATCACCCGCCGCGGGCAGACCCTCATCGAGGCGTCCAGCGGCAACACCGCCAAGGCCCTCCAGGTGCTGGCTGCGATGCGCGGGCTGCGACTGCGGGTGCTCACCAACCGGGCCAAGGTGCCCGACGTGCGGGACATGCTCGAACTGCTCGGCGGCGATCTAGAGGAACTGCCCGGCCTGTCGGAATGCCCCGACCCGACCGTGCCTAACGACGTGTTCTCCACGATCGAGGCCATGATGGCCCAGCACCCCGGTGAGTTCTACCACACCGCGCAGTACACCAACCCGGTTAACGTGGCCACCCACCACGACACCACCGGGCAGGAGATCGCCGGCGATCTAGGCCACGTCGACCTGCTGTTCGGCGGGCTGGGCACCACCGGCTCAACCCGCGGCGCGGCCACCTTCCTGCAGGCCGCCAACCCGGGGCTGCAGACCATCGGCATCGTGTCCACCAGGGAGGACTTCATCCCCGGCATCCGCTCCGAAGCCGAACTGTGGGATGTCGGCCTGTTCGAGCCCGGCTTCTACACCGAGATCATCCCGGTCCGCGCCGCGGATGCCATCGAGGCCACTCTGGACCTGGCCCGCAGCCACGGCGTACTGGCCGGGCCGACCACCGGGGCCACCTACTGGGCCGCGCGGCAGTACCTGGGCCGCTGCCCCGCACCGGCCGGGCCGCCGCGGCGCGCTGTTTTCATCTCCTGTGACCGGCTGGAGCCCTACCTGTCCTACATCCGGGAGCGCCGCCCCGACCTGTTCGGCCGGGCCCGGCATGCCATGCCCGCGGACCTGACCGACGCCGAGGTGGCCACCGGACCGGAGATATCGCCCAGCGACCTGGCGGCCCGGCTCGGCGAAGCGGCGCTGATCAGCGTAGACACCCGGGGCAGCCTGGCCTACCGGGCCGGGCACGTGCCCGGCTCAGTGAACATCCGCGACGACTGCCTGGAGGACATGCTCCGGCACGGGACCCCCTTCCCCGCCCGCTGCACCGTCGTGCTCATCTGCCCGGCCGGGGACTACTCCCAGCGGCTGGCCGCCTTCTTGACCCGGGCCGGGCACCAGGCGGCCAGCCTGGCCGGCGGCATCGTGGCCTGGCGTGATGCCGGCCTGCCCCTGGAGTCGGGCCTGGCGGCCGGCCGCGCCGCGCCGCGGTAGCCGCAGCCAGCCGGCCCAGCGTCACCCAGTCAGCTCGTACCCGGCCTCGTCCACGGCCGCGCTGAGCGCGGCCCGGTCCGGCGGCGGATCCGCAGTGACCCGGACCTTCCCGGTGCCCAGGTCGACATCCACGCTCGTCACGCCCGGCAGCTTGCCGATCTCGCCCTGCACGGCGGTCACGCAATGCCCGCAGGTCATGCCCGCGACGGTAATAACGGTCTCACTCACGGCAGCATCCTCAGCTCTTCAGGCCATGTCCTCGTCACGCCCGGAGTCTAACCATGGCTGACTCATGATTATCAGCATGCGGGCATCAGTTAAGTCAGCTCCATTCGCCGGGCGGAACAGATTGACACCGTCCGATACTGGCCGACCGCATACCCTAGAGGAGTATCGCACATACCCCCTCCAGGTATTTCAGATACCTGGAGGGGGTTTATAGCCGGGTCGGCCAGCGTCAATTCTCAGACCAGCTAGATACGCTTCTACCTGGGTATACACTTGACATCCAGGCACTCGAGTGTGCTTTCTGCGCAGCCCTCTTGCCTGCTCTGTAAACCAGCATCTACTGTTCTCCCTATAACGCCTGAGTGTCCTGGGAAAGAACGCCCGGCCACCCGGGCGCCTTCACTTATTGGGCGTGTTGGCAGAGGATTTACGGTCCGGCCAGCATCTGGGTCGGAGACTGAGGCGCAGCGACGGCCGCGGGGACGGTCCTGCGCCAGGAAGCCGAGGAGAACCGCATGAGTGACATCGCCGTCGTGGGTGGCCAAGCCGCCCACCAAGGCGGCCGGACCCGGATGGCCGAGGGCACCTGGCAGCACCCTGATACCAGGCGGGTGCTCCAGCTTGCCCTAGCCGCCATCTGGCTGCTGGATGCCGTGCTGCAGTACCAGTCGTTCATGTTCACCACGGGCTTCAGCCAGATGCTGGCCGGGACCGCGGACGGTAACCCCGGGGCCATCGCCAGCCCGATCACCTGGGATGCCCGCCTGGTCGGGCACCACCTCATCCTGATCAATACGGTCTTCGCCACGATCCAGTTGCTGCTGGGCCTGGGCATCGCCTGGCGTCCCACGCTCCGGGTCGCGCTGGCCGCCTCGATCGCCTGGTCGCTCGGGGTGTGGTGGTTCGGTGAAGGACTCGGTGGGGTGCTGAACGGCGCCGCCAGCCCGCTCAACGGGGCGCCCGGCGCGGTGATCATCTACGCGCTGCTGGCCGTGCTGCTGTGGCCCTCCGACCAGCACGCGGCCACCGCCCCGTTCACCGCGGCCCGGGCCGTCGGCGCGCCGGTGGCCCGGGCGCTGTGGCTGGTGCTGTGGGCCAGCCTGGCCTACTTCGCGCTGACACCGGCCAACCGGGCGCCGCAGGCGCTGCACGACATGGTCGCTGGCATGGCCGACGGGGAACCCGGGTGGCTGGCCGCCCTGGACAACCATGCCGCCTCGCTGCTGGCCCATCAGGGCCTGGCCGCCTCTATCGTGCTAGCGGCAGCCCTCGCGGTGATCGCGGTGGGGGTCTACCTGCCGCCCCGCGGCCTGCGGGCCATCCTGGTGCTGGCCATCGTGGTGGCCGCGCTCATCTGGGTCTTCGGCCAGGCGTTCGGGGGCATTCTGGCTGGAGGGGCGACCGACCCCAACTCGGGCCTGCTGCTGATCCTGCTCGCGCTGGCCTACTGGCCCACCCGGACGGCGGCCGGTGCGCCAGCCGTCGCGGCACCAGCGGCGGCGGCCCAGCCGGCCGCCGGCCAGGATGGAGGTGTGGCATGACGCCGAGCTGGATCCTGGACATCCTGGCCGCGGTCATGCTGCTGGTCGCGGCGGTCAGCGCCGGGCGGCTGTTGGTATCCCGCCCGTGGGCCGGGTCCGCTGGCGATGCGGACATCGACGTCGCGCACCTGCTGATGGGCATCGCGATGGCGGGCATGCTGGTCGCGAGCCTGAGCACGCTGCCCAATGACGTGTGGGACGTGATCTTCGCCGTGCTGACGGGGTGGTTCGGCTGGCGGGTCTACCGCGAATCCCGGGGCGAGGGCGCCCGGGTGCTGGCCGACGGCTGCCACATGCCGCACCTGGTGCACAGCGCCGCGATGCTGTACATGTTCGTGGCTATCGGCGCGCCCGCGGCGGCCGGCGGTGGCATGGGTGCCATGGGCGGCGGCGGCAGCGCGATGCAGACGCTGGAGGCGCCCGTGGTGGCGTTCATCTTCGCGCTGTGGCTGATCGGCTACGTGGTTCTGGACCTGGACCGGCTGACCGGGCCGGGGCACGCGCGGGGCAGTTATTTCGCTCCCCCGGCCGTCGTGCCCGCCCACGCCGCCCTGGTCGGGGCCACGGCCGGCAGCGGAGCGGTGGGCCTGGCGGCCGCTTCAGCCGCCCCGGCCGGGTCCGGCGGGAGCGTGGCCACGGCGCCGGCCGGGGCTACCGGCCCGGGCCAGCCGGCGGCTGGAGGGGACGGTACTGGCGCGGGCAGCGGAGTCCCGGCCGATTCGGCCCGCACGATCCTGCTCGGCCCCAAAGTGGCCGCGGGCTGCCGCATCGCGATGGGCGTCACCATGGCCTTCATGCTGATCATCATGATCTAGCTAGGCCGCACCGCACGGTCCCGATGCCCCGGCTCCGGCCGGGGCATCGGCGTTCCACTCCGGCGGTGGCTCAGGCCACCTGGGTGGGTGACCCGGCCGGGCTGCCCTCCTCGGCAGGCGCCGGGCCCGTGGTGGCGGGCCTGGCGCCTGAGGCGGTCCCGCTCCCACCGGGCGCCGCCGCGGGCCGTGCGAAGTGGCGCAGCCGGACGCTGTTGCCGACCACGAACGCCGAGGACAGGGCCATCGCCGCTCCGGCGATGAGCGGGTTGAGAAAGCCCAGCGCGGCCAGCGGGATGGCGGCGATGTTGTAGCCGAAGGCCCAGGCCAGGTTGCCGCGGATAACGCCGAGGGTGGCCCGGGATAGCTGGATCGCGTCCGGGACCGCGCCCAGGTCGTCGCGCAGCACGATGATGTCGGCGGCGCTGATGGCCACGTCCGTGCCGCTGCCCAGCGCGAGGCCAAGGTCAGCGGCGGCCAGCGCCGGCCCGTCGTTGATCCCGTCACCGACCATGGCCACCCGGTGGCCGCCGGCCTGCAGTTCCCCGAGCAAGGCCACCTTCTGGTCTGGCAGAGCCCCGGCGATCACCTGGTCGGCGCCGACCTGGGCACCCACCGCGCGGGCGGTGGCCTCGCTGTCGCCGGTGAGCAGCACGGTGCGCAGGCCCAGGCGGCGAAGGCTGGCGATGGCCGCGGCGGCGGACGGCTTGACGGTGTCCGCGACCGCCACCGCGCCGTGCACCTGGCCGTCCCAGCCGGCCAGCACCACCGTGTGGCCAGTTCCCTCCTGCGCGGCGCACCAGCCGGCTAGCCCGGCCGGAATGGCCAGGCCGAGGTGCGTGACCAGGTTCTGGCGGCCGATGACCACGTCGTGGCCCTGCACCGTGCCGCGGGCGCCTAGGCCTGGCATGGCCAGGAACCTGGACGCTTCCGGCAGCGAGCCCAGCTCAGCCTGGGCCGCCGCGCTGATGGCCGCGGCCACCGGGTGCTCCGAGGCCTGCTCCACCGCGCCGGCCTGCCGTAGCAGCCGCTCCCGGCTGGTCCCGGGCAGCGTCATCACCCCGGTGACGGTCATCAGGCCGGTGGTCACCGTGCCGGTTTTGTCCAGCACGACGGTGTCCACCGCCCGGGAGGATTCGAGCGCCTGGTACCGGGTGATGAAGATGCCCAGCTGGGCGCCGCGCCCGCAGGCCACCATCAGCGCGGCCGGGGTGGCCAGGCCGAGCGCGCACGGGCACGCGATGATCAGCACGGCCAGCGCGGCGCTGAACGCGTGCTCCGCCGGGCTGCCCGCCAGCAGCCACCCGGCCAGGGTGAGCCCGGATGCCACCAGCACCGCGGGCACGAACACCCCGCTGATCCGGTCGGCCAGCCGCTGGATGGCCGCCTTCTGCGACTGCGCCTGCTCCACCAGGGCGATCAGGTGCGCGAGCTGGGTGTCCCGGCCCACCCTGGCCGCCCGGACCACGAGCCGCCCGGTCGCCACCACGGTGCCCGCGGTCACGGTGTCCCCGGTGGCCGCGTCCGCCGGGACGGACTCCCCGGTCATCATGCTGCGGTCTATCGCCGACTCGCCGGACTCCACCTCGCCGTCCGCGGCGATCCGCTCACCAGGCCGGACCACGAACCGGTCCCCCGGGCGCAGTTGGCCGGCCGGGACCCGGTGCTCGGTACCGTCCGGGGCCAGCAGGCAGGCGTCCCGTGCTCCGCGCTGGGCCAGTTCCCGCATCGCGTCGCCGGCGTCCCGCCGGGCCCGGGCCTCGTACCACCGCCCGGCCAGCAGGAACGTCGTCACCGACGCGGCCACCTCCAGGTAGATGCCGCCGCCCGAGGCATGCAGCAGCATCTGCCCGGCGCTCATCCCGGCCTGGTCCCGGTCGAGCACGAACATCGCGTACACCGACCAGGCGCAGGCCGCGGTGATGCCCAGCGATACCAGCGTGTCCATGGTCGCCACGCCGTGCCGGGCATTGCGCAGCGCCGCGGCGTGGAACGGCCACGCCGACCAGATGACCACCGGGGCCGCCGCCGCTAGCAGGATCCACTGCCAGCCCGGGAACCGGGACCACGGGAACAGCGACCAGAGCACCGAGAGGTCGCTCAGCGGGATGAAGAACACCAGCGCGACGATCAGCCGCCGGCGCAGGTCCCGCACCCGGGCGGCCTCCGGGCCGTCCGGTGACAGACCGCCCGGCTGCACGGCGGCCGGCTCCGGATCGGGCGGGCTGGCCTGGTAGCCGGCCGCGGTCACCGCGTCGATGAGCCGCTGCACCGGTACCGAGTCCGGTGCGGTGACGATGGCCCGGCCGGTGGCGAAGTTCACCGTGGCCGAGACCTCGTCGAGGGCGTTCAGCTTCTTCTCCACCCGGGCCGCACAGGCCGCACAGGTCATCCCGCCGATCGACAGGCCGATCTCGCGCGGTACTGTCGGTGCGCCCCCAGTACCCGCCGCAGTTGATACCACGTCCTGCCCTCCACCGTGAATCCGGCCGCATCGGCCGGCGAAACCATCCCGCGCACCGAATTTACCGAACGGCGAGTGCCCTGGTTAGCCGGCCGATGCGGGCCGGGTAGGGGAAAATGGGGTCAGGCCGTCACGGCGGGCCCAGCCCGGGCCCGTGGGTGGCTTGGCGGCTATCCTATTCCGGGGAGGTCGGGGCTACCTGGAGGAATGAGAGGCCAGTGAGCGCCGCAGCCAAGCTCGTCGGGTTCCTGCTCTTGCTCATCGCGGTCTTTCTCGGGGCCCGCGCGGTGGGTGGCCAGGTCGGCCCGGTCAGTACCAGCCAGTCGCAGATACAGTCCCCGTCCGGCGGCGGGGCCGGGTCGATGCACATGGGCGGCCAGCCGTGAGCGACACTAGCGAACTGGCTGGCCAGCAGCTTGAATTCGTGGTCAGCGGGATGAGCTGTGGCTCCTGCGCGGCCCGGATCGAGCGGCGGCTGAACCGGCTGGACGGCGTGGTGGCCACGGTCAACTTCGCTACCGAGCGGGCCTATATCAGCAGCACCGGGGGCCGGGATCCGGACGAATTGATCGGCGTGATCGAGTCGGTCGGCTACCGGGCGGCCCGGCCATCACCGGCGGCCGCGGCACAGCCCGGCCCGGACCAGGAGACACGCCTGCTGCGCTGGCGGCTGGTCGTGTCCGGGCCGCTGGCCGTCGCGGTGATCGTGCTGGCCATGGTCCCGCCCGCGCAGTTCCCCGGCTGGCAGTGGCTGAGCCTGGTGCTGGCCGGGATCGTCGCCGGGTGGGGCGGCTGGCCGCTGCACCGGGCCGCGTGGAACGGGCTTGGGCACGGCGCGGCCACCATGGACACCCTGGTCAGCGTCGGGGTGACGGCGTCCTTCGGCTGGTCGTTGTACGCGATGCTGTTCGGCGGGGCCGACATGCCAGGCATGCGGATGTCCTACTCGCTCACGTTCGCGCCGGCCAGCGGGCACACCCTGTACCTGGACGTGGCCGCCGGGGTCACCGCCGCCGTGCTGACCGGGCGGTACCTGGAGGCCCGGGCCAAGCGGCAGTCTGGCTCCGCGCTCACCGCCCTGGCTGGGCTGGCGGCCAAGACGGTCGCGGTGCTGCGCGACGGGACCGAGCAGCGCGTGCCGGTCAGCGCGCTCGCCGTGGGGGACCAGTTCGTGGCCCGGCCCGGGGAGAAGATCGCGGCCGACGGAGTGGTCGCCGAGGGCCGGTCCGCCGTCGACGCCTCTCTGGTCACCGGAGAGTCGATGCCCGCCGAGGTCGGGCCGGGCGACGAGGTGATCGGGTCGTGCATCAGCATGAGCGGGCGGCTGGTCGTGCAGGCCACCCGGGTCGGCCCGGACACGCTGCTGGCCCAGATCACCCGGATGGTCGGGCAGGCCCAGATGAGCAAGGCGGCGGCGCAGCGCCTCGCGGACCGCATCGCCGCGGTCTTCGTCCCCTCGGTGATCAGCATCGCCGTCGCCGCCCTCGGTTTCTGGCTCGGAGCCGGCCTGCCGGGGGCAGCGGCCTGGAGCGCGGCCATCGCGGTGCTCGTCGTGGCCTGCCCGTGCGCCCTGGGGCTGGCCACCCCCACCGCGCTGCTGGCCGGGGTGGGCCGGGGCGCCCAGCTCGGCATCCTGGTCAAGAGCGTCCATGTGCTGGAGTCAGCACAGCGGGTGCGCACCGTTGTGCTGGACAAGACCGGCACTCTCACGCACGGCACGATGACCGTCCAGGACATCGTTACCGGGCCGGGCCCGGACGGGTCGCCCGGCCCGGCCGGGCTGGAGGTCCTGCGGCTGGCCGGTGCGGTGGAGGACGCGTCCGAGCATCCCATCGGCCAGGCCATCGCCCGCGAGGCCGCGGCCCGGCTGGGCAGCCTGCCGCCGGTCACCGGTTTCACCAGCCTGCCCGGGGCCGGGGTCAGTGGGAGCGTAGCCGGGCAGGCGGTCATCATTGGGAGCGTGCGGTTCCTGGCCGAGCAAGGACTAGCCATCGGGCCCGCCCTGCAGGCCGCGGTGGCCGCGGCCGAGGGCACCGGGCACACGGCTGTGCTGGCCGGCTGGGGTGGTCGCGCACAGGGCGTGCTGGTGGTGGCCGACACGCTCCGGCCGGGCGCACAGGCCGCGGTAGGCAGGCTCCAGCGGCTGGGCCTCCGGCCGGTGCTGCTGACCGGGGATAACGCGCTGACCGCCCAGCGGGTCGCGGCTGAACTGGGCATTCCCGCGGACAGTGTGGTGGCCGGGGTCCGCCCGGACGGCAAGGCGGCGGTGGTCCGCGAGTTCCAGCAGGCCGGCGCCCGGGTCGCGATGGTCGGCGACGGCGTCAACGACGCGGCCGCCCTGGCCCAGGCCGACCTGGGCATGGCTGTCGGCACCGGGACCGACGCCGCCATCGGCGCCGCGGACCTTACCCTGGTCAGCGGCGACCCGGCCAGCATCGCCGACGCCATCCTGCTGGCCCGGGCCACGCTGCGGATTATCCGGGGCAACCTGGCCTGGGCGTTCGGCTACAACCTCGTGGTCATCCCGCTCGCCGCCCTGGGCTACCTCAACCCGCTGTTCGCCGGCGTGGCCATGTCCGCCAGTTCGCTGATCGTGGTGACCAACAGCCTGCGGCTGCGCCGGTTCCAGGCCCGCCGGCCCGCCCAGCCGCAGCCGGCCCCGGATCACCCGGCCAGCCACCCCGTGGCGGCCGCATGACGGCCACCGCGCCTGCTCCAGCACCGCCGGGCGCGCCGCCCCGGGGCCCGGGCCCGCTGGCCGAGGTGGCCCGGGCGGCGGCCGCCCCACTGATCTGCGCCGTCCTGATCACCGGGCTGCTGGCCGCGTGGGTGGTCAGCGGCGGCGCGGGGTCGGTCACCCGGATCCAGATCCAGATCACGCTGGCCGCGGTCCCCATGCGCGCCTACCTGCCCCGCCAGGCCAGCACCATCCACCAGGCGCCGACCTACCTCACCATCCGCAACCTCAGCGGCAAGCCCGACGAACTGCTGTCTGCCAGCTCACCAGTCGCCCGGCACGTGATCCTGACTGGCCCGCCCGGCCGCAGCGGTGCCCGGCCCGCCGTGGCCGGGCTGCGCATTCCGGCGCACGGCAGCGTCACACTGAGCCCGCTCAGCGACGATGCCGTGCTCATCGACCCAGCACCCTACGAGTCGGACATGACGGTACTGCTCACACTCATCTTCCGGCACGCCGGTCGCGTGCAGGTGGACGCCTCGGTCACCGCTCCCGGCTCACCCTGACCGCCACCCGCGGCGGCTCAGCCCCCGTCCTGGCCTCTGAGTTGCCCCCGGTCCACCGCCCCGCTGACCGACATCAGGTACCACAGGCCCATGTCGTCAGCCTGCCCGGTGGCCTGCCCCGGCGCCTGATCGCCCTGCCACAGGTACAGCGGCCATCCGTTGTAGGTGACCTGCCGCACGCCCCCAGCCCGGCGGACCGTGCCGAGCAGCGACGCCCGGACCCCCCGGCCCGCCAGCGGGTGACTGACCCCGGCAGGCAGGGTCAACGGCGGCCATTGCCGGGCGCACACCCCGTAGCACTGGGAGCGACCACGGTGATCCGGCACGTACATGTACAGGCTGAACCCGTGGCCATCGGTGAGCACCCGCCCGGCGCCGGGCACCGTGCCGGCCAGGACCTCGAAGCGGGGCGGTCCGCTGGCTGCCTGGCCCGCTCCGCAGGCCGCGCAGCCGACGGCGGCTGCGCAGGCTAGTGCGCGGCACACCAGGTTCCTGGCGAATCGCGGGCGTGCGCACCGAACCGGGCGCAGCCACTCAGGTCGCGGGAGCACGGTCACCATCTAACACCCAATCCGGGCCAGCCCGCCGCGCACAACGCCAGCCGCCGTGATGAGCGGCGCCGAGCATGCCGCCTCCCGGCATTCGCGCGTCGTGCGCGCCAAGGTGCGTGCAGGCCACGTCCCCGCCATCACGACGCTCTAGCTGTGGTCAGTCATTGCTTGCCGCCCGCGTCGGCCCGGGCGGCGGCGAGGTCCCATTTCTGCTCGATTTTGCCGAAGCGCCAGATGGACAGGGCGATGGCCCAGGTGAGGACGAAGACGCCGACGATGACGAAGCCGGCTTTGTTGATGTCGAAGTTGCCCATGAAGGTCCAGAACCCGCCGGTCAGGTTGTACTCCTGGCCGATGAGGCCGAGGATCTCGATGGTGCCGATGAACAGCGCCACGAAGATGGACAGGCCGGTGATGGTCAGGTTGTAGTAGACCTTGCGGACCGGGCGGGCGAAGGCCCAGTCGTAGGCGAAGTTCATGAAGCAGCCGTCGGCGGTGTCGAACAGGCACATCCCGGCGGCGAACAGGATCGGCAGCGACAAGATCGCGTAGAACGGCAGCCCGGAGACCACCGCGGATCCGGCCAGCACCAGCAGGGCGACCTCGGTGGCGGTGTCGAAGCCCAGGCCGAACAGGACACCGACCGGGTACATCTTCCACGGGGTGTCGATCCGCCTGGCGTAGCCGCCGAAGAACCGGTTCATCATCCCGCGGCTGTCGAGCTGGCGTTCGAGTTCGGCGTCGCTGTAGCGGCCGGTGCGCATCTCGCGGAACACCCGGACGATGCCGACCAGGACGACCAGGTTGAGCAGGGCGATCAGGTACAGGAACGTGCCTGAGACGGTGGTGCCGATGATGCCGGTGACGTTGTGCAGCCCCGAGGAATCGTTCTTGACCTGGTTGTCGAGGGCGCGGATGCCGAAGTTCAGCAGCAGCGCCATCACGAACACGATCGTGGAGTGGCCCAGGGAGAAGAAGAACCCGACCGACAGCGGCCGTTTGCCGTCCTGCACCAGCTTGCGGGTGGTGTTGTCGATCGCCGCGATGTGGTCGGCGTCGAACGCGTGGCGCATCCCCAGCGTGTAGGCCAGGATCCCGGTGCCGAACCCGAAGATCTCCTTACTGGTGATGTGGTAATGCCCGCCGACCGCGGCGGCCAGCATCAGCCAGCCCAGCACGTTCAGCCCCACGATGACCGCCACCATCGCCCCGGCCCGGGCCCACTCACGGGGGGTCAGGCCGTTGCGGATCCGGGTCAGCCGCGCTGCTACTGCCGCCATCGCAGGCACCTTCCAGTGGGGGCTCGTGGCGCCAGCGTAGAACAGGCTGCAAATTAGTTGCAATAACTTATGGCCAGCAACTGCGCTTACAGCGCAGCCCTATCCTGGGACGGTGAGCACCCACGGGCACCCGGCACCGGCCGATCCCGGCCGCGTCGAGCAGATCCTGGCCCGGGTACGCGAGCACGGGGGGCGCCGGACCCCGGCCCGGCGGCTGCTGGTCACCGTCCTGCTAGAGCACCCCGGCCACCACAGCGCCGAGGAACTCGCCGCCGCCGTCCAGGCCCGCGCCCCCGACGTGCACCTGTCCACCATCTACCGCCACCTCGACGAACTCGAACAGCTCCACGTCATCGACCGCACCCGGCCCAGCCACGGTCCCGCCACCTACCACCTCGCCGCCACCGACCACGGCCACCTCATCTGCGACCTCTGCGGCACCATCACCGAAATCCCCGCGAGCCTCTTCACCCACCTCACCCACACCGCCCAGGCCAGCTACGGGTTCACCATCAACCCCCACCACCTCACCATCACCGGCCACTGCGCCAACTGCCAGGCATAGCCGGGGCGCGGATGGCTGCGAACTGCTCACCCAGTTCCCGCCGGCCAGCTCTATTTGGCCGGCCCCGGTACTGGGCGGCGCCGCCGGCCTGAGCTAAGCACGTATCAGCACGGACAACCCCGGCTCTTTGTAGGTAAAGACCACGCCAAGAGCTGGGGGGAACAATCATGCCAGCACCCAAGAAGGCCACCGACGCGGCCGGCAGGCACTTCGCCGGGCATTTCGGCGACGACGAGTACACCATTGGGAGAACGGTGAGCGGCACGCACCCGAAAGACGGGCGGCCGATCCACCTCTTCCTCGCGGCGCGGCCGGGCGCCGCCAACGAACCCCCGGCCGAGCTGATCCTGGACGACGACGGCGAGCATGTTGAGCTGGCCGGCGCGCGGGAAGCGCTGCTGGCCGCGGACGTCAGCCCGGTCCCGGCCGACATGGTCAAGGACGTCAAGGTCACCGTCAACCCGGAGGTCAACGACCTGCGGCTGGGCGAGTGCGACACGTTCCGCGAGAAGGTGACCGTCACCATCCCGGCATCGGCCGCGGTGGCGCCGGCCGACATCTATTTCCTGGCCGACAACACCGCGAGCATGCGCCCGGTCATCAACGCGGTGCAGAGCGGCGCGTCCGCGATCCTGTCCAGCCTGGTCCCGCTGGGCGGGCTGCAGTTCGGGGTCGGTGAGTACCGCGACTTCGACACCGCCGGCGACACCTCGCTGGCGTTCCAGAACCTGCAGCCGGTCACGGCCGACACCGGTGCCGTGACCACGGCCATCAACGCCTGGTCCGCGGCCGGCGGCGGCGACCTGCCCGAGGCGCAGTTCTACGCGCTCGACCAGGTAGCTGGGGGAAGCGGGATCGGCTGGCGGCCGGGCGTCAAGCACATCGTAGTCTGGCTGGGCGACGCGCCCGGGCACGACCCCATCTGCGCGGCGGCCAGCGGGCTGCCGTACGACATCACCGAGGGGTCGGTCACGGCCAAGCTGCAGGCCGCCGGGATCCAGGTCCTCGCGGTCAGCGTCTTCGACGGGTTCACCGATCCCAATGGGCTCAACGACGACCCAACCGACCTCGCCGGGCCTCTGAACGCGGCCTATTCGGCGTGCGCCGGAGTGGGCGGGACGCCGGGCCAGGCGACCAGGATCGCCGGGGCGACCAGCGGCATCGTGGTGAACAGCGTGAATCCGTCGGAGGTCGTGGCCACCATCATCGCCGAGCTGAAGGCGCTGCTCACCATCGGCAACGTGCACCTGCAGCCGGTGGGGGCCATCGCCCAGTTCGTCACCTCGATCACCCCGCCGGGGTACGGGCCGCTGCCCGGAGACCAGAAGAACGTCCTGGACTTCGAGGTCACGTTCAGCGGTGACGTGCTGGACTGCGCGGACCGGGACCGGGTCTTCACCGGCGCGATCGACGTGGTGGTGGACGGCGCCGTGGCGGCGGCGAAGCCGACCACGATCACCCTGATCGCGTGCAAGTACAGCTACGCGGTCAAGTTCGTCTGCGGCACGCTCGACGACTGCGGCTGCGGCTGCGGCCCGCTGCGCCCCGGGACGTACGCGACCGAGATCAACATCCTCAACCCGCACTGCAAGGCGGCCAGCATCGAGAAGCGGGTGGTCCCGCTGGTGTACGCCGGGGCGGTCACCGGCCGTGAGCCGGCCACCGCGGCGGCCCGGGCCACCGACAAGCTGGTGCTGCCCGCGGGCGAGGCGACCATGGACGACTGCTGCCGGATCGCCGAACTGCTCTACGGCGCCGTGCCGGGCTCGGGCCTGCCCGCGACGGTCGGCTTCCTGCACATCGTCAGCGACGTGGAGCTCCAGGTGACCGCGGTCTACACGGCGACCGACCCGCACGGCAACGGGCCCAGCGTGGCCGTCGTGCCGGCCACCGGCCAGCTGGCCTAGCGCCAGTCCGGGGGGTCAGGGGCCGGCTCCATTACTGGAGCCGGCCCCTGCATGAGGGCCGCAGCCGCGACTAGAAGTAGAACACGTTCTGGTTTCTGCCTTAGGCTCACGCCATGGAGGCCGGCCGGGCGCAGCTGTTCGAGCCCGCTTCGCTCGGGCCGGTCAGGTTGCGCAACCGGATTATCAAGGCCGCCACGTTCGAGGGCATGAGCTGGGGCGGCACGGTCAGCGACGCCCTGGTCGACTTCCACCGGACGTTCGCGGCCGGCGGGGTGGGCCTGACCACGCTGGCTTACTGCGCCGTCGCACCAGACGGGCGCGGCGCGCCGCACGAAATCGTGCTCGGCCCCCGAGCGCGGACCGGCCTGGCCCGGCTGGCGGAAGCGGTGCACGCCGAGGGCGCGGCCATCTCGGCGCAGATCGGCCACGCCGGGCCGGTCGGGCAGCGGCGCGTCACCGGCGCCCGGCCGCTGGCCGCCTCGTCCGGGTTCAGCCCGCTGGGCACCCGGTATCACGCCATGGCCCCCACCGATATCGCCCGGGTCACCGGCGATTTCGCCGCGGCCGCGCGGGTCGTGGCCGACGCGGGCTTCGACGCGGTCGAGCTGCACATGGGCCACCACTACCTGCTCAACTCGTTCCTCAGCCCGAAGTTCAACCGGCGCCCCGACGGCTGGGGCGGCAGCACCGCCAACCGGGCCCGGTTCCCGCGGGCGGTGGCGCAGGCCGTGCGGGACGCCGTGGGTGGCCAGATCGCGGTCACGGCCAAGTTCGAGATGGCCGACGGCGTTCCCGGCGGGCTCGTGCCCGGCGAGAGCATCGCGCTGGCCCGCCTGCTGCAGGACGACGGCACCGTCGATGCCCTCCAGCTGACCGTGGGCGGCTCGCTCATGAACCCGATGTTCCTGTTCCGTGGCGACGTGCCCAGGCGGGAGTTCGCGGCGACGCTGCCGCCGCTGCTGCGGCCGGCGTTCCGGGTGGCGGGGCGGCGGCTGCTGCGTGAGTACCCGTTCGAGGAGGCCTACCTGCGGCCGATGGCCCGGCAGTTCCGTGACGCGCTCGACCTGCCGCTGATCCTGCTGGGCGGGATCACCCGGCTGGACACCATGACCGAGGCCATCGGCGAGGGCTTCGCGTTCGTGGCGCTGGGGCGGGCGCTGCTGCGCGAGCCGGATCTGCCCGGCAAGCTGCGCCGGGAGGAATCGCGGGAGTCCCTGTGCATCCACTGCAACAAGTGCATGCCCAGCATCTACCGTGGCACCCACTGCGTGCTGGTCGCGCCGCCGGACCGGCCCGGCCTGCGGCTCGGGCGGCCAGGACGGGAGCGCTGACGTGGGCACGTTCGTGGTCACCGGCGCCGCCTCGGGCCTGGGCGCGGCCACGGCCGGGCTGCTGCGGACGGCCGGTCACCAGGTGATCGGGGTGGATCAGCGCGACGCCGACGTCGTCGCCGACCTGGCCACCGCGGCGGGCAGGCAGGCCGCGATCGAGGGCGTCGGCGCGGCCAGCGGCGGGGTGCTGCACGGCGCGGCCATGTTCGCCGGCCTGGGCGGCGCGACCGGCCGGCCAGCCAGCCTGCTGGTGTCGGTCAACTACTTCGGGACCGTCGAGCTGCTCACCGCGTTCCGGCCGCTGCTGGCCGCGGCCGGGACGGCCGCGGCCCTGGCGGTCAGCTCGAACGCCGCGACGTGCCAGCCGGGCTGGGATCCGGCGCTGGCCGGCGCCTGCCTGGGCGGCGACGAGTCACAGGCCCGGGCCGTGGCTGACCAGGGCGACTCGGCGGCGGCCTACCCGGCCACCAAGCTGGCCGTGGCCCGGTGGGTCCGCCGCCACGCGCCCGCGCCGGAGTGGGCCGGGGCCGGCATCCGGCTCAACGCGATCGCGCCCGGCCTGATCGAGACGCCGTTCGTCGCGCAGACCCGGGCCGACCCGGTGCTCGGCCCACTGATCGAGCTGTTCCCGCTGCCGCTGGGCCGGGGCGGCGAGCCGGGCGAGATCGCCGCGCTCGCTGCGTTCCTGCTTGGCCCGGCGGGACGGTTCTTCTGCGGGTCGGTGATCTACTGCGACGGCGGCACCGATGCCCTGCTCCGCCCGGACGAGTGGCCGGCCCGCTGGGGTTAGGTGCTCACCACCTGCGGGAACGCGACCGGGCTGCGGTGGCCGGCGGTGTCCACCGCGCGCAGGCCGAACTGGACGTTGTCCTTGGAAATGCTCAGCGTGACCGTGGTGACGTTGCCGACGCCGGTCGCGCTGGCCCAGTCGGCCGCGCTGGTCTCCCGCATGACCACTTCGTAGCCGGCCAGGCTGGCCTCGGGGTTGGCGTTCCACGTCAGCGTGGTCAGGTTGGTGCCCGAGTAGCCGGCCGGCGCGGTCGCGTGGATCTCCAGGCCCTTGGGCATGCTGGGCGAGCTGGCCAGCGCCCACAGCGCGGCCGCGTTCACCCCGGTCACCCGGGCGCAATAGCCGAAGTCCACGTACTGGATCAGGTCACCGTTCTGCACGCCGTCGACCACGCTGACGTTGCGGTGCTCGTGGTTGAAGTTCTCCCGCGGCTCGGTGAACCGGGCGGCCGGGTAGCCGTGGGTCTGGAACGAGATGTGGTCGCTGCCGCGCAGGTAGCGGTCGCGCCGCCAGATGACCCGCACGTTCATGCCGGTCAGCTCGCGCGGCGCGACCTCGGTCACGTACCGGCCGAGCTGCCGGGACAGGCTGTCGTTCTCGCCGCCGACGGACTGCATGACCGAGATCCCGGCCGCGGTCACGTCGGTCGGGACGCCCTCCACGAACAGCCGCACGGTGAACGGGTCGGGCGGGGACCCGTCCCAGGCCTGACTGGCCCCGATGATGTCGTTGCTGAACATGCCCTGCACGTCCGCGCCGGCGGCGGCCATCTGCTGGGCCATGTAGCCCGAGCCGAACAGCCCCTGCTCCTCCCCCGCCACGGTGGCGAAGACGAGCGTGCCGGGGAACTCGTGGGCCGCGAAGAGACGGGCCAGTTCCAGCACACAGGCGACGCCCGACCCGTCGTCGTCGGCGCCAGGGGCGTCGCTGGTGGAGTCGGTCACGTCGGTGACCCGGGAATCGAGGTGCCCGGTCACCACGTAGTACCGCTGCGGGGACGCCGTGCCCTGCAGCGTCGCGATCACGTTGGTGATCACCGTCGTGCCCAGGAGCCGGCCGGTCACCGGCGCCTGCGTGTAGGACTGCTTCTGCACCGTCATCCGGCCGCCCGAGGTGGCCGCGATGGCCTGGAACTGGTCGTAGACCCAGGTGGTGGCCGCGCCGATGCCGCGCACCGGGTCGGTCTGGCTGGATTCGGTGTGCCGGGTGCCGAACTGGGTCAGCCGGAGGATCGTGGCGTGGATCCGGCCGGGGTCTATGGCCCGGATCAGGGCCTTCAGGGCTGGGTCGGGCGCGCGGTGGGGCAGGCCGCCGGTGGCGGCGCTGGCGCGGGTAGCGCCGGCCGCGAGAGGCGCGGCGACCGCGGTGACGGCGCCGGCGGACAGGAACGCACGGCGGCTTGGGCCGGTGCGGCCTAACTCAGAATGGCTAGTCATGCCCACGAATCAACGACGGGCCCAGCCAAAAGTCAAGCCATTCCCTATTGGCCGCAATGATAATTCACCCGCCGTTACGGGGCAGCAGCAGCCGGAACTCGCTGCCCTCCCCCGGGGTGCTGGCCACCTCGATGCGGGCGTGCAGCGACTGGGCCGCGCGGCGGGCGATGGCCAGGCCAAGACCGAAGCCGCCGGTGGCCCGGTCCCTGGCTTCATCGACCCGGTACAGCCGGTCGAAAATCCGCTCCAGGTGCTCAGGGGCGATGCCCATCCCGGTGTCCCGCACCGCGATCACCGCCACCGACCGGCGGCGCTGGGCCACGATCCGGACCCGGCCGCCGGCGGGCGTGTACCGGATCGCGTTGGACACGAAGTTGTTCACCACGGCGTCGACCAGCCGGGGGTCGGCGCGGACCGACACCTCCTCCGCGCACACCACCAGGGTGACCCCGGCGCCCTCGGCGGCCAGCCGGAACCGCTGCGCGGTCTCCGCGCACGCCGCGTCCAGGGCCACCTGCTCCTGCCGGACGCTCTCGGCCAGCTCGAGCCGGTGCAGGTGACGGACGTCATCGAGGAGCTGCTGCAGCCGGTCGGACTCGTGCAGCACGATGGCCGCGGCCTCCTCGCGCTCGGCGCGGCTGCGGGCGCTGTGGTCGACCAGGGCCACGGCGAAGCCGGACACCGCGCTGAGCGGGGTGGCGATCTCGTGGGCCAGGTCGGCCAGGAACCGTTTCTGCTCGGCGTCGGCCTCCTGCAACTGGCCCGCCATGGCCTCGAACGCCCGGCTCAGGCTGCGCACCAGCACGCTGGCGGCCAGCCAGGCCTCGCCGATCAGGATGAGGGCGACGGCGCCGGCCAGCAGCGGCGCGGGCAGCGCGCCGGCCAGGGCGGCCGCGGCGGCCACGGTGACCAGCGCGGTGGCCAGCATCCCGGCCAGCAGCCACACCCGGAGCTTGGTCAGCCGGTCAAGCATCGGCTTCCAGCCGGTAGCCGACGCCGCGCAGCGTCGAGATCCGCACCGCGCCCGCGAGCTTGCGGCGCAGGCCGACGATGTGCACGTCGATGGTCTTCTCGCTGACGAACCGGGACCCCCACACCTCGTCGAGCAGCTGGTCCCGGGTGAACGCCCGGCCCGGGCTGGCCAGCAGCGTCTCCAGCAGGTCGAACTCGCGCCGGGTCAGCTCGACCGCCTCGCCGCCGATCGAGCACCGCCGGGCCCGCCGGTCCAGCTCGACCAGGCCGACCCGCAGCGTGGCCGCGTCCGCGTCGAACCCGCGGGCCCGGCGCAGCTGAGCCCGGACCCGGGCCACCACCTCGTGGGCCAGGAACGGCTTGACCACATAGTCGTCCGCGCCGACCTCAAGCCCGGCCACCCGGCTGGCCTCCTCACCGCGCGCGGTCAGCAGGATGATCGGGATCGAGGAGTTGCGCCGGGCCTGCCGTACCACCTCGAAGCCATCCAGCTCGGGCAGCATCACGTCCACGATGGCCAGGTCGATGTCGCCACGGCGCAGCGCCGCCAGCGCCTGCGAGCCGGTGCTGGCCTCCTGCACCGCGAATCCCGCCTTGCCCAGGTACAGGCGCATGAGCCGGCGCAGGGACAGCTCATCGTCCACGACGAGAATCCGGGCCGCGTGCATGGTTCACATGTTCACATGCGCTCACCCTGCCCTGGCTAGTCCTTAACGGTTCCCTAATTCCGCCTTCGTAGCGTCCGGGGCTAGACCCGGCCAGCCGAGGAGGTAACCGGTCATGTACCCGATGCCCGTTGACCAGCACGTTGACCAGCTAGTTGACCACGAGCCGGAGCAGTTCACCGAGCGGCCGCTCACCGCGGTCATCGGGACCACCCGGGACGCGGTGCACGAGGTGCTGGACCGCCCCGAGGCCGACGCACTGACCCGGCACAAGGGAATCGCCCGGCTCAGCGGCCATCTGGCCGTGATGGGCCGGACCGTGTACCCGAGAGCCGGGCACTGGCCGGGCATTGGCGTTCAGCTGAAGGTTGAGTGCCTGCGCCAGGCGCGCGAGGTGCAGTGGACGATGCGGGCCCTGGAATGCCACCTGTCGGGGTGCACGTCGGCGGCGGGCCGGCCGGTGCGGGCCGTGGGCGCGACGCTGAGCCGGCAGCTCGACGGGTACTGGGCCGCCGAACGGGAGCTGGTGCGGTGGGTCGAGGCCCAGCTGGACACGGCGGGCCAGGAGCGGCTGGCCGGGGCGTACTGGCGGGCGCTGCGCCAGGCGCCGACCCGGCCGCACCCCCGGTGCCCGCGCTCCGGGCCGCTGCGGCACATGGCGTTCTGGTGGCACGGCCAATGGGACCGGCTGCTCGACGGGGTGGACTCACGGGCCGGGGTGGGCCGCGACTTCGCCGCGATCCTGGCCGGGCCGGCCGCCGCCGGGAAGCAGAGCTAGGTTGGCCGGGCTGGCCGCGGCCGCGGCCACGCTGGTCGCGCCAGGCGAGGGCATCCTGGCCATCGACGGGAGCAGCAGCACGACGGCGTGGCGGCTGGCCGCGGCCGGGGTGGCCGCCACGGCCGCGGGCCGCCGGGCCTGCCGGGAGATGCTGATCACCACGCCCGGCCTGGGCGCGGGGATCAGCGGCGTGATCCTGGCCCCGGAGTCCCTGCGGCAGCGGCTGCGCGACGGGCGGCTGTTCCCGGCGGCCGTGGCCGACCTGGGCATGATGACCGGGATCAAGGCCGACGCGGGCGCCGGGCCGCTGGCCGGGACCCAGGGCGAGCCGGTCACCGAGGGCCTGGACGGGATCCTGGCCCGGCTGCGCGGGTATGCCGAGCTGGGCGCGCAGTTCGCCACCTGGCGGGCGGTGCTGCGGGTGGGCCCGTCGATGCCGTCGGCGCTGGCCATCCGGGCCAACGCGCACGCGCTGGCCCGGTACGCGGCAGCGTGCCAGGAAGCCGGCCTGGTGCCGGTGGCGGAGCCCGCGCTGCTGATGAACGGGTCACCGTCGCTGGGCCGGTGCGCCACGGTGACGACGCTGGTGCTGCTGGAAGTGATGACCAGCCTGGCCGAGTACGGAGTGGACTTCTCCGGTGTGGTGCTGCGGCCCAGCATGGTGCTGCCGGGCGACGCGGCGGCCCAGCCTTCGCCGGCCGAGGTGGCCGAGGCCACCCTGGGCGCGCTGGACAGCCTGCCGGCCACGCTGGCCGGGGTGGCGTTCCTGTCCGGCGGGCAGCGGCCGGAACGGGCCACCGAGAACCTGGCGGCCATGCAGGGCGGGCTGCACTTGTGGCCGCTGACGTTCGCGTTCGGCCGGGCGCTGGTCGATCCAGCGCTGGCCGCCTGGCGGGGCGAGCCGGCCCGGTGGACGGATGGGCAGCACGCGCTGGCCCGGCGGGTGGCGCTGAACGTGGCCGCGGTGCAGGGCCGGTACAGCCAGGACCTGGAGGAGGGCTACCAGGTGTCGGGGCGGCCGGTCTCGGCCTGACCGCATTCGGCGTGGTCGTCCGGGGTCATCACCAGCGTGTGGATGCCCAGCGCCTCCGCGATCCGGCGTTCTTCCGCCGACCATGGCCGGGGACCGGGAGACCACGGGGTGGCCAGCTCGTCGAACTCACCGGCTTTGACCCGGGCCAGGAACGCGGCCCACTCGCCCGGGGTGAACGCCAGCGGCTCCCGGCCCGGGAACTTGGAGTCTCGCACCAAGATGGCGATGTCTCCCGCACCCCGGCGCCAGGCGATCTCCACGCAGTTATGGTGGCTGCCACAGTGGCTGGACTTACGCCACATCGGCTCGGGACTGTGCATGGATACAGCATGCGGCAGGTGACCGGACGGCAGTCTTGCAGTCGCCTTGATGCCTGCCTTGCCGCCCAGGTCAGATGGCGTTTAGTGGGCTGTCCGCGGGCGTCGCCCAGGCCAGCCGGCCGGGCACGGTAGGCTCCGGCTGTGAATGCAGAGAAGCCAGAAATCGACTTCCCCGGCGGCGAACCGCCCGCCGAGCTGGAAATCAAGGACATCTGGGAAGGTGACGGCCCCGTGGCCCGGGCGGGCGACAACGTCCAGGTGCACTACGTCGGGGTCGCCTACTCCACCGGCGAAGAATTCGACGCGAGCTGGGACCGCGGCGAGCCGCTGGCGTTCCGGCTCGGCGCCGGGCGGGTCATCGCCGGCTGGGACCAGGGTGTCCAGGGCATGAAGGTCGGCGGCCGCCGGCAGCTGACCATCCCGCCGGACCTGGCCTACGGGGACCGCGGCGCC
>Ga0335085_10002178_pt1 | contig 37543 bp, 35 predicted proteins | sample Lox_Sample_45_FD_206712 | JGI IMG/M metagenome (GOLD analysis project Ga0335085, IMG submission 206712) | Soil microbial communities from Loxahatchee National Wildlife Refuge, Florida, United States - Lox_Sample_4.5 | ecosystem: Environmental > Terrestrial > Soil > Wetlands | place: USA...
CGCGGATCACGGCGTTCTTTGCATCGCGCAGCAGCGCATTCACGTCTGCGCGCCATTGACCCCATACGCATACCCCCTATGGGTATGTCCATGAAACCGGATCCCAAGCTTTTGTCGCGTCTGTCCGGGATCGAGGGACAGGTGCGGGGTATCGCCCGCATGGTCGGGCAGGATCGCTACTGCATCGATATTCTCGACCAGATTCAGGCGATCAAGGCCGCGCTCAAGAAGGTCGAAGACGAAGTGCTCAAGAATCACTCCACGCATTGCGTGGCGGACGCAATAAAGACAGGCGACACCAGGGATGCGCGCAAGAAGTTCGACGAGCTCGTCGAACTCTTCAGCCGGTATTCAAGATGAGTGCTGCCCCAGAGCGCGATTCCGCTTGTGGGGTGCACGCACACAAGAGCGGTCATCACCGTGCCGAAACTGACGTTGGCCGGCCCGGCACCATTTACACCTGCCCGATGCATCCGCAGATCAGGCAGGACCATCCGGGCGCATGTCCGATCTGCGGGATGGCTCTCGAACCGGTTATCGCGACCGGCGAGCACGTCCACAATCTCGAACTGTCGGACATGTCCCGGCGGTTTTGGGTTGGCCTTGCACTGGCCATCCCGGTCGTGTTGCTCGGGATGTTTGGCGAAATGCTTGGGCTGAGCCGCTTCATTTCTCCGCTGGCGTCACAGTGGATTCAATTTGCGTTCGCGACTCCGGTTGTGCTCTGGGCAGGATGGCCGTTCTTTGAGCGGGCATGGGCCTCGCTCGTTTCCCGCAATCTCAACATGTTCACCCTCATCGCTCTCGGAACGGGCGTCGCATGGATCTATAGCGTTGTTGCCACGCTATTTCCGCGCCTGTTCCCGGCCACCCTTCAGAGCGATGGCGCAGTACCGGTCTACTATGAGGCGGCAGCTGTCATCACCGTGCTAGTGCTGCTCGGACAAGTGCTCGAACTGCGTGCGCGGGAGTCCACCTCCGGGGCCATCCGGGCATTGCTCAACCTCGCTCCCAAGGCAGCGCGCAAGATCAGCGCCACAGGCGAAGAGGAAGTTCCGCTCGAGGACATTGTTGTCGGAGACCGGGTGCGAGTCAGGCCCGGCGAGAAGATCGCGGTGGACGGGATTGTGGTCGAAGGCCGTTCCGCCGTCGATGAGTCGATGGTCACTGGCGAATCCATGCCCGTGACCAAGGAGGTCGGCGCCGAGGTCATAGGAGGAACGCTCAATCGCTCCGGCTCTCTGGTCATTCGCGCCGAAAAGATTGGGCAGGATTCCGTCCTGTCGCGAATTGTTCAGATGGTGGCAGAGGCGCAGCGGAGCCGGGCACCCATTCAACGTCTCGCGGATCGCGTCTCCTCCTGGTTTGTCCCCACTGTCATTCTGACAGCGCTCCTGGCGTTCGCTGCCTGGATGTTGTTCGGGCCTGAGCCCCGGTTCAGCTTTGCGCTCGTCTCTGCAATCAGTGTGCTGATTATCGCGTGCCCCTGCGCGTTGGGATTGGCGACGCCCATGTCGATCATGGTGGGGGTCGGCCGCGGCGCACAGGCCGGTGTGCTGGTGAAGAACGCCGAGGCGCTGGAGACGATGGAGCGGGTGGACACGCTTGTCGTGGACAAGACCGGCACGCTTACGGAAGGCAGGCCGGAGTTGACGCAGATCGTAACGGCCAACGGTTTCGGCGAAACAGAGGTTCTAAGGCTCGCCGCTGGCGTTGAGCAGGCAAGCGAGCATCCTCTGGCGGCCGCGATCACTGCAGCCGCGCGCAAGAACGGCATAACGATCCCTGCGGTATCGGATTTCGATTCACCGTCGGGCAAGGGCGCGCGCGGGACGGTGGATAGCCACAGCGTTGTCCTCGGCAATCTTCCATTCCTGACCGAAAGCGGGATCGATGCCTCGGCACTGACCGCCCAAGCCGACGCGCTACGGCAGGACGGAGCCACCGCGATCTATGCTGCCATCGACGGCAAATTGGCTGGCGTCCTCGCCATCGCGGATCCCGTGAAGGAGAGCACGCCGCAAGCTCTTCGCACGCTGCGATCGGAAGGCATCCGCATCGTGATGTTGACGGGCGACAATCGCACCACCGCGACCGCAGTCGCCAGACGGCTTGGCATCGATGAGGTCGAGGCGGAAATCCTCCCGGAACAAAAGAGCGCGGTCGTCACCAGATTGAAAAATCAGGGCCGCACCGTCGCCATGGCGGGCGACGGAGTGAATGACGCTCCCGCTTTGGCGGCAGCAGATGCCGGGATTGCCATGGGCTCCGGCACCGATGTGGCCATGGAAAGCGCCGGCATGACGCTCCTCAAAGGTGACCTTCGCGGCATCGTGCGCGCGCGTTTTCTTTCGCGCGCGACCATGCGCAATATCAGGGAAAACCTGTTCTTCGCCTTCATCTATAACGCTATCGGCGTGCCGATCGCAGCGGGAGTCCTCTACCCCACGTTTGGGATTTTGCTCTCGCCAGTGATCGCCGCGGCCGCCATGGCGCTTTCATCCGTGAGCGTGGTCGGAAACGCGCTCCGGCTACGTTGGGCGAATATCTGAACCAGCAAGAGGCTGGCGGGAGGAATGCCATGACGATGCGAACGATCGTATCCAGCATCGCGATTTTCATCGCTGTCGTTGTTGTCCTTGCCGCAGCCGTGATCGGTTTCGGGCTCTACGACTTCGCGGCGGACTCGCCACACACGGCGTTCGTGACGAAACTCATCGCCATTGCGCGGGAGCGCTCGATCGATGTTCGCGCCGAGGACGTGAAGGTGCCGCCGCTGAGCGATCCGGCGATGATCCGCGAAGGCGCGGAGCACTACGATGCGATGTGCGTCTCCTGCCATCTGGCGCCCGGAATGCCGGAAAACGAAATGCGGCCCGGCATGAATCCGAAGCCGCCGGTGCTGGCCTCGATGCCGGCTGATGATCCGGCCGAACAGTTCTGGATCATCAAGCATGGACTGAAAATGACGGCGATGCCGGCGTGGGGGACGACGCATTCCGACGAGGAAATCTGGAATATGGTCGCGCTTCTGCAGAAGCTGCCCCATCTTTCGCCCGCGCAGTATCGAGCTCTCGTCAAAGAAGCCGGTCATCATCACGACGAAATGGACATGCACCATTGATTGTGAGCGCGCGCATATTTCTGCTGCCCGCGTTGTCTCTGGCAGCCGCTTGCACGGTCATGCCCGCCGCTTGACAGGTTTCTATATTTCTGGAATCAATGAATTATGGAAACGACAGATGCCGTCAAACGGCTTTCCGCGCTGGCCCAGGACGCCCGGCTTGAGGTCTTTCGCCTGCTGGTAAAGGCCGGTCCGGAGGGGTTGGCCGCCGGTGAAATTGCCCGCTCGCTTGAAACCGCCGCCAACACGATGTCGGCGCAGCTGCTGATCCTTGCCAATGCGGGCCTGATCCGCGCGCGGCGGGAGGGACGTTCGATCATCTATTTCGTCGATTTCGCCGCCATGAGCGATCTGCTGATCTTCCTCACTGAAGATTGCTGCGGCGGGCGCGCCGAAGTGTGCGCACCGCTCGCAGCCATCGCCACATCCTGCTGCAAACCCTCGAAAGGACTCCGCCGTGAAACGCCTGCACGTGCACATCGCCGTTGACGATCTCGACAAGTCCATCGGCTTCTATTCGACCTTGTTCGGCGCGCAGCCGAGCGTGCTGAAGGACGACTACGCGAAGTGGATGCTGGACGACCCGAAGGTCAATCTCGCCATCTCGCAACGCGGCCGGATTGCCGGCATCGATCATCTGGGCATTCAGGTGGATTCGGACGGCGAGCTTCGCGAGCTGGCATCGCGCCTCAAATCCGCCGGCGAACGCACGCGCGACGAGGAAGCCACCACCTGCTGCTACGCGCAATCGAACAAGGCCTGGGTGAATGATCCCTCCGGCGTGCGCTGGGAAACCTTCTTCACCTTCGGCGACGCCACGACCTATGGCGAGGATGAACCACCGCAAGAGGCGATTCCGCAATCGTCGTGCTGCACGCCCGCGCCATCCAAAGCGGCGGCGTGCTGCTGATGCGCGAGCAGCTGCCGGATCGTCCGTACAACGTGCTGTTCCTCTGCACCGGCAATTCGGCGCGCTCGATCCTGGCCGAAGCAATCCTGAACCGGATCGGCAAGGGAAAGTTCGTTGCCTTCTCGGCCGGTTCGCAACCGAAAGGCACGGTCAATCCGCATGCCATCGCGTTGCTGAAACGGCTCGACTTCCCGACCGGTGATTTCCGCTCCAAGAGCTGGGACGAATTCGCCAGGCCCGGCGCGCCGCAATTGGATTTCGTCTTCACCGTCTGTGACAACGCCGCCAGTGAAATCTGCCCGGTCTGGCCGGGCCAGCCGATGACGGCGCATTGGGGCGTGCCCGATCCGGCAGCCGTCGAAGGCGACGAGGCCGCAATCACGCAAGCCTTCCGCGATGCGTTCCGGCAATTGGAGCGGCGTATCGAGCTGTTCGTGAATCTTCCCGTGAAGAGCCTGGACCGCATGTCGCTCAAGACGCGGCTGGACGAGATCGGCAAGCATGACGGCTGAAATTGCCGCATCCGTTCATCCGACCGAACCGGCTGTCGCATTCTCGCGCCGGCTGGTGGCGGAGGGACTCGGCACCGCGTTCCTGCTGATGGCGGTGGTCGGCTCCGGCGTGATGGGCGAGCGGCTGGCGGGCGGCAGTGTCGCGCTCGCGCTGCTCGGCAACACGCTTTCGACCGGCGCGGCGCTGGTCGTGCTGATCGCGATCTTCGGGCCGGTCTCCGGCGCGCATTTCAATCCGGCCGTGACCTTGTTCTTCGCCCTGCGGCGCGAGATTCCCTTCGCGACGGGCGCGGCCTATGTCGCCGTGCAGATCATCGGCGCGATCGCCGGTGTGTACGTCGCGCACGCGATGTTCGGCATGCCGCTGGCGGAGATTTCCACCAAGCTGCGCGACGGGCCGGGGCAATGGCTGTCGGAATTCGTCGCGACCTTCGGGTTGCTGGCGACCATCGCCGGCTCGATCCGGTTTTCGCCGGCGCTGACGCCAGCACTGGTCGGGCTCTATATCGCGTCCGCCTACTGGTTCACGGCGTCGACATCGTTCGCCAATCCCGCCGTGACCATCGCCCGCAGCCTGACGGACAGTTTCTCCGGAATCGCGCCGATATCGGCGCCGCCGTTCATCGCTGCCCAGCTGGTGGCGGCGTTGGTGGCGAGTTTGGTGTTTCGCTGGCTTTTCGTGAGCAGCAACGAAACTGATCGCCAAGCCAGGTAAGCCGGTGCTGGCGGAAACGGGTTCCTCCCCCGCGCAGCGGGGGAGGGGGACCATCGAGCGAAGCGAAGATGGTGGAGGGGGCGGAAGCTTCCGCTCCCCTCGTCGCCTGCGGCGACACTCCCCCCGTAAACGGGGGAGAACCAGAATCAACGCGACGGCTTAGGATGCCAGGCCCGTCTTCTCCGTGCCGGCGACGGCCTTGAGAGTCGGCTGTGTCTTCAGCGCCGTCTTGCCGTAGTCCGGCTTGCAGTGGCCGTCGATGTGCGCGCCGGACTGGATCGTGATGTCCTGGTGCACGACGTCGCCCGACATGTGCGCCGTGCCGGTGAGCACGACCTTCTTCGCCTCGATCTTGCCTTCCACCGTTCCGGCCAGCTCGACCTCTTCGCCATACACGGTGCCCTTTACCTTGGCGCCGTTGCCGACCTTCACGTTGACGCCGCGCACGTCGCCGTCGATCTGGCCGTCGATCTGGATGTTCTCGGTGGATTCAAGCTGGCCGGTAATCTTGAGCGCTTTGCTGATGACAGACGTCATGGGTCCTCCTGCGGTGTTGGCGGAATGGGATGGCGTGACGGCTTGCGGCCGCGCCGGGTTTTGCGTGGATGTGTTGGGTTGTTCTGGCATGGGTGTTCTCCCCGTCGAATTCGGTTGCGGTGGCCTGGGCGTGGGAATGGCGGCGCCCGTGGCGGCGGGCGTCGCGTCCTTGTTGTCGTTGCGGTTGAAGATCATGGCTGGGTCTCCGGTAACTCCTCGAGGGTCTCGAAATATTGCGGCGGGCGCCACGGCATGCGCCCGTCGATGCGGGCGCCGCGCGCGACGGTGACGGTGGTGTGGAAAATGCGGCCCTGGACGTCGGCGGTTTCGTCGATGGCGACGTTGGGCGCGAAGATGCGGCCCGAAAAGCGGCCGGCGATCTTCACGTCGCCGGCGATCACGTCGCCTTCGACGGCACCCGATTGCTCTATGACAAGTTTGAACGCATCGATGCGGCCGGTGACATGGCCGAACACGTGCAGCGCGCCGTCGGTTTCCAGAATTCCGCTGACGGAAAGTCCATGGGTGACGTGGGACGGCGGCAGTTCAGCCGCATGGCGGCCGGACGCGATTTCTTTGCGTCGTGCGAGGGCAAACATAGGCGCGCTAATCCCAGTCCCAAGCTTCAAGCCCCCGCCCGCTAGCCCGCCGCATCATGGACAGATTATGCGCGGCACGGCAAGGGTTTATCGCATTCGCCACGTAAAGTTCTGTGACGGATGGTCAGACAAATGCGATTCCCTCGCCAACCTTGCGTTCGGGGCGAGGTCCCCTAGCTCGGCGTCTCGCTGAATGGATAGGCTGCGACCTGAAACTGATCTTCGTACACGATGTAGCCAGGCCTTTCCGTGCGCAGCATTTCGACCCCAAGGCCGTTGCGCTCCACGATTTGCTGGAATTCACGCATCTTATTGATGTGCTCGTGCGCGCTGTCTTTGAACCAGCTGATCGCTTGTGCCTTTCGATGCGGCTTCGTGGAAACCGCAAATCGGGTCGGCTTCGCAAGATTCTGGTCAAACCACGTCCGGATGCTCTGCAGCCGATTCCAGTCGGTCGAATCTATGACGCCGGACTCGCCCAAGGTCCAAGCAGCCTGAAACAAGCCTTGGCGTCGACCAGAATCGCGGTCCAGTTCCTTCACGACAAATCGAATAAACACCGGGACTTTGCCTAAACCGCCTTCGTCATTTCGCGGAGCTTGTATTTCTGGATCTTGCCGGTGGCGGTCTTGGGGATCTCCGCGAACACGACATGCCGCGGCGCCTTGTAGTGCGCGAGATTGGCGCGGCACCACGCGATCAAATCTTCGCCTGAGACATCCTTCCCCGGCCGCTTCTCGATGAAGGCGCACGGCGTCTCGCCCCAGCGGTCGTCATGCTTGGCGACGACGGCGGCGAACATCACGGCAGGATGTTTGAGCAGCACATCCTCCACTTCGATGGACGAGATGTTCTCGCCGCCGGAGATGATGATGTCCTTGGAGCGGTCCTTCAGCTGGATGTAGCCGTCGGGATATTTCACGCCGAGATCGCCGGAGTGAAACCAGCCGCCCGCGAACGCTTCCTGCGTGGCGCGCGGATTCTTGAGATACCCCTTCATCACGATGTTGCCGCGGAACATGACTTCGCCCAGCGTTTCGCCGTCCGCCGGCGTCGGCTCCATGGTTTCCGGATCGAGAATGGTCAGCGCGTCGAGCGCGTGGTAGCGCACGCCCTGGCGCGCCTTCTTCGCTGCGCGCGGACCACGCTCCAGCTTCTCCCAGTCGTCCTTCCACTCGTTCACGGTGGCGGGACCGTAGGTTTCCGTCAGGCCGTAAACATGGGTGACGTTGAAACCCGCTTCCGACATCGCCGCCAGCACGGCTTCCGGCGGCGGTGCTGCGGCCGTGATGAACTCAACCTTGTGCGGCAGTGCGCGGCGCTCATCGCCCGCGGCGTTGACGATCGCCTGCATCACGATCGGCGCGCCGCACAGATGGGTGACCTTGTGCTCGGCGAGCGCGTCGAAGATCGCCTTCGCCCGCACCCATCTGAGGCACACATGCGTGCCAGCCACCACCGACAGTGACCACGGAAAGCACCAGCCGTTGCAGTGGAACATCGGCAAGGTCCACAGATACACCGGATGGCGTGCCATGTTCGCGGCGAGGATGTTGCCGTAGCCCATCAGCGCAGCACCGCGATGATGGAACACCACGCCCTTGGGATTGCCCGTCGTGCCGCTCGTGTAGTTGAGCGAGATGGCGTCCCATTCGTCGTCCGGATAGCGCCATTCGAAATCCGGATCGCCGCTCGCCAGAAAATCTTCGTATTCGATCTCGCCGAGGCGTTCGCCGGTCTGCGGAAATTCTCTGTCGTCGTAGTCGATGACGAGCGGCTTCACCTTGGCCAGCCGCAGCGTCTCCTTGATGATTGCTGCGAATTCGCGGTCGGTGATCAGCACCTTCGTCTCGGCATGATCGAGCGTGAAAGCCAATGCGGCGGCATCGAGGCGGGTGTTGAGCGTGTTCAGGACCGCGCCGGCCATGGGAACGCCGTAATGGGCTTCCAGCATCGGCGGCGTGTTGGCCAGCATGACGGAAACCGTGTCGCCGCGTCCGATGCCGCGCTGTACGAGCGCAGAGGCCAATTGCCGCGCGCGGGCGTAAAACGTCTCATAGGTGAAGGATTGCCGGCCGTGAAGGATGGCGGTGCGATCGGGAAACACGCTCGCGGCGCGCTCGAGAAAGGTGAGCGGCGTCAGCGGCTGGTAGTTGGCGGCGTTGCGATCGAGATCGAGATCGTACGGACTGGATTTGATCTGCCACGCGCGCTGCGCACGCCGCGGGCCCTGCAGGCGCCGTCGCGAAAGTGTCTTGCGCGGGCGCGGCGAAACGATTGTGCCGGGCCGCGCAACTTTCTTCGCGGCTTTTGCGCGCAGGCGTTTGACCTTTGCCGGTGTGCGCGTCCGCCGGTTTTCCTTGCGTCCGCCGGTCCTGTTCTGCTTGCTGCCCTTGCGGCGCGCCATCGGCGGTACCGTTTCTTAACCCCGCGCAAAAACTAGTGAATGCGGCCACACCCGGCAAGGATGGACGGACGTTCATGTGGCTGCTAGGTAGGCGGCGAGGAGCGCCGAGAACAAGAATGACAGACGGAGTTCAGGTCCGGCAGCGGTGGAACCCGCTGCGCAATCTCTACGCATGGGTGATGCGCAATGCCGAAGGTCCACACGCCTGGGCGGTGATGGCGGCCATCGCATTCGCCGAAAGCTCCTTCTTCCCCATGCCGCCAGACTTCGTGATGATTCCGATGGCGCTGAAGCGGCGCGAACGCGCTTTCGTCTTCGCCGCGTGGTGCACCTTGTGGTCGGTGGCGGGGGGGATTCTCGGCTATGCCATTGGATCGATGCTTTATAACTCCGTCGGCCAGTGGCTGATCCAGGTCTACGGCATGGGCGGCGACATTGATGCCTTCCGCACCGCCTACAACAAATACGGCGCGTTGATCGTGCTGCAGGGCATCACCCCGATCCCGTACAAGATCGTGACCATCGCCTCCGGCTTTGCCGGCATGAACATCGGACTGTTTCTGATCCTCTCCGTCATCACGCGCAGCGTGCGCTTCGGAGCGGTGGCCGGCCTCATCTATTTCTTCGGCGAGCCGGTGAAGCTGGCGATCGAGAAATATCTTGAAGTTGTGCTGGTGGTCTTTCTGGTGATCGTGGTCGCCGGCTACATGATCGCCCGCTACGTGTTCCACTGAGTTTTGACCTTTAGGCGTAGCGCCCCAACCTTCGCCACAATCGCGCGTTAGCTGGATGACTGGCGAGCGTACTTCATGTCCCAGATCCTGTCCGTCGGCGCGATCCTGCTTTCGACCCTGATCTTCCTCGCAGGCAACGGCCTGACGGGAACGCTGCTGCCTGTCCGCGCGCACCTGGCGCATTTTTCGGATTTCGCCATCGGCCTGATCGGCTCGGCCTATTTCATCGGCTTCGTGGCTGGCTGTTATGCGGGGCCGCGGCTGCTCGCCCGCGTCGGCCACATCCGCACCTTCGCCATGGCGGCTGGACTCGCCGCGGCCGTCACGCTGGTGATGTCGCTGGTGGTCGGGGAAGTCTCGTGGATCGTGCTGCGCGCGCTGTTCGGCTTTGCCGCGGCCAGCGTCTTCATGGTGATCGAGAGCTGGCTGAACGATCGCGCCTCGAACGAAACCCGGGGGCGCATCTTTGCGGCGTACCTGCTGGTCAATTTCACCGGACTGATCGTCGGGCAATGGAGCTTCATCGCCGGCCGTCCGTCGAGCCCAACGCTCTTCACCATTGCGGCGATCTTCTACGCGCTGTGCCTGATCCCGCTCGGGCTCACCCAGATGCAGCAGCCGAAGCAGGTGGAAGTGCCGCAGCTGCGCCCGCGCCGGATGTTCAAGATCTCGCCCGTGGGCGTCGCCGGCTGCATTGCCGTCGGATTCTCCAACGCCGCGTCATGGACGTTCCTGCCGGTCTACGCGCACGACCACCACATGACGCGCGCATTGCTCGCCGGATTCATCAGCGCCTTCACCATCGGCGGTGCGATTGTGCAGATGCCGGTGGGGCGGCTGTCCGATCACATGGACCGCCGCGTGATCCTTGCCGGTTCGGCGATCTGCGCAGCGATCCTGGCGGTCGCGTTGTTCTTCTTCGGCGGATTGAGCAGCAGCACGGCCATCCTTCTCGTCACCATCTACGGCATGGCGGCGCTGCCGGTGTATGGCTTGTCCGTCGCGCACGCCAATGACCGCCTGCCGCGCGAGATGTTCGTCGAGGCGTCCGCTACGTTGCTGCTGATCAATGCCGTGGCTTCGTCCATAGGGCCGGTCGTGGCGTCGCAGGTGATCGCCGCGTACGGCATCGGGACGCTGTTCCTGTCGAACGCGGCCATCCATCTGTTGCTCGCCGGCTTCACGATTGTCCGCATCCGCACAACGGCCGCGCCGCAGCACCACGATGTGTTCGAGCCGATGCCGCAACAAGCCTCACCCGCCGCGCTCGAACTCGATCCCCGCGGCGAGCACCATAGCGAAGCCCAGGCCGCCTGACGGACATATCTGCTGCTCAATCTTGACAGGACAGCCAGCGCACCGAGTCGGCTAATTTGGTCGTGAAGCAGCACGAGTGGCCTCCATGTCCGAACATCACGCCAGCGTTGCCTGGAAGCGCACGTCGCCGGACTTCACGTACGACTCCTACAATCGCGCACACGAGGTGCGGTTCAAGCACGGCGCGATCGTTCTTCCCGCGTCATCGGCGCCTGCCTTTCGCGGCGATGCCGACCGGGTCGATCCGGAAGAGGCGTTCGTGTCGTCGCTTTGCACCTGCCACATGCTCACGTTCCTGGCAATCTGCGCGCGCAAACGTCTGACCGTGGATTCCTATGAGGACGATGCGGTCGGCGTGCTGGAGAAGGGGGAGAACGGGAAGTTGTGGATCGCGCGCGTAACGCTTCGGCCACGAATCGTTTTTGCCCCGGATGTCTCTGTTAACGACGAGATGCTCGCGGAAATCCATCATAAGTCACACGAGGAGTGCTTTATCGCGAACTCCGTCCTGACCAGCGTGACCATCGCGCCACGGCGCTGAGATATCGTTAAGGCTGTCTTGCAATAAGCCCTTGCAACCGCAGCGAAACCTACCTGATAGTGGTGTCATGTTCGGGCAGGTGTTAGGGGAGCGGGGGCCGAGCAGAGCCCCCCTTTACGAGCGGACGACGCGATCCATCAAGGTGCGCGTCACGCCGTCTTTCCTTGCCGACCAGTCGGAGCCGGAAGAGAGCAAATTCCTCTGGTCCTACACCATCAGCATTGAGAACCAGGGCGCCGAAACAGTTCAGCTGGTGGCGCGCTACTGGCAGATCACCGACGAGATCGGTCACATCCAGGAAGTGCGCGGGCCAGGCGTGGTCGGCGCACAACCGGTGCTCGAGCCGGGCCAGAGCTTCGAGTACACGAGCGGCTGCCCCCTCAACACGGCATCGGGCGCCATGCATGGCCGCTACCTGATGCGGGCCTCCTCGGGCGACACGTTCGAGGTCGACATCCCGATCTTCCTCCTTGAAAGCCCGCACGAGCGCCGCCAGATTCACTAAAGTGAATTCGCGGGCCCTCTCCTGATCGCGGGCCTTGCGCGTTTCCGTTCTGCCCAGGGATTTCGACATGTCCGAACTTGCCAAGCCTCGTCCGACGCCATTCTGCGCGGTCCGCCCGGATCCGAAGGAGCCGCGGCCGTCGCGTGAAGAAGCCGAGCGGGCGATCCGCACGCTGCTGCGCTGGGCGGGCGATGATCCCGATCGCGAGGGGTTGATCGACACACCGGCGCGCGTCGCGAAGGCCTATGAGGAATGGTTCTCCGGCTACGGGGAAGACCCGGAAGAATATCTCCGCCGCACCTTCGAGGAGGTCGAGGGCTATGACGAGATGATCACGCTCAAGGACATCCGGTTCGAGTCCCACTGCGAGCATCATCTGGCGCCGATCATCGGCCATGTGCATATCGGCTACCTGCCCAAGAACAAGGTGGTCGGCATCTCCAAGCTGGCGCGCGTGGTCGACACCTATGCGCGGCGCTTCCAGGTGCAGGAGAAGATGAACGCGCAGATCGCTCACTGCATCCAGAAGGTGCTGGAGCCGGAAGGCGTGGGCGTGGTGATCGAGGCCACGCACCAGTGCATGACCACCCGCGGCGTCCATAAACCCGGCGTCTCCATGGTGACGTCGATGATGCTGGGGCAGTTCCGGCAGAACCCGCTCACCCGCCGTGAATTCCTCAGCGTGATCGGCAATCCTGCCTCGAGCCTGGACCACTAGGGCCGCCGCCGCGCCCGCGGCAAAAGTATCGCAAGCAGATGTTTGCGGATTGACCGAAGGGCGTAGAGCCTCGCGCGGAACTCCGCGCGGCCAGGGCGCTTTCCTCACATGGAGAGCAAGCGGGAAACCAATCCCGCGCGTGGTGGGTCGGAATGCATCATTTGGCAATCAAGGCGGCGGCGGCGGCGATCCTCGTGGGCGCGGGCACCGGCGCCATGAGCGGCAGCGACAAGCCGGACATTCCGCGCGACGTGCTCAATCCCATGGTGGGTGGGCAGGCGATGCTGACCGATGCGAACATCTACGACAACGCGAGCAAATCGCCGGAGCACACCAGGCTCGTGGCCGCGATCAAGGTGTCGGGCCTTGAGACCCTGCTGAAAGACAAGGGTCCCTACACGATCTTCGCGCCGACCGATGCGGCCTTTGCGGCTCTGCCGGCAGGCGACAAGGCCGCGCTGAGTGATCCCGCCAAGAAGCGTGAAGCGGCGCGCGATGTGCGCTACCTGATTGTGCCGGGCCAGTTCGACTCGCAATCGCTGCTCAAGCTGATCAACGAGAAGGGCGGCGAGGCGAAGCTCAAGACGATCGAAGGCGGCACCATCACCGCCATGCTGAACGGCCCCACCAACATCGTGCTGATGGACGAGCGCGGCCATGTTGCCGACATCTCGGTCTACGACGTCTATCAGTCGAATGGCGTGATGCAGGTCGTCGATCGCGCGCTGCTGCCGCGCTGAATTCCGCCAGCTATTTCGCCCAGCGCGCCATCCAGTCGGCGATGGCCTGCGGCGTCATGTGGCGCGCATCGTCCAGCGCCACGAAATGGCCGCGGTCCACCAGCGAGTCGTCGTCGGGATCGATGATGAGGATCGCCGGTACGCCCTCCAGCCGGTCGACAATGCCCCAGCGCGCGGGAATCTGCAGGTTCTTGTTGAAGCGCCCGACATCCACCATCGCCACGACATAGTGAGATTCGACGAACGGCTTCACTTCCGGCAGGTCTATCAGGCCTGAGAGGATGCGGCAGTCGGCGCACCAATTGCCGCCGAGATCGATAAACGCAAGTTTGTGCTCGGCCTTCGCTTTCGCGAGTGCGGCATCCACCACGCGATCGGCATTGGCCTTTTCATCATAGGGATAGGGCAGCGGCGTCGAGAGCTGCGACAGATCCGATATGCTGGTGATCTTGAGGCGCGTGTCCGTCGCAGCCGACGCCGTGAAGACCATGACCATGGCGGCCGCCGCGGCCAGCCAGAATCGCCCGACAAGTCCCATCTGCATCACGTCACTCCTGCTCCATCGATAAGAATGTTAGGCAGCGACTGGCGGTTCCGGCAATCAGGATGGCCGGGGCCGATGGCTGCAACGGCGATGCCGCACGTGCGAATGGCTGCAAACTAGTGGTTCCCCTGACGATTTCACGGGTCCGTGAGGTTTGCCTGCTTGTTTTGCCGGGACGCCGCTCTACGTTTGTGATCAGTCTCGGAGGGGGTATCCGATGAATCGAGTTGTCCTTGCGTCGGGCGCGCTTGCGTTCGCTGCCTGTCTGTCGCCTGCCGTGGCGGCCAATGCGCCGGCGAAACCGGCCGCATCCGCGGCGCCGGTCCAGGGAATGTGGGACCTGCGCGATCTCTATCCCACGTCCGAAGCCTGGACCGCTGCCCACGACAAGGTGAAGGCGCAAGCAAACAAGCTCGATTCCTACAAGGGCACGCTCGGCACTAGTGCCTATGCAATGCTGAAGGCGCTGTCGGCCATCAGCGATGTGCGCAAGGAGACGGCGCGTCTCGCCGTCTATGCCTCGCTCAAGGGCGACGAAGATGTGCGCATCGCGGCGAACCAGGAGCGCCAGCAATCGGCGCAACAGCTCGCCACCTTGGTGCAGGAAAAGACCGCATGGCTCGTTCCCGAAATCATCAAGACCGGATCGAAGAAGGTGCTCGCGTTCGAGGCGCAGTCGCCTGAGCTGAAAAAGCGTTTCGCCTTCCAGCTCGACAATGCGCTGCGCTATGCGCCGCACACGCTGGGACTTGAGGCCGAAGGCGTGATCGCGGCGGCCGGCGATGTGCTCGCGCAACCGAATGCCATCTACAGCCAGCTTGCCAATGGCGAGTTGCCGCGGCCGGAAGTGACCTTGTCGAACGGCAAGAAGGTCAAGCTCGACCAGGCCGCCTATACCGAGTACCGCACCGCGTCGAACCGCGCCGACCGCAAGAAGGTGTTCGATACCTTCTGGCCGTCGTTCAAGGCGTTCGAGGGCACGTTCGGTGCCACCCTGACGACGCAGGTGCTGGCGGAAGTGCTCGACGCAAAGGTCCGCCACTTCCCGGACTCGCTGGCCGATGCCACCTTCGCCGACAACATGCCGGAAACCGTCTATCGCCGGCTCGTGTCTGAAGCGAACAGGAACCTGCCGACGCTCTACCGTTATCTCGCGCTGCGCAAGAAGGCGCTCGGCATCACCGACGACCTGCACTACTACGATCTCTACGTGCCGATCTTCGATCTGCCCAACCCGCCGAAATTCTCCGTCGCCGATTCCGAGAAGATCGCGCTCGAGGTCGATGCGATCTACGGGCCGGAATATCTTTCGCTGCTGAAGAAGGGCTTCGCCGGCACCTGGATGAACGTCTACCCGCATACCGGCAAGGCCAACGGCGCCTACATGAACGGCTCAGCCTATGACGTGCATCCGTATCTGCTGTTCAACAATCACGACGATTACGGCTCGCTGACCACGTTCGTGCACGAATGGGGTCACGCCATCCACACGCTGCTGACATCGGCGAACCAGCCGTTCGAGAATTCCAACTACTCCACCTTCATCGCCGAGACGGCCTCCATCGGCAACGAGATGCTGCTCAACGATTACATGGTCGCGCATGCCAAGAACGATGCGGAGAAGCTCTATTACCTCGGCCAGGGGCTGGAGCTGATCCGCACCACCTTCTTCCGCCAGACCATGTTCGCCGAATTCCAGCTCGCGCTGCATGAGGCGATCGAGAAGGGCGATACGCTTTCCGGCGCCAAGATGACGGACATCTATTGCGGCCTGCTCAAGAAATACTATGGCGACGCCAAGGGCGCGATGAAGGTCGATCCGGCCTATTGCATCGAGTGGGCCTTCATTCCGCACTTCTATTATGGCTTCTACGTCTATCAGTACGCCACCTCGATGGCCGGTGCCGCGCAATTCGCCGACGCCATCGAGCATGAAGGCGGGCCCGCGCGCGATCGCTACATCGCCATGCTGAAGGCGGGCGGTTCGGACTATCCGTACACGCTCTACAAGAAGGCCGGTCTCGATATGGCGAGCCCCGCGCCCTACGAAGCGCTGGCCAAACGCATGAACCGGATCATGGATCAGATCGACGCCATCGAGGCGAAGAAGAAGAAATGACGACCAATTTTCGGAGGAAACCGATGAAGCGCCACCTTCTTGCTCTTGCAGCCTGTTCGCTGCTGGCAATCCCAGCCTTTGCCGACACGCCGGCCGCACCGGTGCCGGGCACGCCGACGGATCAGCTCGCCAAGCCGCCTGCCGATGCCAAGGTATGGGACATCACATCGAGCAACGGCGCGGCCCATCACGGCACGGTGTCCACCTGGACGACGTCGGACGGCACGCAATGGTCGCGCTTCAGCTTCAACCTGCGCGGCTTCGTCAGCGAGACGGAAGAACAGAACCGCTTCGCGCCCGATGGCTCGCTGCAAAGCCTCGTCATCCGCGGTCACGTGCCGGAAGGCGACGCGGCGGAAAGCTACGAGGTGAAGGACGGCACCTACACCTGGACGAGCCCGGTCGATCACGGCACGGGCAAGGTTCGTCCCGGCCTTGAATATGTCGCGTTCGGCGGCACGTTCGATTCCTTCGCCTTCATCATCGATGCGATGCTGAAGTCGCCGGATCATTCCATCGATCTCCTGCCGTCCGGGCGCGGCAAGATCGAGCCGCTGACAACGCTTGAAGTGTCGGACGGCGCTGAGAAGAAGACCCTCACGGCCTACGCCGTCACCGGTTTCGGCCTTTCGCCGTTCCCGATCTGGATGGACGGCAACCAGTTCTTCGGCGTGGCTGGCGTCATCGCCTTTCTGCCGCGTGGCTGGGAGAAAGTCTCGGACGCACTGTCCAAGGCGCAGGATGCGGCACTCGCCAAGCGCGCGCCGGAGCTGGTCGCGTCGCTGGCGAAGACGCCGTCCGGCCCCGTCGTCTTCAACAATGTGAAGCTCTACGATGCCGACGCTCGCAAGTTCCGCGACGGCATGAGTGTCGTCGTCGAAGGCGGCCGCATCGCGTCGGTTGGGCCGGCTGCGAAGATCAAGGCGCCGAAGAATGCGCAGATCATCGACGGCGCCGGCAAGACGCTGATCCCCGGCCTGTGGGACAATCACCAGCACTACGGCGATGACTCCACCGGCCCGCTGCTGCTCGCGTCCGGCATCACGTCGGTGCGCGACCCGGGCAACGATCCGGAACAATTGATGGCGCGCAAGAAGCGCATCGATGACGGCCAGCTGCTCGGCCAGCGCATCGTTCCGTCGCTGCTGATCGACGGCCCCGGCCCGTACACGGCGCAAGTCGCCGTGGTGGTGCACAATGTGGACGAGGCGCTCGCCGCCGTGCACCGCGCCAAGGACACCGGCTATTTCGGCATCAAGATCTACGGCTCGATGGATCCCGCCTGGGTGAAGCCGATGGCCGATCTCGCCCACAAGCTCGGCCTTCACGTGCACGGCCACATCCCGCACGGCATGCGCGCGCTGGACGCCGTGCACGCCGGCTATGACGAGATCACCCACATCAACTTCGTCATGATGCAGGCGCTGCCGGACGATGTGGTGGCGAATTCCAACGGAATGGCGCGGTTCGTCGGCACCGGCAAATACGCGGCCGATGTCGATGTGCATTCGCCGATGATGACGAAATATCTCGACGAGCTGGCCAGGCGCCACATCGCGGTCGATCCCACACTCGTCACCTTCGAGGATCTCTACGTGCCGGAGCGCGGCAGCGTTCCGCCGTCGGATGCGCCCTATTTCGACACGCTGCCGCCGCAGCTGTCGCGCGGATTCCTGTCGAGCGCGATGGCGCCGCAAGGCGACCTCACCCGCGCGCGCATGCGGGCAAGCTTCGCCAAGCTCCAGGCGCTGATCCCCGAGCTCTACAAGCGGCACATTCGCGTGCTCGCCGGCACCGACGGCTTCGGCTTCGAACTGATCCGCGAACTTGAGCTTTACGTGCAGGCCGGAATGACGCCGGCCGATGCGCTGGCCACGGCAACCATTCTGCCGGCGGAAGAATATCGCCTCGCCAATGTCACAGGCTCGATCAAGAAGGGCAAGCTCGCGGAGCTGGCGCTGATTGACGGCGATCCGTCGAAGAACATCGGCGATCTGCGCCAGGTGGAGCTCGTCATGCGCGACGGCAAGATGATGAACGCGGACGATCTGCGCACCGCGCTCGGCATCTCGAAGAAGTAGGGGACGCCGAGGCGCGCGGCGCGGATCGTACGATCGGTCCAACCCGTTTCCCTGCGCAACCGGAGGCCCGACTGGCGCCATGGCTGCAGGCGATCGATGCCGGGTTGCTGCGGTTGTCGAGCCGTTCAGTGACTGCGGTGAGTCATGCAGATATGCCGGAAGCCTGCCGCCGCGAAAGGCGCCAGACGGGCCCTCACGGCATCATAGTCGTTTGACCGGCAAACGCCGGATGATAGCCGGTCGATGCGCCCGGTCTCCGCGAAGGCGAGCGTCAACGCCCCGGAGAGAAAATGGTAGGCCCAAAAAAGATCGTCGTCCCGCGCGCCGGGCATGATGCCGCGCAGCGCGTCGATGAGCCTGTGGATGACCGGATCGAAGTACCGCGCCATGGTTTCGCCGCCCCATTTGCGGGTGTTGTTCACCTGCGCAACGATCGCCAGATAGTTCTTCCAGCCTGCGCCCCCTTTCGCCCATCGTTCCATCACGGGGTCGAGGAAGGCATGCATGAATCCCTCGATGGTCGCGCCGCCGGCACCGGCGCTGATCTGGTAGTCGTCGATGGATTTCAGCCGGGCATCGTTGATGACAGCGGCACGCCGGAGGAAAACCGCGTCGAACAGGCCCCTCTTGGTGCCGAAATAGTAGTGCGCCAGTGCGACGTCGACGTTCGCCTTGCGGGTCACTTGCCGCACCGTGACGCCATCAAAGCCGTGCTCGGCAAACAATTCTTCGGCGGCATCCAGGATTCGATCGCGCAGCGTTTCACCGCCATTGGTCGGCCTTCCCCGGCTTCTTTTGGGATGAAGCTTCGTGGTTTCTCCCCGTTTGCGCCGCCCGGCGGAACTGCCTCGCCTGGTCCTCACGCTGCCTGCCATTAGAGAGCCCTCCGTAATGGCGCGATGGGACTGGAGATTGGCATTTTTGGCAACCGTCCCGGCCGTCGTGCCCTTTCGGCAACAGAAATCGCCAGAATTTCATCGGGTGCGGAAAACCTCTTCATCAAGTGCTGAATTATCATTGCCCGGAGGTTGGAGCCGGGCGTAGCTTTTCAGCGTCGGAAACAGGGCCGCATCGAAGAGCGGACGAAGGGGACGAAATGCTTGGTGTTCTGAAGGCGCGCCTGATCGGCAGCGCGTTGGCTTTTGCGACTGTCATTCCCTCGGCGGCATTGGCGCAAACCGCGACTCAATCGGCCGTCGAGGAGGTGACCGTTACGGCGCGCCGCATATCGGAGAACATCCAGTCCGTGCCGATTGCGGTCACGGCAATCAGTGCCGAATCCCTGAACCGCGAAAACGCGGAGAATCTCGGCGCCCTTCAGGGTCAGGTGCCAAACCTCAATATCGTGCAGGGCCGGGCATCCAATTCGTCGGCGAATATCTTCATCCGCGGCGTAGGCCAGCCCGATGCGCTCATGTCCTTCGATCCCGGTGTCGGCGTCTACGTCAATGACGTCTATATGTCGCGCATACAGGGCGCCTTGCTCGATGTGTACGATGTCTCCCGCATCGAGGTGCTGAACGGGCCTCAAGGCACGCTGTACGGCAAGAACACGATCGGCGGCGCCGTCAAGATCTACACGTATCAGCCGACCGACGAGTTCGAGGGTGCCGCCCAGGCCGACTACGGCAGCTATGATGACCGCGAACTGCGCGCGCATGTCTCCGGGCCGATTTCGGATGAGTGGGGCTACGCCCTCATGGGCTATGTCGCCGACCGCGAAGGCTATGCGCAGGATCCCATCAGCGGCCGCCACTACAACTCGAAGAACACGTGGGCTGGCCGCGGCATCCTTTCGTGGACGCCAAGCGCGAAGCTGAAATTCGATCTCGGCGTGGACTTCACCGACGAAAACCCGAGCCTCAGTGTCGGAAAGTCCGTGAACGCGCTTTATTCGACGGACCTCGGCTTCGGCACGATCAACATCATCGAGGTGCCCAAGCCGGGTCAGTACAACTACAAAACCGCGATCGGGTCGGACCTTCCGAACCACGCCAATTATCTTCATCACGCGGGTGTGGACCTGACTGCAACCTACGAAATCAACAGCGACTGGACCTTCAAGTCGATTACGTCGTGGCGGAATCTCGCGTTCCGCACCTTCGAGGATATCGATGCCACGCCGGCACAGCTCGGCGATGTGAAAGTTGCCTTCAATCAGCATCAGTACAGCCAGGAATTCCAGCTCCTTTACTCGACAACCGATTTCCATGCGGTGGGCGGCGTTTATGCGTTGAGGGAGAACGTCAGTTCGGACCAGTTCGATATCGCCAACAATCTGCTCACCTTCTTCGGGCTGCCGCTCGACCTGACGAAATTCGTGAACGACGACCTTACGACCACGTCCTACGCGGCGTACGGTTCCGCCGATTACGACTTCGCGCCAGGCTGGACGCTCTCCGCGGGCCTGCGCGGCACCTATGAGAAGAAGGACTACAGCTTCGGCTATTTCTTCACCGGCACATTGGCCCTGCCGGGCTTCGACTTCGCCGCCAAGGACAACTGGAGCGATCTCTCGCCGAGCTTCACGCTCAGCTACAAGCCGACCGACGATACGATGCTCTATGCGCGTGCGGCCAAGGGCTTCAAGTCGGGCGGATTTAACGGCCGCGCCGACAACATTGACGAGGCCCGGCCGTTCAAGCCCGAAACCTTGTGGTCGTATGAGATCGGCGCGAAGACAAGCTGGTTCGACGACCGTTTGGTCGCCAACGGCGATCTCTTCTACGGGAACTACAAGGATTTCCAGGCTCGCATCTCGACCGGCAGCGGCATAACCGGCGATTTCGCGGTTCTCAACGCCGGCAAGCTGAAGCAGTACGGCGCGGAACTGGAGCTGTTTGCGCGGCCCACCGATCAACTGCAGCTCGACGCAGAAATCGGTCTGCTGCACGCAAGCTACGACCAGTTCCTCGATCCGCAGTTCGGACCCGGCGATCCGCGCGACAACCGGTCATGGGAAACGCCGGCCTTCGCACCGCATGTGACCGCACGCCTTGGGGCCCTCTACACTGTCTCGCTCGGCGGCAACGGTTTCCTCGACTTCGCCGGCGACTGGAATTACCGCGCGCGCCAGGCGCTGGCGGTCGACAATTCCGATCTGACCACGCATGTGCCGTTCCCCGGCATGTTCGCGAAATCGTACACGGTGCTGAATGGCCGGATTGAATGGCGGGCAGACGACGAGCGCTGGTACCTGGCCGCGTTTGGCCGCAATCTCACCAACAAGGTCTATGCGGTCGACGCACAGGAATTCTCCAGTGTCGCGGGCATCCGTACGACCTATTTTGGCGAGCCGCGCACGTTTGGCGTGGAAGCGGGCGTGAGGTTCTGATCGGCGATTCGCCTAGCGGATTTCCCAGGTCACCGAAACGGTGGCGGACAGCGAGTTCTCGCCGGCCGCAACCGGCGTGGGCGCCTTGTCTACCGCGGTCGTGAACGCCAAAATGCGCATCGGCTGCGGCGGCGCTGCGTAGCTGCCCTCGCTGATCGACACGATCGGTCCCAGCGACACGCCGGCCGCGCGCGACAGGGTTTCGGCCTTCGCCATCGCATCTTTCACGGCGTCTTCGCGGGCGGAAGCCATCAGCGGCTTGGGATCGCGGATGGAAAAGCTGACGTCGCCCAGCGAATTGGCGCCGGAGGACACCAGCGCATCGATCGCCGGCCCAAGATTGTCGAGATTGTCCACCGTCACAGTGACCGAATTCGACACCTGATAGCCGATGACACGGTGCGGCTGCTTGGAATTGAAATCTGGATATTGCGGCGTGACATTGATGCCGCTCGTCTGGATCGATTTGTCGGGAATGCCCAGGCGCTTCAGCGTGGCAAACACGGCGTTCATCGCCCGGCTGTTGGCGCCGAGCGCATCGGCCGCCGTCTTGCCGTCGGTAACGACACCGGCCGACAGCGTCGCCTGGTCCGGCCGCGCTTTCGCCTGGCCTTCGCCTGAGACAGTGAGGAGACGCGGCGTGGGACCGTCGCCCTGCGCCATGGCCGGCACCGCCGCCAGCGCTGAGCCAAGAAGCACTACGGCGAGCAAGCCATCGCGAAATCGAATCATGGGAGGTTCTCCGGCAAATCGGCGCGAGCCTCGCGCGGCGACAAGGCAAAACTTCGGCAGGACTCGTCAGTCAGCCTATCCATCTGAATCTACGAGCCATTGGGCGTACACGGCATCCGCGCCCGCGCCCCGGCGAGAAGGGTTTGGCGGCAAGCCTCTTCCTGCTATGAGGGGCCGGGGCCTGTAGCTCAGCTGGTTAGAGCTGGCCGCTCATAACGGTCTGGTCGCAGGTTCGAGTCCTGCCGGGCCCACCAATGCTTTCAATTTGGTTGGCCGTCCCACCTTGAACTGACCCGATTGCGACCTTCGCGCGTCGCACACTGCATGACACATTCGTCGTCGCGAAAGATGCGCCGACAGTCGCTAGGCAGCAGAACAGTTCGAAGCGGAGGCGCAATGTGCGCGCAGGCGTTTGGCCTCAGCCTGGCAATCATAAGGAATTCCCTTCTCGCCGCAGAAATCCGGCCACAACCCGCTGGTTAGCCAGAACTGTACAAGCCCGAGTTTGTTGGCAACCGGCATGAAGCGGCGGTCAAACAGGAGGGACCGCATGTCCGTGCGAAAAATGATTTCAGGCCCGTGGCGAAGCCGGGAAATGTTGGCGGGATCCTGCAATGCCGCGTAGGCCTGATCGATTGCCCCGAGATCGACGAGAGATACCAGTGCGCTAAAGGGGGAGGTTCGGGAGACGCGCGCGGCATCGCGGATGGCGGCTGCCACGTTTCCTGGTGTGGGGCTTGCGCGAGCGAGAAGGAAGCTGGTTGCAGACGCCGGCGTCCAGGGTCTTGGCAAATCGGGGACCAGATATCCGCTGGTTATTTTCTCGAGCAATTGCTTCGCGTCGCCAAATCGAAAATCGAAGTGCGCGCGGGTGTCCTGGATAATCGGGGAATCCGGCCAGATGCGCTCGGCATCCCTCAATTCAGCGGCAGCAGTTTGCGTGTAACCGCCATAGGCAAGGCGAAGAATCCATTCATCCCGGTAGCGGGTTTCTGCCGGATTGAGCTCGACCGCTCTTCGCGCGCTTGCAATCGCACGCTCGAGTTTTCCGACATCTGCCCATGCCTGAGCGTCAAGAACGTGGAGGATTGCGCAACCCGGGTCTAGTGCAATTCCACGATTCAGAACGTTGAACCGTTCCTGGTATTGCGATGGAGGTATGAGGATCGCTTCGGCGGCATAGGTCAGCCCGAGGCGCGCATCCTTCGCACGCGCAGTCTGAAAGTGTTTGGTTGCGCTGGCACGCCGGGCAAGGATGGATGGTGTTTCATCTTGCGATGCATTGGCAGATGTGGCTTCGACAAGAGCGAACATGGCAAGAGCGCGACTGTCATCCTGTTCTGATTGGACAACCTGGCGCCACAGGTCGACGGTCAACTCGTTTGGATCATCCACGTTTTCCAGGTGATCGCAGGCCGAATACAGAAGCCTCAACTGGCCATTGTCGAGCCGCCGAATGTCATTGGTCGCGCTCCTGGCGCAGTCAATGGTCTGATATGCGGCGTAAGCGATGCGTCGGCTGAGCGTGGCCGGATCGCTCGCCGCAAAGGAAGCTGACCACAGCACGTCCTTCGCGCCGCCCTTGGCAAGAGACACATCCGCCAACACCCTGTTCCCGAGGTGCTGGGTGTGAATCTGCAGGCCAAAGTCCGCCCGCTCGTCCGGCCGCCCGATGAACGAGACGCCGCCGCTGGCACTTGCCGTTCTGGCAAGCTCGTCAGTCACGCTGACCGCCGTGCCGGCGCCAGTTGTATCGACGGCAATGGAAATATCGCCGGATTCGGGCCACCACATGCGCGCAAGGAATGTCACAACCGCGATCGCAACAAGCGCGCCGGCGGCGATCACCGTCCTGTTCCATCGCCCCGGCCGGAGGCGTGTATCCCTTGAAGGGATTGTCTCAGCAGCGTTTGAGTGATCGCTGTCGAACGGCAAGGCGGGAGCCACGGATGGCTGGGCCGCAGATGCGCCGATCTGCAACCGGTAGCCGACCTTGCTGACAGTCTCCAGCTGGAAGCAACCTTGGCCAATACCGGCCGCGATCTCCCGAATGCGGGAAGCTGTGCGGTGAATGGCGTTCTCGCCGACGATGCGTCCATCCCAGCAACGCGCAATCAGGTCGTCGTGACTGACAACGCCGCCACTTGCCTGCCAAAGCGCGACGAGGACCTGCATCACCCGCGGCTCGAGCCTTTCCCTGCGATCGCCGCGCTGTAGTTCGCGGACCGCGGGAATGACCTGCAGCGCTCCGAGCCGAAATGGCGGGACACGCGCAAGATCGATTTGTCTGCTGCTCAAGACGGACACGTTCGCCCCCGGCACCATGGCCCCAAAATGTGCCTGCAGCCATGAATATCAGAGTTTCGTCAGCAATTCATCAGGGCGGCGGTGTGGTTGAGCGCGGGCTGCCACGCATACAACGACAGCGGGTCGGGCGCGGGCGCATCAATCATGACAGCACGGAAATCCTGGAGACATGGCATATCGGCAAGGATCGTCAGGTTGATGGACGGGATCAATTGCGGCGACATTGCGTGTTGTTGCGCGGCAGCCGTGGCATTCACGGCGCTTGCGGGAGCGGCGGAGCCAGCGCTGGCGCGCGACCGGCCGGGGACACCGAACTTTCCGTCGATGGTCGCCAAATCACCGACACAGCTCGAACTTATCTGGCATGACACGACCGGCGACGGCGACTGCGCACTTGCCGGCGCCGCCGCCTGCGACCCCGACGTCCATTATGAGGTGGACTTCACTCGGGACAACTTGCCCTATGATCCATTTCATGTCGCACAAGGAGGAACGCCGCCGGACTATTTGAGTACACTTAGTCTCGACGCCCAAGGATATTTTCGGACAACAATCGATCAGGTTGAGCCATTACATCACTACTGTTTCCGAGTGTGGTCCAGATATTACTACAACAACGTCCGGTCTCAGCTTCCGTCCGCCTGGGCCTGCGCTGACACTGCAGCCTTTCCGCCGGGCCAACCGCTTGGACTAAACGCATCGGCACGGCAGGGATTTGTCCAAGCCGTTCTGGCGTGGGACGCACCTGACCAATCCGGATACCGGCCCGTCGATCACTTCGACATCGAGCGCCAGGACATCCGCGGCGGCGGCTATCCGATCGTCGCAGATGGCCAGATACCGGGTCCGAACGGCGACCAAGACGCGAGCACGCGGCTCGCCTTCAAATATACAAGCAGCTCAATCGGAGATCCGTCCAAGGTCCAATTCCGGGTCTGCTCTGTGAACAACGGCGGCCGCACCTGCACCGACTTCGTTCCGGTCCAAATCTGGAATCCACTCTATTCCGCTGCAAATGGCGGCATCGACCAGAAATACCTTCGATCGCCGTCAGCAAATGAAGTCGAGCAGCCGGCGGGCAGCGTACCCGTATTGCCCACACCGCCTTCGAGTAGCGTCACTCGCCGAAACGGCGACAACACGCTGCGATATCCGGCTCCGTTGCCGTCTCCGGGCGGTACCGCGATGTCTGACCGGAACGTGCCGGAGCCACCACCACCTGCCAATAATGGCTGGTCGAATCGCTCAGCGCAGGCAGTGCTGAATGCCGACTCCCTTAATCCGCAGCCACTACCGCCTAAGGAGAACTTCAATCGGCTAAGGGCGCTCAATCCACAGCCGTTGCCACCGAACGAAGACTCCAATCGATTGAAGGCGCTCAATCCACAACCGTTGCCACCGAAGGAAGACTCAAATCGGTTGAACGCGCTCAACCCGCAGCCGCTGCCACCGAAGGAGAACTTCAATCGGTTGAAGGCGCTCAACCCGCAGCCGTTGCCACCGCACGAACGGCCAAGGAGCGTGAATGCACTCGATCGGCAATCTGCGCAGCCTGTTGCGCGATCCAACAATCTCAAAGCGCTCAATCCACAGCCTTTGCCGCCGGTAGAGAAGCCGGTGCGGCATCAATTCTGAGGAGAATGCGTGAGGCCGGTGACGGCGCGCCGATCGGGTCGAACCCGCAAAAGAAGTCGACCGGCCGCGGGAAGCACACATGGAGGGGGAATCAAGTGGCATCGTCTCGAACAATTACCGGCTGTGCAATGCGGCACCTTCATGAAGTCGCGGTGATCGCAGTCGCGGCCGGCATGATGTGTGGCCCGGCTCTGGCTTGCGACAATTGGGATTTCGATTTGCGGCACTACAACGGCTTTCCAGACATCGCACAAGCAAATGGGCTTCAAGTCAGCCTGGATCCTTATCAATCGGGAGTTCAAGTGTCGGGCGATGCTGTCTTCGATTCGCCCACACTCAAAGCCGATATTGGTGGCGTCATAACTGGCACTGTTATCGGCAGTCAGATTAGTCTCAAGGTAGAGTGGTCAGGACAGTACTCGGCGGCGAGCACTTGTCCGTTTGATTTCAATGGCTGCACCAAAGAATATCACGGCGTCGGTATTTACGAGGGCACTATCGATGCGAATGGTTATGCGCAAGGACTTAATTGGGATTTCGCCCACCCCAATCAGAAGTTCGGCTGGTATCTTGTCCGACCTCTAAAATGTGCCGATCCTCCACCTCCCCCGCCGCCACCGAAACCGAACCCGGTCACTGCCGCGGTCGAAAGACCTGCCTCCAACGTTCCGCAGCTTTTCAACCGAAACACGGCGGCTCTTGAAAGACCGGCCAGCGCTGAGCCGAATTTTCCACCGCCGGCTTCCTCGCCGCAAGCGCCCGGGTCCCTGACGACCGGCATTTTCGACACGGATTTCGGAAGACTCGATCTGCGCGCGACCGAAGGCACCTACAGCCAGAGCAATGGGCACGTCACCGTTGATAGGGCACAAGGCAACATCATACGCGGCACCTGGGAACAGAGCAGCGCTTCGAAGCGCTGCCGCGATGGCCGCTTCCACGGCAAGTTCGTCTTCGCCTTCACCAGCGATGGATTCACAGGCTCGTACGGCTATTGCGACGGGCCGCCGAACGACGGGCCATGGAACGGCAGACGTCTGTAGCCGCGAAAAGCAAGAAAGGGATTGCCAATGAAGACCCCCGAGAGAGAACTTCAATCGGTTGAACGCGTCGTTGCACTCGCGACAACGAGGTTGTTGCGACGATCGATATTCGTCTTGCTTGCTCTCGCGGCAAGTTCTGTTTTTCCCGTCTCGATCGCTTCGGCGGATTGCGAGCGCAACATCGGCGGCAGCTGGGTCCTACACCAGTCCAACCCGCTCGATGTCCACTTCTACGGAATGACGGAAACAAACGGGACCATTCAAGGTCAGGCAAAATATGCCCAGGCGAGGTGGATATTTGGCACCGTCAGCGGAATCAAGGACGGTGACCACATCAACATGCGCGTACATTGGAATTACGACACCATCGGCGGCGGCCAATGGGGAGACGGCGTCTACGACGGTCAAATCTCCTATGCAGGGGATGCAACCGGCATCAACTATGAGACCTTGCATCCGAACGTGAAGGTGAACTGGTTTACCTCACCATTCCCTTGCAAGGTCCTTTCAACGCCAAGCAAGATGGCCATCACCGCTACAAACCAGAAAAGTGTGCCGAACATCTTCGCGCCCGGAAGCGGAGCAGCACAGCCGTCCAAACCTATCGTTCACATCGGCAGAAATCACCCCGATGTGCCCGATGTTCCGGCGTCTCCTCCCGCGGATAACCCTGCGCCACCTGCCTCAACAGGAAGCTACCCGAGTTCTTGGCCCCCGCAGTCGCCGCCGCAGTCGCCGCCAGCACAAGACGCGCTTTCTGGAGCATGGCAGGGAAAAGTCGGATACGCCTTTCAACAGAACGGCAACAGCTTCAGCTGGTGGTCGGACGAACTCCAGGAGAGCGCACTAGGCTCGATTGATGGCGACATTCTCACGGTGAGCTGGACCGGACCTAACGGCAATGGCGGGATGAATGGCCAAATTGTCGGCCGTGACATCAACGGCCGCGCAACCAGAATCCAATGGAGCAACGGTCAGACGTGGTTTCGCCTGAATCAGATCGAAACGTTCGCACAATAGTAGATGCACAGACTGGAGCGCGAAAAGAACCAGTGGAGCAAGCAAGCCGGACGCAGAAATGAACCCGCAAAGAAGCCGAGCCTCGGCCAAAATGCTGCTATCGCGAACCCTAGCGCTCGCAGCCGCGCCTATTGCGTTTGCGACACATGCAGACGGCTGCGACAAATGGGATGTAAGCGGGACGTTTCTGATGGAGATCTCCGACTCCGACAAGAACGCGATTGCAGGCTTCCTGATCCAGTCCGGCGACGCGATTACGGGCACGGCCCAAGAATATTGGCACTGGCCTTCGCACCAGCCCGACAGAACCGGACAAATAGATCACGGAACCATCAACGGCAACGCTATCGAATTCGTGGCCCGATGGTACGAACAGAATCCTCAGCCGAGTGAAGTCTTTAAGGGATTGATTGGTCCCGACGGCGTCGCTCGCGGTAGCGTCTTCTTCACAAAGTACCCGGCGATTTATCCAGCCTCGCTGCGGATTCAGGCGAGATGCGTGGATGCGCAGCCGGGCAACGATGCGGCGCCTGTCGATCGGCCGGGGGAAGGACACCTTGAGGGGAAATCAAAGTGAGATCGCCTTGAACAATTGTGGCGCGCAACCGGGATCCAATGGAGCAACGGTCAGATGTGGTTCCGCCTGAACCAGCTGGAGTCGTTCACCGGGTAGTCGGCGTAAGCGGCTTGTGTCTGCCGCGAGCACAGGCTGCGCCGCCTGGACTTGCAAGCCACGCGCTACCGCTTCATCTGCATCGCCAGCATCTTTTCGGTCTTGCTGCCATAGGGCGGGCGGAACGGCGCGGTCACGTCCATGGTGGCCTGGCGGAACACGGCCTTGGCGTGGCTGAAATTCCGGAAGCCGTCGATGCCGTGATAGGCGCCCATGCCGGACGGCCCGATGCCGCCGAACGGGAGATCCTCCATCGAGACATGCATGACGACATCGTTCAAGGTGACGCCGCCGCTCGTCGTCTGCGTCAGCACGCGCTTCTGTTCGCCTGAGTCGCGGCCGAAATAGTAGAGGCCCAGCGGGCGGGGATGGCTGTTGACGTATTCGATGGCCTCATCCAGCGCGCGATAGGTTTTCACCGGCATGATCGGCCCGAAGATCTCGTCCTTCATCACGTTCATGTCGTCGGTCGGGTTCATCACCAGCGTCGGCGGAATCTTCCAGTAGGGCTGCTGGCGGAAATCCTCTTTCGCCGGATTGAGCTCGATCAGCGCCGCGCCTTTCGCTTTCGCATCCTCCAGATAGCCCGTCAGCCGGTCGTAATGCCGCTGATTGATCATGGATGTGTAATCCGGATTGTCCTTGATGGTGGGATACATGGTGCGGACCGCCGCATCTGCCGCCGCCACGAAATCGCCCGCCTTGTCCGCCGGCACGAACACGTAGTCGGGCGCCAGGCAAATCTGTCCCGCGTTCAGCGTCTTGCCCAGCATCACGCGTTTCGCGGTGAGCGCAAGATCGGCGCTGTCGCCAACGATCACCGGCGACTTGCCGCCAAGCTCCAGCGTCAGCGGCACGAGGTTTTCCGCCGCCGCGCGCATGACGTGATAGGCGATCGAGGTCGCGCCGGTGAACAGCAGGTGATCGAAGGGCAGCCGTGCGAACGCGCCGCCGACATCCGGGCCGCCTGTGATCACGGCGACTTCCGTCTCGTCGTAGGCGTTGCGGAACATCTCCGCCATCAGCTCGGATGTGCGCGGTGTGAATTCGCTGGGCTTGATCATCGTGCGATTGCCGGCGGCGAAAATTCCGGCCAGCGGCGTGAAGGTGAGATTCACGGGAAAATTCCACGGGCTGATCACGCCCACCACGCCCTTGGGCTGATACTCGACATAGGCGCGCGCGCCGAGCAGCCCGAGGATGGCGGGGCTGACTTTCCGCTTCTCGCGTTTCATCCAGCGCTTCACATGCGCCTTCGCATGCTTGAGCGGACCGATGGAGCCAGCGACATCGGTGAGCATGGTGACGTGCACGGAGCGATGGCCGAAATCCTCGCGCAGCGCGGCGGCGATTCTGTCCTTGTTGCCGAGCAGCAGATCGATCGAGCGGTCGATCCATTGGATCCGCTTCTCCGCGCTCGGTGGGCCGTCCTTCAGATGGGCCTTCTTCTGGGCCTCCAGAACCGCGTGCATGCGGGCCCCAGGTTCCGAACCGTTCGTCTCAGTCATGGCTTGTCCAGTTGCTTGTGTAGCTGTCGCCGAGGACTGTATGGCGGGAGCTATGCTTTGGCGACGCATCAATTGGGACCCCGGGGCGGAACCCCGGCGGCGCAAGATTGTTGTGCAAGGGCAATCATTTCGGGGGACCGATCCCATGCTTGGCACCATCCTCATTATCGTCCTGATCCTGCTGCTGCTCGGCGCCTGGCCGTCATGGCCCTACAGCCGCGGCTGGGGCTACTATCCCAGCGGCCTGCTCGGCGTGGTCTTGATCGTCATCCTGATTCTGGTGCTGATGGGCCGGTTCTGATTTTCGACTCGACCCCAAGGACGAAATGGCGCGGCTCACGGACTACAATCGCAAGCGCAATTTCGGCGTCACGTCCGAGCCGCCTGGCCGCATCGCCAAGGCGGTGGGCAAGGCGCGCCGCTTCGTCATCCAGCGCCACGACGCCACGCGGCTGCACTACGATCTGCGGCTGGAGCTGGACGGCGTCTACAAATCCTGGGCGGTGACGAAAGTGCCGTCGCTCGATCCGGCGACCAAGCGATTGGCCGTCGAGGTCGAGGATCATCCCATCGACTACGGCACGTTCGAGGGCACGATTCCGGAAGGCGAATATGGCGGCGGCACGGTGCAGCTGTGGGATCGCGGCAAATGGCTGCCGCAATCCGCCACGCCGGAGAAGGACCTCGCCAAGGGCAACTTCAAATTCGTGATGGATGGCGAGCGGATGAAAGGCGGCTGGGCACTCATCCGGTTGCGCGATCGCGACGAAGGGCGCAAGCGCAATCCGCGCCACAACTGGCTGCTGATCAAGGAGACGGACGACTACGCCCGGCCCGGAGACCCGGAGGCGCTCGCATCGGAAACGACGTCGGTGAAGACGGGTCGTACCTTGGATCAGATCGCCGGCGGTTCGCACAAGGTGTGGCATTCCAATCGCGCGGCGAAGGGCGACGCGACGGCGAAATCGCCAGCGAAGCGCAAGGCGTCCGCCAAATCCGCGCGCGCGACGCCGTCGTCCGTGAAGTCCAAAGCTAAAAAAAAACTTCGCTAGGCAAGCAGGCCGCGATTCCGTCGTTTGTCGAGCCGGAGCTCGCGCGCATCGTCGACGCACCGCCCGCCGGCAATACCTGGGTGCACGAGATCAAGTTCGACGGCTATCGCATGCAGCTGCGCGTGAAGAAGGGTCGCGGCGTCCTGCTCACGCGCAAGAATCTCGACTGGTCGTTCCGGTTTCCGGAAATTGTTGAAGAGGCGAGCGATCTGCCGGATTGCATCATCGATGGCGAGGTCGTCGCGCTGGATGACAAAGGCGTTTCCAGCTTCGCCGGATTGCAGCAGGCCCTGTCGGACAAGAAGACGGACGGTCTCGTCTATTTCGTGTTCGACCTGTTGTTTCTCGACGGCCGCGATCTCCGCGGCGAGCCGCTGACGGCAAGGAAGGACGCGCTGGCGGATTTGCTGAAGCGGCATTTGCCGCGCTCGCAACGCGTCCACTATGTCGAGCACTTCGCGACATCCGGTCCCGACATGCTGGAAGCTGCCTGCAAGATCGGGCTGGAGGGCATCATCTCCAAGCGCGCGAATGCGCCCTATCGTTCGGGGCGCGGCGAAGATTGGCTGAAATCGAAATGCCGCGGCGGTCAGGAAGTGGTGATCGGCGGCTGGTGGGGCGATGCCAATGCCTTGCGCTCGCTGCTGGTCGGTGCGTTTCGCGACGGCGATTTCGTCTACATGGGCCGCGTCGGCACCGGCTTCAACCAGAAGAGCGCCGCCGAATTGCTGCGCAAGCTGAAGCCGATCGAGCGGTCCTCATCGCCCTACGCCCCATCCGCGCAGATCCCGCGGGCACGCGGCATCCATTGGGTCGAGCCGAAAGTGGTGGCGGAAGTGGAATTCAGCAACATCACGGCGGATGGCGTGCTGCGCCAGGCAAGCTACAAGGGCATCCGCGAAGACAAGCCGGCCGCCAGCATCCGGCCGGATGCGGAACGCGCCGCGGAGACGGCCATGCCGAAATCGAAAGCAAAATCGCAACCGAATCCGAAACCGGCGGCAGTGTCGGGCAAGCGCGACGCCATCGTCTCCGGCATCACCATCACCAACAGCAGCAAGGTGCTCTGGCCGGAAACGGACGGGACGCCGGCCATCACCAAGCTTGAGCTGGCGCAATATTACGAGAAGGCGGCGTCGCGCATCCTGCCGCACATTGCCGGCCGGCCGCTTTCCATGGTGCGCGCGCCGGAAGGAATCGAGGGACAGCGATTCTTCCAGCGCCATGTCTTCGCCGGCGCCGAGAAGTATCTCACGCCGGTTCGCATTTCCGGGCGAAAGGAAGTTTACGTCGCGATCGACAGCGAGGAAGGCCTTGTGGCGCTGGCGCAGGCCGCCGTTCTCGAACTGCATCCCTGGGGATCGAAACCAGGAAGTCCTGAAGTACCGGACCGCCTGATCTTCGATCTCGATCCCGCGCCGGATGTGGATTTCGACACGGTCATCGGCGCGGCCAAGGCCATGCGCGCGCGGCTGGAAAGTCTGGGGATGACGGCGTTCGTGAAGACGACCGGCGGCAAGGGCATCCATGTGGTGACGGCGATCAAAGGCTCGCCGAAGAAGCCGCTGACCTGGCCTGAGGCCAAGAGCTTCGCGCGCGATGTGTGCCTGGCCGTGGAGCGCGACGATCCTGCCAGCTACACGACGAACATGTCGAAGAAGGTGCGCGGCGGGAAAATCTTTCTCGATTTCCTGCGCAACGACCGGATGGCGACGGCTGTGGCGCCGTGGTCGCCGCGCGCCCGGCCGGGTGCGCACATCTCCATGCCGCTGCCGTGGACGAAACTGCGCGCCGGTCTCGATCCGGCGAAGTTCAATCTCGGCGATGCGAAGGCGATCCTGAAAGCCGCCGATCCATGGAAGGACCTCGACAAGACGGCGACCTCGCTGGAAGCGGCGCGAAAGAAGCTCGATCGCTAGCGCGCGCGCTTCTTCTTCGCCGGTGACGCGTTCTTCGCAGGTGCGGGTGCTGCACCCTTCTTCTTCAGGCTCTTCTGCAGCGCGTCCATCAGATTGATGACGTTGGTCGGCGCTGGCGCCGGTGGTGCAACGGTCGGCTTCTCGCCGCGTTCCTTGCGGCGGATCAGCTCGCGCAGCGCCTCCTCGTAGCGATCCTTGAAGTGCTGCGGCTCGAACGGGCCTTCCTGCTGCTCAATGATCTTCTGTGCGATGTCCACCATGCGTGGATCAGCCTTGACGTTCGGAACATCTTCGAACGCAACAGCGGGGCTGATCACTTCGTTGGCCATGCGCAGCGAATAGGCCAGCAGGCCGTTGTCGCGCGGCTCGATCGCCATCAGGCGTTCACGTGTGTGCATGACGACGCGGCCAAGCGCGATGCGGCCTTCCTCGGCCATCGCTTCGCGGATCACGGCGTAGGCCTCGATGCCTTCCTTGCCGTCCGGCACGACGAAATAGGGATCGTTCCAGTACAGCCGGTCGATGGTGCTGGCATCGACGAAACGCTCGATTTCGAGCGTATGCGTGGTCTCCAGCTTCACCTCTTCCAGCTCTTCGTTGCTCACGATCACGTACTGGTTTTTCGAAATCTCGTAGCCCTTGACGAGCGAGGAACGCTCCACCGGTCCCGTATCGGGATCGGTCGGAATCATGCGGATGCGGTTGTTGGTTTCCGGATTGAGCAGATTGAACGAGATGTCGGACGCCCGCGACGTCGCGTTGTAGAGCGCCACCGGGCAGCTCACGAGCGAGAAGCGCAAGGAGCCCTGCCAAACAGGCCGGGTGCTGCGCTTCTTCGCGCCCGGCAGGTTCTCGTTGGAGGGCTGCTTCGTCGTCCGCTTGGAGTGCGACGACGATTTCTTTTTCGCCTTGGCCATGGTGATCCCGAAGAGCCTCGGGACGGAACGCGCAACTTGGGCGGAGCGTTCTATCCCAGGGGCAGATGGAAGTGCTTCGTATGAAGAATACCAAGTTCATCGAGGAAGCGAAATTGCACCCCTCCCGCATCTACAACCGGCCCCAGGACGTTCTGCGTGACCGCCGTCTTAACGATGTCGACCGGCTGGAGATCCTGACGTCTTGGGAACGAACCGTGCGCGAGTCCGAGGGGCGGGCCGAGACCGCCGATCAACCGGGTCGCCTGGGCGATGTGGTTCAGGCCCGGCAGGAGGTCGAAGAACGCGTGACCTCCAGCACCGGCGGCCGCGCTTCGGCCGCCCACGGGACGTCCAGGCACTAGATCCGAATTCGGACAATTCTACGCGAGCAACAGGATGCCGAACTCCGGCTGGCCGCTTCGCCACACCCTCTGGAGCGACCAGCCGCTCTTAGCGGCGGCGGCAGCGAAAGAATCGACATCGTATTTGTGGCAGTTCTCCGTGTGGATGGTTTCACCATCCGCGAACGAGAAACTTCTTCCGCCGATTGTCACAATCTGCTGCCTGTCGGACACGAGATGCATTTCGATGCGGTGCTGTTGCGCATTCCAGATCGCGCGGTGCGAAAAGCAGCTGACGTCGAAATCGGCGCCAAGCTCGCGATTGATGCGCGCGAGCATGTTCCGGTTGAACTCGGCCGTGACGCCGGCCGCATCGTTGTAGGCGGCCAGCAGCGTCTCGGTGTCCTTGATGAGATCGAGTCCGATGACGAGCCGGCCGCGCGGCCCCAGAGTCTCGCGCGCCCGCTTGAGGAATCCGGCAGCCTCTTCGTCGGTGAGATTGCCGATGGTCGAGCCGGGAAAGAATCCGAGCAGCGACCGGCCAGCGAGATCGTCCGGCAACGCAACCGTCTCCATGAAGTCCGCCGTCACCGGCCGGATCGCCAGGTCCGGATAATCGCGCGCCAGATCGGCCGCAGTCCGCGCCAGGGAATATCCGCAGATGTCGATCGGCACGTACGCCGCAAGCTGCGTCATGCGGTTGAGCAGGATGCGCGTCTTGAGGCATGAGCCGCAGCCGAACTCGACAAGCACCGTGCCGGGTTCGACCATCGCCGAGAGTTCAGGCGCGAGATCCCGCAGCAGCGAGACTTCGGCGCGCGTCAGGTAGTATTCCGGCAGCTTGCAGATTTCGTCGAACAGCGCCGATCCGCGACCGTCGTAGAAATACTTGCTGCCGAGCTGCTTCTGCGGCTGCGACAGGCCGTGCTGGACGTCCTTCAGGAATTGCGATGCTTCATCGTTGGTGTCGTGCTTGCGCGCGTGACGCGGCATGTCTTCCGCCAGCCGCAATCCGCTGAATTGCCAGCGCTGATGCGGATAGAAGAAATTGCGATAGGTCGCGCGCACATGCACCCGCGGTGTCACGCACGATCCGCCGCGCAGCACCATCTGATTGATCATGAACTTGCCATTGTATTCGCCGATGGCGCCGTCCGGCGCACGGTAGCCTGGATAGGGCGCATAGGCGCTGGCCGTCCATTCCCAGACATCGCCGAACATCTGCGTGTCTGGCGACGATGCCGGGCGCAGCAATCCGGACTCGCGGAAATTGCCGGTGGCCGGATCAAGCGACGCGGCCGCATGCTCCCATTCGAATTCGGTGGGCAGCCGCTTGCCGCGGAAGCGGGCGAAGGCATCCGCTTCGTAGAAACTGACATGGGCGACCGGTGCGTGGGGATCGAGCGGCTGCATGCCGGACAAGGTCATCGACCACCATTGGCCTTCACGCTTCTCCCAATAGAGCGGCGCCTGCCAGTCATTGGCCTGCCCATATTGCCAGCCGTCGGACAGCCAGTGTTTCTCTTCGCGATAGCCGCCGGCTTCGATGAACTCCATCCATTCGCCATTGGTGACGAGCACATTGGACAACCGATAGGGAATCAGGATGGCGGAATGGCGCGGTCCTTCATTATCGAAGGCAAAGCCGTCACCCGTGTGGCCGATCTCGACGATGCCGCCATCGAAGGTAAGCCATTCGCCGGAAGCCTTGCGCACGGCCTCCGCCGATTTCATCGGCCCATAGGCCGGCCGCAGCGGATTGCGCGAGAACGCGTACAGCAGATCCGTCAGAATCAGTTCCTGATGCTGCTCCTCGTGATTGAGTCCCAGCTCGATCACCGTCAGCAATTCGGCATCCAGCGGCTGCGACAGCAGCGCCACCATTGCGTCGTCAACGTGCCGGCGATACTCGCCGACCTCTTCCACCGATGGACGCGAAAGCAATCCGCGTTCGGGCCGCGCGTGCCGCGGGCCCACCGCGCCATAGTAGGAATTGAACAGATAGGCGTAGTGCGGGTCGAATTCGACATAACCGCGCACTGTCTTCAGCACGAATGTCTCGAAGAACCAGCTGGTGTGGGCGCGATGCCATTTGACGGGGCTCGCATCGGCCATCGGCTGCAGGTTCTGGTCTTCCGGGGAAAGCGATGCGGCAAGTTCCTCCGTGGCCGCGCGCACGGTCTGATAGCGCACGAGAAGCGCTGCTTGCGCTTCTTCGGTATTCGCAGCCGGTACGACAGATTGATGGAGGTTCATCAAGACACCCTGAGCAAAGGCCGCCCGACGCCCCGCGCCAAGCCACCAAGGGGAAACTGGTGTTTTGATGGAAAAGTTCCCGCTTCGCTACCGCTCTGTCACAACCGGCCCATGCAATCGCAGGCCTTGAACCGCGAGCCGGCGCTCCTAGAGGCCGCCCGTGATCGGGATCAGGGCGCCAGTGATGGCCCGCGCTTCTTCGGACAACAGGAAGGCGATCAGCGCCGCGATCTCGTCCGGCTTCACCCATTTGCCGAAATCCGCCTTCGGGATGTCGGCCCGGTTGGCCGGTGTGTCGATGATCGAGGGCAGCACCGCATTCACGGTGATGGCCTTGTCTTTCACTTCGTCCGCCAGCGCTTCGGTGAATTTTGCAACGCCCGCTTTCGAAGCGGCGTAGGCCCCCATGCCGGTGGCGGCTTTCGCTGCCGCATTGGCTCCGATGTTGACGATGCGGCCGCCGCCGTTCTTCACCAGATGCGGCAGGGCGGCGCGCGAGGCGTTGACCGCCGTCTTTACGTTCGCCGCGTAGAGGAAATTCCACGTCGCGATGTTTCCATCCGCCACGGTTTCCCAGCGGAATGCGCCCGCGACATTGACCAGTGCATAGAGCCCGCCGAGGGCGTTTGCTGCCGCATCGATGGCGCGGGATGCGGCCGACGCATCCGAAAGATCGATGCCGCCGAAGATCAGGCCGTCAGGC
>Ga0335085_10002179_pt1 | contig 37541 bp, 41 predicted proteins | sample Lox_Sample_45_FD_206712 | JGI IMG/M metagenome (GOLD analysis project Ga0335085, IMG submission 206712) | Soil microbial communities from Loxahatchee National Wildlife Refuge, Florida, United States - Lox_Sample_4.5 | ecosystem: Environmental > Terrestrial > Soil > Wetlands | place: USA...
TGGGCTGAGCCCGTGAACGTCTCGGCCGGGACGGTCCCGCTCGATCCGGTGAACGTCTGCGCCGACGTCGTCGCGCTCGTCCCGCTGAAGGTCGGCACGCCCGCGGGCCACGCGATCGTGCCGGCCGCGTTGATCGTCGGTGTGAAGCTGTTGATGGTCGTCCCGCTGTGCGTCGGGACGCTCGCCGGCCACGCGATCGTGCCCTGGCTGTTGATCGTCGGGGTGAACGACGACCCCGGCGCCGCGCCGCCGATGGCACTGAACCCTCCGCTCGATGTCCCTTTGAAGCTGCCGCTCGTCGTCGTCACCGCGTTGATCGTCGTGCCGGAATGCGTCGGCACCGCCACCGGCCACGCGATCGTGCCCTGGCTGTTGATCGTCGGACTGACACTGTTGATCGTCGTGCCGCTAATCGTCGGCACGCCGGCCGGCCACGCGATCGTGCCTGTCGCCGTCACCGTGCCGGTGCCGTTCGTGCCCGCCGGCGTGAAGCTGACCGTCCCGTTGGTCCCCGCCGGCGTGTAGCTGTCCATCGTGACGGTCGGCTGCGACACCGTGCCCGCCGGCGTGCCGGCGCTCACCGCCGAGGACGTCACGGCGTTCCCCGTGAACGTCGGCTGCGAGACAGTGCCCGTGGCCGTCAGCGTCGCCGACCCGCCGGTTGACCCGACGTTGCTGTGCGCCGCGATCGTCGATCGCAGGTAGTACCCGTCGTACGAGGTTTCCTGAACCCAGCCAGCGGGGCACGTCCCATCGGCCAGGAACAGGAAGTGCGTCGCCGTGAACGGGTCCGGCGCCCGACCGCCAAACGCGTACCCGACCCCGAGGCTGACGATGACCGACACCAGGACCGTCTGGAACAGGTGACTTCTCATGCCGTCCACATCACGAGCAACTTCCCGCCGCTCGTGTCCGTGCCTCCACCGTTATTGATCGTGTTGAGCGCCGTGATCGTGAACTCTGACGTCAGGTCGATCACGTCCGTCACCGCGAGCCCCGCCCCGGGGAAGAAGATCACCGAGACCAGCGTGTCGCCCACGTTGATCCCCGTGACCGTGACGTCGCCGGGCGCCGCGCCGGCCACCGCCTTCTGATACGGCACCGTGATCACGGTCCACGGCACCGCCGACCATGCCGCGCCGTTCCAGTAGTCCACCCGGGGCACGTCCGACGCCCAGAACGTGAAGCCCGCGTCGTGCGCGCCAAGATCCGCCGGCCGGTTCGCCAGCACGTCCTTCATCGGCCGGCAGAGCAGGAAGACCCAGGTGTTGACGCCGCCGATGACCTCGATCGCGTAGAACGCGTCGCGATCGCTCTCGAAGAACAGCTCGCCGACCGGCTGCGAGGCCGCCGCGTAGTGCGCCAGCCGGTTCGCGTGCGTATCGATGATGACCGCCGCGTTCGCCGTCAGCGGCACCCACTGCCCCGGCTCCGACGACGACGCGTCGAAGTAGTACAGGACGCCGTTCACGTTGATGAGCAGCCCGTCCGAGGCCCCGTCCGCCGACGGGAAGTCTGCCAGCAGCGGCACGCCCGGAAGTTGCGGCTGACCCAGCACGCCGACGAGCCCCGTCACGTCGAGCGACGATCCGCCGCCCCCGAGTTCGAGCTGCGCCTTGATGTCCGCGATCGTCAGCGGCGCCGGCTGGGCCGACAGCGCCGCCACCCGAGGCGTCAGCGACGCGATCATCGCGGCCTGCGCGCGCGCCTTCGCGATGAGCGTCCGGATCGTCAAGTCGACGGCCGGGTCGACCGTCCCGGTGATCGTCGGGAAGACCTGCTCCACGGTTTACCCCTCCAACGTCGGTTCGGCCCAGACGATGAGCTTCACGGCCCCGTCGTCACCCGCCATCTTGTCCGTCGCCGCGTCGACGTTCGCCAGCACGACGTGCAGGAACTGCGGCGCCGCGATGGCCGCGTCCAGATCGACCAGCGGCATGTCCAGGCCACTCACCACATTCCGATACAGCCCGGCCGCGGCAATCTGGATGGGCGCCGACGCGAACACGTACCGGCCCAGGAAGCAGTCAGGATCGGGCGTCGCCTGATACCCGTTCTCGGACCAGAAGAAGTCGACCTCCCACTTGATGTCTTGAATGCCCACGATCGCGATCGAGCGGATGCGACTCCGCTGGAACAGCGCCTTCGGCAACGGAAGGTTCGTGATGCCCGACGCCGCGCCATGCGCGATCGCGCCTCGGAAGTCGCGCGCGGCGCTGCTCGCCACCGAATACAACTGGCCTGCCTGCATGGTCTCGTCTCCTATATCTGCGCGCCCGACGCCACCGAACTCCCCCCGAACGGCCGAACCACCGTGTACGGCCCCGGATCGCCCCAGGCCCGCACGCCGAACTCGATGTCTTGCGCGTACGCGCGCACGCCGTCCGTCGACGTGAGCTGGTACACGACCGACTTGCCCTTCATCGGTCGCAACCGCACCTGGGTCTTCGCGTACGCCCCGCTCGTCGACGGCAGCGCGTACGTGAACGTCTGGCCGTCGACCACCACCTTGAGCGTCGCCGGCGCCGTGGCCGTGTACGCCACGAACGCGAATGGCCGGAACGTCTGGAAGCCCGAGAGCCCGTGCGTCATGGGCGGCGTTTCCCAGTGCGTCGCCAACTCCGGCGCCGGCTCCGCCACCCACCGCACATTGAACAGCCGCCACGCATTCGCGTCAATCGGAATCAGGCGGATCAGGTGCGCGATGAACGGCGTCCAGTCCATCCCGGTGATCGGGTACGCCTTCTCTTCCTCGCCATCGTGGTTGATCGTCAGCGTCGGGCCGACGATGCCCCCGTCGTACTGGACTTCGACCTGCCGCTCCACGCCTCCCGTGTCGGCGCGGATGATGACGCCCTGCACGAACTTCGCGCCCGCCACGCCGGCGTCGTCCCAGTCGGTCGCTCGCAGGCCGGTCTCGTCGCCCTTGTTGAGCCACGCCGGCTGCCAGAGGTACAGGCCCGGGTGATGCTGATCGATCGAGTCCCAGGTGACTTCGAGCGCGACGTCGCGCGCCAGCTCGCCGGCGCCATCGGCGATCTCCACGATCGCCTGCCGACGCCCGTTCACGCCCGCGTTGACGATGGCCGGCGCGTCCGGCGTCCGTGAGAACTGGTCGTACCCGACCTGTACCGTGAACCCGACGCCGCCCACGGCGTCCGCGTCGACGACCACGTCCCCGACTTGCTTCGTGACGCGCGGATCGTCGCCTGGATCCGACGGCGTCCGGACGAGGCACGAGTACGCCACGCCGTCGTCCAGGTCCTTGCTCAAGAAGTATGCTTTGCCGTTGCGGCCGCCCAGGAAGGTCTCGCCGCCCTGCTCGCCGGTCTGGGCCGAGTGACAGGCGGAGCCCGACGCGAACACGTCAGGGAACCACGACTGCGTCGGCGGGTAGTACGCCATCGAGCGCGAGGCCCCGTTCGTATCGATGTAGTCGAAGTACAGGAACCCGTTCGCGTACGCCAACCGCAGATCCGCCGGCCGCGTCATGTCGGGCGGGTACAGCCCGTTGACTGGGAAACCGCGCGTGCCCTCGTGCGGGAACAGCGGGTACAGGTCCGCGTCCGTGATCGACTGACAGCCCGCGCCCGCCGCCGTCACGTAGATCCCATCGGAGGCCAGGAAGTAGATCGACTCCCCGTCGGTCGCCAACGCCCACGGCGACCACAGCCCCTTGCCGCACTGCGTCCGCTGGAAGTCGAAATCGGTGATGCCGCCCGACGACGGCACCAGCTCGTACAGGTTGTCGGTGCTGAAGACGAACGGCCGCCGATCGCAAATGATGCCGTTCTGGAGCGCCTCCGACGGCGTCGTGACCTGAAGCCAGTTCGCATCGGACGCGACCTCGGGGTTGTTCCCCTTCGTCCAGCGGACCGCACCGGGATTGCGGACGTCGCCGCACCCGAAGTAGTACCCCTGGAAGTCACCCCAGAACATCGGGAGGGGTTGCCCGAGAATCGTCGCGTCGATGATCGAGTACGGCTGCGCCGCGAGCGTGCCGATATTCTCCAGCACGTCCATCCTGGTCTCGCTACTCGGCTGCGCGTACAGCGTGTACGTCTGCCCGCCGATCGTGATGGGTGTGCCGGGCGCCCAGCTCGTATTGAACTTGTCCCCCGAGACCCACTCAACCGCGGTGCCGGCCGCGTTGACCGTGCCCGTCCGCGGCTTGTCCGTCACCGGCCACGGCTGGAAGTTGTCCGTTTCGAGGCCGCCGTTCGAGATGACCACCGAGTCCGCGTACACGTCGGTCAGCGTCGGCGGGTTGTCGTTCGGTGTGATCGCGACCGAGCGCCACGCCGGCAGCGCCCCGCCCATCCGGAACCACTCGATCTGATCAACCTCGGGCGACGGATGCTGCACGCCCGTCACCATGACCGCCTGCCGCCGCGGTGACACGCCGGACCGCATCGCCGGCGACGCATTCCCCTTCGCCCCGGTCACGGTCGACAGCGGCCGGTAGCAGTACAGGTACGGGCTGCCGATCGTGCCGACGTCGGGACCCTGTGACCCGCCCAGCCAGAGCGACGAGTAGTAGATGTCCAGGGGCGCGTCGCCCGAGCACGAGACGATGATCTGGACCGCCTGCACGTTCGCCAGCGTGCGCGCCTGATCAGCGCCGATCCGGATCAAGTCGGAGACCCGCAAGCGAATCTCGGCCCACTGAAGCACGCCGCCGCCGATCTGCCTGGACACCGCGCCGCCGACGAGCGTGCCGACCGTGCCGGCCAAGGCGTCGTCCTGGGCGACGTCCTTCGGCACGATCCGATCCGCGCCGCCAGGACCGACGCCACCGGCGCTGCCGGATCCCCCGACCACCACGGCCGTCGGCGGGCCGATCGACACGAGCCGCGCGCCGGCGCGGCGACTGGCGCCACCTGTCGCCGCACCGCTCGATCCGCTCGCGTTGATCTGCGACCGCTGCACCGCCGTCTGTCGCCCGGTCGTCAGGCTGACGACGTCCCCGGCGTTGGTCTCCTGGAGGGCGGCCGCGATGTCCGGCGGGCGCACCGAGTACATGTAGTAGTTGTGGGTGAAGTCATTGGTCGTCGCGTCGACGTCGAAGTAGATCCGCGCTTCCGTCACCTGCTGAAGACTGGAGAACTTCAGCGAAATGTGAATCTCGTCGTCTGGCTGCGTGGGCCGGCCGTTGATCTGCGACAGGTCGATCGCCAACGTCTTCGTGATGCCGCCGAACATGGCCGCCGGCGCCGGCGACGGCGGCGTCAGCGTGTTCTTCAGCACGACCGCGGTCGCGTCATCACCAGCCGAGCGCGTCGACGTCAGGAAGATCCGGAACGACGGCACGCCCACGATCGCGTCGCCGGCCACATGCGGGTCCGTCGTCGAGCAGCGGAAGGACTGAATCCCGTCCGGACCCACCGCGACCGAGACGATCCGCACCAACTCCCCGCCAATCGTGATGAGCGAATCCGTCCCCAAATCGATGATCTGCTGGCGCTGCGCGTCCGTCAGCGGCGAGGGCGGCAGGCGCGACGGCGGTACGCGCGGGGAGAGCCAGCCGGCCGTGAGGTAGAAGGTCGACGGCGTCCCTGTCGGCGGTGCCGAGCCGCGCGAGCCCTGCGCGCCCGCCACCGGAGACGCGAGCTGCCCCAGCGCCACCGACGCGGCCGGCTGCACCGTGCAGAAGCCCGTGTCGCCAGAATCGTAGATGATGCTATCGACCGTCGTCGACGAGAGCGACGGCTTCACACTCTGGACGTACGCGACCTCGTCCGTCGGGAACGTGCCGATGCTCACATACATGCCAGGCTGAACGTTGTCGTCCATGATCGTGAGCGCGACGCTGCACCAGCCCGTCGACCCGTCGTCGTACAGGATGTCCGCCACGGTGGTGTTCACGCGATCCTCTTCAAACACCGCGCCCGCGTACGCTCCGACCGGCCCCCACCCTGTCGCATCCGAGTCGATCCGGTCGATCACGTTGATCGCCGGCGCGTCGAGCACGGCCGCGGGCGCCGTCATCGGCGGCGGCAGGCCGACGCCGTACACGACGCCGTCGGTCCGCACCTTCCGCATCTTGTTCGTGTCGGCGATGTAGGCCCACGGCTGCGGTTGCCCGTCCGGCAGCACGGACACGATCGTCAACGGGTTCCCTGAGAAGCCTCCGACGATCGCCGCCCCGAACGCGCCGGTCGTCCCCGCGTAGAGATTCGTGCCGGCGCCGATCAGGCGCAGGTACGCCTGCGTCGCGTACTCGGTCGGATCGTCGAGCTGGAACACCGTGTGGACGATCAGGTCGGCCAGCGCGTCGTTGATCACGGCGGTCCCGACGCGCGGCACGATCGCCGTGTCGAGGTACGGCCGCACGTTCTGGAGCCTCGGGTACTTCCCGTTCGGCAACGCGTCCGCCGGCGCCCGGACGTTGACGCCGAGGCACGCGAAGCGATGGGTCGGGCGCAGGTAGTCCATCTCAGCTCGCCACGTCCTGAAGCCTCGGCTGCGTGGCCGCATCGCGGTCGGCCGACGTTTCGAGCATGTCGCGGTTCGGCTCCGATGCCCGCTTGCGCGAGAGGGTCACGCCACAGAAGTTCATGAACCCGTCCAACAGGGGCGACGTCGCCGCGAACTCCGCCCCGCCCAGCTTGAGCATGCCGACGTGCTGCGCGTAGCCGAGAATCGCGTCGAGCGCCTCCGGTGCGACCTGTACCGGATCCTGGTTCACCGGCGCGTTCTGCAACACGTCGAACGTCAGTCCGTACGGTCCCGCGTCGGCCATCGGCGCGAGCGCGAAGATGTTCCGGCCGCCCACGAGGATCTGGCCCGGCACCCCTGGCACGTTCAGCCAGCCGACCGAGTAGCGGTCGGCGTCCTGCACGGACATGATCGGCAGCTCCTGCCCGTTGATCGTACCAGCGAGTAGGAGGCTCGTCGACGCCTTTGCCAGCGCGATGCCATCCGTCCACCGCTGCTGACAGTACGTCGCGCGCGCAGGGTCCGCCGCGATGCCGTCCTCCGCGAACAGGTCGGCCAGGGCACCGAACTTCACGACCCAGGCCCAATCGTCAGGGACGCCCAAGAGGACGCCGGCGACAGGGTTCAGCGTGGCGCCGTTCTCCACCGTCAACAGACGCAGTCGCCCGGTGTTGAGGGGGGCGGGGGCCACCTGCACCATCAACGGCGGGACGACGCTCACGCTGAACGCTTGCGGGGGCTGTTCGGCTTGATTCGCCCACCGGGACTTGAAGAGCGCGAAGGCCCACTCGTCTTCGCGCATCAGAATGTTTTCCGTGCCGTCGCCGTTCAACCACGCCACCCGGCGCAGGTCGATCACCGTGCCCGGGAGGACCGTCCGCGTCGCTGGCGGCAGCACCGCGTCGACGACGCGCGACGTCACCACCATGCCCGTTTCGACCAGGAACTGATTCCGGCGCCGCTCGATCGCTGCCGTCAGGTCCGCCAGGGTGAACTGCTCCGACCCCGTCCACGCCGTCGGCGTCGCCGGCTCCTGAAGCGCGTCCTCGATATCGACGATCACGTCGCGATCGAGAACGTGGTACCCGCAAGCGTCGGGTGCCTCCGTTGCTAGATCGTAGAAGGGCGTCGACGCTGCCGACGCGAACGCCACGCGCTCCCGCCAGAACCCCGTACACGCCTGATACGTGCGCAGCCCGTCCGTGATCAGCCGGCCCAGCTCCGCGCTCGTCCAGAACGCCATCGTCGGGTCGTTCAGCCGGCCCGCCAGCGCGGTCTTCGCCGCCGCCAACGAGACCGCGGTGTAGCCCATCAGCGCACCACAAGGACCCGGCAGGTCGCCGTCGATTGCGTGTTCGAGGACTGGATCGTCAGCCCGGCCGTCGTCGGCGTCGCCGCCGAGAAGGTCTCAACCGCCGTGCAGGTCAGGCCGGTCGGCAACCAGTTGGCGTCGGGCTCATTGAGGCCCACCGTCGCCGTCGGCGTCGTCGTCCCATCCGGGAAGCTGGGCGTCCCAGGAGACGCGAAGACCGTAATGTGCGTCCCATCGACGATCGAGCTGATTGTGCCCCAGAAGTCGCTCGCGGCCCCATCTCCGCAGCAGGTTGCGACGTGCAGCACCTTCCCCACGTCGTCGGCCGTGAAGTGTCCGCTCGTGACCGCGACCGTCCAGGTGTAGGTCGTGCTGTTGAAGTTGTCAGGACCGACGACCGTCAGGCCCTCGGATCGCTGGAACGGGCAGGTCAGCACCGCCGTCGTCGGCGCCGACGTCCCAAGGCTCCCGTCGGCCGTGTTGTCGGTGTAGCTCGTCGTGACGTTGTCGCTGATCGTCGTCAGGAGCTTCGCGTTCGCGAGGCCGCTCGTCCCGGCGCTCGTGCGCCAGACCTTGCGCGCGGTCGTGCCGGTCGGCCCGGTCGCGATCGACGTGACGCTGACCTTGCCGTCCGACGTGTGATCGGCCACGTTGACCGATCCGGCGGACGAGATGTCGATCGCCGCCGGCCCGACGAACGTGACGTAGTACTCGTGCGTGCCGTTGTTGACGTTGCCGGACCCCGATCCGGCGAGCGCGGCCGACGGGGTCCCGGGCACCGGCCCGAAGCTGCATGCCTGCCGGAGATTCTGCCCGTTCGCGTAGACCCCTTCGCCGAAGGTCTTCACGCGCGCCAACTGCTGCACGGTGCCCACGGGCGCCGACGGCTTCTGGAGGATGAACGGATTCAGCGGCGACCCGAAGTTCTGAATCCCGGACTGGACCAGGGACGTCACGTCGCTCAGGAAGTTCGGCACGCTGAAGCTGCCGTCGGGCAGCGTCCACTCGTCGTTCGCGTCCCCGTAGATCGACCCTGTGTTGCCGACGCTCGTCACGGTGACGAGGCCGCTCGCCCCGGCAATCACGCCGGTCTGGAGCGTCCACGGGAACGCCAACCCCGACGAGATCGCCGACGTGGGCGTCGGGAGCGCCGCGAGGATGTCGTCTTCGTTCATTTGCGGCGTGACCCCGAGTTCCCACCGCGGCCCGTTCGGGATCATCGTCACCGGGTTCGGCCCGAGCGCGAGCACCTTGTTCTGGACCAGCGTGTAGTGGCCGTGCCCCATGTCGCTATTGACGATGCGGCCGGTCGAGAACAGGTTCGCCGTGTACGTCGCCCCGTAGCCGCCCCCGTACGCGGCGGTGTTCACGAAGACGACCGGGTTCGTCGTCGTCCCGGTGATGACCGGCCCCTGGCCTTGATTGCCAAGGAACCACCCGCACTGCCCGGCCGTGCTGGACGAGACGCTCGTCACGAGGCACCGCACGCCGGACCCATTGCCCGCCACCGTCGCGTTCGGGAGCTGCACGCTGGCCCCGACGTCGAACGCGGTGATCGCGTTGGCCGGGAAGGTCAGGTCCGCGAGCGCGTTGTCGTAGATCCTGCCCGTCACCGTTCCGCTCGTCGCGACGCAGTTGGTCACGCCGAGACAATAGACCGTCCCCGTCGTCGAAGACAGCAGCGACCAGAACTCCGTGACCGCGGGGTTGCCGCCGATCCCCAGGCCCGGCAGAAGCAGCACCTTGCGCTCGTCCGCTCCCGTGAAGGTGTCAGCCGGGAAACTGACGGGGAAGAACGATCCCGTCGGCGAACCCGTGGAGACGTTCGAGACGACCAGACTCGCCAGATCGCGCGTGCTGTTGGGCGCCGCCGCCACGTCCCCCGTGATCGCTCGCGTGGCCGCCGGCTCCGCGATGTTCATTTGATCGAACTTCGACGACGGCTCCTGCCCGACGATCGGAATCCCTACGCCCTCGCTGCGGTAGTCGCTCACCGCGAACGGCCCGAAGCCGCCCTGCATGAAGTCGATATCGTCGAAGCTCGCACTGCCCTTGCGGATGAACACGTTGCCGGCAAAGTTCGTGTCCACCCCGACCTTGTTGAACCCCATGCTCAGGTCGTTGAACAGGATGTCGAGCGTGTTCGCCCCGTTGATGACTGTGCCGAAGCCGCCGTTGTTCAGCGTGAGCTGGTTGTAGGTCGCGTCCGACGCTTCGCCCCCGACGAAGTCGCCGATCTTCACATCGACGCCAAAGCCGGCCACGCCCACGCGGTTGATCGTGTACTCCAGACACTCCGTCCCACCACTCGGCAGCCCGCCGAAGTAAATCCCCCACTGCGTCGCGTCGTCGGTGTCCGACCCGCTCGCGTTGTTCACCGAGAAATCTTCCAGCGAGAAGTACTTGTTGCGCGACAGAATGAGCGCCGCGCACGCGTTCACCCACTGCCCCGTGTCCGGGCACCCGAGGAAGTTGAGCACTGACGACGCCTCACTCGCCCCCGCGATCGAGATGTACCGCTGCGCGGTGTCCACTGGCGACTGGTACGCCAGGAAGGTGAAGCCCCCGCTGGAGGCTTGCAGGTAGTCGGTCGTCGCCGTGAAGTCCACGAAGTGATCGAAGTGCGGGTTGCGAGCGATGAGCCCGCCGTCGGCGTCGTTGACCGCCCACTCGTTGACCGAGTACGCCCCGTCCCCTCGACTCGTCGCCGGGAAGTTGTACAGCGCGTTCGACCCACCCGAGAGCGTCGATGCCAGGGTGAACGTGATGTGCTTGCCGTCGCCGATGTCCGTCACGACCCCGGTGAAGTACCTCAGCTTGACGTTCCCGCCGTTGAAACACTGCCAGTCGTCGGTCGGCGAGCCACCTACGCATGGGCTGGGCGTGTTGTACGGTTCGAGCGCATCGTGCGGGCCGGGCCGATTCGTGCAGGGGAGCGTCAGGCAGTCGAGCGGCGCCCGGAGCGTCGCCACGGCAAACGTCACCGACTTGTTCAGATTGTCGCTCGTCAGGCTGTTCGAGTCCGTGATCGTCAGGTGGTGATCGTCGGTGATGAAGACCGACTGACTGCCCGTGGTCGTCGTGTTCGGCACGACCCCGTCGTTGATGGCGTAGGTCGTCGGCACGCAGGTCGCCGACGTCGACGAGAGCAGCGCCGTGATCGTGCAGCCGTAGGTGGGCTGGAGCACGAGGTTCTCGCCCACCGCCTGATAGGCCGTGTCGTACGGCCCGTAGAAGACGAAGTTGCCGACGTCGGCGGAGGTGATCGTCGACCCGGTCCAGGTGATCGTCGTCGAACTCGCCGTAAAGCTGACCGTCGCCGAGCGCGGTGCGTTGAGCGTCGCCGTCACGTTCGGGAGCCACCCCGCGCCGGTCGGACTCTGCTGCCAGGGATTCGTGATGGGTCCGACGACCAGCGGCGCGCTGTACTGACACGATCCCGGCGGCAGGACGACCTTCCCCGACTTCCCCCACACGTAGGCCGCATCGACGGCGCCCTGGAGGGCTACCGTGTCATCGGTCGACCCGTCGCACTTGGCCCCGAACGTCGACGCGTTCGCGTAGAACTCGTTGCCGAGCTGCGTGCTGCTCGCCACCTGCACCCAGGTTCCGCTGGCCTGACAAAACCAGCCTGGACCGTTCACCGTGGCGGCTGCGGACTGCAAGTACAGGCTCCCGGGCGCGCACGAACCGGACGGCGCCGACGAACCCCACCGGATCTGTGGGTTGAACGTGACGCTCGTGCCCCCGAGGTAGATCCGGCTGAAGATGCCGATCACGGGCTGCTGGGCGACGAGCAGGCCGCTGACCGCCAGCACGGCCAGCACCGCGCCCGCTGAGGCGAATCCCAGTCGGCGAATCAGACGGTGCATGAGAAGACTCCTGGACGAGACGCGCCGCCCCCACGGCACCGCGTCAGAGGCTGTAGATGATCCGACCGAAGAAGAACCCCGGGTTCGTCATGCCTCCGATGACCGTCGCCCGCAAGCGCAGGTTCTGAAGCGCCAGCGGATCCGGCGCCGGCAACTGCACGACGTGCGTCACGAACTGGGTCGAGTCCGTGAGCGGCACCGGGTCCTGAAGCACGACCCCCGCCGACACGAGGTCGTAGAGTTCGAGCTGGAGACTCCCGCCGAGCGGTGCCTGCCCGATGAACGACACGTTCGCCAGGAGCCCGCCCGGCGCTTCCGGCCAGTTCAGCGTGACATCCAGGAAGCCGACCGCCGCCACGACGGTCGCGTCGTCCGAATCCACCGCCGGCGCGGCCGACTGCGACCCACCGAGTTCAGCCTGCGAGACCGCGATCGGATTGCCGCCGACGTCGGCCAGGACGATGTCCGCCCAGGTGTACGGCGTCACGATGCCCGTGCCGCTGAAGACGTTGTCGTACCGGCCATTCACGGCGTACCAATCGAAGAACCCACTGGCCGCGTCCGCGGTGAACGGGTTCGCCTTCGGCGTCACGCCGTCGGCGTCCTCGAAGATCGACGCGAGCGTGACGGGGTCGCCCGCCGGATGCACGGTGATCGTGCAGCCCGGCGCCGGCGCCCCCGTCGCGAGGATCCGCGAGTACCCGAAGAACCGCTGCATCGCTTACCGCGCGCGCTTGAGGTTGACCGGACTGTCGATCTTGCCGGGCGTCGACGCGAGCCCCGTTTCCATGATCTTCTCGGGCGCCACGCCCGGGCTCATGTCCCGCGGCTTCGTGAACGGCGGGCACGGATAGCTCGTGCCGGCATTCGCCGTCGGCTGCATCGAGACACTCGCCATCGGAGTAATCGGCGAGTGCAGCGCCCCCTGACCCTTGTTCGTCTTCTTCATGACTGCGCTCCTTCTATGCCGTCTTTTGACCAGAACGGCGTCCGTACCAGCCGGTGCGCTTCCGTTCAGCGTTGAGACTCCTGAAGTAGAAGCCGTTCGCTGGTGGGTTGAGAATCCAGAAGCGATAGGTGTCTTCGACGATCTGCTTCTTCACGATGACGTACGGCCTGATGGCCGGCAGCAACTTCAGCAGGTTCTTGCGTCCCACGACGCGAAGGTACCAGAGCGCCTGCCGAGTCATGATCGGCCCGTCGCTCGCCTTCCGGTCGGACAGGTACGACGGAATCCCGTGCTCTCCGAGAAACGCCTTGATCGCCACCAGCACCTCGCGGCCTCGCTCTCCCGACTGACACAGCGTCAGCGTTGAGTTCCCGCCAGCCCGTGAGTTGTTGTTGTACGTGCCGAGCGAACCTTCGCCGTCGAAGAAGCCAGCCAGATAGGGCCACGTGATCATGGGCTTCATTTTACAGCCCAAAGATGTTCGGATCATGCACCTGGAGCCACGACGCGTCTATAGGGAAGCCCACGCGCGACGTCTCGCGCGCGATCCGCCGCTTCAACATCCGGCCGTCGTCAAGCTTCTTCGTGTTCTGAAGGTCGATCACGTAGTTCTCGCGCGCGTCCTTCAAGAGTAGCGTGAAGTTCGCGCCCTTCAGGGCCGGGAACCGCATCGCGTTCGCCACCGCCCACGGAATCGCGTACCGGGCCAGCGCCCGATTCACCACGAGGCTCTCTGGCACGATGTCCGGCAGCGTCGCGGTGAGCCCCACCAGCGGCCAGTCGACGAGCTGGACCGTACACTCGAAGGTCTGGGGCACGATCGGGCTGGGCCACAGCTCGTAGCGCGTCGTGCCGTCCGTCGTCGTGTCGTGCTCCACGAGGTAGAACGGCATCCCCTGCGCGGACCGCGTCGGATCGCGACGGTCCAGGGTGGCCGCCGACACATGCAGCCTGCGGAACGCGTACCCGTTGTTGGGGTCCACGATCGATAGGAACCGCTGCGTGCCGGGCACCGGCGACGTGCAGTACGCCTGCCAGACCAGATACGGCGCCGCCGCGTTCGTCGGCCCCTGAAAGGGCTGATCGAGCGTCAGCGTCCTCGTCCCGTGAGCGTAGGCCGTGATCGTGTAGAACGGCCCGGCGTTTGCCACGCGGAACTGCCGGCCGACGAGCGGCGGCACGCCGTTCACCACCGCGTTGAGCGCCGCATCGGCCGTCGCGTCCGCTACGGCCGACCGCGAGAACTGCGTCACCGCCACCGAGCCGGCCGTGATGCCGGTCGGCACGGTGAACGGGGCGTCAGCTTGCAGGAAACTCCACTCGCGCTGCCGGACGATGTCCTGCCACGCCCGGCGCACGTAGGTCTGCGCCAGGAACACCGACAGATTGGAGATCGTGCCGACGATCTCCAGGTACATGTCCGCAAAGGCCATGCGCGCGCCTCATGGCGGTCTCGTCGCCTACAGTCCGATCGCCGTCAGCCGCGCGATGCTCGCCGACAGGTCGACGTCGGCCGCGACCTCGTCGCCCGTCGCGACGACAATCCACATGAGCAGCACCGTCGCCTGTCCGCCGTTCGCCGGCGTGCCGGCCGTGTTCGTGAACACCGGAATGACGTCGTAGGTCCCGTCCTGTGTGCGCACGCGATCGAGGCTGTCGATCCGCCGCATCCCGCACGACTGCGCCGCCAGCGCGTCGCCGGCGCCCGTCGTGAGATCGATCTGAACGTACGACGCTGGGCCGGCGTGCTGCACGACGGCCAGACGCTGCGAGCCGACGACGGTCGGGTAGCCCGAAAGAGGCACGGTAGGCATCAGACCACTCCTTAGTACGCCGCCGACTTGTAGTACACCGCGAACGGAGCCATCGCGATCAGCGTCTTGGTCGAGCCGCCGCCGTTCGTGACGAACGCGATCTTCACGCACAGAAATACGTTCGGCGAGTTCATCGCGAGCGCCGTGCCGGCCGTGATGTTGCCGCGGTACAGCACGCCTTCCGTGACCGCCGTCTTCTGCCAGTTCGTGCTCGTCGGCGTCAGGACGATCGTCCCGAGGGGCGTGGTCGAGACGGTGCCGGCCGCGGTGCCACCCGCGGTTGTCGGCCCCGTCACGGAGTAGACCACTGGATCCGTCACGGACGACAGCGTCGTCGTCGTCACGCCGTAGTTGATGTCCAACCCGGTGACGGTGATGCCGGCCCCTGACGTGGTCAGACTCGCCGGGATCAACACCTGACAGGTGAGCGTCACCGTGCCGGAGGTCGTATTGGTCTGGAACTCACGGAGCGATTCCCCAGTCGCCGCAGTCGCCCACTTCGGGTAGCCGGTATCGGCCGCCGTCGTGGTGTACACGTCCGAGCAACTCTCCGGAGAAGCCAGGAAGAAGCGATCGGTCCGTGACGCCGAGGGCGTCGCGATATTGCGCGAGGCCGGCGTCACCGCCAGAATGTCGCCGCCCGTCGTCGTCACGAACGCCACGACCACGTTGCCCGGGGCGAACGCCGTCGCAAGCGTCGTCGTCGTCGACAGCGACGTCCCGCTGTGCCAGTAGATGAAGTTGCACGACGCGTACGCCGGCGCCGTGCAGTCCGTCTCGGCATCCGTCGTCAGCAATCCGGTCGAATCGCCGGTGATCGCCTGACTCGCGCCGCCGTAGGTGATCGTGCCGGACGTGTAGATGGCCCGCAGCGACGTGCCGGAATGCGCGCTCACGATCGGCGGCGCTCCGCTGTAGCCCTGTGCCACGAGACGCGGCGCCATCGGCACCGCGGTCAGCATCGCCAGCATTGCCAGCATCAGAAGGCCGAAGGATCGTCGACTCATCGGTGTCTCTCCGTCAAAAGGTGAACGTGTGCTTCGTGTCCCTCTTTGTCGCCCGAGAGCGATCAGAAGAGGCGCAGACGACGCAGGTCGAGCTGGACCGCCGTCAGGCCGCCGTCGACCGGCGTCGTGACGCCCGTGCCCAGGAACCGCGGCTGGAGCAGCACCCAGTCCGACTGGAGCACCGGGCTGTTGTCGCCCAGGACGTCCGCGAACCCGAGATCCGCGCCGCCCGCGGCCGCACAGAACACCGCGCAGCCCTTCGCGCCGGCCACCGTCAGCGCCGCGCGGAACTGCACGAGGACGATGCCCGCGACCTGAATCACGGTGTAGTTGCCCGGCGTGACGCCGCCCGTCAGGAAGATGCCCGCCGGCTGAAGCGCCGCGGACGTGCTCGCGCCGGTCTCCGACGTCGTCACCTGACTCGGCTGCGCGCCCGTGAAGCCGTCTTCCTCGTTGCTGATGAAGTCCAGCGAGAACGCGATCTGCCCGGCCACCGGCGCGGCCGCCGCATCATCGAGGCGGACGTACTGGTACAGGCCGCCGTAGTTCTCGTTCGTGAGGTACCGCACGGTCGGGCCGTTCCCGAGGCCGTTCGGTCCGCCCATCCAGAAGAGCTGACCGACCTGCCCCGTGTACGGCGAGACGCCCGTCCCGCCGGGCACCGCGGCCATCCCAGGCACGGCATCATTGATCGCGTCAATGTAGCCGGACGACAAAATGATCTGCTGGCTCAGCATGACTCAGACTCCCCGCGGTCTTCGGCCGCGACCGACGTGCTACTTCCGTGTTCGCTACGACGCGCCGACCGCGCCGATGACCTCTGCCGGTCGCGGCGAGACCCGCGCCGAAACGGCCGCCTCGATCAAGTCCCACCGACCTTCACACTCCCGCACCTGCGCCGAGATCGTGAGCTTAGGCGTGACGTGCTCCCCATGCAGCCGACGGTGAATTGTCACGCCGGCCACGCCGAACTGATTGGCGAGCGCGCGCTGTGACATGCCCTCGTCGTTGAGGCGCGTCAGCTCGTCTGCGTCCAGCGCCTTGTGCCACACGTCCGGCCCGACGACCACGAGCTGCCGTCCATCGACCCGTTCTGATGGCACCACCCAGAATCGATTCTGATCGATGCCCCACAGCACCACGAAGTCTGACCGCTCGCTGAAGATCCTGGGCCGGCTCTGCCACGTCTTCGACTTCGCCCGCTTCATCGACTTCGCCAGCTTGAACCAATACGCGCCCTGGTCTTTGTACATCCCGCTTCGAACAACCAGACGCGCCGTCTTCACCTGAATGCGAACGCCGCCATCGATGACGAGGTCGTACCCGTAATCCACCAACGGAAAATGCACGTTGAACCCACGCAGCGCCAACTGCGACGCGACCTGTAGCTCGCCGGCCTTGCCGGTGAGTAGCGACTGCGGTGCCTTCCCGTCCATGTGCGGTAACTCCTTTATTTCGCAGGAGTTATATCACACTCCCAAACCGTATGCCTGCAACATGTACCGCGGCCCGAGGTACTGGTAGTTCTGCGCGGCCTTGATGTACCCGACGATCTTCGAGTTGTCGTTGTTGGGCAGGAAGCCGCTGAAGCCGTACCCGTACTCGGCGTCGTCGGTCAGCCGGAACAGGATCTGCTTCGTGTTGAACCAGCAGAAGACCTCGCCGACCGTGACCGTCACGCCCTCCGCCGGCAGGTTCGACGTCGGATCCACGCCCGCGGGAACCGCGAACGAGCCCGTCAGGTAGTTCCCCAGGTCCGGGTCGTTCTTCCCGTAGCGCAGCGACGGGAAGTAGTCGTCCTTGAGGATGATCGCGTTGTTGAACCGCAGCCCGGTCGCGCCCCAGAGCGGATCGCGCTCCTGCGCGAACCGCTGCTGGACCTGCATCCGTTCCTTGAACAGCGCGTACGCCAGCTTGTTGCAGACGCCCAGATCCGGCTCGATGTTGCCGATCGAGCAGGTCTGGTAGGACTCTTCCATCTGGGCGTAGTTCGCCGGCCCCACCGACCCGTCCGGATTGCCCATCCAGAGGGGCACCGAGTTCAGCGCCGACCCGATCACGCCATTGCGGACCTGCGTGCCGTACTCGGTGTAGATGTTGCCGTCCCAGCTCGGCGTGATGCCGTCGTTGAGCGCCTCGGGCCACCCGTTCATGTTCAGCGGCCGCGTCTGCCCGTTGAGCGCCGCGTCGACCGCCGAGATGGCCGACAGCGTGTTCATCGCGTTCGCCAGATCCGTCTGGAGCAGCGACAGCAGCGCGAGCGGCCCCTTGTTCAGCACCTGGAGGATTTCCTTGTACTCGGGGACCGCGACCTCGTAGTACTTCGGATCGAAGAGCGTCGCCGTCAGCGTCTCGCGCTTCGTCGTGTTCCAGGTCTGCCCAATCGCGTACGCGCCGCCGATCATCGGCGCGAACAGGTGCGTGTTCTGCATGAAGGCCCCGCCGCCGAACGGCACCATGCAGTGGTCCTTCACGTACGCCTGCAACGGCGTCCCCTTGAAGAACTGGTCGTTGATCACGACTGGATAGACCTCTTTCAAAGTCGTGATATTGAGTGCGTCGAGTACGGGATCGGTCGCCATTGCAGTCTCCTACTCAGAAGCCGCGGTGTCCGCGGTCCCCTTGCGATTGAGCACTCGGATCTTCCGGATGAACTCGGTGCGCCGATCGATCACCGACTGCGGCGTGCCGTAGAACCCAGACTTTTTCATCGTGGTCTGAAACGCGAGGCACACGTCGGCTTGCTCGCCTTTGAGCACGAAGTACGGGCGACAGAAGGCGAGGATCTGCGAGGCGCGCGCCGATGCGACGTGCCACTGGAACGAGGACTTCCACTCCGGATGCGCACGATGCGCAGCACTGGTCACTCGCACGACGTGACCACCAAAGGTGGACTGAAGCCACATCATCAACCGCGGATCGGTGTTCGAGATGTGAATCTGGACGTACTCGTGGTACCTCAGCGCCTTCGAGTTCTTCCGCGTCCGACGATGGATCCGAACGCAGCCCTCGCCATCGATGAACGCGGCGAGCCGCGCCCAATCGATTGCGCTGACCGTGTTGAGTTCGACCGTCTCGTGTGATCGCATCGTCGTCCTACGCCGCGTTCCGTCCCTGTCGCAAGAGCTTGTCGAACATCGCCACCGCCGGAGCGAGGGGATTTCCAACGCCGCCGGGATTGCCGTCCTTGACTCTCGCCGCCGCTCGTGCCGCCGCGTCGCGCAACACCGGCGACTGCGGCTCTTCGTCTCCGTATCCGGTCGTGCCACGCAACGCGGCCGCCGACCGTTCTTCTTGCAACCGCGCCGTGACCCGGTCGTTGATTTCCTTCTCGACCGCCGCCTTGCGCAGCTCTTCGCGCTTCTCGCCGACCTTGAACTTCCGCTCCCAGACGCCTTCGAGCGTCGCCGCGCTCTCGCCCCGCTTCACCGCCGCGAGCAGCTCGCCCGTCAGGTCGGCGTCGATCGGCAGGGACGTTCCGAACAACTCCCGGTGCATGTTCCCGATGTGGAACAGCTTCTCGGTGTTGCGCGTCTGCGCGATCGTCGCGTTCGCGAACTGCTCCAGGCTGACGAACTGCCCGGTCTCCGGGTCTCGCACGCGCCGCTCGTCGCCGCCACCGCCACCCGCGCCGCGCCGCTCGTCGCCGCCCGCGGCCGCCGCCGCTTCGTCGCGGTAGTACTCCGCGAGGGACCGCCCGGCGTCCGTCGCCGCCTTTTCGAGCGCCGCCCGGAGGGACGTGACGCGATTCGCCGCCGCCAGCTCCGCGGCCTTCGCCGCCTTCAGGTCCGTCTCGGCGCCCGTCTTCCAGGTCGTGAGCGCGTTGTACTCCGCTTCGACGTCCGCCCGCTTCTGCGCCAAATCCGCTTCGAGCGCACTCAACTTCGCCTTGCCGTCGTTCATCGCTCGGTCGTAATCCGCCTGACGCAGCACCAACCCCTGCGCCTTCGGGTTCTTCCCGAACAGCCGACGAAAGTCCTCGGCGTCTTGCCCTTCCGCACCCGTCTCCCGAATGAACGCTTCGACATCGAACGGCATGGGACCTCCTGGTCAGCGCCTTCCCCCGTTCGACGGGGCTGCGGTCGCTGGCGCGTCCCTTCCTGTTTCCAGGCTGCGGGACGCGACTGAGGGTGCACCTTCCGGGGCAGGCCCCCCGGCTGCGGCGCGGACGTCCGACCTACCGCATCGGCACGGGCTGGCCTGTGGCCGCCGGCGTCGACTGCGCCTGCTGCATCACGTCGAGCACGAGCTGCGCCATCTGCTTCTTGAGGGCCAGCACGCCGTCCGTGATCTGCTTCGGGAGGTCGGATTGCACGGGGAATTGCGTCGTGATGCCCTTGACGACTTCCCCGAACTGAGACAGCAGCCCGTGGCCCTGCTCCACTTGCTTGCGGAGCCCCGCCAACTGCTCGGACATCGAACTCTGTGGCTTGCCGGCGCCCGGCTGGGCGCCGTCCATGCTCGCGTCACCGCCGCCGCCGAACGCCGGCGCCTGCATCATCGCGGACGGGTCCCCGGGCATCGGCGGCAGTCCGCCGCTCGGCGCGTCCGTGACGTCTGTGCTGCCGGGAATCGGCGACATCGACTACCCGCGTCGGCGCCCGCCGCGCTTGCGGCCGCGCTTCATGCCGCGGCCGAACGTCGGCTGGTACGGCCCTTCGAGCGTGGTCGATCCGCCCTTGCGTGACTTCCGTCCTCGTCGACGAGCCATGTGACCCTCGTGAAGTAACCGTGACCCTGGAAATCGAGCGGCGGGCACGAGCCCTGCGACTCGTGCCCGCGCTCACTGTCGTTGTGGTGAAGGCCCGAAGCCCGCACCCGGAAGAGACCCGCGCGACCCTGGGGAGCGTCGTCGGCGGCCGTAACCGCCGGTTCGCTCATTCGGGGCGCCCGGGGTTTACTTCCGGTGCTTGCCCCGGCCCTTGCCACGCCGACGTCCGCGACGCGCCATGCTGGACCTCCTGGTCACTCCGTTTGCTGCCCGGATGGCCGCACCCTCATCGCCCGTTCGCTCCAGCACACTGTTCGCGACGTGCGCCCACTGACGTGAACGCTTGCCCGTTCGGGCTCGCTTCGTGTGCCTTCGCGCGTCTCGACTCGACCACGGCATCAGGCAACCCAACCGCCCAAAAAGCAAAAGGCCCGGCCAGGAATCCTGGTCGGGCCTCAGGCTCCGCGACGTGCGGAGGTAGGCGGAAGTCGATCGCGGACAGCTTGCCTCCGCGTGTGTACGTTTGTCAAGTACGCCGGGTCACACCGTGCGCGTGATCGGGCAGCGAGTAGATGCGGCGCCGCCGATTCCGCTCGTCAACGGCCTGCTGCACATGGCCGTTCCGAACGAGCCGCCAGAGCGCCCACTCCACGGGCTTCTTCTCGCGGCCCAACCGCTCTGCCAGCTCCGTAATCTGCGCCGGCCCGTGCGCCAGCTCATCGAGAATCAACTGCCAGAGGTGCGCGCCGGGAAGTGAATGTCGAACGACCCCATCGTGCCCTGCGAGAGATGCAGGTCGATCCGGACCTTGCCGGTGATCTTCTCGCTTTGCAGGGCCGACAGCGCCGGCCCCAGCATCCACCCCGGGTACCGGCGCACCGCTTGGCCGCGGCCGTCGATCCGCTCCGCAACGTGTGCGGAGTTGAACGAGGGCGTCGTGGGCTCGGAGGCTGTGCGTGCCATTCATTGCCCCGCGCTAACTCGTCACCACCGACGAGCGCGTCCCCTGATCTTTCTGCTGAATCTGCGGCGCGCGCGCGTTCGTGTTCGGCCGCCCGCCGCCGGCGCCCTGGCCCGGTCCGCCGCCCTTGCCCGTCTGCTCCGCCATGCGCGCCGCCGCCTCTTCGGCCATGCGCTGCTGCGCGACCCATCGCTCCATGATCGTGTTCGCGCCCTCCGGCGCCGCGCCGAAGTTCGTCAGGTTGAAGATGTCCGCCAGCGTCCAGTTGTCGATCGGGAACCCCATCTTCTTCAACTGCAACAGCACCAGCTTCTGCGAGAGCTGCGTGATCTGGTGCAACGACCCGGGCGTCACGAAGAACGAGAACTGGCCGGCGAAGTACTTCGCGCGTTCGAGGCGCGTCGCGCGTGACGGCTTGTCGGTCGACTCGCCCGGCAGGTGCGACGGCACGAGCGTCCCCGGGTCGTAGTCCAGGTCCTCTTCCGTGATCCCGTCCTTGCCCAAGACCTGAATGCGACGCTGCGCGGTGTAGAACTCGAACGCGAGCCACATCCACTGCGTGCCCAGCTCCTGCATCGACAGCTCGATCGACTCGGTCATCTCCTTCAAGATCGGCCCGGCCATCTCGCGGAGCTTCTCGATCGAGTCCGACGCCGGGAGCTGCCGCGCCTTCATGAGCGCCGACGCGTCGTTGACACCCATCAGCCGCTGGATCCGCGCTTCGAGGTACTTGACCCAGTCGACGATGTACGTCGGCAGGTTGTAGAAGTCGGCCGGCAGAATCGGCTTGATCGGCTCGCCCGAGAGCGACGTCATGTGCAACGTCTGGTTCGGCATCCGCGGCGAGAAGCCTTCCGCGTACGCCGGCGGCAGCTCTTCCTGCGCGACGAGCGGCGGTGACGCGCGGCACACGGCCATGTCGTCGATCACGCGCATCACGCGGGTCAGCGAGCGTTCGAGGCGCACCACGTCGTGCGTGAGCGGCCGCCCGATCGCTTCCCACTGCCAGCGATCGAGTTCGACCGGAATCGCCGGCACGCGGCCGTGCCACCAGTACGACGTGTCGTCGTAGAGGATGCCCGACTCGCACCAGATCACGAGACGCCGCATCGGGTACAGCCGCGCATCCTCGGTCGTCGCCTTCCGGTAGAGCGGGTTCCCCGCTGCGTCGTTCACGCCGAGGGGAATGTCGTCGCCCAGCGACGGCACCGTGTACTCCCACATCGTGTTGGGCTGCCCCATCACGATCGGCTTGCCGGTCAGGTTCACGGAGAAATCGTCGATGTACGAGTAGACGATGTCGACCGTCGGGAACGTCGGGTCGTTGTCGCGCGGCAAGTTCGCCGCCCCGAACATTTGCAGCACCGGCGACAGGAACTCCGTGAACCGCTGCATGCCCTTCCGCATCCACGACGGCGTCTCGCGGTCGGCGCTGATCTTGCCGCGCTGGTCCCACCACTTCTTGTGCGCCTGCGAAATCGGCGTTTCCTTCACCAGATGCACGCAGTACGCGCTCTGGTAGTCCCCGTCCTCGGGGAGCCCGACCGGCAGCACGCGGTGCGGCGGCAGCACCGTGAGCTGGATGTTGCCGCGGCCCTTGCCGTTCGCGTCCGGGTTCCAGTCCGGGCAGAGAAACCCGGTGCCAGCGATCGCCGCGACCTGGATCGACCCCTTGACCTGACGCTTGGGGCGCTCCATGTACCACCACGCATCGGACAGCTTGTCGAGGACGACGCCGACGTTGTACAGCGACTTGTTCTCGGTCCGGAAGGTCGCGAGCGCGCGCAGGTCCGACAGCACCCCGACCATCTCCCGAATGTTCCGCCGGACCTCGCCGGCGGTCACGTTCGAGAGTTCCTCCGGGATGTCGTCGAGCCCGTCGGTCTCATCGAGAATCGAGACGGCCTCGTTGAACTCGCGGTACGACGGCTGCGTCTGCAACCACTGCATCGCCTCGGCGCGCGACCGCTTCAACCACGCGAGTCGATCCCCTTCGGGCGCCGTGCGCGCTGGACATTCGTACGATCGAGACGCCATTACTGCCTCCGACGTTGGAGCCCGCCGACGACGGACTCGTTCGCACGTGTACTGCGGTCGTCACTGAACGCGCTGACGTGGCACCCCGGATCCTTCGTCGACGGCCTCGCGTTGCCCCGCTCGATCGCCGCGCGCGCGAAGTCGCGCATGATCGCCGGCATCGACTGCATCGCCCGGTACAGGTCGGGCCGGAGCTGCTCCTGGACCGCCTGCCGCCGCGCCTGTTCGCGCGAGACCGCCGCGTCGGCTCGGCCGCGTTCGATCTGATTCCACCGTCGCTCGAATTGTCGCACGTCCGAAATCGTGCGCAGCTCTTCACGAACGTACCCCTTCGGCGTCGGGGCGTCGTTGCGACCCGGGAAGCGATACTCGCCGGTCTTCGGATCCCGAAACACCAGGACGGGGTCGAACCGCTGGGCCGGGTCGGTCCGCGTCCAGCCGTGTCCCGACGCGCCAAGTCGCCCGCAGAGCGGCCACTGGCCTTGCAGCACGAGCACGCCGCACTTCTCGCACGGCGCCGGCGTGTGCGTCCGGCAAATCGGTAGCCGGTGAATCAGCCCGACCGCGGGCTCATCGCAGTAGAAGCAGACGAGATCCGTCGCGTCCTCGGGCAACGGGTCTGGCGCCCACAAGGTGAACTCCGTCAAAAGACCCTCCCGCGTGGACCCGGGCGTCTCGCGCCGGGAAACTTCCGGTAGCCGGACAGCCGGCGTAGGTACCGCGCGACCTGTCCGGTGTCGCGCATGTCGCGCCCCTGCATGCCCGGATCGTACACGGCGTCGACGACGTCGTTCATCACGCGCGCCGCGTCGCCCTGTGCCACCATCTCGCTGACGCCGGCGCCGTCGCCCTCCGACGTGCCCATCCGACGATACCGGAATCCGCGCACATCGAGAATGTGCATCGAGACGAGAATCATCCCCAGCGCCAGGATGCGATCGTCGTGGCCGCCGTAGTCGGCGCGGAACGATTGCTTGAACTCGTCGCGACTCAGCGCCTTCATCTGGTTGACGAAGAACGGGGAGTGAATCACCAGCCAGCGGTCGTTCAGGGCCGAGATGATCCAGTCCATCAGGAGCTGGCGCGTCGCCGCGTTCGTGTACCAGCCGATCTTCGCGCCCTCGCGCGGTCGAATGCGCCGGTTGTCGTAGTGGACCCACGGATGGAAGTTCGACCACCCGTGCTTGCGCATCGCGATCTGCGTGCCGTCGCCCGTGCCCCGGCATTCGATCGTCGCGCGGCACTGCCGTCCGGTCGGCGAGTACCACGTCGCGATCGCGAGCGCGATCGGCCAGACCGTGTCGGCCGACATGTAGGCCGACGCGAACTCCGCGGCCTGCTCCGGGCCGGACAGCAGCGTCGCTTTCTTGAGCACTTCACACACCGTCTCGTCTTCGCCCACCCCGTACGCCGTGTCGACGCCCATGCCGAACTCGTCGTTCACGTTGGGCGGCAACCAGACGTAGAAGCGTCCGTCCTTGACCGTGTAGCCCTCGAACTTCAGCGGCACGAGCAGCATGTCCACCGGGTCGCGATCGGTGCCCGCACGGATCCGAATCTTCGGCCGGCTCGGATCGATCTCCCGCAGCGACGCCTGATGCTTGCGCCCCAGCAGGTCCTCGCTGCACTCGAAGCCGAACACGCCCCACGGCGGTTTGGCGCTCGTCTCGTTCGCGTACATCGTGACGACGTCCTGGTCGAACGCCGACTCGTTGCTGGCCTGGAAGGCTTCGTTCTCGTCGGCCGGCATCTCCTGGAGGAACAGGTTCAGCCGCCGGCTCGCGCGCGCGCTCTCGTACTCCGCTTCGTAGTACCACTGCTGATCGATCGGCATCCGCCAACTGAAGCCGAGGTACTTGCGCAGCCGCGGTTCGCTCGCCACGTACAGCCGCGCGCGCTCGGCGTGCGCCTTGACGAGCGCCGTCGGTTCCCACCCGTTCGGGATCGGCTGCTTGCGCAACCACGCCTCCGTCGGGTACAGGTCGCGCGAGATGAACCACGGCAGGAACGCCGGCATGAACCGTGACCGCTGCTGCGGCCACCCGTCGCGCGCCTCCCGCCACTTCTTCGGCCAGTACCCGTAGAGCCCGTCCGCCGTCGACTCCTGGATGAAGAAGTGCCACGGGGTCTCGTGGAACGCGCGCAGGATCGACGCCTCGATCAAAATCTCGCCATCGATGAACGACGCGACCTCCGACAGATGCACGACCGACGGCGTGGTGCCGCGCGCGATGCCGCTCATCTGCGCGCCGTGCTGCACCGAGAGCCCGGAGTTCAGCTTCCCGAACTCGACCAACCGCAGCGTGTTGCGCGTCCGCTCGGGCATCAGGAACCACGGCTCGTGATCCCACGCCAGCCGGATGATGCCAGCCATCTTGTCCGACTTCTGCACGTCGGCGCTCGCGACGACCGCGTTCACGTCCGGGTAGAACTGCACGCGGTGCGCGATCGCCAGCTCGGTCAGCGTCGTCACGCCGGCCTGCCGCGCCTTCAACTGGAGCATCATGATCGCGAGCTGCTGTTCCTCCAGCTCCGACCACATGTCCAGGATGATGTTCTGCGCGATGTTCGGGGTGAAGTCGACGAGCCGGTTCGCCTTGTCGTTGATTTTCGCGTAGCGCGTCGACCAGTACCGGAAATCGGCCGTGCACCGGGCCTGCTCGTGCTTCGTCCACGCACGTTCTTCGAGCGTCAGCGCCCGCGACAGCTTCCCCGTGTCGGGATCCATCAGGGCGTCGATCGCCGCCGACCGTTGCCGGCACTCGTCGATCGACAGATCCTCGAAGACGATCCCCGGAATCGCATCGAGACGCTGTTGACAGACCGTCCGCGAGTACATCGGCGGGCTCAGAACTCGTCGGCGGCAGGCGCCGCCGGCGCGTCGGCCGCGATCGGCGCCTCCGCCGGCGGTTCGATCTTCACCTGACGCACCGCGTTCGCGATCGACCGCTGATCCCGCTCGAAGGACGGCGTCGGCGCCTCATCGTCAGGCTCCGGATCGCGCGCCGCGGCCGCCCGACGCGGCGGAGACGCCGGCGCGCGACGCTCCGGCTCGGCCGCACGATGATGCGACTTCGGCGCCGGCACCGCGGGCGGGTTCAGCCACCCGAAAAACGCCTTCAGATCCTCGATTTTCGCCGTCGGCGACGTCAACCGGGCATCGAGCGCGGCCACGACCCGCGGCGCGAGCATCGCCAACCGCGCATTCACGGCCAGCCGGCTCGCCGAGAACACGATCGCGGCCCACCACGCGGCCAACTGCACCGCGTCGTACCCCTTGGCCGTGCACCACTGCTCGAAGGGGCGCCGGTCGACCATCGGCCTGCCGTGACTCCGCCGCTCGGCCGCCCACAGGTCCCACGCGGTGACGATCTTCCGCGCCTTTCCGTGGCTCGGGTCCGGAATCACCCCGACGACCGCCAGCCGCAACGTCTCGACTACGTCCGCGGGGGTGACGCCGGCCGCTCGGGCGAGGCCGAGGACGTCCGGCGCCCTTCCGACGCCGCCAGGATCTCCGTCACCCGCGACCGCACCGCCGCGGGATCGAGCCCGGCCGACCGCCCGATCGCTTCCAGGCGCCGCTGTCGCGCCAGCCGCGGCAGATCCGCCCGCGTCACATGCGCCGGCCGCCCCGGCGTCGTCGGCCGGCTCGTCGGCGGGCTCAACCGTTCGAGCGCGTCCGCGATCCGTCTCAACTCCCGCGTGATCGCCCCGATCGAGAAGAAGCGCATCGTCAGCCATGACCCTCCGGGGCCATCGTCCCCGTGAACTTCCGCACCTGCGCCTCCGCCTGCATCCGGTGCTTCGCGCAGGTCACGCCCCCAGGTCCGCACGCGCAGTCGCGGAACCCGGCGAGCGCCGCGAAGAGCTGCTGCATCCGCGTGCCCACGACCGACGGCTGCGTCAGCACGTCCCCGCCCAGCACGCCCTGCACCATCACCGGCATCCCGTCGCTCCGTTCCGCGACGAGCGACACGAGCCACAACCCCTTCGGAAACGCCTGCCCGACCGCCTGCCCGGTCGCCGGCCACGGACTCGTCGGATCGATCTGCTGCCACGGCGCCATCTGCACCGACTTCCACGACCGCGCCGCCCCGACGATCGGAATCCCCGGAGCGAAGTGCCCGTTCATCGCGCCCATCGTCGCCTCAGAAGCTGTCGACGATCTGGCCCATCGGCGTCACCCGTGGCGCCGGCGTCGCCAGCCCCGCCTCGCGACGCGCCGCGTTCGGCGACGTCACCGTGACCACGCCCGGCGGCATCGGCTTCACCGCCGGCCGCATAACCTCGCCCGGCATCATCCCGCCGCCGCTCACCGGCAATCGGCGCACCGTGTTCCGCCCGTCCGGCTGAATGTCCAGCCCGGCCGGCAGCCCGCCGTCGGCCAGCGCCGCTTCCCGCGCCCCGCCGAGACTGCGCACCGCCGGCGCCGCCGCGCCGCCGCGGCCGATGACCTGCACCGGCTTCGCCTCACGCGGCACAACCCGACCGCCCGCCCCCGTCCGCATCGACGCCGGAATGTTGTCCAGCCCCTCGCGATCACGCCCGGGCGCCTCGACCACATGCCCGCGCACGAACGGCGCCGGCTCGGCCGCCTCGACCTCGGGCACGACCGCCCCAGGCTCGGCCGCCACGTCCCCCAGCGCCCCGCTTACCAGCCGATCCGTCGGCTGACCCTCCGGCGGGTAGCACCGCGTCTTCACCGCCACCGCAAACGTCACCAGCGGGAACGCGACGTGGTGCCCGAACTGCCCGCTCTCGACAAGCTGCCGCCGCACTTCCTGGCAAATCAGCTCGATGCACTCCTGACCGTTCAACGGAACGTAGCCCGCTGTCATGTGCCCTCACTCTCCGTCCGCGACGGATGCCCCCAGCGTCTCACGCAGCCACTGTAACCGACGCAGCTTCGTCGCCATCAGATCGGTCCAGGTCGTCGACGTCGCCTCGGCCTCTTGGCGCAGCCGGAGCGCGAACGCGACCCGACGCTCCACCTCACGCTCGATGTGCGCCACCTCGGCCGCCGTCCACCGCGGCGGGACCACCGTCGGCGTCACCGTCGGCGGCGGCGCCGCCACCACCGGCGCCGGATCGGCCTCCCACCGGCGCCGCCGCTTCGCGTCCGCCTCCCACAGCTCCCGCTTGCACTGCGCCCGCAACCGCGCCACCGCCCGCGCCGCCAGCCGATCGACCTTCGCAATCCGCGCCCGCGACCGCGGCGGATCCAGCGTCAACCCCGACAACGCGTCCGTCGACTGCCCCAACGACCGCGCCGGCGAACTCGTATTCAACACACTCCGGCAGGTCGCCACGATCGACGGCGCCAGGACCTCCAGGCAGTCTTCGCGCGTCGGCCACGCGTCCGGACTCAAGTAGTACGCCCCGTAGAACCGTCGGCCCATCGCGCCCCTACTCGTACCAGAACACCAGCCGAGCCCCGTCCCGGTGCGACTTCACCTTCCGCTTGTGCGCCGGATCGAACGCCTTCGCGACCTTCCGCAACCCCGACACGAACTGTGCCCGAATCGCCTCCGCCTGCTCCACCATCGCCGGCTGCCCCGGGTGAAACGACCCGCCCACCGCCGTCTTCGCCGCCAAGAGCTTCTAACCCATCTCGACAATCGCCGGGTGCAGCCCGCCCAGCCGCGCCGCCTCGCGCAGCCGCACAAACCCCTCGCCCTGCACCAACTCGACCGTCAGCTTCTCCGGCAGCACGCCCTTCGCTTTCACTCCGCGCGGCATCGGGCCCTACTCCTTCGCGTCGCCCGTCGCCGCCGCCCCGCCCGCCGTCGGATCCACCGCCGCCACCGCCGCCTTCGCCGGCGCCGGCCCACTCCCCTTCCCGTTCCCCGCGCCGCCGGGCTGCGCCGCTCCCACAGCCTTCCCGCCGCCCGCCAGCTTCGCCCCAGCCGCTCGACCACTCGAATACCCAGGCCCCGCTCCCGTCCCCGCCGCCCCGCTCTTCGCCAGCGCCTTCCTGGCCGCCCATGCCTTCTTCACCGCCGACCCGCGCGTCGCCGGCCCATTCCCAACCACTCGCGCCGGCCCGCTCCGTCCCGTCCGACCTCGACCCGCTGTCGTCACGCCCATCGCCTCACCACTCCCTTCGACCCTGCGCCCCGCGCTCTCGCGCAGTCTACGCCCGACCCCACTGGAACTCAACTCGAAAACCAGTGGAAAAAAACCGCGCCGGCCTGAGTGCGCGCGCGCGCAGCGCGGGCGCACCCCTCAGACAACGTCGGGCGCCGGCCATCGGCCGCGGCCGCCGAGGGCGAAGCGCCAGCGTAGCGCCAGCCGGCCCGGCCCGGCCCCGGATCCGGCGCCCCGCCGGGCGCCGCGCGCACAGCCCGCGCGCGTCGCCCGGCTCCGCGGCTCCGGCCCGCGGGCGCGCTCGCGTGCGTGACACCCGCTCGCACGACAATGCCGGCCGCCCGCCGGCCCGGCCGCCCACCTGGAGCACACACCACCGCACGCGGCCAGCGCCCTGACCGCCAGCCCGGCCGCTCGCTCTCCCTGCCGACCTGCCAGTTGCCCAGCCGCGCGCCTGACTGCCGGCGCGAGCGTGCTGCCGGCGCGGTGCGTGCGCTGCGGCGCGTGCTGCTGACGCAACGCGCGTGCGTGCTGCCGGCGCAGTGCGCCATCGCGGACGCGTGCGCCGTACTGACCCGTGCCGACGCGTGCCGCCGGCCAGGGCGGACGACGCGCGGCGCGTGCGAGCGAGCGTGCGAGCAGCGAGACGTGCGGAGAGAGAGCAGGGAACGCGCGCGACCCCGGACACCGGGCATCGGGTCTTTCTCTCTTGCTCTCTCCGGTCTCGCGCCCCCCGACGATACGGGTTGGCGGACGGGGTGATGACTTGACACCTGCACCCCGGAAGGACTACGATCGTGGGGTCTGGGGCGACGTTCGCCTTAGGTGACGGCACGCGGCCCGGTCCGGCCCGCGCGACGTCGTGAGACCTTTGACCGGACCGGGAAGGCTCGACGATGACCCCCGCCCGCTTGCTTGCCGAATGCGCGCGCCTGCTGAAGTGTCAGCCGCGCGTCCTGTCCCTCGCCCGCTACTCCGGCACGACGTTGACCGCCCGCGAACGTGCGGACCTCCGCGCCGCGCTGCCGGCCGCCAAGGACGCCGCGCGCGCGGCCGCCGAGGCGCTCGACCAGCGCCGCCGCGCCGTGCTCGACGCCGATCCGGAGTATCAGCGCCTTTTGCGCGAGACGACCGCCCGCAAGGCGCACCGTGACGCGATCGTCCGCGACTTGAACCGGCCGCACCGGCTGACGCTCTACCGCACGATCTCTGTCGGCCCGATCCCGCTGAGCGAGCACATTGCCGAGGGCGCGACGCCAGCCGATGTTCTTGCCGACGTCCAGCGCCGCCTTGCTCCGCGCACCGTGCCCGCGACGCCGGACGGCACGCCCTCCGGTCCCACCGGCGATTCCGACCAGGAGTAACCGCCATGCCGCGCCTCTCACTGTCGCAAGTCAGGCTGACCCCCGACGTGTACGAGACCATCGCGCCGGCCATCGTCGCGGCCCAACGGCACGCGGATCGCCTGCGTCGCGCTGTGCGCGTGCTCGCCGTGCGCCCTACCGGCCTGTACGTGCTCTCTGTCCTCGATGACGTGCCGGACGGGTACATCGACTTCGCCCTTGTGGACCCCGCCACGGGGCAGGACCAGGAGTAACCGCCATGCCCACCCGCCTACGTACGCTCTGGATCATCGTCGTCGGCCTGACCGTGCTCGCCGCGCTCGCGATCGCCGCGGCCGGATGCACGCCGACGACGCCGACGCAACCGACGACCAGCCGCCCGATCACGGAACCGAGCACCGGACACGCGCACATCCGTTGACGCTCCCCAGGACGACGGCAGGGCCGGCCGAACGGCCCGCCCTGTAACTCCCGCGGCCGGTCCGAACGCCGGCCAGGAGACCCGCACGGCCGCCCGCCGGCCGAACGTGTCGGGATCTTCCCTGCCGGCCGATAGGTGAACCCATGCCGACCTCGCTTGCTCACTCCCAGGCCGCTCAAAGCAACTACTACCAGCGGCCCCCCGATGAACGCTTCCCGACCCTCGACGCCTTGATCGCGCACGCGCGCAACGTGCGCGAGCACTGCGCCGAACGGGTCTACAGCTTGCGGGATCTCCACGCGGAACCGAACGGCCGCGGGGTCGATCTGCACAGCCTGCGCGGCGCCGCGCCGCTCACGCACTGGAGTTTCGGACAGCTCACCAGGACCGTCGGCGCCCCGGCCGGCTACCTCCGCTCGCTCCCGGCGCCGCTCGCCGCCGATTGCATCAACCACGGGATCAGCCAGACGCCGGACGGCACGCGCGCCAACGTCCTGATCCGCGTCGCGAACGGGACCGACCCCATCGTGCGCGCCTGCACCAGCGACACGTACGGCCGCGTCTGGGACGAAGTCCTGTACTCTGGCTTCCGCGACACCGTCGCGCGTCACACCAACGCGTACGGCCACGACTGGATCGCGCCGCCGACCTGGACCGGGGAACCAGCCGGGTTCTACGCGGGCGATCGGGATTCATTCGTGATCATGATCGACGGGGGATCCATCGTGCCCGACCCGTCCGGGGAACGCGCGGCGCCGCTCGTCGTCGCCGGCCCGGCGCCGTTCGCCGGCCTGGCGTCGCCCGGCCCCGGCTCGACGTCGCCCGCCGGCCAGGACGCGCGCACGCTCTACCGCGGGATCCTGATGCGGAACTCCGAAGTCGGCGCCGCCGGGATCATCATCGAGTCGATTCTGTTCCGGGCGATCTGCGGGAATCACCTGTTGATGGGTGCCGTCCTCGATTCCCAGTTCCGGCGCCGGCACGTCGGAGACGCCAGTAACGCCACGATCCAGGAGATCGGGCGCATCGCGCTCAAGTGGACGCAGCGATCGGCCGCCGCGGACGCCGCGCTGATCCAGAGCCTGATCAGCCACGAGATCGCCGTGAGTAAGGACGCGGTGATCTCTGAACTCCGCGCCCTCGGCGCGACGGCCGAACAGGCGACGCACGCGTACGAAACCGCCGAACGGACCGAGGCGATCAGCCCGCGATCGTACTGGGGCATCGCGCAGGGGATCACGCGCGACGCCCAAACCGAGACGGACGGGTACCAGAACGACCGATATGACCTCGACCGCCTCGCGGCCCAGGTCCTCGCCCGCGGCGCGAAACTCGTTCGCGCGTGACGTCGATCGCGTTCACGACAACCAGGAGGTAGTAACCGCCAATGACCACGACCAAGACGACCGGCCAGACCTGCGTAGGTGATCTTCGACTGACGCCGCTCGACGTCGGCTTTGACTTGCGGACGGCGGATGTCGCCGTCCGCCTGCCGGAGCACTTTGCCTCAGTCGGCATCGAACGCGACGGAGACACGTACCTGATCGTCGGCACGCGCGACGAGATGATCGCTGCCATCCGCCGCGCCGGCTATCGCATCGCGTGAGGGATCCAGACGCGCGCGCGGTGCGCGTCCGGACGTAAACGCCGGCCCCGGTCCCAAGGCCAGGGGAGAGAGGGATCCGCCCATGACCGTCTATCGCGTCACGACGACGACCGCCCGCGGCGCCGTCCGTATGTTCGACGTCGCGACCGCGCGCGACGCGCGCCGTGATCTCGGCGCCATGCTGATCGATCACCTCGGCCCGGACGAACGGATCATTACCGTCGATCACGTCCGCCACGCCGACGACGACGAGGCTTTACTGCTAGCACCGGAATGGTCCCGCAGCGAAGGAAGGAACCAATCATGAACCGCCGTAACGCCGTCATCTCTGACGCGCTCACCCGCGCCCTGACGCAGCTCCGGATCGCCGACCAGGAATCCGACGAATTGATCGAGGCGATCCGGAAAGGCAACGCGCACAAGGCCGCCTATCTCGCGCAGATGGCCGCCCACAACGCCCGCCGCGCCTTCGGCACGCTGCGTACGCTCGACCTCAACCCGTAACCGCCACAGGGGAGAACCGCCGCCATGCTGACCCCAGACCTACCGCCGCCGCCCACCGCTGACGAGACCGCGCACGCGTACGGATTGCGCGTGTTTCTCCACGTCCTGACTGTCGGGAACACGTTCCGGATTGAGACACCCGCGCTCGACTTGGCCTTGCACGCGGCCGCCTCGCCGCTCGCCACGGATGCGCTGCCGGCCGCCCATGACGCGGTGTCGCGCGCCAAGCACTTGATCCAGGCCACGATCGCCGCGCGCGCCGCGCTCGACGCCACCCCGGCCCAGGCGCCCGACCACGCGCCGGCCGGCCGCGATCCCGAGCCTGCCGGCCCGATGGCCCCGCTGCGGCCCGTGCCGGCCGCCCCGGCGCCCGCCACGCACGCCGACGAGACGCGGCCCAGGTACTACACCCCGCCGACCGGATCGCCCCGGCCTGCGCTGCCGGCGAAGGACGGGATCGCATGGTAGTCCTCGCCTTGCTGATCGTCGCCGCCGTCGTCTGGGCTCCGATCTGGAGCCTGCTGTTACAGGTCTGGTACAGCATCGAACCGGGCCGGCCGCCGTGCCCGCACTGCCACCAGACCCCGGCGCCCGTCTGGCGTGCGCGCCGGTGTCCGCACTGCGGGGGGAGCCTGTGACCAGCCCCGACCCGTACCCCGGTCCTGTCCGCTGCGCATGGTGCCACGTCATCATCCGACCGGCGCAACCGGGGCACGAGTCCGACCAGACCTCACACGGAATCTGCGATCCGCCGTGCGCCCCGGCGATCGCGGCCGGCTGGGGAGCGTATCTGTCCGCCCCCGCCGCGCGCCGGCTCTGCGCGTGTGGCTGCGGACAACCGACGCCACCAGCGAAGCAGACCAGCCAACGCTATGGATCCGTACGCGGCGAACCCCTCCGCTTCATCCCAGGCCACCAACGCCGCAGACACGGCCACGCGATAAAGATTCACCGGAGCCCGACCTACAACTCCTGGCGCTCAATGATCGAACGCTGCCGGTACCCGCAGCACCCGAAATACCGTCTCTACGGCGGACGCGGTATCGACGTCTGCGAGCGATGGGCCACCTTCGATCCGTTCCTCGCTGATATGGGCGTTCGACCCGCCGGCCGTTCGCTGGACCGCATCGATCCGGACGGTCCGTACGAACCGGGCAACTGCCGATGGGCCACACCGCTTGAGCAACGACACAACCGACGACAACCACCGAAGGAGAAAACACAACCATGAGCATCCACGTTCACTTCATCAGCAACGACAAGGGGAACCCGCCCGGCAAACTGGCGGACGCCGAGCTGCACTTCACGGCCGGACCGCTCACCGGCCTGAAACTCGTCGGCTTTGCCGTCTGGGAGCGCCGCTCCGGCGGACTGGCCCTGACGTGGCCCGCGCGTTCGTACTCCGTCAACGGGGAGCGCCGATCGTTCGCGCTCCTGCGTCCCGTCAGTGATGGCGCCGCGCAGGACGCGCTGCGGGATCTGATTCTCGACGCGTACCGCACGTTCGCGCGCGACGCCGAACCCGTGATCACCGACGACGAACGATCGAACGGTCCGCGCCGCGCCGCCCTCCGCTGACGACGGCCGGAAGGCCGAAACGCCCGGCGCCGCGCCGGACGTCCGGAGGTACCCTATGATCCGACGACAGCCCGATCCAGACGCCGCCGCGCGCGTCGAGCGCCTCGCCGCCGCCTTCCGCGCCGAACAGACGCGCGCGACCGAGCGCCTGCACCCGGAGAGCCTGCTCATGCTGCGAAAACTCGTGGCGCTACATGGCGCGGACCGGCTGATCGCCGCGATCCGCGAGATATCGATCGCCGGCTGACCGGGGCGGGCCGCTCACGGCCGCCGGCCACGCTCCCGCCGCCGGCCCACGCGATAACCCCAGTACCAGCCGCCCACGAGCGCCAAGAACGAGACCGCAACGACGCTCGCGGCCGGCATCATGGCTGCGCCGGATCGAACGTGTGGCCCTTGCGGACCTGGAGATGTAGGTGTGGCGCCGTCACCGGCCCGACGTACGCCAGATCCGCCAGCTCCGGCGGCACCGTGGCGCCCGGCGCGACTTCCCAGAGCACGGTGAACTGGCGCCCGAGCGCCTCGACGAGCGCGACGTAGACCGCCCGGATCTGGGCCGGCGTCAGATCGTCGGTCCGGACATCGAGCGCGTGCCCGAGCGTATGCGGATCGGTCGGCCCGTGCCCCTCGCAGCCGCAGGTGATCACGAGTGGCGCCTGGAGCGTGCCGGCCGAGACGAGCGCGTCGGACTGCGCATCGAGCACCGCCTTCAACCACTGCCCCCCGGCATCGAGCCCCGCCAGATCGACCGACGCGTCCTTCAGTGTGGCGCCCATGATTACCTCGCGTTGCTCCGACGACGCTCGTGCGCCGCCTGAATCCGTTTGGCGTTCGCGGCGGACAACTGCGCTTGCCTTGCCGGGGTGAATCGGCTGTTTTTCGCCTGCTCTTGCCGCGTCGCCCATCGGCAATTGCCCGGCTCGTAGTGCCCGTCGTTGTCAATTCGATCCAACGACCGCCCCGCCGGCCTCGGCCCCATGTCCCTCAGAAAGTCTCTCACATCGTCCCATTGACTGGAGAATCGAATACCCCGGCCGCCGTAGTCGCGCCACTGGGGATGACTCGGATTGCGACATCGGTCCCGAGCCGACCACCACGCGTAGTACTCTGGCCGGTCAGCCAGTCCGTGCTTCATCACCCTCTCGCGCCTCCAACACCCGCAACTGACGATCAGGCCGGCGCGGAGATCGGAACCAGTGACAATCGACTTCCCTCCGCAGTCGCATTGACAAACCCACCGGGTGTTTCGACGCACGCCGACCGCATCCGCTCGCCGCACCACACGCAAGCGGCCGAACCGTTGCCCGGTTTCGTCAATGCAAACTCTCGGCACGTCTCGGTCTTCTCCCTACGAATCGAGCAGGCTCCGCTGTCGGTCCGCGAAGCGCGTCTGCTCAGCGATCCAGCGCACGACCACGGATCCCGTGGGACCGTTGCGCTGCTTCAAGACGATCAATTCGGCAACATCGGCATTCTCGATCTTGGGGGAGTACAAATGCTCTCGATGTACGGCAATGACGACGTCGGCGTCCTGTTCGAGTGCGCCCGACTCACGCAGGTCTGAAAGCTGCGGCCGTTTGTCGCGCCGGCCTTCCGACGCGCGCGACAACTGCGAGGCGGCCACGACCGGAATCTTCAGCTCGCGGGCCAGCCCCTTGAGCGCCGACGAGATGCCGGCCAGGGCCTGCGTCCGGTTCTCCGCGTCCGGATCGCCGGGCATCAACTGGATGTAGTCCACCATGACCAGATCCAGCGACGCCCGGAATTGCATCGCGCGCACCTTCGCCATCAGCTCGTGCGTGAGCAGGCGGACCGTGTCGTCGATGTAGATCCGCTGGGCTTCGACCTCGCCGAGCGCGTCCGCCACGCGCCGGTAGTCGACGTCGGTCAGTGTCCCGCGGAGCAAGTGGCGCCCGGAGACTTGCGCCGTTGCCGCGAGCATCCGCAGGCAGAGTTCCTCGCGTTCCATTTCGAGCGAGAAGAGCGCCACCCGCTTGCCGGCCGCCGACACCGCCGACGCCATCGAGAGCAGGAGCGACGACTTGCCCACGGACGGCCGGGCCGCCACGATGATCAGCTTCCCCGGCAGGAGCCCGCCGAGCATGTCGTCGAGGTCCGCGAGCCCCGTGCTCAGGCCCGACAGGTGCGTGGCGCTGTTCGCGCGCGCCTCGATCGACGCCATCGTGCCGGCGAGCGCGGACCCGATCGGCAGGAGCTTGCTGTGCTCCCGGTGTTCGGCGATCTCCAGGAACTGCTGGCCGGCGCGGTCGACGATCGCGTCCGGGTCCTCGCCCTCGTACGCGCGGTGCAGGACTTCATTCGCCGTCCCGATGCACGCCCGAAGCTGCGCGGCCCGGCGCACGATCGCCGCGTACCGGAGGATGTTCGACGATCGTGGTACCCCGTCCGTGAGCGCCGTCAGGTACGCGATGCCGCCGCAGTCGTCGAGTGCGTCGCCGAGCGCGTCGGCCAGGGTGAGCAGGTCGATCGCGCCGCCGGCGCTCTTCGCCAGCTCGCCCATCGCCCGGTAGATCCGTTGATGCGCGCCCCGGAAGAACTCATCGGCCCGCAGCTCCGGCAGCACGGTCGCCAGCAGCTCCGCGTCGACGAGAATCGCCCCGAGCACGGCGCGTTCTGCGTTCAGGTTGTGCGGAAGGATACGCTCCGACATCGCTCAGCGGGACACGCGATGTTGCTCTTCCGGTCCGTACTTCCCGCCGCACGCCTCGCAGTACGCCCCGTTGAGCGAGGTGGTCTGTTTCCGATCGTTGCCGCACCACGGCGTCCCGTCCTCGTCGACGGTGTACAGGCACCGCTCAGGCCGGACCAGCGTGGGATGATCGCCCGTCAGATCGACGTTCTTGACCGTGAGCGGCGCCGCCGGTCGGATCAGTTCCTCCA
>Ga0335085_10002181_pt1 | contig 37518 bp, 28 predicted proteins | sample Lox_Sample_45_FD_206712 | JGI IMG/M metagenome (GOLD analysis project Ga0335085, IMG submission 206712) | Soil microbial communities from Loxahatchee National Wildlife Refuge, Florida, United States - Lox_Sample_4.5 | ecosystem: Environmental > Terrestrial > Soil > Wetlands | place: USA...
GAGGTAAAGCACGAGGCCAAGCGTCGGCACATCAAACTGTTGATCCTGCCAACTGCAGAGGCCATCGCGGAGCTGCGGGAGCGGCCCGACAAAGTCAACGCGATACTGCATGTCACGTGCTAGAGCGGAACGCTGGGAGCGGACCTCCGCCGCATCGATCTCCATAACGCTGCCGTGAACGCAGCGGTCAGGGGCATGTTGCATAGGTGAAAGTCGCAATGGCGAGCCGGGGTGCTCGCGGATATGAATTTACGCAGCCGGTATTGGGGACGAGGCTGCCGGATGTTACTTCAACGACGTGGAGTACCCGGAAGAAGCTCTCATCATGAGCGGCAGTACCCGCCTGCGCTGCGAACGCGGCATCTGGGTGGAAGCCGGAACGCAAGTGCGGTGAGTGCCGCGGGATCAGTGGCGGCGCAAGCATCGAAATGATGCCGCCGAATGATCGCGCATCAACTTGCGGTAAGCGCGGAGCGGTCCAAGGTCGGATAGTCGGTGTAACCGGCCGCTCCGCCGCCAAAGAAGGTCGCGCGGTCCGGCACGTTCAACGGCGCGCCGCGCCTGAAGCGCTCAACGAGATCGGGATTGGCGATATAGAGGCGCCCGAAGGAGATGAGGTCCGCCAACCCTTGCTGCCGAGCCTTCAAAGCGAGTGCGAGGTCATAACCGTTGTTGGCCATGTAGCACCCGTTGAACGACCGCCGCAGGCACTGCAAGTCAAAGCCTCCCGGGACCTCGCGCGCGCCCTGGGTCATTCCTTCGATCACATGTATATACGCCAGATGGAGCTCGTTGAGGCGATCGACTACATAGCCATAGGTGGCCGCCGGATCGCTGTCGAGGTCGGCGCCGTTGACCGAACTCAAGGGTGAGAGCCGGATGCCCACGCGTTCGCCGCCGCACACGACTGCGACCGCGGCCGCGACCTCGAGCAGCAGACGCGCACGGTTCTCGCGCGAGCCGCCATAAGCGTCAGTCCGTTTGTTGGTGCTGTCGCGCAGGAATTGCTCGATGAGATAGCCGTTGGCCCCATGGATCTCGACGCCATCGAAGCCGGCTGCGAGGGCGTTACGCGCCGCCTTGCGATAGTCGTCGATCAGGTTCGGGATCTCCTGCGCGCTGAGTGCACGGGGCGTCACGCAAGGCTCGAACCCGCAACCTGTATAGGAGGTGGCGTTTGGGCGGATGGCCGAAGGGGCGATGGGCAACGCCCCACCGGGCTGGAGACTTGGGTGCGAGATGCGCCCGACGTGCCAGAGCTGCGGGAAGATTCGCCCTCCGCGCGCGTGGACGGCCTGCGTGACTGCACGCCAACCTTCGACCTGCGCGCCGCTATAGAGTCCGGGCGTCAGAGCATAGCCGCGACCCTGCGGTGAGATGTTGGTGCCCTCGGCGATGATGAGACCGGCCGAAGCGCGCTGTGCGTAGTATTCGGCCATCAGCAGCCGCGGCACCCCGTTATCATCTGCGCGGCTGCGTGTCAGGGGTGCCATCACGATACGGTTCGCGAGACGTAACGGACCCAGTTGCACGGGCTCGAAAAGATCGCGCTCCGTTTCGGGTGCGCGTGCGATGGCTCGATCAGATCCAGTGGACATCAGCGGGCTTCCTCGGGACGGTGGCGGGAGGAGATTTCGAATGGCCGATGATGATTGGCGCCACCGGCAGACAGCTCGCAGGCGCCTGCAGCGCTTCTTTCCCGGCGGGTGTTGCGAGCCACATTTGGGCGAACCCGATCCAGCACGTACCGAGACCCTCGGCACATGCGGCCAGCATGAGGTTTTCGGCAGCCAGTGCGCAGTTCTCAATGGCCCACTGGTTTCGCAGCACACTCGAGATGAGGATGAGCGCCGGAGCACCGTAGAAGATATCGAAGTCGGGAGCTTGCAAGAGCTCCCGCAGATGCTCTGAGGGGATATCTTTGGGCGGCGCCCGCAGAACATGAGCCTTGGACTCGCTTGAGATCCGCGCGAGCACTGCCTTGTTCTGCACGACTGTGAACGACCAGGGCTGCTCGTTCACGGCGCTCGGCGCCTGAATCGCCGCGTCGATCAAGCGGAGAACGGTTGTTCTGTCGACCGGCTCGCTCGTGAACTCGCGCGTCGCGCGGCGGGTATAGATTGCCTGGTGAAGGTCCATGCGAATGATCCTCTCTTAATGCCTCGCAAGGTCCGACGTTACCGGAGAGCACAAACCGTAATTAGCACTCGCGAGATGGGAAGCACCTGATTCGCTCGCTGCTCTGAGCTAGTTCCAATTGATCCGTTTACGGAACTCCTTCACCTGACGCTCCGCCTGCTCGCGGCCCAAGCCATATAACTGCTGCAGCTTGCCGACGAGTTGCTCTGCGTGCCCTTCGAGTTGCTTGAGGTCATCGTCGGTGAGCTTGCCCCACTGCTCCTTCACTTTGCCGCGAATTTGGTGCCATGTGCCCGCCACTTGGTTCTTGTTCATAGGCAATCTCCTGGTTCCGTTGATCTGGCCGCTCGCGGAGCGGACTGACTCAGAGATTAGACGCTCGCATTTTCCCTCCTGACAATCTATGCGTACCGCTACCTATTGAGGGTTAGGCACTAGGTTGGCGATTTGGCGCCCTCCTAACCTACGAAGTTGCTCAGCTCGATCCGATAGGGCCGTGCAGCACGCCAGGAAGAACACGATGGAGATCAGAGACAGACTGCTTGTATGTATACGGATCCAGCCTACCGCCCTAGGTATTAGCTCGGATCTCATGGGCTACGGCAGGTGGCGCCCAAATTTTCGACTCCATATACCACAGGGAGGCTGCCATGAGCATTGTTCGTTGGGATCCTTTTGCAGACGTCGATAACGTCTTTGACCGTATGATGCCCCGCTTCGGCCGCTGGCCCGGCTGTCCACGGAGGGTGGTGGTGTTGGCCCGGCGTTTAAATGGTCGCCATCGGCAGACATCAGCGAAACGGAAAAGGAGTACACACGATCCGCGCCGAACTGCCCGGATTGAAGACGGAAGAAGTGAAAGTCACGCTGAGTGATGGAACCATCACGATCGCAGGTGAGCGCAAATAGGAAAAGGAGGAGAAGAAGGAGAAATTTCACCGCGTTGAGCGCTATTACGGGAGCTTCAGCCGCACCTTCTCGCTCCCGGAGAATATCAACACCGATGCCGTGCGTTGCGAAAGCAAAGAGGGAGTGCTCACGGTGCACATCCCCAGACCAAGACTGAACTGACGAAGCCGAACCAGATCGCCGTTCACTGATGGCTGCAAGTCGCGCGCCAGGGCATGGGGAGCGATCGCACTTGCTGCGGTACGCCTCTTTGCCCTGCGCCGCATCGGTCAACTCAGGATGTTGACCACCGCATGTCACTATCCTTTGACACAAACAAGCGGTTCGAGCCGCGCGACCTTGTGCGCGAGACCCGCTGCTTCGGCCGCATCGACGACCGAGGAGACGTCCTTGTAGGCATCGGGCGCCTCCTCGGCCACGCCCCGCATCGAGGGGCTTCGGATGATGATGCCCCGCGCGGCCAATTCATCGATAACCTGCCGACCCTTCCAGGTGCGCGACGCCTGGTGTCGGCTCATGGCGCGGCCGGCCCCGTGACAGGCAGAGCTGAACGCGTGGGATTCGGACTCCGTTGTGCCTGCCAGGACGTAGGATCCGGTGCCCATTGAGCCGCCGATCAGTACCGGTTGACCCACGGCACGCAACGGCTCGGGCAGATCAGGGTGACCGGGTCCGAAGGCCCGAGTCGCACCTTTGCGATGCACATAGAGCTTGCAAGGCTCACCGTTCGTACGGTGTTCTTCCACCTTGCAAGTGTTGTGCGAGACATCGTATAGCAGAGGCAGCATGGCCTGCGGCAGCAGGTCCGCGAACACCTGCCGCACGAGGTGCGTCAGAATCTGGCGATTCGCGAGCGCGCAATTGATCCCGGCACGCATCGCTCCGAGATAGCTCCTGCCGAGATCTGAATTGATCGGCGCGCACGCCAGCTCCCGGTCGGGCAAACGGATGCCGTGCTGCTGCGCTGACATTGCCATCCGCTTCAGGAACTCGGTGCCTATCTGGTGGCCGAGCCCACGCGATCCGCAATGGATCATGACGACGATGTCACCGATCTTGAGTCCGAACACCTGTGCGATCGAAGGCTCAAATACGGCCGTGACTTCCTGTACTTCCAGGTAGTGGTTTCCGCTGCCGAGACTACCCATCTCGTCGCGCTGTCGTTGCTTGGCGTGCTGTGAAACCTCGTCCGGCTTGGCGTGCAACATCTGTCCGCTCTCCTCGATGCGCTCGAGGTCCGCAGCCAGCCCCCACCCGTTCTCAACCGCCCAGCGCGCACCGCCGACGAGCATCGCATCCATCTCGGCAGCGCCAAGGCGAATCGCCCCGGTGCTGCCGACGCCCGCCGGGATCCGGTAGTACAAAGCGTCGGCCAGATCCTTCTGCAGCGGGGTGATGTCAGCGCGCGTCAAGCCCGTGTGAAGGCAACGAACGCCGCAGGAGATGTCGAAGCCGACCCCTCCGGCGGAGATCACGCCCCCCTGGTCGGGATCGAATGCAGCGACTCCGCCGATAGGGAAGCCGTACCCCCAGTGTGCATCCGGCATGGCGTATGAGGCTTTCACGATCCCGGGAAGCTTCGCCACGTTGACCGCTTGCTCGTACACCTTTTGGTCCATGTCGCGTATGAGCGCTTCGCTCGCGAAGATCATGGCAGGCACGCGCATGTCCTCATGCTGGGGAATTTCCCATTCGTGCTCGGAGCGTCGTGTGAATAGATTCAGGTCCATGGCTCAGACATCCACTACCGTTTGCGCCACCCACTCGCCGTCCTCCTGTGCGACACGCAGCGAGGTGTAAGTGGCGCCCTTGATCTCGACGGCGGGGTGGTGACGCGCCGGATCAACAGACTCCCCCCACGCCTGGCTGCGCAGGTGATGGTCATCAACCTGAACTGAGAAACGGCTGAAGAGCATCCTCCGGGCGGCCATCTCGTAGATGAGGCTGTTCAGCCAATCCGCAAGCAGCAGCTCGTCATCGGGCGCCTCACACTCCACTTCGATGGCCTGCTGCGGCTCGATCGATTGCAAGTCGGTCACAACGGCGGTCAGTGCCAGTGCCGCCTGCTCGAAAGCCTGCGCTTTCGTGGCGCCGACTCCTCGCACGCCGACATCGGCATCGTGTGGAAAGTGTTCCCAATGCGCGCTCATGTAGACAGCACCGCTACAGCAAATCGGGTTCGCCGCAATGCGTGCGAATCTGCTCGCGAGCCATATCCCGCAGGCGAACGGCGGTGGCGAAGCGGTCATCGGCAGGCGCAGCGGTCAGCGCCTGTCCGACAACGGCGCTGACGGGCGTGCGCCGCAGCAGCCACTGACCATCGCGAAGCACCGAGCGCGTGCCTTGCAGCGTCAGAGGTATGACCGGCACGCCTGATGCCACGGCGACCTCGAATGCGCCGAGATGAAATGGCCGCAGCCCGGTTTCTCGTGTGAAAGTGCCCTCGGGAAACATCACGATCGAATTTCCCCGTGCGAGCTCGTGCTGCAGCCGACTGACCTCCGCAACGCTGTGCGTCGGCTCGAAGCGCTCGATGAAAATGCTCCCGATCTTGCGCAGCCATGCGCGCAACACGGGCACGCGTTGCAGCTCGGTCTTTGCGACGAACAGGTGCAGCTCGGGCAAAACCGCGCCGATGAAGATGCTGTCGACGTAGCTGCAGTGGTTGGTCACGATGATGTGAGGCGCAGAGAGGTCGACGTCGGCTTCCCAGGTCACTGAGAAAGGGATGCCCAAGGCGCGGATGAGCCAGCCTGCCGCACGATGATTCAGGCGCCAGATCCGCCGCCGATCTGCAAGCAGCAAGTCGGGCAACCCGATGGCCACAGAAACGACCACGACTGCGAGCCAGGCGTACACCCCGTAGGCGATGCGTGCGGTGCGCCGGGCGATCCGCCGCAGCTGAGGCCGCACACCTTGAATCGTGAGGTGCACTATCTGCAAGGCAGGACTGGCACGCGCACGTCCGAAGGAACCCCCCTCGTAGACAGCGCGGGTCGCCGCGCGCCGCAGCTTGCCGCTCGAGGTCTTGAGGACGGTGTGGGGCGGGGCGAGCAGGATCTCTTCCGGCGGCTCGCCGAGGCTGTCCACGATGCGCTGGTTGATGCGTGCCCTGAGCTCTGCGCGCTGCGTCGGATCTGTGTAACGGGTTTCCGCAACCACGATGAGCTTTTCAGTTGCCGTGGCCGGCTCTTTGGTCCCAAACGCCACCGCACAGCCTTTGCGCACTCCTTCCAGTTCGCCGATCCCCCGCTCGACCTCCTCAGGATAAATATGCTGGCCGCGCCGAATGATGATGTCCTTAACACGGCCGGTGATGTAGAGCTCGCCACCCGCCATATAGCCGCGATCGCCGGTATCGAGCCACTCCCCGTGGAGCAGCCGGCCCGTCGCGCCGGGGTTTCGGTAATAGCCTGCGGTCGCAGAAGGGCCGCGGAATTCCACCGTCCCTTCCACCCGTTCGGGCACTTCTGCGCCGCCTTCGCCGACGAGTCGCACCTCGTAGCCGGGAAGCGGCCGGCCACAGGAGACGAAATGCAATGCCTGGGGGTGATCCGTCGCCACCGGCAATGCCCGGCCGCTGCGCATCATCTCGTGGCGATGGATGCAATCCGTGATTGGTCCCCGGTCGAGCGGTGGGAATGTCAGTCCGACCGCGGCTTCGGCCAGCCCGTATACCGGGGTCATGGTAGCCGGCCGAAACCCGCAGGGCGCGAGGCGGCGGCGGAATCGCTCCAGGGTATCTGCGGATACCGGCTCGGCGCCATTGAAGGCGACGCGCCACGAGGACAGGTCGAGCCCCTGCAGATCTTCATCGCGCAACCGACGTGCGCACAGCTCGTAGCCGAAGTTCGGGGAGGCTGACAGGGTCGCCCGATGGTCGTGGATCGCCCGCAGCCAGCGCACCGGCCGAGTCAGAAACGAGGTGGGTGGCATGACGACGAACAGGCACCCGTAATACAGCGAGCCGAGCCAAGCCCCAATCAAACCCATGTCGTGGTAGAGGGGTAACCAGCTCACGAAGACATCGGAGTCGGAGGCTCTGACGACTCTCCCCATGGCGCGAATGTTCGCGAGCAGATTGGCGTGCGTCAGCACGACACCTTTCGGTGCACCCGTGCTGCCAGAGGTGTACTGCAGCATGGCGATCGAGTCTGCCGATGGCGCATGCGGCGTCATCTCCAGGCGCTCACCTTGCAGGAGCTCGGCGATCGACAGCACCTTCCTCAGTGTCGGCACGCGCGCTCGCAGCAGCTGAGCCACGACGCGCGCCTCTTGAAACGTAATCAGCGCGTCGGCGCAGGCATTGCCGAGAATGCCGCCGTGGCGCTGAACATGCTCCTCGAGCTGCGAGGGGCGGGTCGGCGGATAGATGGGAACCGGGATGGCGCCGGCGAGCAGCACTCCGAGGAAGCCGTGCAGGTACGCCGCACTCGTCGGCAGCATGAGTGCAACAGTGGCACCGGGTCGCACGCCGGCGCGCAGGAGTCCGCCGGCCACAATCTGCGCGCCATGCTGAAGCTGCGCATAGGTGAGGATCTCTGGCGGCCCATCGCCGAGCACGACGGCGTGTGTCGCAGCGGCATTCGACTGCACGCGTGACTCCAGCACTTCACCCAGCGTCGCCGCAGCGCTCGGCACGCCGAGGCGAGGGCGCGGAGCGAGCACCGGTACGCTCACCGGGGCGAGCCGGAGCCCATTGCCCCCCCGGGCCGCCCCGGCAGTTTGTACGGCGCGTAGCAGGTCAGCGACTGTCTCGGCTGTCGCCAGCGTGCTCTCGGGCAGATGCACTCCGAGCTGCTGCTCGAGCCGCAGCAGGAGCTCAACGCGAGTGAGACTGTCGAACCCGAGGTCGCGGTCCAGCGCGCTTTGTAGAGTCAGGCTTTGCGGGCCGAGTTCAGCGTGATGCAGCTCTGCGTATAAGGAATGCACCACGCGCAAAAGGTCATCAGCTTGAGGCGATTCCGAATCGACAGGCTTGCGAAGGGCACGTGAGGTTGGTGTGGCCACGGGCATTCTACAGCACGAGCGCGGCCCAAGCATCGGAGCCGCCCCCAAAGCTGCATTGCGCCACGATACAGTGCCGGCAGCAATGCGTATCTATCCGAATGATATTCAGATTGTGCTGCAGCCCGTACGTGTGCACGCCGCGGCGGCACTACCGCTGGCACCGCCCGGGGAAATCTTCGATTCCGCGCAAGGAGGTGACGGCAGAGATTGATGCCGAGAAATCCGGCTCCGCCGGTGATCAGGTACCGCAAGCGCATAGGGACTTCGAGCCGCTGCGCGTCTGTCAATCGCTCCGCCGCGTCCATCAATCGCTCTCGCGCTCGAGATCGCAGCAATGCTTGCCGTGTTCGGCTTCGCGCTCCGCGCCACTAACCAACCGCTCCTGGATTACCGCCGGCCGGCTCGTGTCACGAAAGATCGTGCACCCTTTCAAGCCCAGGTCATAAGCGCTCTGGAGGATTTCAGACACGCTGACGCGGGCAGCGTCGGTCGGCAGCCTGATGGTCTTGGCGATGGCGCCATCGACATAGGGCTGCAAAGCGGCCTGCATCAGTAGCTGATGTTGCGCGGACACCGACCCCTGCTCCGCGAAGAGGGCGGGGAGCTGCTCGGCGTGCTGCCGGGCACGCCAGAGAGCATAGGCGTAGTCGCTCACCACGAAGTCGCGCGTGCCACCCTCGCTATCGCGTATGCGTCGCAACGCCTCGATGCCGAAGACCGGCTCGATACCGCTGCTGACATTCCCGGCCAGCAGGCTGATAGTGCCCGCCGGGGCGATGGCGAGCAGATGACTGTTGCGTATACCGGCCCGGCGGATCCCGCCCTGCACTTCGGGCGGCAAGCTCTGGATGAAGGGCCGCGCCGCGTAAGGCTCGTAGTCGAAGGCGGGAAACGCGCCGCGCTCTTGTGCGAGCCCGATAGAAGCCAGATAGGCGATATCGCGTATCTGGCACATGATTTTCGCAGCTGCAGCGCGCGCCGCCTCATCGCCAAAGCCCAATCCGAGCATGGCGAGCGCATCGGCGAGCCCCGTGACGCCCAGCCCGATGCGGCGGGAACGATGAGCCTGCTCACGCTGGCGCAACAGCGGAAAGCGCGTGATCTCGATGACGTTATCGAGAAAGCGCACGGCAAGCTGGGCGGCTTCCGCGATGCCCTGGTCATCGAATCGCGCCGCGCTCGTGAATGGCTCGAGCACGAAAGCGGGGAGGTTGAGCGAACCCAAGTTGCAGGCGCCGAAGGGTGGCAGGGGTTCCTCGGCACACGGGTTGGTGGCGCTGAGGGTTTCACAGTAACCGAGGTTGTTCGTCGCGTTGATGCGATCGATGAACAGGACCCCGGGTTCAGCGCAGTCATAGGCGCTGTCACACAGCCGCTGCCACAGATTCCGCGCCCGCAGCGTACGCCGGATCACACATGTGACTGGTGTCACTTTACCGCTCCAGGCCCGTTTGACCTGCGCGCCTCCTTGCCCCTCGAGCTCCTGCACCGGGAACATCAGCGGCCACGGGGCATCATTGCTGACGGCCTCCATGAACGCATCGGTAATCAGCACCGAGATATTGAAATGCTGCAGGCACCCCGGTTGCCGTTTGGCATCGATGAATTCCTCGATGTCCGGATGATCGCAGCGCAAGGTCGCCATCATCGCCCCGCGTCGCGCTCCCGTTGAGAGGATGGTCGCGCACATCGCGTCCCAGACGCGCATGAAGGACACCGGTCCCGAAGCCACCATGCCGGTGGTGCGCGCATGGGTCCCTCGCGGGCGCAGCGTCGAGAAGTCGTAGCCGATTCCGCCACCCTCCTGCATCGTGAGGGCGCCTTCCTTCAGCGACTCAAAGATGCCCTCGATCGAGTCATCGATGAGGCCCATCACGAAACAGTTGCAGAGCGTCACACGGTGCAACGTGCCCGCGCCGGCCAGGATCCGGCCGCCGGGGAGAAACCGGAAATGCTGCAAGATATGCAGGAACTGCTCGGCCCAGAATCCCGGCTCACGCTCAATCGCCGCGACGGCGTTCGCGACCCGCTTCCAGGTGTCGCCGATTCCCATCTCCGCGGGGCGCGCATGAGGATCGCGATAGCGCGTCTGCCAGATGAATTCGGACAAGCCTTGCTCAGGCACGGCTACCATGACGTGCTACCTGAAACCTCGTTCGAGGCTATTCGCACGGTGCTCGGCCGGCATCCGGGTCTGTACGTACGAGCGGCGTTGATCTTGAGGCCTCCCCTGCATCAGCGGCTACCGGCGCGGCATCTCAAGGACGTGAAGAATACGCATTCCGCTTCTCCCTCCGCGGCACTAAGGTGCCGCATGCGGTTGACCGCCAAATGCGGAGCGACATATGAAGGCACATGCGAAGGCACATGCGCGACATCACACGCTGGCACTGATCCTGGCACTGGTCTTGCTCGCGATCGCGACGGTTGTGGCACGCATCCTCCACTGAAGGCCTGACAAATTCTCGGGAACACGGGTGTGGTCAGAGCCACTGAGGTGCACGCAAAGAACTCCCCTGCAAGGCGTGATTCAACGCGCAGCCCCAGGCGCGCGGCTGCGGTGCAAGCTGCGCTGACGCTCCACAACGAAGAGATTGCCGCAGCCTTCGATGAGATGGCGGACCTGCTCGCTATCGAAGGGGAGAATGCCTTTCGGATTCGGGCCTATCGGCGCGCTGCGCAGACGATTCGGGGTCTGTCGCGCGAGCTCGCCTCGATGCCGGGCACCGAGGACTTCGAAGCCTTGCCCGGCATTGGCGCCGACCTCGCGGGCAAGATCGGCGAGTTGCTGCACACCGGGAAGTGCCAGGCGCTCGAGCAACACCGGCGACGCACTCCTCCCGCGGTGCGCGAGCTTCTCGCGCTGCCGGGTCTCGGACCCGTGCGGGTGCGCGCTCTGTTCAAAGCTGGCCGGGTGCGCAGCCTCGATGATCTCGCACGTGCGCTCGCCGCCGATCGACTCGGCGCACTCAAGGGTTTCGGGCCCGGAATTCGCGCCCGGTTGAACGCGGCCCTGGCGGAAAAGTTGAAATATCCTGAACGCAGGGTACCTCTTTCCGTGGCGGGTCAGTACGCGAACCCGCTCCGGGAGTTCCTGCAGTCCTTGCCGGGGGTAGAGCGGGCGGAAATTGCAGGCAGCTACCGCAGGGGACGCGATACGGTGGGCGACCTCGATGTCTTGTTGTGCAGCGCCACCGGGATCGATCTCGGCAAAGCACTCGAGCGCTATTCCGATCTCGCGCACCTCACCGCGAGCGGTGACACCAAGGCCTCAGGAACGCTGCGTAACGGGTTGCAGGTCGATTTCCGAGTGCTGAGGCCCGAGAGCTTCGGTTCTGCCCTGCATTACTTCACCGGGAGCCGCGACCATAACATCCATATCCGCCGCCGTGCGCAGCAGCGCGGTTACAAGTTGAGCGAATACGGGCTGTTCAAAGGCAAGAAGCGTATCGCCGGAAAGACCGAAGAGGGATTGTTTACCGCACTCGGGCTCGACTGGATCCCGCCGGAGCTGCGCGAGGACCGGGGTGAGGTCGAGGCTGCTGCGCGCCACGCGTTGCCGAGGCTGGTCGAGGCCGCAGATCTCCGGGGCGACCTGCACGTGCATACGAGCGCCTCCGACGGCCATGATTCGCTCTCGGCAATGGTTGCCGCGGCGCGCAAGCGCGGCCTGAGCTATATCGCGATCACCGATCACGCCAAGCACGTCGGTGTGACCCGTGGGCTGGATGCCGAGCGATTGGCGCGGCAGGCCGATGAGATCGATGCGCTCAATGAGACCTTGAAAGATTTCACGGTTCTCAAGGGTGCGGAGGTGGAGATACTCGAAGATGGCAGTCTGGCGCTGCCCGACGCTGCGCTGCGGCAGCTCGACATCGTCGTCATCGCCGTGCGTACACAGTTCGAGCTTTCGGCGGCTAAGCAGACTGCGAGGATCCTACGTGCGCTGGAACGACCGTGCGTGTCGGTGCTCGCGCATCCCTTCGGACGCCTGCTGGGCGAGCGAGCCGCTTATCCGCTCGATTATGAGCGCGTGCTTGAGGCTGCCCGCGAGCGCCCCTGCTACCTCGAGATTAATGCGCAGCCACTGCGGCTCGACCTCGACGATGTGCACGCGAAAGCTGCCCGCGACCAGGGGGTGAGGCTCAGCATCGCGAGCGATGCACACTCAGTCGATCAGCTCGACATGATTCAGAATGGGGTACGTCAGGCCCGTCGTGCCTGGATCACGCGGGATGACGTTCTAAACACGCAATCGATCGGGCAACTGCGTGCGTTGCTTCGTCGCACCAAGCGCTAGTCAGGTGGGCACCGTCATCTCGTTCCTAACATTGATAACACCGGGTGCGGACCAATCGGGGTTGATGCTCAATGCAGAGCAGCCGCGCGAGCCCATCTCCTGGGCTGATATCCGCGCCGAGGCCGCCCGTCGCTTCGGTGTCACGCGTTTCCGGCCAGGACAGCGCGAGCTCATCGAGAGCGTGCTGGCTGGGCGTAATGCCCTGGGACTCTTGCCCACTGGTGGTGGTAAGTCCCTGTGCTACCAGCTGCCGGCGGTGTTTCTGGACGGAGCGGTGGTGGTCGTCTCTCCGCTCATCGCGCTCATGCAGGATGCTCGAGCATCTTGCCGAGGCGCGAATCCAAGCGGCGCGTCTGGATTCAAACGTTCCTCACGCAGAGCAGCGCCGGCAGGAGAAAGAGCGACAGCTGCTCGCTGTCCTCGCGTCAACATCGGGTGCCGCCATCGTCTACGTCGCGACGGTTCGCCGTGCGAACGAGCGGTGCGAGCGGCTGCGCGCGCAGGGCATCCTGACCGAGCGCTATCACGGAGAGTTGCAGCGTCGCGAGCGCGCGGCGGCCCAGGAGCGCTTCATGTCAGGGGGATGCCGCGTGATCGTGGCGGCAGTCCTCCCGTCCGCCCGACGACTATTGCGCCGCGCCGCCGCCCCGATAGCTGCAGCGCGTCACTTCGCGCTCGGACAGCGGGTTCATCACGCGCGCTTCGGGAGTGGTGAGGTGCTGCGGGTCGAGGCCGATCAGATCGTCGTCGACTTCATCCGGGGCGGGAAGCGGCGGGTGCTCGCCAACTATCTCGAACCGGCCGCCTAGGCCCGGCTCAGCCGCATTGGCGAACGATGTTCGGATAGAGTTTCGCGCTGCAATGCGCTGTCTGCGTGCGAGACGACGAACTACTGATCCAAAACGGCGAAACCATTGCATCACGATCAGCGGGAGTCTGTTGAAGGGTGCACTTCAATCAGCGGGCGACAGCCTGCCTGCTGACCGCCGCCCGCCAAACATCTCAGGTTCGCACCCTGAGTTCGTTTATCACCTTGGCAACGCCGGGAGCTGACCAGGCTGTCTGCTGAGCTTGGTCGCGCTCAGCCCACGATCGAACTTCACCACGCAGAGTGACGTCCGAACCCTGCGCATCCACGGTGATGTGAGCCGCATCGACCTGCGCGATTCTCCGGAACGCGTCCTCGATCCTGTGCTTGATATCCTGAGGCGCAATCTTCGGCTCGATGCGAATTGAGTTACCAACGCCTATTACCCCGTTGAGGGAGCGTACGGCATTCTCGGCCTGCTGACGCTGATACTGCCATTCCACCGTGCCCTCGAGCGTAATCCATCCCTTTTGCACAACAGGCTTGATGGTCTGCCAGCTCGACGGCAATGCAAACTCGAGGGCAGTGAGCGCTGCGCGTGCAATTTCCGGATCTGTCGGCGCGCCCGTAAGCGAGCGAACCTCGAGATCGTTCGCAACGGCAGCCACCCCCTTGACTCGCTTCACAGCCGCCTCAGCCTGGAGCTTCTCGTAGTAGTTGCGCGCATAGCCACTCAACGTGACCTCGCCATTCTTTACCTTGATCGCTACATCCGTCTCATCCAGATCCGGGCTCCACTTGAGCTCGGCTTCCACGTCCGTCTTGATATCACTATCGGATTTCATGGCGTCCTCCTCAGCAACGATGTGTTATCGCAGTAGTCCGCTGCCATTGCACTTTGATCTCTATTGGCGCGTGTTCTATGCGTGTCGGTCTTAGGAATCGACATCGGCGAAGGGCTTGCGACCAATCGAGTATTCATAAGCCTTCGCCAACGGAAAAACCCATTGGCAAGTTAAAGCTCAATAAAGATTGCAGACTATCCGTGGATGTACTCATTGCCGCGAGAATATCCGCATTTCCGCGTATTTCTTGTTTTGGGGAATCGGCTGAAATTGCTGGGTAAAGGAGGATGTTGTGCCCTGGAATCAGAGCTACTTTCCGCAATCCATGCGGAACCTTCCGCCGCAGGTGCGCGAGAAGGCGATCGAGATCGCGAATGCATTACTGGCTCAGGGATATGACGAGGGCAAGTCCATTCGGATCGGAATCGCCCAGGCGAAGCGATGGGTAGGTCACGGGATGTCGGCTAATAACAACTTCATCGCGCGCGATCTCGACTGAAACAGGCCCGAGCCATCGGATGCGGCGACGCAAAGCCCTCAGCCTTTGAGATACCTGATATGAATGTGATTCCTCGGCAATTGGAGAGATTCGACTTTGCGAGACGCCGCATCGAGATGGTGGAGCGCCAGATCGCGCATCGTGGGGTGCGCTCGGGGTTAGTTCTCAGTGCAATGAAGGCTGTTCCGCGCGAACCCTTCTTGCCGGAAGAATTGTGGGAATTTGCGTACGAGGACGTGCCACTGCCCATCGCTGAAGGGCAGACGATCTCACAGCCTTTTATCGTCGCGATGATGACCGAGGCGCTAGGCCTTCACGGCGGTGAGAAGGTCTTGGAGATCGGTACGGGTTCAGGTTATGCCGCCGCCATCTTGTCGCAAATAGCCGCGGATGTTTACACGGTGGAGCGCATCGGCCAGCTTGCCAAAGAGTCAGCCGCCAGGCTCGCCGAGCTGGGCTATAGCAACGTCCATGTGTTGCATGGCGACGGAACACTTGGTTGGCCTCAGCATGCCCCGTACGATGCAATCGTTGTTGCTGCCGGTGGACCCGAAGTCCCGGAATCCTTGAAGGCGCAGCTGGCTATTGGCGGTCGACTGGTTATTCCTGTGGGAGTCGATCGCGGGCTGCAGGAGTTGCTGCGTGTCGTGCGGGTATCCGAGCACGAATATACCACCGAGGAGCTTGCAGATGTCCGGTTCGTTCCTCTGGTCGGCGTAGACGGGTGGGCACCGCAAGGGCGTCGCGGCTTTAAAGCACTGGACGAGACACTGGCGCGGGCGATTGCGAAAGTCAGTGAAAAATTTACGTCGAACGATTCTGTGGACCTCGAGCCAATGCTGCAGCGAATTGGCGATGCGCGCATCGTCTTGCTGGGCGAAGCAACGCATGGTACTGCAGAGTTTTATCGCATGCGCGAGCGGATTTCGCGCGAGCTGATCGAGCGCAAGGGGTTCTCGTTTGTCGCCATCGAAGGCGACTGGCCTGACGCCGCCCGTATCGATCACTATGTTCGGCACAGGGAGTACCCACCGTCCGAATGGATCGCGTTCGCGCGTTTCCCAATGTGGATGTGGCGCAATCGGGAGATGCGAGAGTTCGTCGACTGGTTGCGAACCTACAACGCCGCTGTCGATCCCGGGAAGAGGGTCGCGTTTCACGGCCTCGATCTCTATAGCCTGTACAACTCGATCCGTTCGGTTTTGGAGTACCTCGATAGCGTCGATCCTCGAACCGCTGAAGTCGCGCGCCTACGCTATGCATGCCTGATGCCCTGGCAAGCCGATCCCAGTACCTATGGCCAGGTGGCGCTCACCGGTTCCTATCGGAGCTGCGAGCATGAGGTGACCTCCATGCTTGCGGACCTCATGCAAAAGCGTCGCGCCTATGCGGAACGTGACGGTGAGCGCTTCTTGGACGCGGTGCAGAATGCTAGGCTGGTCGCCAATGCGGAGCGCTATTATCGAACCATGTATTACGGCTCTCGTTCCTCCTGGAATTTGCGCGACAGCCACATGTTTGAAACACTCAAGAACTTGTTGAGTTTTCATGGACCGAGCAGTAAGGCGATTGTCTGGGCGCACAATTCGCACGTGGGTGATTCGGCAGCGACAGAAATGTCGAGGCGCGATGAATATAACATCGGCCATCTGTGCCGCCAGGAGTTCGCTGATGCAAGCTATTCGATTGGCTTTGGAACGAACACGGGAACCGTCGCAGCAGCCTCCAACTGGGATGAGCCGATGCAGGTAAAAATTGTCCGTCCGGCCTTAGCGGGAAGCTACGAGCGGCTGTGCCACGAAACGGGCGATCCACGGTTTCTACTGCCGTTGGGAAGGTTGACGCCGGCAGCGCTCGCCGCAGGTTTGATGCAAGCGCGGTTGGAACGAGCCATCGGCGTGATCTACCGACCCGAGACCGAGCTTCAAAGTCACTACTTCGAGGCGGTTCTGCCCCGCCAATTCGACGAATATGTCTGGTTCGATGAGACCAGCGCAGTAACGCCGCTGCAGACAAAGGAGCTTCAGGGCCTTCCGGATACGTATCCGTTTGGTCTGTGAGTCTCGATAACCCGGCATTCGCCTCCAGCGCTGCATGGCCAGCGCTGTCTTCGGAGCACATGATTTAGCACGCACCAAACACACCACGATGGGAGTGGCGTGCGTTCCGCCGGCGCTTCGGGGAGGCGGAGGCGCAGCTGGCGGCGCTAACTCCGGAGGGCACCCAGGCTAGCGACGAGATCTACCTGCTCTCTGCAGCAGGCGGCAATGTGAAGGTCCGCAATTCGCTCGTCGACGGTGAGGAGGCCATCCCAGCACGGCTGCAACGTACAGCGACCCATCGATGACTCCGTTCAAAGTCATGAGCTCAATTAGCCAAACGCCGCGACTGTCAACACGACTGGAAGGTATTGCTGCAGGCAGGATCCGCGCTTGATCGGAAAGGGCGGCGGAGGTCCGAGCGGCAGTCGCCGCGGTCAACAAGGAGGCGCGCGGTAAGTCGCGCATACCAGCGGGTGCGGGTGCGGGTGCGTAGAGTTTCCGTCACGCCCGGATCAGCGAGCTCTTTCAAGTGCACGGTATCGATCCCTTGACCGTTGCACAGCAGAGCGGCACATCGATCGCGATGATCGAGAAGGCCTACATGCGGTTCATCCCCGCGGCCTTACAGCCGAAGCTGGAGGCCGTGAAAGAGGCGTGAGACAAGACCGATGTCCTCGAGCTCGCCCAGACCCGTCCTCGGTGCGAACGCCCGCGCATGCGGCATCGTCGAAGAGGATTGAGCCTGCTATGCACGCATGCGCCGATCGTTTCGAGTTCTCGGACAGTCGCGGCCGCATGTGCTCCCGGTGGGATCCGGCCGGCTCCTCGCGGACACGCTTACTTCCACATTGCCGCAGCGAGGGCGAGGAATACGATCAGCGTCCCGAGAACGTAAGCCACATAAGCGTTCAGCTTGCCATGGTGCATGCGTGCGAGGAGTCGGGCGATACGGATCAGCTGTGATGAGAGCCCTCCCAGCACGAGCTCGTCGATCGGATGCACGGGCTCGCGCGAGCGTCGGATCGCCACTCGAAAATGTTGGGCGACCGTTTCCTCGGAATCCTCCACGGTCCGGGGTCGCAGAATCGCATCGAACACGACCCGCACGGGATTGGAGAAGCCTGTGGCGGTGTAGGTCATCTCGGGGAAGAGCTGCCGTACTCCGCCGTCCCAGCGCACCTCTCGCAGGGTTCGCCGCTTGCGAGTCCCGAAGCGGACCGCGCCGAGCACCACGGCGAGCAAGATGATGAGCACGACGGCGCCGTAAGACGTGGACATCGCAAATACCACGGGATTCTGCGCGCCGCCGCGGTGCAGGACGACAAGCCCCCGCCCGCCAATGAAACTCGAGCCGGCCTGTGCGCCAAGATCGTGGAACTCGGCGACGAAATCCTTGGGGAGCTGCGCGTGATCGGGGCTCGTTGCGAAGAACGCCGGCACGAGTGCCTCCGTCGCGCGCCCGTCGCCCAACGCTTCGAGCGTGCCGCTCAACTGCGGAATGACGACCGTCGGGATGACGCCGAGGATGAAGCACAGAGCGGCGAGCGCGCCCATCGGTGCGAGCATGCTGACCGGCGCCTCCGTCGCGGCTTCCGCACGGTTCGAGCGCGCATGTCCGAGGAACCCCATCGCGAAGGCCTTGACGAAGCAGGTGACGGCCAGCGCCGCAGTGAGCGCGAGTGTGACGCCCGCGAACGCGAACACCAGCCGCACGGCACTCGAGTCCAGCTCGGCGCTTCTCAACAGCGCCTGCAGCGTCAACCACTCGCTCGCGAAGCCGCTGAAAGGGTACATCGCCGCAATCGAGAGCGCACCCACGAGGAAGAAGAGCGCCGTCCACGGCATCGTGCGGATAAGGCCCCCCAGGCGATCGAGATCGCGCGTGCCAGCCCGGGCATCCACCGTTCCAGCGCTGAGGAAGAGGAGTGCCTTGTAGACGGAGTGGTTGATCAAGTGATAAAGCGCCGCGACGAACGCAATGCCGGCGAGCGCGGGCCTTCCGGCAGCGAGGAATACCAATCCCGCACCGAGGCCCGTCACGATGATTCCCATATTCTCGATCGAGCTGTGCGCGAGCATCGTCTTCGCATCGTTCTCGGTCGTTGCATAAAGAATCCCCACGAACGCGGTGACGGCGCCAAAGATGAGCGCGACGAGCCCCGGCCCCGTGAAGCTCACGGGCAGCAGATCGAGATTGACGCGAACGATGCCGTAGATGCCGAGATTGAGGATCACCCCGGAGAGGATGGCGGATATGTTGGCGGGGGCTGCCGGATGAGCGCGCGGGAGCCAGGAGTTGAAGGGGATGAGCCCCGCCTTGACGCCGAACCCGAAGAACGAGAGCAGGAAGACCGTCCAGCGAGCCCCGGAACTGACGACACCGGCATGTCCGAGCGCTGCGCCGATCGCGTGAAAGTCGGTCGATCCAGCCGCGTTTGCGAGCAGCAGAAGTGCCACGGCCGCGGCAAGCGTTCCTGCCTCGCCCATCGCGAGCATCAGATAGCCCGCGCGAATCGACTCCTCACGCTCGAATTCGAAGTTGACGAGCAGATAGCTCGTGATCGACATCAGTTCCCACGCGAAGAGGAACGAGAGGATATCGCGCGCGAGGAGCACGGCGGCGATCGAGGCGAACAAGCCGAAGTACAGCACCGCGAATGCGCGCAGGCTGTAATGCTCGCGGTATCGCTCGAGGTATCCCGCCGAGAAGATCGAGGTGAGGAGGTACACGACTCCCGTGATGAGGAGGAACAATCCCGAGAGGGGATCGAGCCCGAGCCGCAGCGTCCCGTTGACCGGGAGCGTCCAGAGCGCAAGCGAGAATGGATGGTGGCTGATGAGCGCATGGGAGCCCGCCACGCAGAGCGCCGCCCCCGCGAGAGCACCGGCGATGGCGAGCAGGGCGGGATTGCGCCGCTGCGGCATCACGAGTGCGCTGAGCGCCCCCAGTGCGCAGAGGGCGAAGAAGACGAGGATTGCGATCGCCTCGATCATGGATTGCGCTCGGCGTCGCCCGCGAGTGGCTCCTCAGCGAGCCCGTTCGATCCTGGTCGCCAGGCGGCGGATCGCGCACGGCCCGTTGCAAGGAGCAGGGCATGGAGAATGGCGAGCGGTGGAGGCGGATTGCCCGGCACCTCGATGTCGACGGGCACGATCGAGCCCACCCCGTCGCTGCAGGTGAAGCTCGGCCCGAAGACACCGCCCGAAAGCGCACAGGTGCCCACCGCGATCACAACGCGCGGCGTAGGCATCGCGGCCAGCGTCTTCTCAAGGGCGCTGCGCATCTGATCGGCGCCGGGGCCGACCACGACCAGGATATCGGCCTGGCGCGGCGTGGGCGTGAAAAAGAACCCGAGCCGATGCAGGTTGTAATAGGGGTTCGCGAGCTGCTTCACCTCGTGCAGGCACGCCCCGCAGTCCCCCGCATCGACCACGCGAATGTTCACCGAGCGGGAAAACGGGTGCCCGAGGCTCCCGGACCCCGATCCAGTCGCCGCAGCCCATTCGTAGCTCGGCTCCCAGGGCATGGCGTTGAGCCCCTCTACCGCACACCGGAAGCAATGCACGCAGCGCCGCGGATCGACGCCGATGCGCTCGCCCTGGCGCATCAGTGCGCCCGTCGGGCAGCGATCGATGAGCCGGAGGTCCTCTTCACTGAGAGGACTACCGAGCGCGCGTGCCCTCGGAAGCCCCGGGGTGACCCCCGGAGCATCCTCGCGATGGCGCGGGTAGCGCGAGGTTTTGATCCCGGCCTTCAGACCGCTTAGCACCCACTGACTCATGGCATGTCCTCAGCGATCGTTCTCGGAGACGGAGAGCCCAAAGGTCGCAAGGATGATCGGGAAATCCTGGAACGCGAACGCTTCAGCAGCGAGATAAAACGCATGCCAGTTGACGAACGAGGGCGGGATGATGCGATAGCGCACGATCATGCCGCGCTCATCGATCCGCACCCAGTGCAGCGCTGCACCGAGCGGCGCCTCCGTCCACCCGAGCGCCGCGCCCGCCTTCTGAGGCATCGCGGTTGAGCGCTCTTGCGCCTCGGGGACCCGCACGGGGCCCTCGGGCAGCCGATCGAGGGCCTGCGTCATGAGGGAAAGAGATTGCCGCGCTTCGGCAAACAGAACTCTCAGCCGCGCGTACCCATCGCCCTCCGCCTCCATTGGAACATCGAACCGAAAGGCCGCATAGCCGCAGTAGGGCTGAGCCTTGCGCAAATCGCGCACGAGACCCGAGGCGCGGGCGATGGGGCCGACAAGGCTGAAGGCGCGCGCTTCTTCTTCTGTCACGAGCCCGACTTCTTCCAGCCGGTCGAGGAAGCTGCTCGTCCTCACCAATCGGTGCTCGAGCGACTCGAGCCGCTCGAGGATCGCGCGCGCCCTGACCACGGTCGCGGCGAGCTCTGCGTCCGGAAGGTCTCGGGCGAGTCCACCGCAGGCCGAGAGCCCGAAGAGATACCGGTGTCCCGTGAGCGCACCGGACAGCCGCAGGAGCTCTTCTTCCAGGACGCCCGCCTCGGCTGCCGCGACCGCAAGGGCAGTTGACTCGCAAATCTCTTGGATGGCGCCCACGTGATGCCGCAGCCGCTCGAGCTCGGCAAGGAAGACCCGCAGCGTCGCCCCACGCGGCGGTGGCTCGAGACCCCCAATCGCCTCGAGCGCCTGCGCACAGGCGAGTCCATGCGCGAATGCCGTCAAGCCATTGATGCGCTCGGCCAAGAGCAATGCGTCCTCGGCGCGACGGCCCTCGGCGATCTTCTCGACGGCGCGGTACTTGTAGAAGAATCGCGGCAGTGCCCGGATCACGTCCTCGCCCACGGTCTCGAGCAGAAAGTGGGCCGACTCCGCAGCCCCGCTGTAGACAGGCCCGACCGGCATGCCGAAGGCCCCCGGTGCGTGCACGATGCGGTCGGGGCGCCAGTTGGTATTGGGCGCTCGGGCGATCGCCCTCGCGAGCGCATCGAACTCCTTGCGCATTGGAGCCACGCCTTCTTGCCAGACGTCATCGTGCAGCACGAAATCCCCGAGGCGGGGATGCCCCTCAAAGATGAGCCCGAAAAGGTCCTCCGCCTCCCGCTCGGGCCAGTCTGCGGCATGGATGAGGTCACTGATGCTCGGCAAACGGCCATATGCGCGTCCCGCGCGCACGATGACATGGACCCAGCCCGGCAGCTCCGTCGCATGGAAGAGGTATCTCAGCTCCCACTCGTGCGCCGCCTGTTCCACGATGAGGCCCGCGAATGCGTAACCGAGCGTGTCTGCGATCCAGTTACACAGCTCCCTGAGCGCATCGGGGCGACACTCGACCTCGTACCCCACGCCATGTCGGAATTCGAGTGTCTCGAGACGCGTCGACCATTGCTCGGGGATGCTCGCGGTGAGGGTCATGGCTTCCATGCGCTCAACGCCCCCAAGCCGCCACCGCAACGCGCAGCAGCTCGTGGAGGAAGGACGGCAGGTAGAGCCCGAGCACGATGACCAGCGCACCGCCCACGATCAGCATCGCATAGCAGGTGCGCGGGAGCGCCGTGGTGGCTCGGCTCACTTCGACCCCCATCGCTCCTTCTGCTCTCTTTTCCAGGACGGAAAGGGCCGCGGCGCGCTCCGGCGCGCGGCCGAATACCATCCGATTCACATGCAGCAAGATGCCGAAGAAGGCGATCGCGATGAATACGGCAAGGAGCGCGACGATGACATAGCGGCCCTCGGCGAGCCCCGCCTTGATGATCGTGAACTCGCTCAAGAAGACAGCAAGTGGCGGTGCACCGCCGATGGCGAGCCCACCGAGGAGGAGTGCCGCCGCGGCGGCGGGCGAGCGGCGGATGAGACCGCTCACCGAAGCGATCTCCCGGGTCGACACGCTCAAGAGCGCACCGCCCGCTGCGAAAAAGCAGAAGGATTTGGTCACGGTGTGGCAGAGGACCTGGTAGAGCGCACCGTAGTGAGCGGCTTGGCTGCCGAGACTTGCCGCAACGAGAATGATCCCCATGTGCTCCACTGTCGAGAACGCGAAGAGCCGCTTGTAGTCCCGTACTTGAAGCAGCAGGAATGCCGCAACGCCCACCGATACCAAGCCGAAGGCCGGCATCCAGTTTGCGACGGCTGCCGCGGGGCTCGACTCGACGATGGGCAGCAGACGCAGAATTACGTACAGCACGCTCGTCGTCTCAATCCCCGAGAGGAGGGCACAGACAGGTGAGGGTGCCTGACTGTGTGCGTCGGGGAGCCAGGTGTGCAGCGGTGCAAGCCCGACTTTCGTCCCAAATCCAACGACGATCAGCAGGAATGCCATGGCGATGAGCGGTGCAGGCATGCGCGGTGCGGCAGTGAGGAGTCCCGCCCACGTATACGTGCTACTGCCGGCCGCCTCGAGCGCGGCAAACAGCAGCAGGAAGCCAAGGAGGGCAACGCCTGCGCCCATCAGCGAGAGCGTCACATACTTCCATGCGGCCTCGAGCGCTTCACGCGTGTTCTCGAAGCTCACGAGGAGCGCCGAGGAGAGCGTCGTGAGCTCCACGAAGATCCACACGAGCGTCGGCTCAACCACGAGCGGGATCGCGAGCATCGCGAACACGAAGACGTTGTAGTTGGCGTAATAGATGCGAAGCCGCCCGGGCTCCTCGGCGCACGAGCGCTCCATGTAGCCCCAAGAATAAATGGCGGCCGTCGCGCCGACGAATGCCACGAGGAGGACGATGAGGGCGGCAAGGCCATCGGCGGCGAGGAACCCCGTGGCGCTCGTGAGCACCGCGATGCCGTGAACGCCCGAGGCCACCGCAGACCCGACTGCACCGGAGAGCTTCGGTTGCGCCGCGGTGCGCATCGCGAGCAGGCCGGCGAGCGCGAGCACGGCAAGCGAGCTTGCAACCGTCACGCCCTGCGGCGCGCGCCGGCCGGGTAGCGTCGCGCTCAATACAGCGGCGAGGAGGGGAATCCCCAGGAGGGCCAAGAGGATCATGCCGCCTCGCCCTCGCGAGGCACCGCGGCCTCGCGCAAAGTGGTGAGCTCACCGACGCGTGTGGAGCCGAGGCGATGCTGAATGGTGCGTACGAGCACGCCCGTCACGAAGACGAGAATCAACCCGTCCGAGGCGACGGCAAGCTCGACGATGAGCGGCAGCTCGCGGGAGAGGGCGATGCCCGCGAAGAATGCGCCGTTCTCCATGGCGAGAATCCCGATCAACATCGGCACTGCCTCGCGCCGCACGGCGAGCGTATAGGCGCCAAGCAGCAATCCCGCAAACCCGATCGGCACGTTCGCACTGCGAAAGGGCGGTGCGACGGCACCGAGAACGGGCACGGTGAGGAAGTACGCGAGGATCGCAAGCAGCAGGGCGATCGTGAGCGAGGAGGGAATGTTGAGCACCTGATCGATCTCGCGCCGGGAATAGACCTCCGATGAGAGCGTGCGCCGCAAGATCCACGGAATGATGATCGGCTTTGAGATGAGGTTGACGATGCCGACGCCGGCTAAGTGCCAGGAGCCGTACTCACCGGCCAAAAGGAAGGCGGATGCCGCAAGCAACAGCGACTGGTAGATGAACAGCAACAGGCAGCCGCGCACCTGACGGGTCGCGAGCATCGCGAAGGCGCTCAAGAGGAAGAGCCCGCCTGCGAGGGCGTTGAGCGAGGCGAGAAGGGAAGGCGCTGCGAAACCGTGCACGTATCGCTCCCGGGGGCTTCAGGCGGTGAAGACCCGCGCGATCATCGCCGCAACGCAGGTGATGAAGGCGGCGCCCAAGAACTCGCTGATCCGAAAGAGCCGCAGCTTCGCGAGGGAGGATTCGATGACGACAAGAACGAGCACGAAAGCCAGGATCTTGAGTGCGACCAGGGGAATCGCGAGGAGCGCCGCCCCGATACGCTGCTCGCCGGCAAGGCCCCAGGGCGTCACGAGGACGTTGAGGAACACGCACATGAGCACCATGAGCTTCATGTGTCCGCCCCATTTCATGAGGGCCGCGCCGCGCCCGGAGTACTCGAGCAGCCTCGACTCCTCGATCATCGCGAGCTCGAAGTGCCCGCTGGGGCTGTCGACGGGGATACGGCCCGCCTCGGCAAGAATCAACATCAGAAAAGCGGCGACGAGCAGGACGTGGGGCGGGGCGAGAAAGCTCGCCGCAGAGAGCGTCCACTGCTTCTGGACGATGTACGGGATCGTCGAGCCCGCGACGAACGAGACGGTGAGGAACACGATCATGAAGACGGGCTCCGCGAGGAAGCTCACCATGCGAGTGCGGCTTGCGCCCATCGGCCCGTAGGGATTGCCCGCATCGACGGCCCCGAGTGCGGCGAAGAAGCCCCCGAGCGCCAGGATGAATCCCACCCCCACCATATCGGCCATGAAGGCGAGGAAGAGCGGGTAGGAGGTGAGCACCGGAATGAGGAGCGTGACGAAAACGGGCGCGACGAAGACGACGTAGGGCGTCGCCCGGAACACCCAGGAGCTGTCTTTTGAGAGGACCTCGTCCTTGTGGAAGAACTTCCACAGGTCGCGGTACGGCTGGAAGATACTGGGGCCGCGCTTGGATTGAACGATCTCTTTGAGGCGGCTCAGCACGCCAGCGACGAGCGGCGAGAGCGCAAGCACCGTCAGAACCTGCAGCGCATTGATGAGGATGCGATACAGCATGAGACGGCCTCAGTCCTGCCGGACTGTGCGTGAGGAGCGAGCCGAGCGGGTCGCGAGCCGTAAGGACGACGCCATCTCCGCCTCCCAGGGGGCCGGGCTCGCGGGGCGCAGGGAAGGTTACGAGGAGTTGCTTCGCCACGCCCGCCAAGCCCGTCCCAGTCGAACGAGCACGGTAGGCGTCATCAGCCGTTCCGGCAGTTCAAGGAGGAAGCCATCTCCTCGATTCGCCCTGGTAGCGTAGTCAATGCCGGGCCTCGAGACAAGCTCTCGGCAGGCCGGGAGCTCAAGGAACCATGAGGACCGGACGTGCCGAGCGCTGCATGACCGTGCGGGCGGTCGAGTGATTGAACCAGCGCTCGAGGGGCGAGATGGAGTGCTGGTCCATCACGAAGTCGGCCTGCAGTTCCGCTGCACGGTGGATGATCTGGTTGGCGGGCTGCCCGACCTGCGGGCGGAATTCGACGCGGGTTCCCTCGGCACTCGCCCGAAACTTTCAGCCGCCGCAAGCTCTGCTCCGCACGGTCCGATCCGTCGCGAAGCGCCGCGGAGCGCTCTACCTGATCTGCAAACGCCGGCGCGGGGATGACCCAGAGCACCTCGACGCGGGCGCCCAATTGCTTCGCCATGAAGCAGGCATAGTCGAACGCCCGTTCGGCAGGCTCCGAGCCGTCATAGGCCATCAAGATGCTCTTGAACATGACCGTTGCCCACGTCACGGGGCCCGCTTCAGCGCAGCGTCAGTGCCAGAATCACGACGAGAAGCGTACCGAGCAAGGCCAGATAAAAGTTCAAATCGCCCGATTGCAGTGCGCGCAGCCATCCCGCGAGCCGCCAGACCGCATGCCGGATCGGGGTGAAGAGCCTCGGGCCGAAGACATCGGCGATGTCGTGCTCGACTTCGAGCTTGTGGATGAAGTAGGCGACGGCCCGGTGCTCGCGCGCCGTATCGAGCGTCGGCCGGTAGATGAAGCTATAGAAGGTGCGCAGGGCGTTCGCGAACGTAAGGCTCGTCGTCGCGGCGCGCTGCGGGTCCTCGCGCAGGCCACCGTACCAGACGGGCGCGCGCCGGATGGCAAATCGCCGGGCATTGAGAAGCAGCAGGAGAGGCAGGATCGCAAGGAGCGGCATCACGATCACGAGCTTCGAGGGCGAGATGAACGCAAAGGTGTCAGTGAGCGGCACGAGGAGCCAGCCACTCGCGAGGTTGTGCGCGATCGGTGAACCGAATCGGATCGCGGTCGCCGCATCGAGCCCTGGGAGCCACACGGGGAGTGCCACCGCAGAGGCAAGCACCGTTAGGCCCAGCAGCAGCACCGCCGCATCGTAGCCCGGGCCGACGTGGGGCGACTTCGGTCGGTGACCGTCCCCGAGCAACCCGATGCCGAAGGCCTTCACGAAGGTCGCGAAGGCCACTGCGGCGGTGAGGGCAAGCCCCGCTCCGGCGAGGGCGAGGGTGAGTCGGCCACCGAAGGAGGCGAGGTGAAAGCCCTGGAAGACCGTCTGGAATGTGAACCACTCGGTCACGAACCCGATCTGCGGCGGAAGCGCCGCAAGGCTCATGGTGCAGAAGAGCGCGCCGATCCCGAACACGAAGCTCGTCGTGCGCAGCCACCCGTGCTGGGCGAGGTGATAGCTGCCGCTTGCCGCGTAAACCCCATCCGAGGAGAGAAACAGTCCGCCCTTCGCGAGGGCGTGTCCGGAGAGATGCAGGATGGCGACGGTCCAGGCAAGTCCTGCGAGGTTGGGTTGCCCATCGGCTCCGAAGAGGAGGCTTGCCCCAAGTGCGGTCACCGCGATCGCGGCATTCTCGGCGGATGAGAATGACAGGAGCCGTCGCCAGTCATCCTGTTGGAACGCATAGAGCGCGGCGAGAACCGAGGAGAGGACGCCAATTGCCGTCACCAGGACTCCGAGACCAAAGAGGCCAGCGCCCCCTCCCGGCAGCCAGCCGATGAGACCGCGCGAGAGCGCAAAGAAGGCCGCATTGAGCACGACGCCGGAGAGGAGTGCGCCCGATGCACCGCTCCCGCTCGCATACGCGCCCGGGAACCACTCGTAGAAGGGGAGGAGTCCGAGCTTTGCGCCGAATCCGAAGAGCAGCAGTACCCCGATGAAAAACCGTGTCCCTGGCGAGGAGGTCGCGGCGCTCGCCGCAAATTGGGTGAAGTCGACGCTCCCGTGCGCGCCCTGCGCAAGCAGCAGCACCGCGAGCAGAATCGCGACTGCCCCCACCTCGAGCAAGGCCAGCATGTAGAGCGTCGAGCGGCCTGCGGCGAGGGAGGTGCGCTCGGCGAGGAGCATCACGGCGCCTCCGAGGCTCATCAACTCCCAGGCGATGAGGAAGGAGTAGCCGTCCTGAAGCCCGAACACCCCGAGTGCGCCGATGAGGGAGAGCGCCGCCCCGATGAGCCAGCCGGCCCGCGCGGCGCGCAGCGGCGTGCACAGTGCCACCGCGAGTGCGGCGGGCACGAGCCCGAAGGCCATCAACCAGAGCGCTTCGGGTGCGTAATGGAGGCGCACCGGTTGATCGAGGAAAGCAATCGGGAGGGTCAGCACGCCTGCCCCCGCCGGCAGCCCCGAGGCGGCACCCCACACCCCGACCGCCGCGCCGAGCGCGATCAGCCACCGGGCGAGTGCGGTCAAGCGCGCGAGCGAGCCGAGGAGGCCCGCAATCAAGAGCCAGAATGCGAAGACCAACGGCTCAGGCACGTTCGGCCTCCGCTGTGATCTGACCGCCGCGCACGCGCTGGGGCATGCGGGTGAGGAGCATCAGGAGCGCATGAATGATCGCGGCGGGATTGGGCGGGCAGCCGGGCACGTAGACGTCAACGGGCAATAAGCCCTCGAGCCCGTTGCCACAGGCATGTCCTCCGCCGTTGGTTCCCCCCGATACGGCACAGGCGCCGAGGGCCATCACGAAGCGCGGTTCGGGCATCGCCCGATACGCCTCCTCGAGCGGACCGCGCATCGCATAGGTGATGGGCCCCGTGACGAGGAGGAGATCGGCGAAGCGGGGCGAGGGGGTGAAGAAGACTCCGAGACGGTGCAGGTTGTAGAAGGGATTGTTGAGCGCTTGAAGCTCCGATTCGCAGCCGTTGCAGGAGCCCGCATCGACGTGGCGCACATGAAGGCTTCGTCCGAAGATGCGGCGAATCTGGCCTCGAAGTGCCTGACCTTCAGCGGAGTCCATCGCACGTCCCCAGAGGAGATCTTCCCTCCGCCGCACGCCGAATGCCCAGTCGCTCGATGCGGTGAACGCCCCCGCCGGGCACGCCTCCACGCACATCTGGCAGACAACGCACCGACCGTAATCCACGTCGAGGCGCGCCTCGCCCGCTGTGCGGTCCTGCGCGAGGGTGATTGCACCCGGAAGACACGCATCGGCGCAGGCACGGCAGCCGTCCTGACACTTTGCTGGATCGAAGCGCGGCATGCCGAGAAGGCCCGCCTGGCCGTCATTGCCATCGGCAGGCCAGCTCGTGCTCGCCTTGCCTTGCTTCAACCCGTAGAACGTCCAGAACGGCATGAGATCTCCTCGAGGCGCTTCAGCGGGCGCAGCCCGCGATCGTGAGACCGAAGCTCGCCTCGTTGATGGCATAGTCCATCATGTTCGAGTCGTGAACCGTGTAGGGAAAGACGCGCCAGTTCGAGAAGCTCGGGGATTTGATCTTGACTCGAGCGAGGCGGCCTGCCGCATCGAGGTGCACGGCATAGTAGACCGACCCGCGCGGGGATTCGGCCCATCCGAGACCTTCACTGAAGGGCGCCGGCCGGCATAGTGCACGAATCGGTCCTGCCGGCAGACCCTCGAGCGCGCTCCGGATGAGCTCGAGGCTGTTCAACGCCTCGGCGATCCGGACCTGCTGCCGTGCGTGCGCATCGCCCCCCTCGCGCACCGCAACTCGAAGCGGCAGGTCCTGATAGACGCTATAGGGTTGGTCGCGCCGCGGATCGCGATCGACGCCCGAGGCGCGCTCGATCGGACCGGTCGCTCCCAGATCGAACGCGAGCTTCTTGTCGAGCACGCCGGTCGTCATGAGCCGATCGAGGTGAGTGGTGGAGCGCTCGAGCCTCTCGGCGTAGGGAGCGAATTCGCCCTGGAGCCTCGCGAGAGAGCGGGCGAGACTTGCGAGATTGGGTTCGCGTCGAATACCTCCTGGGCAGATGAGGCTGCGCAGAAAGCGGCTCCCGGTCGCCTCGGCATTCGCTTGCTTGGCGAGCTCCTCGAGGAACTTGCCCTCAGCCTCTCCCACCTTGAGGGTCGTCGTGTGGCAGAGGTGCCCCAGATAGTGCAAATGGTTGTAGAGCCGCTCGAGTTCGCCGAGCAGCACGCGAAGCCATTCGGCGCGGGCGGGCACTTCGCATTGTGCGGCGGCCTCGAGCGCATGGGAGTACGCGAGTGCATGCGCGACGCTGCCGACAGCGGACACACGCTCGGCGAGCACGATGCCGAGCTCGGGCGCAACGCCCTCGAAGCGCTTCTCCATCCCTCGGTACTTGAAGAACAGGTGCGGCTGGTAGTGAAGGATGGCCTCGCCGAGGTAGAAGAACGTGAACTGTGCAGACTCGAGCACATCCGCACGGATGGGGCCAAAGGGGAGGACCTGCACGTCACGATGCGCGCGGCCCGCGATCTGCGGGAGGCTGAAGGGCTCGGGAGTGTAGGTGAGCGCCCCCGCAGGACCGGGCTTGAGCGGGGGACGCGCGGTGTGGGCACCCGGCAGAAGCACGAGCGGTTCGGGCTGCGGCTGACCCTCGAAATGAAGCCCGCAGAGGTCGGTCATCTCCCGCTCGTACCACGAGACAAGCGGCGCAATCGCTGCGAGGCTCGGCGGGCTGAGGGTTCCTGGGCGGCAGCGCCAGACTTCAGGCGGCGAGCCTGCGGCGGTATGAACGATATACCGGAGCTCAGCCTCCTCGGAGAGGGGTGCATCGCTCCGACTCAACTCTGCCGCGGACCCCGATGCGCGATCCGGAAACCAGCTGTAGGCGAACTGGACCCGCGCTCCCTCTGAGACCGCCGCTCGGCAGCCTCGCTCGAGCTCCCGGGCTGCCACATCTCTGATGATGAGGCGTTCCAGTTTGGCGTGCACCTTGCGCGCCGAGCTCTCCGCGGTCATGGCCCGCCGCCTCCCGCAAGCTGCGCAGCGATCGCGGCGAAATAGTGGGAGAAGGCGCGTGGCCACCAGAGGCCGAACGCAAGGAGCGGTATGAGCGCAAGCCACATCGGCAGCACGCACCAGAATGCGGTGCCTTTGGCATGCGGGCGTTTCTCGATGCTCGCCCCTTCCGGGTGCTCGCCAAAGTACATCGCGCGGAAATGATTGAGAAAGCCGACGAAGATCACGATGAGGAGGATGAGCATCACGAACACCGCCCAGGCGTTGGGTCCTGCGAGCCCCGCGCGCAGAATCGTGAATTCGCTTAAGAAGAGCCCGAAGGGCGGCGCGCCCGTGATCGCGACGGCCCCCGCAATCCAGAGCAGCCCCGCGGCCGGCATGGCGGTGAGCACGTAGTGGATGCGGCCGATGCGCTTCGTGCGAAAGGCGTGCATCGCATCGCCTGCGCCAAAGAACATGAGCGACTTGTTGAGCGAATGGTTGAGCATGTGATAGAGCGCGCCCGCAATTCCGAGCGGCCCGCCAAAGCCGAAGCCGAGCGTCATGACCCCCATGTGCTCGACGCTCGAGTAGGCCATCAGGCGCTTCACCTCTGTCTGGCGCGTGATGAAGAGCGCGGCGATGAGAAGCGAGAGCGCACCGATCACGACGACCACCGTCCGCGGCATCGCCCCGAGCCGCGCCGCATCGGCCACATGGATGAAGCGGGCAATGCCGATCATGGCGGTGTTGAGGAGCGCGCCGGAGAGCATGGCCGATACGGGCGCGGGACCCTCGCTGTGGGCATCGGGGAGCCAGGTGTGCATCGGGGCAAGGCCCACCTTCGTCCCGAAGCCGATGAAGACGAGAAGGAAGGCGGCGAGTGCGATCGTGGGATTGATGCGCGGGGCGACCGCGCGCAGCGCCGACCAGGTGAGATCGTAGGTCGGACCCAGCTCGAAGCTTCCCGCCCAGTAGTAGAAGATGATGCCGAGGAGCGCAAGGCTGATGCCCGCTGAGACGACGATGATGTATTTCCAGGCGGCCTCGACGCTCTCGCGCGTGCGCTCGAAGCCGACCAGAAACGTTGAGACGAGGGTCGTGAGCTCGATTGCGATCCAATACACGCCCACGTTGTTCATGAGCGGACCCAAGAGCGTCGTGAGCGCAAAGCCCGCGAAGAGCGCGTAGAAGCGGTACAGGCGCTTATCGTCCCCGCCGCGCATGTAGCCGATGGCGTAGATCGAGGCGAGGAGGTACACGCTCGCGACGGAAAGCAGCACCCAGGCCCCGAGCGGATCGACGATGAGGTAGTCGTGCCAGAACGTATAGGGCCCATCGAGCGCACGGGGAAGGAGCGCGATGACGGCCACGAAGGAGGCGATCGCGGCTGCAAGATTGAGGAATTCCGCGGCGCGAGGGCGGCGAACGGCGACGCAGCCGATAACCGCTGCGAGCGGGGCAAGCAGAATGATCGCGATGAGCGGGCCCGCCGCCATCCCGAAGGCGCTTGCGCTCATCCCACGAGGCTCCTCAAGCCGAGCGTGCTCGAGGTGCCGGCGTGTACGACCAGATAGCGCACGAGCACCCCGAAGCAGGCGACCACGACGAGCAGGTCGAACAGAATGACGAGTTCGATCAGAAGCGGCATCCCCGGCACGAGAATCTGCGACCCTAAGAAAATGCCGTTCTCGAGCACCAGGATCGCGAGAACCTGCGAGATCACCTCGCTTCGCACCATGAGCATGAGAAAGCCGATGAGCTTCATGGAGAGCATGACGGTGAGGGCGAGCACGGCGACCGTGCCGGCAAGCCCTAAGGAGGCACCAAGATGCGTCGAGACCGCAAACGCGAATACGACGAGGAGCGCACCCACGACGAGGCTCGAACTCGGGGCGAGGCGCTCGTGCAGCTCCCGGTTGACATCGAGCCTGCGGATGATGCGCAGGAGCAGGTACGGCAACACGAGGCCTCGGAAGAACGCGGTGAGTACCGCGATGCCGTAAAGCTCGGGAAAGTGGCCGTAGAAGCCGACCGCGGCCGAGAGGAGCGCGATCAGCCAGGACTCGGCGGCGAAGGCGATCAGATATTCATTCAGCCACCGGGACCCCAGCATCACGAATGCGAGCAGCAGACTCGTGATCGCGAGCAGGCTGAAGAGCGATCCCGCGAGCGGGGGCAGATGAGCGGCCCAAATAGCCGGTGCGGCGGTCATGCTATCTCAACTGATTGGCGACGATGGCGAGGATCGCGAGGAGGAAGGAGGCGGCGAGCGGCTCCTGGTAGCGGTAGTACCGCAGGCGCGACTGAGCCGTCTCGACAAAGACGACCGCGAGTGCGACCAGGAGGAACTTCCCCATGAGGGCGGCTGCTGCCGCAAGCGCGCCGCGGGCGGTTCCCGCGTGCGACAACGCCCAGGGCAGCAGCAGCACGTTGCAGAAGATCGTGTAGAGGATGAACTGCTTCATCGCCGTGGCCCACTTGAGGAGCGCGAGCAGTGGTCCCGAATACTCGAGGACGCGCGCCTCATCGATCATGTACACCTCGATGTGGGTGCTCGAGTGGATCGGCAGCCGATCTGTCTCGACGAGCAGCAGGATGAAGAAAGCCGCGACGAGGAACAGGTGCGCCGGGCCCCAATAGACGGCCGGCTGTTGCACAAGAAGATGATTGACGACGAACGGCAGCATCGCCTTCGCGAGCAGCGTGATGCCGACGAACACCAGGATGAGGGTGGGCTCGGCGAGGATCCCGAGGAGAACTGCGCGCGAGGAGCCTATCCCGCCATAAGCGCTGCCGGAATCGAGCCCGGCGAGCGTGATCATGAATGAGCCGAGCGTGAGGATGAGCCCGCCGCCTAAGATGTCTCCCATGTTTGACAGGGGCAGCGGGAAATCCGTGAGCACCGGGATGAGGATCGGCACCGTCAGCATGCACGTGAAGGCGACGACCGGCGCGACCCAGTAAATGAAGCTTGCGGTGTCCGGCACCACGAGTTGCTTGTGAAACCACTTCCAGAGGTCCCGATAGGGCTGGAAGATCCCGGGACCCTGAGCCCGCTGGATGCGCTCTTCCCATTGCAGAATGCAGCCCTGCAGAAGGGGCGAGAGCAGCAGAACCGTGAGAACTTGAGCGACTTGCAGCGTGATGTCGCGCATCACGGCTGCCCCGCTGCTCGATCGGTTTCGGCAGCGCGGGAGAGGACGCCGAGGCGTTGGGGTCGATTAATCAGGGAATGCCGAGGTCGTCGACGGCGCATGCGTCCGGAGATCGAGACCACCACATCCTCCCCCCGAGTCGAGATCGAAGTGCGGTAGGCATCATCAGCCGATTTCCGGCGGTTCGAGGAGGCATGCCATCTCCTGGAAGGCAATATACGGAGCCGCTCATTGCCGAGCAAGCGTCTGAGTCGCCCGCCGGCTTGCACAGTTCGTGCGGTAACCCCAATCGCTCCCAGGGGTCGGCATCTGGCCGGCACGCTCAGTCCCCTTCGGCTTCAAACGAGGCGGGAGGAGGCTCGCGGGCGATGCTGTCGCGGAGGGCTCCGATGAACGCGGCGGGAGTGCGGATCGCCGCGAGGCAACGCGCGTGGGGCCCGGCTTGGTTAGCTCCGCGACGGATCGCTTCTCGCCCGGCGAGGAAAGCTCTGCCGAGTTGAACCCTCTGCGGTAGAACGCGCGCGGCCTCGCGGAGAACCTTTGGGCACTCGATGAGCGCCAGATCCTCAGCCTGCTGTCGGATCGACATGAACTCCCATCGCGCGGCAGGCAGCTGCCGCTGTCATCCAGCACACGATAGGAGTCATCAGCCGGTTGGCATTTCGGGGGGGACTCCATCCCCGGCCGAGGCAAAAAATAGTCCAGCCCGTGCGGGCCGTCAACTCTCCCGCGGCGGCAGCGGTACCGGGATCGCCAGCGCTATGCAGCTATCAGGATGACCCGCCTAGAGATTTGCCGCCCGCCTCAGGTGGGCCCCTCGGGTTCGCAGCCCGCCTCCGCAGCGACAGACGTTGTCCTCTCTTCGGGAGGACTCTCCTGCCTGAGAAGGTCAAGGGCGCAGCCTCGCAATGCCATCTCGGTATCCTCGCTCAGCTGCAATACAGAAAGCTGCTCATTCTGCCAATAGGCGCCGTTTCGTTCCAAATCGATGCACTGAAGAATCCACCCCGGTCGTCCGCCCGCCGCACGGATGAGACTCGTCTCGAATTCCGGCGACAGTGGCGGCAGGTGGTGTCTGCTGCGACTTTCTTGCAAAAGGTGGCGCAATCGTTCCGAGCTGACCGGTGGCATGCGCACCGCGACTGCGCCACCCAGTCGCCACAGTCTCAGTTGTTGCTCCTGCTCCGTCTCAACATCCACCGCCATCAGCACGCCGACCGCCCCGCGGTGCACGCGGCGCAGGAATCTCACCATGGCATTGCTGATGTCGGTCACATGATCGAGCAACAGCACGCCCGCCTTCCCGTCGGGCCCCATCCTCGGGGAGGGGCGCTGGGATTGCTGAGCATCCTCTTGGGTATCAACCTGCGGGTTCAACAACTCGAGCGCGCGCGCGAGGTCATCAAGGGAACGCGTCGCAGGAGCGCATACGCATCGGACGCCGGCTTTATTCAGCCGGTCGTGCAACTCAGTGAGTAACGTTGTCTTGCCGCTGCCGAAGGGCCCGTAAAGAATCAGATACTCACCGCGACGCAGACGCCGAGACACGTCGCGTCGCATGACATTGACGCTGGCGTACATTCCTCTAGCTCATGGCACAGCTCACATCGGCTTAGACGCACGATTGTCGTACCGCGAATTGCCACGCCCGCATCCGACGGATATTTCCATGCCATCGGCACTCGTCGTTCGGGAAATCCTAGAGCGCACGGGACCGGTGCGCAAGCGCTCCAGAGGGCCCCATCGAGCTCAGAAGAAACGCAATGTTTAGAGCTCGAGTACCTAGATCTTTGGGTTGAACCTGCAGCACCCGCGGATCGAGGGCGGAGCACTGGGAGATGATCGCGCGATAGGACGATCGGTGCGCGAGAACATCGCAGGCGTGAGGTGGCTCGCATGAGGTTGCGTCGGTCACCAGCTCGCTCTAGGATGAGCCTGAGCCGGGAGATGGCCTCCTCCCTTTAAAAACCGCCTTGTTGGCTAATGACGCCTAAACGGCCCTCATTGAGTGAGGAGTGGCGCCATGTTCAACGATAGCCAGCGGCGTTATCTGGTGAACCGGTTGCGCAGCATCGAGCAGATGCTGAGCGAAGCCATTGACCAGTTGGCCCCCTCCGATACCGGGCACGTCTTTCACACGGTTGCCGCGGATGCTACGGCGGCTCAACGCAAGATCCTCGGCGATTACCTCGCGCAGCTGCGATTCGCACTGCGCCGCTTCATGCTCGCTCAGCAGCTCGGCGATGAGCGTCGCCCCACCGGAGGGCTCTGGTCGCTTCAGACGGCGGTCATTTTTGCGGAAATCGCGGCAGAGGAGCTGCGCCCAAAATACTGGCGCGGGTACGGCGAGGTAGACCCCGACTCGGCTGCGGCGGCCGAGCGGTTCGCGGCGGAGCTGACGACGCTTCTTCACCGGCTGGGTGACTATCTCGCACGGGGTGAAGGCGGCGGTATCGCCGCACGGCTCGCCAAACTCTCCGGATTGCGCGAGGAGGGCGCGTTACTCCGAGAGCTCGAACGCATCATCTTCGCTCACGGTCTCACGGAGTTGCGTGCGCCGCTCGAAGTGCTGGTCGAGCGCGCCGCCTCACCTCGCTTCGAAATCGCCGTTTTCGGTCGCGTCAGTGCCGGCAAATCCTCGCTCCTCAACTGGTGGTTGGGACAGGCGCTGCTGCCGACGGGGGTCGTTCCGGTCACGGCCGTGCCGACGCGCATCGTGGCGGGAGAGAGGCTGCGGGTGCGCATCGAGCGGGCGGGCGGCGCGCCAGTCGAGGTTCCGGCGGGGGAAATCGCGGCGTACGCGAGCGAGCAGGGCAACCCGGGCAACCTCAAGCGCGTCCTCGGGGTCCTGATCGAGGCTCCCTGCGAGCGGCTCCAAGGCGGCATCCGTCTGGTCGACACACCGGGCCTGGGCTCGCTCGCCACCGCGGGCGCGGCGCAGACGCTCGAGTACTTGCCGCACTGCGACCTCGGCATTCTGCTGATCGAGGCGGGTGCGCCCCTTGCACCTGATGACCTCGACGTCGCCAGGGCCATTCTCGACAGTGGCAGCGAGCTCACGGTTGCATTGAGCAAGGCGGACCGGCTGACGGGCGCAGAGCTCGAGCAGGCGCTTGCGTACGTGAGATCGCAGCTCGAAGCGCAACTCTCGATGCCCATCGGGGTGCAGCCGGTGAGCACGGTCGGCGGCCACGAGACACTCGCTGTGGCGTGGTTCGACCAGGCTCTCGCGCCCCGCCTCTCGCGCCATAGCCAGCGCGCGGCGCAGGCATTGCGACGCAAGATCTCGGTCCTCCGAGAGTCGGTGATCGCAATTCTGAATTCACGGCTGAGGGCCTCACAGAGTCAGGCCTCTGGGGCGACCCGAGGCGTACCCGCTCCCGGCGCTGAGCGCGATGTGGCGTCGGATACTCTCGCTGAGGCGTCCCTGCAGCGTGACCGCTCAAGCGCACTGAACACTTCCTCGGCCTTGCACGAACAGACTGCTCAGATTCGCTCCGACTTCGAACGGGCGCACTCGCAGCTGATCGACTTGCGATCGCGGCTACCCCGCTTCGGGAAGAGTGTGCTCGAGGAGGTGGCGGCGGAGCTCGCCCGCGGCTGGGCGGAACCCACTCAGTCCGCGCAAGGGACCGCCGAGCGGATCGAGCGCGCCGTCGCACGGTGTGCCGATGAGCCGGGGCACGCGGTCGCACGCATGCTCGATGAGCTCCGGGCCGATGTGGTTCGCCTCGTAGCGCAAGAGGATCGTGCACTCGATCACGAGGTTGACATCGAGCACCCTCGCGGACGTCCCGCATTCGATGTGTCAACCAGCATCGCGGAACTGTCGTTCGATCGACCGCGGTGGCTCCCGCCATGGCCCTCGATTGCCGCGCGCATCGCACGCGCCCGCGTGCAGCGCACGCTAAGCGATGCGGTTGTGGCGCAGCTTCGGGTTCATGCCGACGCTCTGCACCACTGGGCCGAGGGCTACCTCGAGGTCCTCAGGCGGCGCTTCGATGCGGCCATTGCCATTCGCGAAGGCATCGAGCGATTCGGTGCCGATGAGGCGGTGAACGCCGAGGCCGCGCGGGATG
>Ga0335085_10002182_pt1 | contig 37504 bp, 32 predicted proteins | sample Lox_Sample_45_FD_206712 | JGI IMG/M metagenome (GOLD analysis project Ga0335085, IMG submission 206712) | Soil microbial communities from Loxahatchee National Wildlife Refuge, Florida, United States - Lox_Sample_4.5 | ecosystem: Environmental > Terrestrial > Soil > Wetlands | place: USA...
CCGGTAGTTCGCCCGGGTGGCCTGCTCATCTACGCCACCTGCTCCCTGGAACCGGAGGAGAACGAGGAGCAGACGGAACGCTTCCTCAACACCCATCCCGACTTTCACCGGGAACCGGGTGAGGCGGTGCCGGCGGAGTTGCTTTCCCCAGCAGGCGATCTGGTTATTCTCCCTCAGCGCCACGGCATGGATGGCGCCTATGCCACCCGCCTCAGGAGAGCGGCCTGAATGCGGCCTCGCCGCCACCTTGCTCCCTCGTTCTTTGCGACCATCGCCGGCCGGCGCCTGATCCGCCAAGCCGGCGTGGTGGCGTTGGCGTTCCTGGCTGGCTACCTGCTGACCGTTTTCTGGCTCTTCCCGGCTCCACTCTTCTCGTCCGACCACGCCGTGCCCAGAGTCGTGGAGCGCGACATCGCCGACGCCAGGGAGCGGCTGGAGCGCCAGGGCTTCCGCGCCAAGGTGGCCGGCGAGGATGCGGACCCCAAGGCGGCGCGCGGGGTCGTCCTCTGGCAGGACCCGGCTCCCGGCACCGTGCTCCCCAAAGGCACCGTGATCCAACTCACCACCAGCACCGGTCCGGCGCAGGTCGCTATTGCCGATGTGGTGGGCATGGATGAATCCCTGGCCCGCCGCGTCGTCGAGTCCTCCGGGCTCACCATTGGCGGCGTGGACTCGATCCCCGCCAGCGACGAGCGGGGCGTCGTCATCGCTACTCGGCCCGGGGCCGGCGTCGCGCGGGACGCGGGAACCGCGGTAGTCCTGGTCGTGAGCAGCGGTCCGGCGGAGATCAACGTGCCGGATGTGATCGGCCTGACGCAGAAGGCGGCCGCCGAGCGCATCACCCAGGCGGGACTCCGGCCGGGGAGCGTGGTTTCGCGTCCCGTCTCCGGCAAGCTCCCGGGCACCGTGATCGATCAGCGCCCCGCACCGGGTACCCTGAGTGCGCGCGATGGACGGGTTGACCTCATCCTGGCCAGGAAGCCGACGCAATGACGCTCCGCATCGCTCCCAGTGTGCTCAGCGCCGATCTCGGCCGGTTGCGGGAACAGGTGGATGCCGCCGTGGCGGGGGGCGCCGAATGGATTCACGTGGACGTGATGGACGGGCGGTTCGTGCCTAACCTGACCTTCGGGGCGCCGTTGATTCGGAGCCTGCGCAAGATCACCGACGTCCCGCTCGACGTGCACTTGATGGTGATCGAGCCGGAGCGCTACATCGCCGAATACGCCGATGCCGGGGCCAACGTCTTCACCTTCCACCCCGAGGCCACCGTCCACGCCCACCGCCATCTTCAGGAGATTCGGCACCGGGGCATGCAGGCGGGCCTCGCCCTCAACCCCTCGACGCCACTCTCCGCGGTCGAGGAGATCGTCGGGAATCTCGACCTCCTGCTCGTCATGGCGGTGAATCCCGGATTCGGGGGGCAGAGTTATCTCCCCGCCTCGACCGACAAGATCCGGCGAGCCCGGGAGCTGCTCGACCGCCGGCGCTCCCCGGCTGCCCTCGAGGTGGACGGCGGGATCACGCAGGAGACGATCCGCGACGCCTGGAGAGCGGGGGCCGATACCTTCGTCGCGGGGAACGCCGTGTTCGGCGCCAAGGATCCTGGCGCGGCCGTGCGGGCCCTTCTCAAGCAGTGCACGGAGCAGGTATGAGCGACGAAGCGACCAGGATCCGCCGGCAACTGATGGTGGTGGCGGCCGTCCTCCTCGGCCTCATCTTCGGCGCGGCCGCGCTGGTGCGCTTCGGACCCGAGGTTCAGGCCGTGGAGGTCGGGGCCAAGGCGCCCGACTTCAGGGTCTACGATCTGGCCCAGGGGGACACCGTGTCGATCCGCCAGCGGTATCGCAACACGGTCACCCTGGTGAACATCTGGGCCACCTGGTGCCAGCCCTGCCGCGTGGAGATGCCCTCGATGCAGCAGCTGTACGATTCGCTGAGCGGCAAGGGATTCAAGATCGCCGCGATCAGCATCGACGAAGGAAGCCCGGAGAACGTGCGCAAGTTCGTGAAGGAGCTGGGGCTCTCCTTCGACGTCCTTCAGGACCGTTCCACCAGGATCCAGGGCGCCTATCAGACCACCGGCGTGCCCGAGAGCTTCCTGCTCAACCGCGACGGGGTCATCATCAAGCGGGTGATCGGGGCTCACGACTGGAACTCGGAGGTCAATCGCGCGCTGGTGGAGCGCCTCCTGGCGGAGCCGGGGAGCGGAACCCAGTGACGATGCGCTCCGGACCACAAACCATCCTCGCGATCGAAACCTCCTGCGACGAGACCTCGGCCGCGGTGCTGGTCGAGGAAGGCGGGCGCCCGACCCTCCGTAGCGTGGTGATTCTGTCCCAGGATGTGCACGCCGTCTTCGGCGGCGTGGTGCCGGAGCTGGCGAGTCGGGCGCACCTGCGCACGCTGGGGTCGGTGGTGGATCGCGCACTGGATCAGGCTGGAGCCAAACTGGAGGAGCTGACCGGAGTCGCGGTGACCGCGGGTCCGGGTCTGGTCGGGGCGCTGCTGGTCGGGGTGATGTATGGGAAGACGCTGGCCTGGAGCCGGAGTCTCCCGCTGATCGGCGTCCATCACATGGAAGGCCATCTCTTCGCCCCCACCCTCGAAGACCCGGAGTACCGCCCGCCGTTCGTGGGCCTCCTCGTGAGTGGGGGACACACGATGCTGCTGGACGTCCGCGGATGGGGAGACTATCGGCTGCTGGGGCAGACCCGGGACGATGCGGCCGGCGAGGCGTTCGACAAGGTCGCCACGATCCTTGGCCTGGGATATCCCGGCGGACCGGTGATCGAACGGCAGGCCGCCCAGGGGCGCCCCGATCGCTTCGATTTCCCGCGCCCGATGCTGCAGGAGCTGGATCGGGTCGGTCCCGCGCAATACGAGTTTTCGTTCAGCGGGCTCAAGACGGCGGTGCTGCGGGCCGCGAGGTCCTCCCCGAACCTGGAGCAGGATCGGGCCGACCTGGCCCGCGGGTTCCAGGAGGCGGTGCTCGACGTGCTGGTGGCCAAGACCGCCCATGCGGTCGAGGCATTAGGATACCCGCAGGCCACGATCGGCGGCGGCGTGGCCTGCAACCGGGTTCTCGCGGCGCGACTCCGGGAACGGCTGGGCTCCTCGGTCCGGGTCGCCATCGCCTCGAATCGGCTGAACACCGACAATGCCGCCATGATCGGGGCCGCCGGCCTCTGGCGGCTCGGGCGCGGGGAACGAAGCGGCTGGGACCTGGAACCGGCCGCCGACCTCCCGATGCCCGGCCTGGCAAGGGCAGCCCCGAGTCACCCGCACGGACGCCATTCGGCCCACGTCACCTGAACGATCCATGACCATCTATCCACTCGTCATAAAGCTCGGATTCATCGAGATCACCGGCTACGGGATCATGATGATGGTGGGATTCCTCACCGGCGGCTGGTTGATCCAGCTCGAGTTGCAGCGCCGGGGCTTGAACGAGGAATACGCCGCCGACATCACCCTGGCCGCGGCCATCGGCGGCATCCTCGGCGCCAAGCTCTGGTACGCGGCCCTCACCCACGATCTCGGGACGCTCTTCTCGCGGAGCGGCCTGGTCTGGTATGGCGGATTCCTGGGCGGGAGCGCGGCGGTCCTGCTCAATGGCTGGCGGCGCCGAGTCCCCATGCGGTGGACCATGCAACTAGTCGCCCCCTCCCTGGCTGCGGCGTATGCCCTCGGCCGGGTGGGGTGCTTCATGGTCAACGACGATTACGGACGCCCAACTTCCGTTCCCTGGGCGATGAAGTTCCCGCAGGGCTCGCCGGCGTCCACCGCTCAGAACCTGGCGATTCAGTTCGGGATCCCGGTTCCTCCGGGAGTGGACCCGTCCACCGTGATGGCCGTCCATCCCACCCAGCTCTACGAAGTGGCGGCGATGCTGGTGGCCTTCGCGCTGCTGTGGACCTGGCGCACCCGGACCCACGGGACCGGCTGGTTGTTCGGGGCTTACCTGACGATGGCGGGAGTGGAGCGATTCCTGGTCGAGATCCTCCGGGCCAAGGACGACCGGTTCTTCGGACCCTTCACGATTGCGCAGGTGACGAGCGTGGGGTTGGTGCTGGTGGGAACTGCTCTGCTGATCAAGTTCGACCCGGGACCGGAGCTATCTCCAGGACCCTACCTGCTTCCCCCACCGGAGACCCCGGGGAAGAAACAGCGCCCGGTCAACTCCGGGCGCGCGGGGCCGTAATCCGGCTCTTCAGTCGCTCGATCTCCGCTCTCAATTCGGCCAGATCGGCATCCATCCGTTCCAGCGAACGGAGCAGATCGAGGTCTACGTCCACCGGCGCGATGCGCTCAGCGGGTGGCGTGGGCGGCACGCTCGATTCCGGAACCAGGACCGGGGTCACCGGCAGACGACGCGGCTCGATCACGAAGGTCCAGACCAGCGCGCCGAGCAGGAGCAGCAGCAGAACGCCCTGGAGCGCCAGGGACTCCACGGTCGGATAGATCCCGAGGGCCGGCACCCGCGGCGCCCACTCGAGGATGGTGGTGGAGAGGAGCCCTCCCTCCTGCAGCTCCGCCACGCCCTTCCCGGCAAACACGAAGGCCATGTAGTAGAGGAAGCCGCTGGTGATCGCGAAGAAGGGACGGAGCGGGATCCGCATCCCGAACCGGTTGATCGCCTGATAGATCGCCACCAGGACCAGGGTCCCGAGCGCGATCCCGCCGACGATGGGAGCGGTGGCGGAGACCGGTCCCGCGGTCACAAACAGCGCCTTGTAGAACAGCACCGTCTCGAACCCTTCCCGATAGACCGCGAGGAACGCCGCGGAGGCCAGTGCCAGCGAGGATCCGCTGGTGAGCGCATCCTGCACTTTCCCCCGCACGAACCGGTTCCACTTGGCCACCTCCATCTTCGAGAGCAGCCAGTAGCTCACATAGAAGAGCATTCCCGTGGCCAGCAGCATGGTGAGCCCTTCGAGGGCCTCACGGCGGGCCGGGGTGACCTGGAAGAGGGTCTCCAGCAACAGGGCGGTGAGCAGGCTGACTCCGATCGCGGCGACGACGCCGATATGCACGTCGCGCCCGCGATGAGCCGCCCCGGTCTTGAGGAGCACCGCCATCAGCGCCCCGATGATCAGGATCGCTTCCAGCCCTTCGCGAAGCAGAATGACGAACGACTGCACGAAGAGACTGGTCCCCGACAGGCGATCGGCCACGACCCGCTCGGCGTTCTCGAGTCCGGCCCCGAGCCCCGAGCGGAGAACGGTGAGCTCATTCATGGTGGCCCCACCCGCCGCACGGGTGCGGAAGGTGGCGAAGCCCGCTTCGAGGTCACTGGTGAGGCTCGAGTTCTTCGCCCGCACCATCGGCTCCACCCGCTCGAAGGTCAGATACGCGTCGAAGGCAGTGGTGCTCGCCCCCTGGTAGTCGCCGGCCCGCGCCCGGTCCATCGCCTGGTCGAGCTGCGTGCGCACCGAGGAGAAGACCCGGGCCACATCGGAGTCGGACGGAGCCGGCGCCTGGAGCGCACGAACCGCCGCGAGGCGCCCACCCACCTGCGCCGCGGGCGCATCGGGCGAGAGGCCCAGCGCCTCGATCACCTGTCGATCGGACAGGACGGCGGTGGTCGCGAAGCTCTGGAGTGATGCGGGGACGGTGCCGCTCGCGGCGGGAAGCCTGAGTAACGAGGCGTAGGCGGCCACGGCCCAGCGGTCCTCGGCCGAAAGCGACGCCTCATAGGCCGGCATCGCGGTACCCGCGACGCCCAGGGTCACCCGCCGGTAGAAGTCGAGGGGAGACCGGTCCCGGAGCGTCAGCGGATCGCTGAGGACGGCGGGAGGGGGATTGAGTTTGGCACCCGCCGAACCGTCGCCACGCCCCAGGGCACCATGACAGCCGGCGCAGTCGGCCTGGTAGACCTTCGCTCCCCGGGCGAGCACAGGCGGCTGACTGGGAATCTCTTCCAGGGGTGCTCCCAACTCGCGCTCGAGCCAGGCATTGAGAGTTTGCACTCGCCGAGCGAGGCTGTCGGGCGGAGCCTGTTGCTCGACCAATCGCACCATCGAATCGACCGCGGCGCCAGCCACGGGACCGAGCGTGGGACCCAGTACGGTCGCGGTCCTCCGGGCTTCGGTCAGGAACAGGTTGGCTTCGGCGATCTCCTCCTTCGAGACCACCCGCCCGTTCTCGAAACCGAGCCGGTACTCCTGGGAAGCCACTGAGGTAATGGACGCAAGCCGGCGGGCCTGAACCACCTTCTCGTCGGGTCGGGGCGGGGCGGTGGCGCCGACCTGGAGGAGGAGACCCGGAAGCAGAGCCGCAGTGATGAGAAACATTCTCAAATAGTCTTGGTCAGGGCACAGAGAAACTAGACTGCCGCAGTAGGAATGGAAAGGCGGGGCGCAAGACGGACAGGGCGGACACGATGGACAGGGCGGTCAGGCTCGGCTCGCCGCTACCGCCTTACCGCTTTGTCCGTCCTTTCCGACTTGTCCGTCTTGACCGTCTTGTCCGTTTTACGACCACGGCCACCGCTCCTGCCGCGCTCTGTGCGTGCGACAGCGAAAGGTGCACCTCCAGTGGCCCATGCCGCCGCGCCAAGGCCGCCGCGCGGCCGAGGAGGGACATTCCTGGCCGGCCACCGGGATCCCGGGTGACTTCCAGATCGTGCCAGCTTACCGACGCCGCACCGGGGAGTGCCTGAAGTGCCTTGAAGGCCGCCTCCTTGGCGGCGATCCGGGCGGCCAGATGAGGAGTGGGCCGAGCCATGCCCCGGACGTAGGCGATCTCGGAATCGGTCAGCAGCTTTTCCATGGCCCGCGCACCGTGGCGCGCGAGCAGCCGCTCGACGCGCGGGATGTCCACGAGATCGATTCCGATCCCGATGAGGCCGTCGGCGGGGATGCTCAGAAGATCTCCCACCACCAGGTCACCAGAGGCCGCAGCCACTCCGGTGCCGGCAGGAATCCGCCGATCACCAGACCGAAATAGATCGCCGTGCCGAACAGCAGCGAGCCCACCACGAGGACCGGCCACCAGGGGCGGTGCCAGGAACGAATGCGCTCGATTTCGGAGCTCCACCCCGATTGTTCCCGTTTGACGGCTTCTTCCAGCGAGATCCACGCCGCCTCCAATCGCCGCGCGGCGGTGGTCAGGGCGCGCTCCCATGCTTCGGTGGTGGCGCCCTCGGCGGCGGTCCCCTCCTGTCGGAGCGCGTCGAGCGCGGTCAGCAGGGGCCCGGCCCCTGCCCCGAGCCGGACCAGGATGGCGCGCGCTTCGGCGGGCGCCACCGCGACGGCGCGTTTCCGACGGCGCGGCATTCTCGCCTCGATGGCTGCCGACAGCAGTCTCGCATCGATTCCCCGCACCAGGCTTTCGGCGGAGGAGGCGACGGCTCGATCCCACGCCGCCGACCATCCATCGGCACCCAGTGCCGTGATCCGCTGCCGGGGGTCCGCCGCCGCGCGGGCCCGGCCGGCCAGCTCGAAGATGTCGGTGACGAGTTGATACCGGATGGCGTCGAGGTCGGCCCACGATGAGGAATCGTGCGACGGGGGTGTCGCCAGCCGGCCGAGCGAGGGCCCCAGCTCGGGAACCGAGACGGCGATCGGCTCCACGGTCACCGCAGCCGCCACCCTGGCGCGGCGCCGCGAAGCTCCTGGACCGTCAGGATGGCTCGCTGGCCGGTCCGAGACTCATAGCGGGCGACGAACTCGGGCAGCGACTCAGGCAGGAAGAGCATGCGCGGCAGTCTCGTTGCCTCCACGGCGGCTTCGATGGCCGGTCCGGTGCCCTCGATCTCCAGCAAGGTATCCATCCGGGGATACCACTCGAGACGCGCTACCGCCCCCGCGATATTGAAGAACCGGACGAAGCGATCGATGGCCACGATCACCTTGAATCCCAGCGCCTGAAACAGCTCGATCACGGGCGCCGCGCCGGTCACCTCGAATTCCAGCTCCTGGCGCAGTTTGTAGCCTTCGGCGGAGCGCTGAGTCGGGCCCTTCCATGCCACCAGCGCGCGCGGCGTCGCGCCGGTTTCCGAAGGGCGCATGAGGCGGACGCGGAGGACCTCGTCGCGCGAGGTCAGCTCTCCATCGCGATCGAACTTGCGGTCTTCCATTAAACCGCTGAATCCGGCCACCGCACCGGCCTTGAGAAGAGCCTCGATGACCGCGTTGGGATCGTGCACCAGGGCCTTGAGCTCGAGCTCGTCGGCCTTCATGCGAGGATTGCCTGCACGACCGCCTCGGTCGCTGCCAAGTCCTCGAACGCCGCGTGAGCGCCGGCGGCGGTCAATTCGACCAGTGCGTAACTCCCGGTGGCGACCGCGACCGCCCGGGCCCCAACTTCCCGACCACAGGTGACGTCAGCAGGCGTATCGCCGACAATGACGATCTCCTCGCCTCGGGGCTCGCGTCCGAAGAACGGCCGGGCCCGCCGCGCGGCGATGGCAGGGAGTCGGGGGCGCTCGGCGGCATCGGAGCCGAAGGCGCCAACCGTGAAGCGGGAGGGATCGAGCCCGGCGGCCCGGAGCTTGAGCGCCGCCCCGGCCGAGAGGTTCCCGGTCAGGAGACCCAGAACCACCCCGGCCTCTGCCTCCAACCGCTCGAGCAAGGGACCGACCCCGGGCAACACGCGAACCGGCGGGGTCCCCGGTCGGAGCTCCCGTTCCAGGAGTGCGACGTAGCTCTTGCAGAGCACTTCGATACGCTGATCCAGGGCCGGCTCGGGAACCCCGGCCAGAGTCAGAATCTCGGCCACGATCTGGGGATCGGTCTTTCCGTCGAAGCGGACTCGCCGGAAGACTTCCAGGTCGCCCACCAGGTGGGCCATCGCCGCCGTCAGCGCGCGTCGTCCGGCGCCCTGGGTCAGTAGCAGGGTTCCGTCGATATCGAAGAGGACCAGTTTGCGTTTCACTTTGCCTCCGGGACGCGGCGCACCGCGACCAGCCGTTCGCGCAGATACCCGGCGCGGGTACCGGGTACCCAGGGCTCGACGACGAATCCTCCGCACGACAAGGCGGCATGGACCAGGGTATCGCGAGGGCCGGCCAGGGCCACGTGCGAGACCCGTCCGTTCTCATTGAAAAAGAGAAGGTCGCCGGGCCGAAGCTTGGCGGGTTCGACGGCCACTCCAGCGGATACCTGATCTCCGGTGTCGCGGGGCAGCTCGATGCCGCGAGCGGCGAACACGGTCTGCACCAGCCCCGAACAGTCCGCGCCCCAGGGCGTGACGCCACCCCAGAGATAGGGCGTTCCCGCAAACATCCGGGTGGCCCACTCAAAGACCGGCTCGGCTCGGGCGGTCGCGCGGGCCTCTGCGACGGGGACCACCCGTCCCGCCATCAGTCGGCCGCTCTGGCCGTCGGGCAAGTGGATCGCCTTCCCGCGAAGCTCGACTCGGGCTCGCAGCGGAACCCGCCACACCGTTTCGCCCAGGATCACCGCCCCATCGCTCCAGCCCTGGGCCCGCCGCTTCCAGCTCTCGGCCTCCTCGCGGGAGACCTCGAGGAGGTAGCCACGATGGACCCATCCTTCGTATCGGTCGAAGTCGGCGCGAATCCGCCGCCAGTCTCCCTTCGATTCCAGGAGGGAGCCGGTTTCGCCGAGCACGAGTTGGCTGAGCTGTTCCGCGCGGACCGCCGGAGCCGCCCCCAGAGGAGCCAGGGCGGCACGGACGATCACAGCGTCTGGAATGGGCATGAAGCTGAAAGGCCGGACTAGGGCAAGAGCGGTGTGGCGAGAGCGGCTAGCTGGAAGCGGGAGACGGCTTGTCCGACTTTCCGGCCGCGGCCGCCTTGGCCTCGCAGGCCTGACAGCGGATCACGCCTCGGAAGGTGCAGACCAGGCAAATGAAGGTTCCGCAGTCCGCGCAGGGGTAGCCTTCCGACGCCCGCTCCTCGCGCCCGCAGGCGCGGCAGTTCATCGCATCGTGTTCCTTGAGTTCCGTCATGGTCACCGTCCTAGAGCGTGATCGCGTACCGCTTGATCTTGTTGATCAGCGTCGCCCGCGATATGCCCAGCTCCTGGGCGGAACGGGTGCGGTTACCGGCATGGTGCCGCAGGGTCCGTTCAATGTGCTCCCGTTCCAGTTCGTCCATGGTACGCGGGGTGTGGCGACGGTCGCCGACCCCGGCCCGGTTCCGGAATTCGCCGGGGAGGTGCTCGACTCCCACCACCGCCTGTCCCCGGGCGAGGATCAAGGCCCGCTCCAGTACGCCTCGCGCCTCCCTGATGTTGCCGGGCCAGGAATAGCCCAGCAACCGCTCGAGACATTCGGGCGCGAGCGACGCCGGTCCGCCCGGTACTTCCAGCTGCAGCTCGCTCAGGAGCCGGAGCACCAGCGTCAGACGATCCTCGGCGGTCCGGTCCTTGAGCGAGGAGAGGGAAATCGGCATCACATCGAGGCGATACTGGAGATCTTCCCGCAACCGGCCCGCCTCGACCTCGGCGCTCAGGTCGCGACTCGTGGTCGCAATCAACCGCACGTCCACCTTCACGTCCTGGCTGCCTCCCAGCCGTCGGATGGTTCGGGTCTCCAGCACCCGGAGCACCTTGGGCTGCAGCTCGAGGGGAAGATCCCCGATCTCCTGGAGTACCAGGGTGCCTCCCTCGGCGGCCTCGAACAGTCCCAGCCGCCGATGAGTGGCGTCGGGATGGGCGCCGCGTTCCTGCCCGAAGAGCGCGGCATCGAGCCCGGCCACCGATTGCCCGGTGCAGCGGATCCGGAAGAACCCCGCGCGGCTGCGCGGGCTCAGCCGATGGATCTGGGCGGCGACCCAGGCCTTGCCGATGCCCAGCTCGCCCCGGATCAGCACCGTGGTCCGGTCACTCTGAGCGAAGAGCGCGATCTGGCGAGCCAGCTCCCGCATGGGACCCGACTGGCCCAGCACATCCAGCCCCCCGCTGGGGAGAACCTCTTTGGCCAGCCGGCTGGCCAGTCGGCCCAGCTTGACCTTCTCGACGACGCGGGCGGCGGCGCCGAGCAGGAGGGCCGTGTCGGGCGGGCGAGTGAGCACGTGCTCGACGCCCAGGGCCACGGCCCGTTTGGTCAGGTCGACGTCGGCGCCGGCCTGGAGCGCGATGACCGCCGCGCCCCGCTCATGCAATCCCTGGAAAAGCTCGAGGCCGGCAGGCGACTCGAGCTCGGCCACCACGACGTCGGGGTGCAGCCGATCGTAGGTGGCCAGGCCTTCTTCGGGGGTGAGCTCGCGCGATACCTCGAACCCCGCGCCCTCGAACTGCCCTCCGGTGGCGCGGAGTACGCCGGCGTCGCGGTCGATCAGTAGCACCGAATCAGGCATCAGCGAATCTCAGAATGGCGGGAGCCTCAGCGCGACAACTCGAACCAGAACCGTGCCCCTCCCTCGGGCCGGTTCTGCGCCCGGATCTCACCTCCATGCGCCCGGATTATACCATGAGAAATGGAGAGTCCAAGACCGGTCCCCTCGCCCACCCCTTTGGTCGTGAAGAACGGCTCGAACAATCGCGGCATCACTTCGGGCGGAATCCCCGGTCCGGTATCGGTCACCTCGCACCCCACGATCTGTGCAGTGGACCAGGTGCGCACCCGACCGACGCGCCGGGGCGCGCCCTGCATCGCGTGGGCGGCGTTGGTCAGCAGGTTCGTAAGCACCTGCCGCAGCTGCTCCGGATCCGCGCTGATCGGGGGAAGGCCGGCTTCGAGGGCCAGCTCCCACTGCAACTCGGGCTCGACCTGACCCACGGCCTCGCTCACCAGGACATTGAGGTCGGTCTGGTGCCGCCGCAGGGGGCGTTGACGGGCGAAGGTCAGCAGGTCGCCGACGATCCGCGCGGCACGCACTGCCTCACGCCGGATCATCTGGGCCACTCGCCCGCCTTCCTCGCCGGTCGCCGGATCGAGGGACATGGCCTGGGCCAGGGCCGCGATTCCCGCCAGAGGATTGTTGAGCTCATGCGCGGCGCCCGATACCAGCTGCCCCAGCGCCGCCATCCGCTCGGTATGCTCGAGCCGGTCGCGCAGCTCCCGTTCTTCCGTGATGTCCCGGGCGATGGTCAGCACCGAGCGACCGCCCCGGGCTTCGGCCACCGGCACCGAGATCGCCGCCGCTTCGCGCAGGGCGCCGTCCTCCCGCTGAAAGTGCATGGTGTATTGGCGCGACTCGCCCTGCAGGCAGGCGTCGAGCTGCGCCCGCACCGGGTCGCGCTCGCGGGCCGACAGGAAGTCTTCGAGCAGGCGGCCCGGGGCGGGCTGAGTGACGCCGGCCAACCCCATGGCCGCCTGATTCACGGCCTGGAACCGGTGGTCGGCGTCGGTGGTGAAGATGGCCACCGGCGCCGCCGCAAAGAGCGCGCGGAAGCGGGCCTCGGAGCGTTCCAGTGCTTCCTGGGTCAGCCGCTCGGGGGTCACGTCGTCGATCGCCGCGACCACGCCTCCGTCGGCCCGGGGTGTCGCGGTGAGCACCAGCACCCGGCCATCCCGGCTCTGGAGCAGGCGACTGACCCGCTCCTTCCCGGACTCGGCCAGCCACAGGGGATCCTGCTCCGGCGCCGGCCACTCGGCGAAGAGCGCGCGCAGATCGTAGCCGGGGAGCGAGGTCACCGGCACCCCGGCCAGAGCGGCGACGAAGCGATTGGCGCGAATGACCCGGCCCGAAACCTCGACCAGTGCGAGACCGCTGCCGGTGCCATCGAAGGTGGATTGCCACTCGCGTTTGACCCGGCTCACCATGTCCAGCAGACGGCTCTTCCCGATCGCGAGGGCGGCCTGATCGGCAAAGGCGGTGGCGAGCCGGCGCTCCTCGGGTCCGTAGGTGCGGGGCCGGTCGTGGCAGAACATCAGGGCCCCCATCGGCTCACCCCCGAAGATCAGGGGGAGCAACGCCATGGAGACGAACCCCTCGGTGGCGGCCTCCGCGGCCAGGGGGAAATCAGGATCGGCGGGAGCGTCGAGGATGAACCGGGGGCCGGCCTGAAGGATCTCCCGCACGCTGCCCTCGTCCCCGAGGATGCGTTCGACCGCATCGCTGAAGCGGCTGGAGAGCCCGATGGCCACGGCGCCGCGAGCCCCACGGCGCCCCGCCTCGAACAGAAAGACCCCGGCCCGCTCGGCCCGGAAGACCCGGATCCCTTCGGCCCCCACCAGCTCCATGCTCCGGGTGGCGTCCTCGGCTTCAGTGAGGGCGTGGGCGATCCGGCCAAGGGCTTCGATCTGCTCGAGTCGCCGGGTAAGGAGGTCCTCGAGGGGAACCGCAGAGGATTCCGGCGAGCCGCTCACGCGGTGGGGGCCATCACGGTAATGGCGGCGGGTACCACGTTCACGGTGAAGGGAGTCTGGCCGGCCGGCTCCCCGTCCATCTGGACCGGCTGCGCCGGATCGCTCTCGACCCGGATCTCCTCGCCCTGGGCGTAGCCCACGTAGCCGGACTCGCCATCGAAATGGTCGCGCTCACGCAGCAGGTCCCAGACGGCACGGACCCCTTCCAACAGGCTGTCGGCACGGAGCGTCAGCAGGTCCAGACGGCCGTCGCTGGGAGAGATGCTGCTCCGCAGCTGCACGTACGGCGGGATGACTTCCCGGCAGTTGGCGACCAGGACCATGGCGGCGGTGGTTTCGCGCTCGATTCCGTCCACCGTGATGATCTGGCGCACGCTCCTGAGCTCAGGCAACAGCCGGAAGGTGGTGGCCACGTACGCCGCCATGCCCCAGCGCCGCTTTTCAAGGCCGGCGGTCTCCGCCATGATCCGGGCGTCATAACCCGCCCCGCAGGCCACGGCGAAGTAATGGAGGCCATCGGACCGCTCCATCCGTCCCAGATCGATCGGCTGCGCCCGCGCACGGAGCAGCGCCCTGGCCGCCTGGGCCGGCGAAGCGGGGATGCGGAGGTTGCCGGCCAGGAGGTTTCCCGTCCCGCCCGGGATGATGCCCAGGCTGGTTTCAGTCCCGACGAGGGCCGCCGCCGCCTGCATGGTCGTGCCGTCGCCTCCGAAGACGGTCACCACGTCGTAGTCCTCCTCTACCGCCTGTTCGGCAAAGCGGCGCGCGTCCCCGGTCCCGCCGGTGACATGGGCCTCGACCGACCAGCCGCCCTGCTGGAGGATCTGTGCGACCTCGGCCAGCGTCTGGTGCGCGGTCCGGGCCGCGGCGGGGTTGGTGATCAGGAGCGCCCGGGTCATGTCACCACTCGCGCTGCCAGAGCACGTCGAAGCCAACCTGATACCGGTTGACGTTGCTCTGCAGGGCCGGGTTGATGTCGGTGCAGTAGAGGCTGGGTTCCACGGTGGCCTTGAGGCGGAATTCCTTGCTGATGCGGTATTCGGCGTTGGGGTAGAGCTGAGTACGGTTGGTACAGACGTCCGCGTTCACCGCCACGAACACATTGCGGCCGATCTGCCAGCCGGCCGCCACCTGGGCCACTGAAGCCACCCCGGTCTGATTGGTCTGCGAAGGGGAAAGCTGACCCGGCTTGATCTCGATGTAGTCGATCGGCACGCCCAGATCGGTGGCCAGCGTTCGCTGAATCTCGTTGGAGAGCGCGCTCGACAGATAGGAGACTGCGCTGTTCACGGCCGCCAACTGGTTGGCACCCTGGGCGGAATTGCCGCTGGCCAGACCGAACGACGGCTGGCCGAACATAAGGTACGAGACCAATTCGGTTTCGGATAGCGGCGGGTGCTGGTCGCTGGTGAGCGTCAGCTTGGGCGCGAGCAGCGTTCCCGACACGGTGGCGATCACCGGGATCTCTTCGTTGTCGGGCACCGTGCGTACCGTGTAGCGGGCTTCGATGTCGAGATCGGCGTTCAGGTCCGGGGTCCCGAAATAGCGCACGTCGCCCCGCTCCACCGTGAAGTTCCGAGTGACGAACCCGACCTTGAGCGCGTAGGTGCCCCGGAGCGCGGTCAGCGTACCGTAGATCCGGTAATTCTGGCGCACTTTGTTGACCGTCAGCGCGCCGTCCAGCTGGATGTTGGCTTCGTTGGAGCGAAGCCAGAACGATTCGCCCATGCTCAGGCGCAGGTCCTGGATGATCAGCGCCTCGAGGAACTTGTTGGGGATACCCACGCCCAGCCGCTGGCGCCTGATCTGGGATTGATCGATCAACTCGGAATCGGGAGTGGTCTCCAGGTCCACGATTCTCTTGGTGATCAGGTCGGCAAAGTGGAGCGCCCCGCTGTTCGCCGTGAGCTCGCCGGTTACGGTGGCGCCGATGAACGGGCCCCGGAGCGCCACGTCGCCGCTCGCCTCCAGCGAGAGCAGGTTCCGGATGTCGACCGCATAGAACCGGCTGGCCCGGAATCGAAGATCGAACACCGGGCGGGTCAGCTCCTCCAGGCGGAGCCCCCCCGTCACCCGCATCGTCCCCTGCCCACTGTTGAGTTTGAGCGTGTCCAGCTGAATCGAGTCCCCGCTCAGGCGGGCCCGGCCCGAGATGCCGGTGTACCGGGCCCCCAGAGCCGGAAGGGTCATGGCGGCATCGCTGAGCGAGATATAGCCGGAGAGCCGCGGAGCGTCCCAGGTTCCGCCCAGTTCCATGGCGGCGTTGAGCACGCCGCGCACGCCGCGCACCGTCGGGGTGAACGCCTCGATCACGCCGAGGTCGGTACTGTCCGCCGTCCCTCGGATCAGCAAGGGGCCCTGAAGCCGGCGCTCGGGAACCGACTTGAGCGCCAGATCCACCGGCAGCTGGCCCTGCACCCGCAGCACCGGCTGGCCGGTCCGCCAGACCAGGAGATTGGCCTCCAGCGATCGGTCGGCGTAGTTGACCACTCCCTGAATGAAGGGCGCGTTGAAGTCCTCGAAGCGTGCGTCGGCCAGCGAGGCGGTTCCCGTGAAGGTCGGCGACTCGAAGTTTCCCCCGACCGCCAGGTCCATACCCACCCGGCCGTTGACCCCGGTGGTATCCCGTTGGCCGAGCAGATAGAGGTCCTGGAGCGGAAGGCCCAGCACGTGGATCGCGAAGTCGCCGGCGCGGCCACGGGGTACCGTCCCGCCGACGCCGATCGAGCCCGAGCCGTCATCGGCATCCAGAGTGACCGACTCGATCGAGAAGGCGGTGTCGGCCAGGAGGGCGCTGGTCGGATGGCTGAGCTGCCAGCGATGGTTAGGCAGGTTGGCGGCGAGACTATCGACGTGGTAGAGCCGAGCGTCTCCGCGGCGCCACCAGTACCCCCCACCCCGGAGCAGTACCGCTTCTCCCAATCCCAGGCTGGTGTGCCAGTCGAGCGAGTCGGCGTATCCCTCCACCTCGAAGCCGGCGTTTCGAGCCACCCAGTGCCCCACGCTGACCGAATCGGAGGCGAGACTCGCCGCGAGGCGCGGCCGGCGACCACCGCCCCACTCGAGCTTCCCGTCCAGCACGGCGGTGCGGGCCTGTTGCCAACTCGCGTCGCGGACCTCGGCCTCCAGGCGGGCATTGAGCGAATCGAGCGAGCCACCCAGTCGGAGCGCGGCGTCGCCACGGCCGCTCAGGCGCCGCGACCCCGCGCTGGTGTCCCGCGGCAGACCGCTCATCACCAGGGCGAGGGAGTCCAGCACGCCGAGGCTGTCCAATCGGGCGTTGAACTGCATGACCCCGTCGTGCCCTGAAGTCCAGCCGAGGGTCCCCGATCCTCCGAGCCCGCCGGCCAGCCAGCTCATCCCGAGGGTGTCGAGCTGAATCAGGCTGTCCGCCACCGAGACGATGGTCCACGCGGTGTCGAAGACGAACTCGCGCATCGAGCCCGGGCCCAGCTCGACGGCCAGACGCCCCTTGGGCGCGACCAGCGTGTCGATCACTCCGGTCGCGCGCAGGGATCCCTGGAGCCGAGTGTGGGGCCCATCGCCGCGCAGCGTCCCGAGATCGAGGTCCCGAAACTCGATCGCCATGTCATCGGCGCCCCAGCGGGGAGGCAGCACGGTGCCTCGGCCCCTGGCGTGGAATGTGCCCAGCTCGCCGTGAAGGTTGGCGTCGATCGCCAGCCGGTCGAGGAATCCGGAGGTGTGAACCCGGCCCGAGAGCCGACCCTGGCTCTTGAGTGAGGGAAAGGCCCTCCGGATTCCCTCGAAGTCGAGGGGATCGAACGTGAGGTCGGAGGCGAGCCCGAGGGTGTTGCCCCGGCTGTCGAAGGTCACCGACCCGCTGGCCACGCTGACCGGGCGATCGCCGTCCTGATGCTGGACCGTTCCCTGAAAGCTGATCAGCTGCAGGGGGCCGTCGAGCGTCCCCGACCCCTGCATCCGTCCTTCGAGAATCACCGCCGGAATCAGCAGCCGTGCGGAACGCAGATCGACATCCGCCTGCGTAAGCTCGGCGTGCTGGAACTCGAGGCCGTGCGGCCCGTTCAGTATGAGGTGGCCGTTCAGGGCGATGCGGTTGAGCGGATGATCCTCCAGGCGTCCTTCGCGGAACATCCAGTCGAGGTCCACGTCCATGCTGTCGAAGTAGCCCCCGCCGGCGAGGGTTCCGCTGACGCTTCCCTGGAACGGCAAGGTGTCGAGGTAGGGCCGCACCGCCTCGAGGTCGAGATCGGTGAGGGTCAGCTGCATGCCTCGTACGCCCAGCCCGCGGGCCTGGTTGGTGAGCAGAGTCACCCGCCCTTCCGCCTGCCCCGCGGCCCCGCTCAGGCGCAGGTCGCGAAGCGTGTACGCGGTCAGGGAATCGGACGTGGATTGGAGACCGACCAGGCTCCGCCCCGACAGCGATGGAAAGTCCGGCGAGATCCAGCGCAGGTCCCCCAGGTCGATACGGGGCGCCGCCAGGGCCAGGTCGTATTGCAGCGGTCCGTGGGGCCAGGTGACCACGCCGCCGCCCCGCACCAGCGTGTTGGGGAGCGTGGCCCGGGTGATACTGAGGGCCAGGCTGTCTTCGTGAGTCCAGCCCCGGATCACGCCCGAGGTGATCGTGACCGCCGGATCGCTCACATGGGTCGCGATGGAATCGATATCGAAGGTGAGCGGCTGGTGGTCGGGGCTGCTGATCAGGATCCGGCGGAACTGCACGGTCAGCGGATCGAACGAGATGATGCGCTGCAGCCCCTCCGGGGTGTCTTCGATGACCCGCCCCGGCTGGGCCCGGTCGGCGGCCAGCGCCGCGTCGCGCGCCGCCTGGGTGTGGGCGTTATCCGGTGGAGACCAGGGCAACGAGATCCGGAGCAAGCCATCATCGACGGTCAGGTTCCGAAACTCGATCAGCGGGGAGGGACCGGTGCCGGGAGGACCTTCACCCAGCTTGAGCACTTCCTGGAAGTTGAGCCGCCCGCTGGAATGCTTGGTGATGTGAATGGTGGGATGATCCAGCGTGATCCTGCTCAGGACCACGCGGCCCACCAGGAGACTCTGGAGCCCGAACCGGATTTCCGCCCTGGGCAGCGACGCCAGGAGCGCGCCGCTGGTGTCGCGCACGGTCACCCGCTCCAGCGTGAGATCCCGAAGGAAGGAGCCGTAGATCGCGCCGATTTCGAACTGGCCCCGGAGACTCCGGCCCAGCTCGGCCGCGACTGCGCGCGCCAGCAGGGCCCGCCCCGAGCCGGTCCGGACCAGCACCATGACCAGGGCGATCAGGATCGGCAGCGTGCCGAGGGCGAGGGCGAGCAGGACCCGACCGGCGCGGCGTCGCATCAGAACGGCTGCCCGATGGCGAAGTGGAGTTTCCAGCCGACTTTGCCGGGCTGCTGGTAATCGGACTGCGCGAACACCAGCGTGCCGTCGGACCGCTCCAGGTAGAGCGCGCCCGGCGTATTGGCGTACCCGTTGTAGGCCAGGTCGAGGCGTAGCGGCCCCAACGGGGTCTGGACCCGAATCCCTCCGCCCGGAGTCACCCGGACCAGCGTCGGGGAGAATTTGGTCTCGCCGCGCTGGTAGAGCAGTCCCCCGTCGACGAAGAAGGCGAAGCGCATGTGGCGGGACCAGATTGGGGACGGAACACGCAGCTCCACGTTGGCCACGGCGAGCGTGTTGCCGCCCGTGGCCGAGAAATGCACCGGGATCTGGCCCTTGTTCACGGAATCCAGGGCGGCGGGAGGGAGACTGTCACGGGTCACGATGTACACCACCGGTCCCATCTCGTTGGGGCTGTACCCACGGACGTCGTTCGGTCCGCCGGCGTAGAACCGCGCCTCCGGCGGGGTGAAGCGGACCGGTCCGCTGTCGAACGGAATCTCCGGCGAGACCAGGGCGCCGGCGCGGAGCCGCCAGCTCAAGGTGACCTCCGAGCTCAGGGGGCGATACCAGGCGGCATCGGCCACCAGGCTGGCGAACTGCTCCTGCTCGGAGGAACCGGTGAACTTGGCGCTCAGGTTTCCCAGCAGGGAGATCAGCGAACCCCGGGTGGGGTCGAGGGGGCTGTTGGAGCGAGGCCAGGCAATCCGGCCGGACACCACGCCGGCCCGGCGCTGCTGACTGATCTCATTCCGGTCCGCCGGCGTACAGGCGTTGAAGAAGGCGCAGAGCGTGGCGTCGCTGGCGACCGTCTTGCCGAAGGTGAGGCGGTACCCCACCGTGATCACGTTGTGCAGCGGCGTCTCCCGGACCACGTTCAGCGCGCCACCGATGTCCTCGACGCGATAGACGTTGACTTCGGAGCGCCGTTCGCCGAAAACGCTGAAGTTGCCCACCAGGCGCGGTGACCCCAGGAACCTCGGCTCCCGGACCAGGGCGGTCACGTTGTAGTTGACCAGGCTGGATCCGATGGAGTCCTCCTTGAGGCCGGAGCAGATGTTGTTCTCCAGGCCGAAATTCAGCGGATCACCCACGCCGATCTTGGAAACCCGGGCCGAGAGGTCGAACAGTTTCCCGCTCCGGAAAATGTTCCGGTCGGTAAACCCCGCCCCGATCCGGAAGCAGTCGTCGGTGCCGTAGCCCACCTGCGAACGGACCTTGTAGCGCCTTCCCTCGGCCACCCGGGTCAGGATCGGGATCACCGTATCTCCGGGCTGGAACCTGGTGGAGTCGATGGTGACCGTGGCGAAGCGGAACAGATCGGTCGAATACAGCTTTCGCTGGCTGTCGAACAGCCGGTCCTCCTTGTACAGCTGTCCCGACTCGAGGAGCAACAGCTTCCGGACCCGGCTGGTGTCGAGGCCCGCGGACCCTTCGACGGTGACCGGTCCGATGATGCCCTGCTTCCCGGGCACCACCTCGAGCGAGACCGCGGCCGTGCGGGCGTCCTTGTCCACGTCGAAGCTCCGCAGCACTTCCACCGACGGGTACCCGCGGTTGCGGAGCCGCCGGGCGATGGTGTCGGCGCTGGTCTGGAAGAGGAAGCGGTTGAATGGCGCACCGACGCGAAGGGCCAGGTCTTCGGTGATCTCCCTGGGCTTGGGGAGGGTGTCGATGCCGGTGATGGTGAACGTGGTCACCCGGACCGGCTCGCCCTCCGTAATCAGGAATTGGATCGCTACTTCCTTCGGCTTGCGGGTCACCACGGTATCGATCTTCACTTCCATGAAACCGCTCTGGCGGTAGAGCAGGATCAGGCGGAGCACGTCCCGCTTGAACTCCAGCTCGTCGAATTCCCGTTTCTCCCCCAGTCCGATCCAGCGGAAGGGAGGCGTGCGGGCGAACCAGTTCGAGTTGGTGGTGCTGATGGCCGCGCTGAGGACTTCGGTGTCGATGGAGCGATTTCCCACAAACTTGAGGCCCTTCACCACGCGAACGCTGTCCTGGGCCACGGCGGGCGCGACCAGGACGGTGGACAGCAGCACGGCGTGGAGCGCTCGCTTCAATGGGGTCGTGCGACTATTCCAACGCGGGAGCGCGAGTGTTGGCACGACCCCCCCGGGGGCCGGCGCGGAACCGGGCAACAGCACGCAACTGCTGGAGTTTCGCCGGGTTACAGGTTAGAGTCAACCGGAGTGTGGCGCCCCGTTCTGCCTCTCCTGCTGCTGCTGGGCTCCGGCTGCCGGACGCCGGAGAATCGCACCACCCTCAACTACTACTTCTCCTTCGACCCCCGCTCCCTCGACCCCGCCTTTTCGAGCGACGTCCCGAGCGGCCAGGTGGTGGCGCTGGTCTTCGATAACCTCACCCAATTCGACGCCGACGGCCGCCTCCAGCCGGGGCTGGCTCGCACCTGGGAGGCCGACCGCCGGGGCCTGGTGTACACCTTTCATCTGCGCCGAGGGGTTCGGTTTCACAACGGGCGCCGGCTGGTCGCCGACGATGTCCGCGCCAGCTGGCTGCGCGCCCTCTCGCCGGTCACCAAGGGCGGTCGCGGCTGGCCGCTGTTCCCGATCCGCGGCGCGCGCGCCTTTGCGGCCGGTGCCGACAGCGCCGTGGCGATCGCGGTCCCCGACGACTCGACCGTCGTGGTCACTCTGGAGGTGCCGCTCAACTTCTTCCCCATGCTGCTCGCCATGCCGGTCGCGGCGGTGGTCCCCCTGCCGACGCCTCCGGAGTTCGACCAGCAACCGGTGGGCAGCGGGCCCTGGCGCTTCGTCTCCTGGTCTCACGACGACCACATCGTCCTGGCGAAAAACGCCGAATACTGGGGACAGCCGCCCAGGTCCGACACGCTCCGGATCCGGATCATCCCCGAGACAATGACCCAGGCGGCCGAATACGAATCGGGCCGGCTCAGCGTGCTCGAGGTGCCGCCGGGAGAGACCCGCATGTGGGAGACCAAACGCGCCGCCGAGCTCCAGCGGACTCCTTCGCTCCGGATTCTCTACATCGCCATCAACACCACGCGCGGGCCGCTCAAGGACGTCCGGGTGCGCCAGGCGCTCAATCACGCCGTGGACCTGCCGACCATCCTCGACCGGCTCATGGGAGGGCGAGGCACTCTCGCGGCGGGCGCGCTCCCGCCGGGTCTCGAAGGCTACGATTCGACGCGGGCACGATACGCCTACGACCCGGCGCTGGCGAAAAGTCTCCTCGCTGAGGCAGGATACTCCGGTGGCTTCTCGCTTCAGCTCTGGCGGGGACAACTGCCGGGCTACGCCCGGGTCGCGCAGGCGGTGCAACAGGATCTCGGCGCCGTGGGCATCAAGGTCGAAATCGTCGAGCGGGACTACGCCAGCGCGCGGGCCGCCGCATGGAAGGGCGAAGCGGATCTCTTTCTCAGCGAGTGGTACGCCGACTACCCCGACCCCGAGAATTTCAACTTTCCTCTCTTTCACTCGAGCAATCGGGGCGCCGGCGCCAACTACGCGTTCCTCAACGACCCGGTACTCGACAGCCTGATCCTCCTGGCCCGGAGCACGACGCGGGAGGAGGAAAAAGTCCGCCTGGATCGCACCATCGACCAGCGGGTCTTCGAGGCCGCGCCCTGGATCTTCTGCTGGTTCGTCACCGACCTCTGGGCGGTGCAGCCCGATGTCCGAGGCTGGAGCATCCCCCGCATCTTCACCGGACAGCGCTGGCAGGACGTGGTTCGCGGGCCATGAAACGGTTTCTGACGGTGCGACTCGCATTGCTGGTCCCCACGCTGCTCGGCGTGCTGGTGGTGGCCTTTCTCTTGCTCTATGTCGCGCCGGGAGACCCGGTGCAGGCCATGGTCGGCGAGCGGGCCGACCCGCAGACCATCGCGCAGTTGCGGGCCGACCTGCATCTCGACGAGTCCCTCGCGGCCCAGTTCGGCCACTACGTCAGGAGCGTCCTGCGGGGAGACCTGGGGACCTCGTACATCACGCGGCGCCCGATTCTCACGGACCTGTTGCAGCGCTTCCCGGCGACGTTGCGGCTGGCCGCGGCGGCCATGCTCTTTGCGACGCTGCTGGGGATTTCCGTCGGGGTCCTGGGCGCCTGGAAGCCGGGCTCGTGGATGGACCGGCTCGCGACCGGAGCGGCGTACCTGGGGATCTCGTTCCCGGTCTACTGGGTCGGCCTGGTGCTCATTCTGGTCTTCGCGGTGAACCTTCGCTGGTTCCCGCCCTCGGGCTCGGCGGGGATCGCGGCCCTGGTGCTCCCGGCCATCACGCTGGGGATGCGATCGGTGGCGTTTCTCGCCCGGGTGACCCGCGCGGCCATGCAGGAGGTGCTGCAGAGCGACTTCGTCCGCACCGCCCGGGCCCAGGGACTCTCGGAGACCCGAGTGCTGGTCCGGCGCGCGCTCCGAAACGCGCTGCTCCCGGTCTTGACCGTGGCCGGGCTCGATTTCGGGAGTTATCTCACCGGCTCGATCCTGACGGAGACGGTGTTCAGCTGGCCGGGGGTGGGACGCTACGTGCTGACCGCCATCGAGAAACGGGATCTTCCCGCGGTGCAAGGCAGTATTCTTTTTCTGAGCCTGGTATTCGTGCTGGTGAACCTGCTGACCGATCTCCTGTATGCCAAGGCGGATCCGCGAGTGTCGTATGACTGAACCTCGGCGTGGACTGGGGTGGAGCGTGGCGCTGGTCTGGGTCGCCCTCTGCCCCACCGCACTTCCGCTCCACGCGCAGAAGCTCGGCGCGAAGCTCGACGCCCGGCTGGACGCGCCGCCCTTCCGGAGCACCATCTGGGGGGTCGCGGTGCTGGACCAGAACGGGCGCTCGCTCTACGCGCGCAACGCGGACCGCCTGTTCATTCCCGCCAGCAACACCAAGCTGGTCGTGAGCGCCGTGGCCGCGGCTCTCCTGCCCCCCAGCTGGACGGTCAAGACCAGCCTCTATGCCGCCGGTCCCGTCGACGGGAGCACGCTCCGTGGCGACCTGGTCCTCTACGGCCGAGGCGATCCCACCTTCAGCCAGCGCTGCTACGCCACCGACTCGACCCTCGCCGGAGCCTGCGAGACCGATCCCTTCGCCCGACTCCGCGTGCTGGCGGACAGCCTGAAGGCGCGGGGGATCCGCACCGTAACCGGGGACATCGTGGGCGACGGGAGTTACTTCGAGCCTCGAATGGTGCATCCGAGCTGGGAGGCCTTCGATCTCAACTGGTGGTACGCGGCCCCGGTCTCGGGACTCGACTTCAATGACAACAGCATCAACATCATCTGGGGACCGGGGCCAGCCGAAGATGCCCCAGCCGCCATTCGTTTCGAGCCCAGCCTGGGTGAAATCTCCCTGGAGAACCGCACCCGCACCGTCGCCGCCGGCGGCGTCACCGACATCGCGGACCGGATCTTCCGGGAGCCTGGCACCCTCCGACTGTGGGCCGAGGGCACCGTCGCCATCGACAAACCGCAGCGTACCGATTACTTCGCCCTGCCGGATCCCAACTGGTTCGCCGCCCGCGCGATGCGCCAGGTGCTCAACGAGCAGGGCATCGCCGTCCTCGGGCAGGTTCGCTCGACGACCGATTCGATGAAGTACCTGGCCGCACGGAACACCGCTCCCCTGGCGGAGGTCGCGTCCCGGCCGCTCAAGGACTGGATCTTCGCGATCCTCAATACCAGCCAGAACCTCTTCGCGGAGATGCTCCTCAAGCAGCTCGGCCGGCAGTTCGGCAAGGCGGGCTCCTGGGACGAGGGGCTGATGGTGGAGCAGCGCTTCCTGGTCGACAGCGTGAAGGTGGACTCGACCCAGTTCCGCCTGGTGGATGGCTCGGGACTCTCGAGCCAGAACCTGATCGCTCCGGGCGCCCTGGCCAAGATCCTCCAGTACATGCGCCGGCACCCCCGATTCGAGACCTTCAGCGCCGGGTTACCTCGCTCCGGTCTCCCCGGCACCCTGCGTACCCGCTTCGTCGGTACGCCCTTGGAAGGGAAGGTCTGGGCCAAGACCGGCACGACCTCGCTGGGCAGCACGCTTTCAGGGTTCATCGAGCTGGCCCCCGGGAAATGGGCTACCTTCTCGATCCAGTCCAACCACTACACGGCGACCAACGGGGTGATGAAGGACGGGATCGACAGCGTGGTGGTGGAGATCGGGCGCTCAATGACGAAACGCTGAGAGGGTACAGTCATGCTGCTGCTGCTGGTGCGACACGCGGAGGCGGGCGACCGGAACGCCTCCGTCTACGCCGACGACACTCAGCGCCCGCTCACCGGCAAGGGAATGAAGGTGCAGGCCAAGGTGAGTCGGCGGCTCCGCAAGCGTGGCTACCAGCCCGATCTGATCCTTTCAAGCCCCTGGGTCCGGGCCTGGCAGACGGCGACCATTCTCGCCCAGGGCACCCGGACCGAAGTCGCGCCGGTCGAATGCCCCCCTCTCGCCACCGATCCCGACATACCGTCGCTGGCAGAAGCCGTCGGTTCGCGGCATCCGGAGGAGATCGTGGCGCTGGTCGGCCACGAGCCCTGGATGAGCGAGCTGGCCTCGCTCCTCCTGGCCGGCGAGCCGGACAAGGTGGCGATTGACTTCCCCAAGAGCGGCGTGATGGGCATCGAGGTCAGCGAGCTGGCCCCCGGCGCCGGCTCTCTCCGGTTCTTTCTCCGACCCAAGTAAGGCCGCGACGCGGCTCGACATTCTTCGTCTCACCTTTACGCCGGCGCCCAGGCGCGGCGAGATTGGTGCTTGATGCGGAGACCCCTGGTCGGCATCGCGGCCGCGGCCCTCGGTGTGCTCGCCGGGTGCCAGGCCACCTCCCAGTTCCTGACCGAGCTGCTGAAGGAGCGGCCTCCGATCCCCCTCGAGGCCGCCACCGTCACCAGCGACCTCAGGATCGACTCAACCGGGGTCCTTCAGGGCAGCCTGGTCGGCGAAGGCACTCCCTGGCAGGTCCATCTCCTCTCCAGCGATACCACGATTATCGCCCAGCTGGCCCCCGCCGGTGGCTACGACCCCAGGCGCTCCAGCGTGTGGGATTGGCTGGCCAAGCGGCGTACCGTGGAGATCGACCCCAGCTACGCACGCCTGCGGGGCACCCCTCAGCAAATCGTCATCGGTTCTCCCGACGGCCACACCGGGGTCCGGCTCCAGAGCATCCTGCTTCACGGCAGCGCCTGCGGCAGCCGCGGCGCCCAGGCCGAACTGGTGGTCGAAGACGCCCGGCTGGGCGGGCCGTCGCTGCGCGGACCGGTGGTCGCCTCCTTCCGACCGGGTGACCCGACCGCGGAGCGGTACTACCGCAATCTCCCCCCGGCGATGTCAGATTCGTTGCAGCGGCGCCTGGTGGCCCAGACCGCCGCCGCCGCCGATTCGGTCTATCTCCGGTATCTCAATCGCAACGAGCGCCCACTGAGTGCTTCCGTCCCCAGCCGGCTCGATATCAACCTGTTGGCCGACTTCGACGCCGCCGACGTGCTCCCCTTCCGGCTCGACGATGGGCGGGTCCGCTATGTGGTCGCGCTGCGCGAACAGCGCGCCACGGCCAACGGGATCCCCGTGGTGGCCGCCACGATGATGGTGTGGGATAGCGCCGCCGTCTGGCGCCAGTTCGTGTTCCGTCCCACCTTGCTGGAGTGGCGGCGCGGGCAGCTGATGGCCCACTCAGGATGGGTACCGCTGTTCTGGCGCCGAGTGGAAGCGATCAGCGGCTTCGCCTTCGACCACGACTACCTCTGGCTGGAACAGGTCGATCCCGTGGCTGACCGCGTGCTCTGGGTGGTGATGGAGCCTCGTAGCAACAACGTCGTGGCTGCCGCCGAGGTGGCGAGCCCCTGCCTGGACTAGAGGACCCTTGGCCTCAATCAAGACCGAACGACTCGAACTGCTTCCGCTGTCCGCCGAGGCGATCGAGGCCTTGCTCGCGGCCGACGAGCCCAGGCTCCGGGCGCTGACGGGCGCCGCGTTCCCCATTCCTCTCCGCCCGCCACCACTGATGGAAGGCCTGCTTCCTTTGGTGCGGGACCGGGTGCGGGCTCATCCCGCCGACCTCACCTGGGGGACCTGGGTCGTGGTGTCCCGCGATACACACAAGGCGGTCGGAGCGCTGGGATTCGGCGGCCCCCCAGACCAGGCGGGCGATGTCCTGCTGGGCTACGCGACCTATCCGGAGTCGGATCACAAGGGCTACGCGACCGAAGCGGTGCGCGGCCTGGTCGCGTGGGCGCTGCAGCAACCCGGGGTGCACCGGATCTGCTCCAGCATTCCGTCAGACAACGAGCCGGCTCGGCGGGTGGCGGAGAAAGCCGGCATGCGGATCGTGGGCACCGTCTGGGAAGAGGACATCGACGAGGCCCTGCTCTACGCCGTGGATAACCAAGCGGCAGGCGGATGAAGATCTACACCAGGACCGGCGATCAGGGCGAGACCGGTCTCTTCGGCGGCGGTCGGGTGCCCAAGGACCATCCGCGGGTGGCCGCCTACGGGGACGTGGACGAGCTCAACTCCACCATCGGTCTGGTGCGCGCGACCGCTCCCACCGACTGGTTCGATGAGCTGCTGGCCGGGATTCAGCGGGACCTTTTCTCGATCGGCGGCCACCTGGCGACCCCCGATCCGGAACGCGTCCAGGCGGCCCTCGCCAAGGCCGAGCTCTCCCACACGCGTGTCCAGGCGTTCGAAGCGGAGATCGACGCCGCCGATCGCGAGCTGCCACCCCTCCGCGCCTTCGTCCTTCCCGCCGGGTCGCCAAAGGCCGCGGCACTACATCTGGCGCGGACCGTCTGTCGCCGCGCTGAACGCAATGTGGTGCACCTCTCGCACGAAGCGCCGGTCCCCGAGCTGTTCATCGTCTATCTCAACCGACTCTCCGACCTGCTCTTCACACTGGCCCGTCTCGCCAATCACCGGGCCGGCCTGGGCGACGTGACGTGGTAGCCCGACTCCAGCCGATCCTGGTTCGCCACGCCCTGGGGAGCTATCCGGTCCACGTCGAGCGTGGGGCCCTCAGCGAGCTGCCGCGGTTCCTCTCGGACACCTTCCCTGACCGGCGCCTGGCCATCATCACCGACGACACGGTGGGTCGCCTCTACCCCGGGTGGGCCGGCGAGGCGGCCGCCGGGCTGGCCCAGATTCTCAGCTTCGAGTTCCCCTCCGGGGAGCGCCACAAGACTCGCGAGACCTGGCAGACGCTGACCGACCGCTTGTTGACCGCGGGATTCGGACGGGACAGCGCATTCGTCGCCCTCGGGGGTGGCGTGGTGGGAGACCTGGCCGGGTTCGTCGCCGCGACCTACATGCGAGGAGTCCCCTACGCCCAGGTGCCGACCACGCTCCTCGCGATGCTGGACGCGTCAGTGGGCGGGAAGGTCGGGGTCGATACCCCGCATGGAAAGAACCTGATCGGCGCCTTTCATCCACCCGCCATCGTGATCGCCGACCCCGACGTCCTGCAGGATCTCCCCCTGGCCGAGTACCGCGGAGGGCTGGCGGAGGCGGTCAAGCACGGATTGATCGCGGATGAGCGGTACTTCGAATCGATCGAGCGGGGCGTCGATGACCTCAACGCCCGCGACCCGAGCGCGTTGACTGATCTGATTCGTCGCAGCGTCGAGATCAAGGCGGGAGTGGTCGCCGAGGACGAGCGGGAAGGCGGCAAACGGGCGATTCTCAACGCCGGGCACAGCGTGGCGCACGGCCTGGAGCAGGCCAGCGCCTATCGGCTGGCCCACGGCGAGGCGGTGGCCCTGGGGTTGGTGGCGGAAACGCTGGTCGCCGAGCGCATGGGACTCGCTCCCCGCGGGTTGGCCGAGCGGGTTCGGGCCCTGATCTCCGCCCTCGGCCTGCCCACCCACAGCGAGTACGCCGCAGCACCCGAACGCGTCCTCGAAGCCATGGCTCGCGACAAGAAGAATCGCGCCGGCGCTCTTCGTCTCTCACTGCCCACCCGGTTGGGCGCCATGCATCCGGGTGGTGGGAGCTGGACCGTCGCCGTGGAGCCTGCGCTCATCGTGGAGGCGCTGCGCGCACTGGTCTAAGGCCGAGTTTTCCGCACTTCCGCTGGTCTTCCACACGCCGGTTTTCCTCAAGTCCAATCAGTGCAGTGAGTTCCACGGTTTTTCCAGAGCGATGTTTGTTCACGGTGTGGGGAAAAGTTGACAAACGTGCGAAGCGACAGGAGGTAAACAATTTGTGATGTGGAAATCTTTTTTTGCTTGACCGACTTTTTAACGCCTCCTATATTCGCACACCTTTTCGCGGCGAATCGAGCCGCTCTCCCTCACAATTCGGTCCCCCTTTTTCGAGCGGGGTGGTATGGCGTCAGGCATGGCGGGCAAGGGCAAGCCATTCTTCCGGCCGGCCGCGACCGGCGCGTTCGACCAGTATCTGCTCGATATCCAGAAGCTCCCGATGATCACCGATCCTGAAGAGGAACGGCGCCTGGCCCGTCGAGCCCAGCAGGGCGACGAAAAGGCGGCGGAGCGGCTGGTGACGGCCAACCTGCGGTTCGTGATCTCCTACGTGAAGAAGTACCAGGGGCACGGACTCGACCTGTCCGAGCTGGTGGCGATCGGAAACGAGGGGTTGCTCAAAGCGGTGCGGAAGTTCGATCCGGAGCATGGCGTCAAGTTCATCTCGTATGCGGTCTGGTGGGTCCGGCAGGCGGTGCTCAAGGCGCTGGCCGAGCAGACGAGGAGCGTGAGGATCCCGCTCAACCAGAATTCGGCCCTGATCCGGATGTCCCGCACCGAGACGTTTCTCTCCCAGGAGCTGGGACGCGAGCCCACCGACGCAGAAATCGCCGTAGCCCTCAACGACAGCGTAGACAACATCAGAGCCGCCCGCCGCATGACCAGCGCCGAGATCTCTCTCGACGCCCCGGTCGAGCGCCACGAAAAAGGCGCGAGTACCCTCGGTGAGCGGTTTGCCGGTCCTGAAAGCGGAGACATCGAGGAGCACACTGATTCCCGGCTGATGCGGGAGTTCATCGACCGGGTGTTCGAACGCTATCTCACTCCCCGCGAACGCAAGATCCTCTATCTCTACTATGGTCTGGAAGAAGGCTCGGAGGCGCTGACCCTGGAGAACATCGGCGCGCTCCTGGGCGTTACCCGGGAGCGGATCCGCCAGATCCGCGAGCGGGCCTTCGAGAAACTGCGTCAGTCCCCGGATGTGAAGTCTCTCAAGGGTGCCTGGGTGGCCGCCTAGCGCGCCCTTCAGAGGGATGAAGAGGACGGAGGAGAAGATCCCTCCGTCCTTTTCGTTTGCCGATCGGCCACCGCCGTCGCCCCATCCTATATTCCCACCATGCCGGGAATCGCCACCGATGCCCTCTCGCGCGATCTGGCGCGGATCGTCGGACCCCGCTGGGTCCGGACGCGGGGCAGCGAGTTGGTGACCTACCGGGCCGATGGGCTCCCCACCCACGAATCGACGCCCCTCCTGGTGGTCCTCCCCGGCACGCGCGAGGAAGTCATCGCCATCGTGCGGCTGCTCCACGAGAGCGGCACCGCCTTCGTGGCCCGGGGCGCGGGCACCGGTCTCTCCGGTGGCGCCCTGGCGGATACCGACGCCGTGCTGATCGTGCTCACCCGGCTGTCGAGGATTCTGGCGATCCATCCCCAGAAGGCTCGGGCGATTCTTGAACCCGGCGTGGTCAATGCGCGGCTGTCCGAGGCAGCTCACCCCTACGGGCTCCAATACGTTCCCGACCCCTCGAGCCAGACCGCGTGCACCGTAGGCGGGAACGTGGCCGAGAACGCCGGCGGCCCCCACTGCCTCAAGTATGGAGTCACCACCAACCACGTCACGGCGCTCGAGGTCGTTCTGGCCGACGGCTCCGTGGTCCGACTCGGCTCGCCTTCGGGCGAACCGTGGGGACCGGACCTGGTGGGATTGTTCGTGGGAAGCGAGGGGATGTTCGGCATCGCGACCGAGATCACCGTGCGCCTGGTGCCGATCCCGCCCGCGATTCACACCGTCTTTGCCGACTTCATGAACCTCCGCGCCGCCAGTGAAGCGGTGAGTGCGATCATCGCCTCGGGGATCGTTCCCGCCGCGCTGGAGATGATGGACCAGTCCTGCATAGAGGCGGTGGAGGCCTCGATCTACGCCACCGGCGCCCGCACCGACGCCGCCGCCGCGCTGCTGGTGGAGCTGGACGGGACTCCGGAAACGGTTCAGGCCGAGGTCGCCCTGGTCGAGGGGTTGCTCCGTCGGCACGGCGCCCGAGACCTTCGAAGCGCCGCCACCCCGGCCGAGCGGGGGCGCCTCTGGCAAGGTCGGAAGAAGGCGTTCGGCGCCCTGGGCCGCATCGCGCCCGACCTGGTGGTTCAGGACGCGGTAGTGCCCCGCTCCGCTTTGCCGGACACGCTCGATCGGATCGGCGCCATTCGCGACCGGCTGGGACTTCGAATCAGCAACGTCTTCCACGCCGGCGACGGCAATCTCCACCCCTGTATCAGCTTCGACCGGCGGGACCGGGATCTCTCCGAGCGAGTGCAGAAGGCCAGCGAGGAGATCATGCTGGCTTGTTTAGCGGCGGGTGGCAGCATCACCGGAGAGCACGGCGTGGGCAGCGACAAACTGGGATACATGCCGGTGGCGTTTGATGCGGAGACCCTGGGCGCGATGTGCGCGGTGCGGCACGCCTTCGATCCCACCGAGAGGGCCAACCCCGGCAAGGTCTACCCGACTCAGGCCTGCAACGAATGGTTCCGCGCCGGAACAATGGCGCCTCGAAGGGCGTGACCCGATGAACGAAGCCGCGTTCGATCGGTTGCAGGCGCTGCTGGGACCCGGTGCCGTCGAGCGGGACGGCCGCGGGTTGCCTCGGGTCGTCCCCGAGAACGAGGACCGTCTCGCCCTGCTCTGCAAGACGGCGATGGAGGAGAGCTGGAAGATCCGGGTGGAGGGCCGCAGCACCTGGCTACCTCCCGATGCGCCGGCCGACCTGGCCGTAAGCACCCATGCGATGGGACGGGTGATCTCGGTGAGCCCGAGCGATCTGGTGGCCACGGTCCAGGCCGGTGCCACCCTCGAGACTGTTCGACGCGAACTGGCGGAGGCCGGGATGTGGCTGGCACTCGACCCGCCGGGACGCGCCGAGCGCTCCATCGGTTCGATCGTCGCTACCGGGACGTCGGGACCGCTCCGCCATCTCTACGGCCCCGTGCGGGACCATGTGCTGGGCTGCACCGTGGTGACCGGCGACGGGAGGATCGTGAAGTCCGGGGGACGCGTGGTGAAGAACGTCGCCGGTTACGACCTCACCAAACTCCAGATCGGCGGATTCTCCGCCTTTGGCATCGTGACCGAGCTGCATCTCCGGCTTCGGGCCCTGCCTCGCGCCGATGTCACGCTCCTCGCGCGCGGACACCGGGATCGCCTGACCGCGGGCGCCCGTGACGCCAGCGCGGCCCAGGTCGGCGCGGCGGCACTGGAGCTGATCTCTCCCGCGCTCGCCGATGAAAGCGACTGGGTCCTGGCCGCGCGACTGCTGGGTCAGGAGGCCGTGGTGGCGGCCGAGACGCGCCGGCTCCAGAACGAAACCAAGGACCTGGTGTGGGAACCGCTGCCAGCCGATCGAACCGGCACGTTCTGGGGACTGGCCGGACGCGCCGCGCTGGCGGGGCCGCTCACCTTGAGGGCCGGCGCCCTGCTCGATGGGCTCGACGATACCCTCGATCTGATCCGGGACCTGCTGGACGATCGCCTGATCAGCGCCGGGGCCGGGACCGGAGCGATTCGCTGGAGCGGCGAGGCTCCTCCCGATCGGTTCCGCCTGTTGCGGCGTCAACTGGCCGATCGGGAGGTCCCGGTCACGCTCGAGCGCGCCCCCTGGGAGATGCGGCGCGTGGTTGGACATTTCGGGGCCTATCAGGAGGGTGTCGGCCGATTGGTGGGACGGCTCCGCGAGACCTTCGACCCCGGCTCGCTCCTGAGCGTCGCGCTCGAAGGAGCCCATGGCGACTGAGGTCGCGCCGAGCCGATTCGCTGCGCTCGATCCCTGTGTGCACTGTGGGTTCTGCCTGCCTGCCTGCCCCACCTACCTCGCCACCGGAGACGAAGCCGACAGCCCTCGAGGGCGCATCGTCCTCATGCGGGCGCTGGAGCGGGGCGAAATCGCCCCCGACGATCCTGCCCTGGGCCAGCACCTCGACGCCTGCCTCGGCTGCCGTGGCTGCGAGCCGGTCTGTCCTTCGGGCGTGGGCTACGGCCGGGGGCTGGAGGCTGCTCGTGAGCTGCTCATGGAAGCACGTGGCCTTCCGGCCCTCGCCCGCCTTACGCTGTGGGTCTTTCAAGCGCCCTGGCGCTGGCAGATGCTCTTCGGGACGGCGCGTGGAGTCCGGGAGGCCGGATTGGCACGGCGACTGGCAGGGCCCGGTCGCATGGGATTCGCGATGGGGATGGTCGCCGCGACGCGAGCGTCTGAGGCAAGTCACCATGGCTCGGCTCCCAAGCCACTGTCGTCCGATGGCCCAACCGTCTCCATCTTTGTCGGCTGCGTGATGGACAGCCTGTTCTCCCACGTCCATCGCGCCACCCAGAGAACGCTGGAGGCGAACGGCTACCGGGTCGTGGAGATCAACGGTCAAACCTGCTGCGGCGCCCTCCACGAGCACGCCGGCGACCGGGCGACTGCTACAATGCTCGCCGAGGCCAACGTTCGCGCCTTTGCCAACTCCGCCGGCGCGATCGTCGTCAACAGCGCGGGGTGCGGGGCTCTGCTCAAGGACTATGGCCACCTGCTCGATACCCCGGAGGCACGCGCCTTTGCGGCACGGGTCAAAGACGTGAGTGAGTTGCTGGCCGAGCGGGGACCACGCGCGGGAGCGCGGCTCGAGATGGACGTGGCCTATGATGCGCCCTGTCACCTGCAGCACGCCCAGCGGGTGCACGAGCAGCCGCTGGCGGTGCTGCGGGCGATCCCCGGTTTGCGATTACAGATGCTCCCGGGATTCGACCGCTGCTGCGGCTCCGCAGGCATCTATGGATTGCTCCAGCCCGAGCTGTCTCGCGAAGTGCTGCTGGACAAGATCAAGACCATCGCGGGCGCCGATCCCAGGCCTCAAGTCATCGCCACCGGAAACCCGGGCTGTCTGATGCAGATTGGCGCGGGGTGCCTCGCGGCCGGGCTCGCGATCGAGGTCAGACACCCGGTCGAGCTGCTGGATCAGTCATACCAGGCTGCAGGACTCTACTGATGCCGTTGGCCCAGGTTGATCGCGCTCGCCTCGAGCGGCTCCGACACGGGACCGTCGTGGTCGTAGACCAGCCAGCGGTCTTCGAGGTGACCGGGAGCGGGGCACTCCCCTGTCTCCAGGGCCTGCTCACCAACGATCTCGTCACTCCGGGAGAGAACAGTCTGGTCTACGGCGCCCTGCTCACGGCCAAGGGGATGATCGTGGTGGACCACTGGGTGATCCGGCGTCCATCGGGATTCACCATGATCAGTCCGATCGAGACTCGAGAGCGCAGCAAGGAGCTGTTCGCCCGTTCCCTGCCTCCTCGACTGGCAAAGGCCCAGGACCAGACCGGAAGCCGGGGCGTGGCGTGGCTCTACGGTGACACCGCGCGCGCGACGCTGGGCAGACTCGGCAAGTCGCCGATGCCCGAGGGGCCGGGACGAGTGACCGACTGGGATGGCGGTGCCCTGCTGGTGGCGCGGCCGGGGCCCGCGGCACCGTTCGCCGCTCTGGTGGCTGGAGCATCGGCCGAGGTCGAGAAGCTGGCTGCTGACCTGGTGCGGGCGGGTGCGGCCCGCGGCGACGAGACCGACCGGATGGCGGCGCGGATCCTCGCCGGTTGGCCGGCGGTGGGCGCCGAGATCGACGAGAAGACGCTGCCTCAGGAAGCGCGCTACGACGAGATCGACGGCGTCTCTTACACCAAGGGCTGTTACACCGGGCAGGAGACCGTCGCGCGAGTTCACTTCCGTGGTCACCCCAATCGAATGCTCCGTGGCCTCCTGTGGAGCGGATCTGCCAAGGTGGAGCCGGGCGCGACATTGGTCGCGCAGGCGGCGGAGCCGGGGCCGGTCAAACCGGTCGGCACCGTCGAGAGCATCCTGCGGCTGCCCGATCGCACCTTCGGCCTCTCGGTGCTCCGGCGCGAAATCCCCGCGGGGGGGCGAGTCACCGCGAACGAGAGTGTCGCGGAGGTCGTGACGCTGCCCTTCGACGAGACACATCTCAAGGGATGATCTTCATCACCGGGGGCACCGGGCTGGTCGGCCGACACGTCCTGCTCGAGCTCCGTGACCGCGGCCTCCACACCACCGCACTGGCCCGCACGCCTGCCGCCGTCGAGTCGGTCCGCCAGTTGGGGGCGATTCCCGTCGAGGGATCGGTCGAGGACCCTGCCATCTGGAATCGGGTGGGGGATTGCTCCGCGATCATCCACTGCGCGGCGGTGATCACCTCACGAGCACCCTGGGAGCATTTCCGCCAGGTCAACGTCGAGAGCACCCGCCTCGCCGCGGACCGGGCGCGCCGGCTGGGGATCCCGCTGATCCACCTCTCGTCGGTGGCGGTGTACAGCGGCGAAGATCGGGCGGGGCCCGAAGGTTCGCTGAATGAAACCCGTCCGATGGGGCCGCTCGACGACAAGGCGTCCTACCCCAGGTCGAAACGATTGGCGGAAACGGTACTGTGGGAAGCGGCGGCGGCCGGGCTCAAGACCCTCGCCCTGCGCCCCTGCCTGATCTACGGCGAAGGCGACCGCCAGTTCCTGCCCAGGCTGCTGGGGATCGCGCGCAAGGGCTGGTTGCCGTTGATCGGAGATGGAGACCGCTCGCTCAGCCTGGTCCACGCTCGCAACGTGGCCAATGCGGCGGCCCAGGCCCTGGTTCTGGATCGGGGCTGGGGAAGGGCCTACAACGTGGTGAATGAGGACTCGATTACTTCCCGGGAACTGCTGGCCATGATCGCGGTGGAGATGGATCGGCCGATCCGGATGGTACGCATTCCCTTCCCGCTTGCCATGGGCCTCGCAAGAGTGGGAGACGTCATGCTCAAGGCACTGCTGCCCGAACTGATCGCGACGGGTCCCAGCGGAGCCATCCGTTATTGGCGGGGTGGAAATCCGTTCACCACTGCGGCCCTGCGGAGAGAACTGGCCTGGGAGCCACCGGTGCGGCACCGCGAGGGCATCCCCCTCGCGGTGCGCGCAGCGATGAGCGGCTGACTACTGGTGCTTGGTGGTGTCCTTCATCATCATGCTGTCATGCGACATGGTGGCCATGCTGTCGTGGGTTCCAGCGGCGCTCGCGGGAGCCTCCGCCTTCTTGGAACCACCACAGGCGCTCAGGGCGACCAGAACCGCCGCCACGATTACCTTCCTCATACCTGCTCCTGTCTGGGGTTGGGCCGATTCGAATGCGCGCAAGTCTAGTCGAGGTCCCCGCGAAGTCAAGCGTTGCCGTAGGGCCGCCGACATGGGGAACCAATTACGGGTGAAGGGGTTGAACACCAAATGACCATGCCACGCACGCTTGGGGACTTGAAGCAGAGTCCCTGGGCCGAACCACCGTTGAAGGGCCGGACCGTCCGCGATGAGATCCGGTCCAATCTGCTCAAGCGCCTCGAAGCCGGCGGCGAACTGTTCCCGGGGATCGTCGGATACGACGACACCATCCTTCCCCAGATCACCAATGCCCTGCTGGCTCGACACCACTTCATCCTGCTGGGGCTCCGGGGCCAGGCCAAGAGCCGGATCCTGCGCCAGCTGACCGGATTCCTCGACGAGCGGATCCCGGTGGTGGCCGGGAGCGAGGTGAACGACGACCCCTTCAAGCCGATCTCCAAGTACGCGCGGGACATGCTGGGCGAATGTGGCGACGCGACTCCGATCGCCTGGCTGGGCCGGGACGCGCGGTACGTGGAGAAGCTGGCTACCCCCGACGTCACCATCGCCGACCTGATCGGAGACATCGATCCCATCAAGGCCGCGCGAGGCGGGCACCTGCTCTCTGACGAGCTGACCATGCACTTTGGTTTGCTCCCCCGGGCCAACCGCGGGATCTTCGCGATCAATGAGCTCCCGGACCTGAGCGGCAAGGTCCAGGTCGGCTTGTTCAACATCATGCAGGAGGGGGACGTCCAGATCAAAGGCTACCCCGTCAGGCTGCCGCTGGACGTGGTGCTGGTGTTCACCGCCAATCCAGAGGACTACACTGCCCGGGGCAAGATCATCACCCCGCTCAAGGACCGGATCGGCTCGGAAGTACTCACCCACTACCCACGCACCGTCGACCTGGGGATGGCGATTACCACTCAGGAAAGCTGGATCAACCGGGGCGGACGCAAGGTGGAGGTCCCCGATTTCATTCTCGAGCTGATCGAGCGGGTCGCCTTCGAGGCTCGACAGGACAAGCGGGTGGACAAGCGATCGGGGGTGAGCCAGCGGCTGCCGATCAGCGTGCTGGAACACGCCGTTTCCAACGCCGAGCGCCGGGCGATCCTGAGCCGTGAGCCAGTGGTGGTCCCGCGGGTGAGCGACGTCTACGCCGCCACGCCTTCGATCACCGGCAAGCTGGAACTGGAATACGAGGGCGAGTTGCAGGGTGGCGAGACGATCGCGCGGGAGCTGGTGCGCCGCGCCGCCGGCAAGGTGCTGGAAGAGCACGTCACCCAAAGCCTGGATGGAGTGGTAACCTGGTTCGATCAGGGCGGCGCCCTGAAAGTGAGTGACACCGAGCGGAGCGAGCTCTGCCTCAAGGGCTTCGATACGGTACCCGGATTGGTCCCCGTCGTCACGGAGGCCGGGCTCGCCAGCCGGAAGGAGGCGGCCAAGGCGGTGGCCGCGTGTGAGCTGGTGTTGGAGGGACTGGCCGCCCAGAAGCGCATCACCCGCAGCGAGGAGCTGGGGTTCACGAGAGCGCGCCCCGAACGCAGGGAACCTCCCTACAAGCAGTACTGAGGACTCGGGACTGGGGACTGAGCGAGTTGCCAAGT
>Ga0335085_10002183_pt1 | contig 37504 bp, 33 predicted proteins | sample Lox_Sample_45_FD_206712 | JGI IMG/M metagenome (GOLD analysis project Ga0335085, IMG submission 206712) | Soil microbial communities from Loxahatchee National Wildlife Refuge, Florida, United States - Lox_Sample_4.5 | ecosystem: Environmental > Terrestrial > Soil > Wetlands | place: USA...
GGGGGCAGCCAAATCCGCGAGTCACACCGCTCGGCGGAAAAAGATCCGCGCGTGCAAGATCCGTATAGCGTTCGCTGCACTCCGCAAGTGCACGGAGCGGTACGCGATTCCCTGGCGCAAGCTCGCGACATTGCAGCGGTCGAACTGAATAGCGCAACGGACAATCCCCTGGTGTTTGTGAAAGAGGACGGCAGCGGAGACATCATCAGCGGCGGAAATTTCCACGGCCAGCCGCTCGCCATGGCCGCAGACCAGCTCGCGATTGCGCTCGCGACCCTTGGTGGCATCTGCGAGCGGCGCGTCGAACAAATGACGAATCCGCTGACAAGCATGCTCCCAGCATTTCTGACGCCGGAGCCGGGACTGAATTCCGGCTTCATGATCGCGCAGGTGACCGCGGCGGCGTTGACCAGCGAGAACAAAGCGCTCGCGATGCCCCATTCTGTCGATTCCATTTCGACTTCGGGCAATCAGGAAGACTATGTCTCGATGGGCATGAGCAGCGCTCGCCGTCTCGGACGAATGCTTGAAAATTTGCGGCATACGATTGCGATTGAGCTGCTCTGCGCATGCCAGGGGATAGACCTGCTCGCACCCTTGAAAACAGGTATTTTGGCGTCGAAGGTACACCAGTCGGTTCGCGAGAAATCGGCAAAAGTGACTCACGATCGGTCGCTAGCGCCGGACATCGAGTCCGTCGCAGCTTTGGTGGCGACCGGCGCTTTGTCTGAAGTTCTGGATTGACACTCCTCAACGTGCATCTTTACAAGAAAATCGCTTCTCGGTCGCAGCGCTTCGCACCCGGTTGTAAAACCATCAAAGACCAGCGTCCGCATCCTACCGTTGTAACAAGCTGTGGCTCCAAGCTCATCCCACTCATGCATCTGCCTCGACTTCAGCCGAGTGTAAAGTTCGCGGCCAGGTAAGAAGCTCATCGAGCGAAGCCGCAACTTGCTCGTTGGCTACGGGATCGGTGTGGGCAAAGAAAACAGGCGCATCTGCCTGGCGGACGTCGGCGGCTGGGATCCAGTAAAAATTGCCTGAGCCATCCGTGGCAAAGCAGAAGCCTTTTCCCCAACCCTGGGCGGTCAAATTGATTGCAAGTCTCTGGCTCTCGAGATCGAGCGGCAAGAAAGCCTCGATCCACTCGGCGGGATTCTTTGGTTCGGCAAGATTCCGCGGATCGGGCTCCGGCCGCCGAATTTCGAGTTGTTCAGTAAGAATCGTTTGGTGATCCTCGTAGAGCGTGATAAGGCGCTGGGGGAGTAACGCGCCGATTGCCTGCTCGACTTGTCCTGCGCGCGGATGGACGAGCCGATTGCGAAAAGAATCGCGCTCCGCTTGGTGCTGCTCCGGAGTGAGGCGATTCCGAAACTGGTGAATTAGGCGTCGCACACCAAAAACTGCAACGAAAAGCGCAAATGCAACGACAAGTGGGCCAAACGCCTCGACGAGGAGAGTTTGCATGCAGCGATCATACAAGAGGCGGGGTCAGGCTGGCTGGCTAACTGGTCCTTCGCGGATCGAGCGGGCCTGGCGGAGCGAACCTCCGCATTAGAACGGCCTCTTCCAAGTTCAATTTCATTCTAGGAGGCCAACGCATTTCGGAGGAATGCCAGGACCCGGTAACCTGCGACGTAACTAAAGGGAGGCAGTTCGAGCGAGTAGTGCCCGCAATGAAGCTGCATGCTCCGCGGTTTGGCTCCATGCCGCCGCAAAGCGTCGAGCATCTGGCGACTCAACTCCGGAAGCATAGTGGGATCGTACTTGCCATAGACTAAAAAAGATTTGCGGTCGGCGCCCATACCCCTCTCGACGTAAGGCATAGGGCTTATCGGAGCCCAATACTCCCGCAGCTCGTCCACCGTCACGTGCGCCCGAAGCCCCTCCCAAACGTGATTCGTGGTCATCCCCTGGCTGACGACGTCGGCGTAGTACGTCGAAAAATGGAAGAAGCCGCCGGCTTTGACGGCGGGGTCGTGCATGAGCGTAATGTAGCCCACGGAAGAGCCCAAGCTGGTTCCGAGTATGCCCAGCCGAGTGTAGCCTTGCGCTTCAAGCCATCGTAGGCAGCGCCGGGCATCGAGCACTGCCTGGCGGTTAGCTTGGAGTGTCAGACCGATATTGGGGCCACAGATCTGGTCAGCGCGTTCGTGTCCCCTAGCCATGCGGCGATTGTGATAAGGCATGCTCATTTTCAGTGCGGTGATTCCGAACCGCGCCACCCATTCGCATAGTCCATCCTGGCCGTGCCACTTGGCATTCCAATTGGGAAGCACAAGAACGGCGGTGCCTTTCGGAGCTTTGAAGGGTGGGCGGCGATCATGACGCGCAGGCCAGAGTCGGGCATAAACTGTGTTGTTCTCCGGCCAGGGCGATTCGAGAGCGCTGGTGAAACTCAAAACATTCTCTGAATCGAGCCGGTAGTCGGCTGCAGCATCTGTGGCGAACCAATCGCGGCTCTGCTCGATGGCTCGCTTGGCATACCTGCCCACAAATTCCGCCGGATTTGAGTCTGCAGAGTCGCCCCCAATATGTTCGAGGCCCCATTCAAACGGTTGGACGCGGCGGTTATCGTCGGTGGTCCAGCGGCGGTGCTCATAGCGGCGGATTTTGCGTTCGAACCAGTGCATAGCAGAAGAGAGCCGACAGTCAACAGTTTACAGTCAAAAGCTCGAAGACAAAAACTGCAAAGAACATTGCACAGGGAACGCCGAGTGTACGACGCCCACACAGAAGAAAGACGAAAGCGTTAGGAATGGGGCACGCGAGCGGACGCGCTTCATTGAGGCAGTGGGATAGGTGTGGGACAGTAGTGGGAGCGGCCCAAAGCGGCCCTCAAAACTGTGGTAATCGCCTTCTTTTTCTTATTTGGAATCATCATTGGCAGCTTCTTGAATGTATGCATCACGCGCATTCCAGAAGAGATGTCCATTGTCTCGCCGGGGTCGCGGTGCCCGCGATGCAAAACGCCGATCAAGCCTTACGACAACGTGCCCGTCTTTGCGTGGCTTTGGCTGAGGGGAAAATGCCGGACGTGCGGGTTGCCGATCTCACCCATGTATCCGCTTGTGGAGCTGGCTACGGGGCTTCTGTTTGTGGCGTGTTACGTGGAATTTGGAATTTCCCAGGCCACGGTGAAGTGGCTCTTCTTTACTTGCTTGATCATCATTTTGACGGTGACGGACCTACGCGTTCGACTGCTGCCCGACGTAATCACATGGCCCGGTTTTGCCGCCGGCCTGGTTTTTTCCGCGGTGGTGCCACCGAACGACGGGTCGGCTTTTCTACTGAGCGTGCGCCTTTTTCATTGGCTACCGCCGGAGCGACTCCTAGGCGTAATCGAAGCGCTTCTTGGCGCGGCCTTTGGCAGCCTGATGCTGTTGGGTGCGGCCACACTCTATAAGCTGGTGCGTGGCCGCGAAGGCATGGGCATGGGCGACGTGAAGATGATGGTCATGGTGGGCGCGTTTCTTGGGGTAAGAAACGCGTTTCTCACGATCCTTCTGGGAACCCTGCTGGGGAGCATTTTGGGCGTGGCGGTGATCGCAACGATGTACGCACGAGGCACGGGGCGGCGGCTTGCGGAACGGGCGAGCCGAAGGGGACTTGGAACCGCGAAACAGATTCGTTGGGTGATTGCCAGCAAATATCATCTTCCCCTGGGAACGTTTCTGGGAATTGCGGCGCTGATCATTGTTTTTGTTTTCTCTTCTTTCTCCATCGATCTGGCGCCGGGATTGCGCTGAGATTCATTCCGATGCGAGGCCAATTCAGGCTATGACGTTCGCAGCATTCCAAGCCGAGAGCACGCAGCACGTTTGGGAAATCGCCGTCGGCATGGCCGCGGGAATCCTGGTCGTGGTAGGTGTTATCTTCTTTCTGCTGCGCCGATTTCTTCAGAGTACGAAGGAGTCTCAACGAGAGAACATTTCCACCGCAGCCCCGAGAACGGAAAATCCTTCAGCGTTTATGACCGCCTCCATGGAAGGAGTGATTCGGCAACTCCGCGAGCAGGAGAAAGAGCTCGAGCGCCTGCACAAGATCGAGCGGGAACGCGCGGAACATACGGAACGGCTCAGCGAGGAAGTCACGCGCAACATGCCGGCTGGGCTTGTGGTTGTGAATGCGGCCGGGATCATTTCCAGCGCAAATCCTGCTGCGGAACAGGTTCTGGGGATTCGCGGATTGGGATTCCGCCGGTACAGCGAAGTGTTTGGCGAAAAATCCGATCTCACGCGGTTCATCGGGGAATGCGTAACCAATGGCAGCATCTTCCGGCGCGAACAGGTGGAACACGAAGCGCCGGGTGGAGAGTCTCGGATACTTGGTGTGACCATATCGCCCATTCGCCGGGGCACGGAAAAGATTAACGGAGCGATTTGCCTTCTTACAGATTTGACGGAACTCGCTGCCTTGCAGCAACAGATTCAACTCAAAGAAAGCCTTGCAGCGGTGGGTGAATTATCCGCAGGAATCGCGCACGAATTTAAGAACGCTTTGGCGACCATTTCCGGCTATGCACAAATGATTAGCGCGGAAGCGGTCACCGGCGAAGTGGCGGACTCGGCCGAGAGGATTCTCGAGCAAACACGCAACATCACGCACGTGGTGACTGAGTTTTTGAAATACGCACGGCCTTTGGAGGTAAGCAGCGAACCCGTGCCGCTTGAGGACCTAGTCGAGCGCGTCGTATCAGAAGTGGCAGAAGCCCTGCCGCAGGTGCGCATCCGGTTTGAGGGGCCTCTCGGAAGCGTGGCTGGCGATGAAGGACTGCTGCGTCAGGCCCTGCTAAACCTAGCAAGGAACGCCGCAGAGGCGTGTGTTGAGGCGCCGAACGGCGGGCGCGTGATTCTTCGCGGAGAAGTCTTACGCCACGACGAAGCTGGGATTCAGAAGATTACGATTTTCGACAATGGGCCGGGGATTGCCGCCGCGACTCTGCCAAAGCTTTTCCGGCCCTTCTTTACCACGAAACCGAAGGGCACGGGATTGGGATTGGCGGTCGTGCAAAAGATTCTTGTGCAGCATGGAGGGAAGGTGGAAGCGCGCAACCGCCCCGAAGGGGGCGCCGCATTTATCGTTACGCTACCCGTATACCGGGGCGTCACGGAAGCGGTAGAATTGAAGAAGGACGGCATCTAAGTAGAAGGCTGGGGAATCCAGCTCACCCCGGGAGAGGGGGCATTCCATGAGTGTCAAGAATTGGCTTGCGGCTTCGATGATTTTGCCGGGCTTGTGTCTGGCAGCACTTCCGGCGAGCGCTCGGCAGCAACAACAATCCAGCTCGACCTCGCAACAGTCTAGCGATTCCGTCGCGGACGCTGCGCGGAAGGCGCGCGAGCAGCAGAAGGCTACTCCAAAACCAAAAAAGGTCTACACCGACGACGACATCCCACCGCGCAATCCTTCAAGCGATGCCAGCGGTGCGGCAAGCCAGGCTTCAGGTAGCTCACAAGGTGCCGCGGATAACGCCCAGGGTGCGGTGACGAACGGCGCAACTGCGACCACCGGAAAGGGCGACGACGCAGAAACCACCTGGAGGAAGCGCTTCGCCGACCAGCGCGAAAAAATCGCGGCCGCGGAAAAAGAACTCGATATTTTGCAGCGAGAGGATGACAAGGCTCAGGTCCAATATTACAGCGATCCGCAGAAGGCTTTGATGGAGCAAAACTCGCGCAAAGATATCAACGACAAGAACGCGAAAATCGAGCAGAAACAGAAGGAAATTGCGAACCTGAAGCAGCAGCTCTCGGATATGGAAGATGAGCTGCGCAAGTCCGGCGGCGACCCGGGCTGGGCACGCGAATAAGGGCGTGAATCATCAGTTAGAAGTAGGACGTCACCAGATTTGATTGGTCATCTTGCCGTAAGACCCGTTCTTTATTTTAGCGATACTCTTCGCATTTAAGGACATCGCTCGCTTGCTTCACTTCTCCACACACCTCGTGCGCGTTCCCGACTGACCATCCCTTGTTTCGTGGTAAAAACAAGAGAGATGGAACCTCTCCTTCTCGTCGAAGACAAAAACGAGCTGCGCGCCATGCTGCGAAAGGCATTGGAGCGCGCTGGCTACGCCGTGGACGAAGCCCCGGACGGAACTACGGCGATTCAGAAGGTGCGCGCGCGCCGCTACCTGATGGTGATCACGGATTTGAAAATGCCGGGGGCTTCCGGGCTGGATGTGCTGCGCGAATCGAAAGCGGCGGACGCGACGATCCCCGTGCTGCTGCTAACGGCGTTTGGCTCGGTCGAAGAAGCCGTTTCGGCGATGAAGGAAGGTGCGTTCGATTTTCTGCAAAAGCCAGTGGACCTGGACCACCTGAAACTTCTCGTGCAGCGTGCTACGAGGCAGCAGGAGTTGCTGAGGGAAAACCTGCTACTGCGCGAAGAGTACACGGCGCGGTACGGGTTTCCACGCATCGTCGGTGAACATGCGGCGATTCGCGAAATCAGCCAGCAGGTCCAAAGAGTGGCGGCAACTGATTCGACCGTCTTGCTTCTGGGCGAAAGCGGCACTGGCAAAGAGCTGTTTGCGCGGGCTGTGCATCACCTGTCGCAGCGGCGCGAGCAGCCCTTCGTCGCGTTGAACTGCGCCGCCATTCCTGAAGGGCTGGTGGAGAACGAGCTGTTTGGCCACGAACGCGGCGCGTTTACTGGAGCTGGCGCGCGCAAGGTCGGCAAGCTGGATTTAGCTCATCGCGGGACGCTGTTCCTCGACGAAATTGGCGAGCTGCCCCTGGCGATACAAGCAAAGCTTTTGCGCGTGCTCGAAGAGAAACGATTCGATCGCGTGGGCGGCACGCAAACCGTGGAAGTGGATGCGCGCATCGTGGTGGCCACAAATCGAGATTTGAAAAAATTGGCGGAAGAGAAACTCTTTCGCGAGGATTTGTATTTCCGGATTTCGGCGGTGCCGTTGACGGTGCCTCCGTTACGAGAACGCGGCAACGACGTCCTCCTGCTTGCGGAATACTTTCTCGAGAAATTCAGTCGCGAGTTCAAGAAGCCCGGACTGGAGCTCTCCGAGGGCGCCAAGGAGCGGCTGCGGCACTATCGCTGGCCAGGAAATGTGCGCGAACTGCAAAACACTATGGAACGTGCCGTGATCCTGACGGACGGGCTTAGCATTACCGCCGAAGGCCTTCAGCTCCCCGCAACAAAACCCGATTCGAACCAACTGCCGGCAGGTATGTTGCCCGAGCAATTCAGTTGGGAAGGCACTCTCGAAGAAGTGACCGGACGTGCGGTCGGCCATATCGAGCGTCTGCTTTTAGAGACCACGCTGCGCGAGTGCAAGTGGAACAAAACACGCGCCTCGGAGAAGTTGGGCGTATCGCCGAAAACGCTGTTGGCCAAGCTGCGAAGCGCCGGCCTGGAAGAATAGTTCTTAGCCGCCAGCCCAGACCGCCGTGTGGAGTGCAACGGTGCCGAAGGTCCAAACACGGAAGTCCACGGAAACGTATCCCACTGCCTTCATAAGATCAGCAAGTTCGGACGGAAGAAAAAACCGCGAGACGGATTTTGGCAGGTAAGTATAGGCCGCGTAATTTCCGGAGATGAGTCCCCCGATTCGGGAAAGAACCTCGCGGAAATACCAGCGATACGTCGTGCCCAGGAGGCCAGCAGGAGGTTCCGTGAACTCCAGAATGGCGATAGTGCCGCCGGGCTTGAGCACGCGTTGGATTTCGCGCAGGCCGGCTTCGTAATTGGCGAGATTGCGGAAACCGAATGCCATTGTGACGAGATCGAAAGAGTTGTCCGAGAACGGCAGGCGGAGCGCGTCGGCTTCCAGGAACGGCAACGGCCCGAGCGATCCATTCTGAGAATTGCCCCTCAGCGAGATGCTCTTTTCTTTGGCGCGAACAAGCATGGGGTGCGAGAAATCCGCGCCAATGATCCGGGCCCTCCCAGCCCCATCCAGCGAAAAGGAAAGATCACCCGTGCCGCAGCAAAGATCGAGCGCGACAGCATCCGGGCGCTGAAGGATAGGACGCAAAACCCGCGCAGTTCGTTTGCGCCAAAGCCGGTCGGTCTGAAACGAAAGAAAGTGATTAAGAAAGTCGTACCGAGGCGCGATCTGCGAAAACATGTCGCGAACTTTCCGCGAGGCGTCGGCTTCGGTCACGACCCCTTCCGGCCGCGTGCCTTTTACGGGGACGGCTGCGTCAGACATGGTGCTTCCTTTGCGCGTTGATGAAGTGTGGAGCGAAATGCAACACGCGCTCCAGCACATCGAGCGGCACATCGTCGTGAGATTGCGCTTTGCCAATGCGCGGCGCGAGCACAAAGCGAAGCTTGCCGGCGCGCGCTTTTTTGTCCGAGTGCATGAGAGCGATGAGTTTTTTTGGGTGAACACGCGGCCAGGGGGGGAGCGGCGCCAAACGCCGCACCAGCGAGACGATGCGCGAGACATCGTCGGCGCGCGTGAGACCGATCTCATGCCCGAGGAGCGCGGCAGCCATCATGCCCCAGGCCACGGCTTCTCCGTGCTGGTAGACGCGGTAGTTCGTGACTGTTTCGAGAGCATGGCCAAACGTGTGGCCGAAATTGAGTATTTCTCGCAGACCGGATTCCCGTTCGTCGCAGCTCACAACATGGGCTTTAATTTCCAGTGAGCGTGTGATGATATAAGCAAGAGCAGTAGGATCGCGCCGAAGCACGGCATCGAAGTTCTTCTCAAGATACGAAAATAGCTTCGCATCTGAAATGACGCCGTATTTGATGACTTCAGCGAGGCCGCCGCGAAACTGGCGTTCGGGAAGCGTCCGGAGGGCGGACGGATCAACAAGGACGAGGCGTGCGGGATAGAACGTGCCGATTAGGTTTTTGCCTTCGGGGAGATTGACGCCCGTTTTGCCGCCGACGGCGGAGTCCACCTGGGCGATCAGAGTCGTCGGAACTTGCACGAGCGAGATGCCTCGTAGGCAAGTAGAAGCGACGAAGCCGGCGACGTCGCCCACCACGCCACCGCCAATGGCGATCAATAGAGACTGACGATCGATTCCGGCACAGACGAGCGACCGCACAAGCTTTTCCACAGTGCCAAGATTTTTTGCGGATTCGGCGTCGTTCATCAGATGCGACTGGATTTGACCGTTTTTGATGAAGCTGCGTGTAATTCCCTGCCCAACGGCGCGCCAGACTCTGGGCGAAGAAACGACATGGATGCGCGAGAATTCACCAAGGCGGCGGAGTTGGTTTCCAGCGTTACGAATGACGCCGGAACCGGAAAGGATCGAGTATTCCCCGGACGAAGACTTGACTGTGATGCGTTTGAGTTTCATTCGTTGGAAACACTTTTTGTAACAATCGAATTTAGCATACAGTTCGAGCATCTGCCTGGAGACAGTCCGTCAGAGTGGATGAATTACTTGGGAGATCCTCTCGAAGTTTTCGTTTACTTTGCGAACGCGAAGGGAATGAAAGATCAGGCGCAAGAAGAAGCGATCCGTCTCCAGGGTAGCTTCAAACATCTCCTTGCCAAGTCTCCTGCTCCATTCAGCAGCTTGGGCCGACCCGAGAACTGCCCGAAGGCCTGGATAGGCTAGCGACCAATTTGTGCCCCAAACATATCCTTCGGGTTCTTGCGCGGACGTCCAGCTTTTGTAGTCCGTGAACTCTTCGGTCCAAGATTTCGGCCATGCACCATCGGAGACGCGAGTCTCTTAGTCGGCGCTAGTGCAGTGGGTGAATGTAATCTCATGCTGGCCCCGGCTTGAACCCAAGCAGTCCTCGACGACCACAATGTAATCGCGCCCGTGTTCTGCGAAACGGTGCTCTAGCACCCCGAAGTCTTGTGCCGGTAGCCATTTGAGGAGCGCGTCTAGAGGATGAGTCATTGGGGCCAGCGCACTAGTTCACTCGGTTTGGAGTTGTTTGACACTTTCGAGGAAAACGCGGCCGACAATAGCGAGCGTTTTCGGGCTGATCTTATCGAGCGTGTCTTGCGGAGTGTGCCAGTAATAGACGTCGCCCCCGGGGCCGATGTCCAGGTCAATGACATCCACTGAGGGGACATGCCGTTTCAAAAAAGACTGATGATCGTCTTCCACTGTCGAAGCTTCATCGACAAAGATATTTCCGTAGCCGAGTTTCTTGGCGACGCCCCAGACCAGATCCACGAGCAATTTCGTCGAATAGGATTCGCGCTTGAAGTGTGGCGTTTTTGTTCCCACGATGTCGGCCAGCATAAACGCCTTCACGCGCGGCAGATCGCCGCTCATGGCAAGACGCGCCGCCATTTCCCGGCTGCCGTAGCAGTTATCGGGATCTTCCCATTGAGGACGAACAGCTTCTTCGCCATCGAAAAACGCGATCCACACCGCGTCGCGCTGGCGCTTCGAACAAAGCAGCCGGGCAAGCTCCAGCATGACGCCGGTGGAGGAGCCGGCATCATCCGCACCGACAAAGTCCGGCAAACGCTTGGTGTCATAATGCGTGCCGAGGAGAATCACGCCTCGCGTCTCCCCCGGAATCTTGACGAGAATGTTCTTCATCGCCACGCGGCCCGCGGGAGTGTCCGAGCTGAACGAATCAACGTCGGTGGTGCACCCGTAGCTCTTGAGTTCAGAGAGGATGTACTCCTGCGTTTTGGCAAGGGCAGCCGAGCCGGCGGGACGCGGACCAAAGGAAACTTGTTTGGCGACGTGATCGTAGGCGCGCTTACCATCGAAGCCGTCCATCTTGTCCGGCGGAGGAGCCGCGTCTACGGCCTGTGGCGGCGCAGCCGTGATGGCGCTCATGAAGGGCATGTCTTTCCCTGTGGGTTGCGAAACATCTGCTTTTGCTTTGCAGCCCGCGGCGCCCAATAGACAAAATGAAGTGCATAGCGCGACGCAAAATTCTTTGATCGGCACGAGCTTCATCTAGTGAGCCTCCGCGGCTTCCGCGAGACGCCTCTTTCGCTTGCGCACCACGATCCAAGAAACTCCGACACCTACGAAATACAAAGCCACCAAAACAAGCATGAAAAGCAGCATCGTGGTGGCATCGGGCGTAGGCGTAAGCACAGCCGCCAGAATCGCGATCACCAAAATCGCATAGCGAAAATTCTTCAGCAAGAATTCCGGCGTAACGATGCCGAAGAGCGTCAGAAAGAAGATCAGAATGGGCAATTCAAAGACGAGCCCCAGACCAAGCAGCACGAGCAAGATCAAATCGAAATACTCGTCAATATTTATCAGCGGTACGACCGGCCCCTGAAAACTGATCAGGAACTTCAGCACGTACGGCAATGAAACGAAGTACCCAAACGCAATTCCCAGCAAAAACAAGAATACAGTGGAGAAGAGAAATCCGGTGATGGCGCTGCGCTCGTGCTTATACAGCGCGGGAGCAACAAAAAGCCAAATCTGATAAAGCACCCACGGCGAGGCAATCACAATCCCGAGGTAGATGCTCACGGTAATCAGCAAGTTGAGGTATCCCGCAGGATGCGAGTAAACCAGCTTCGGATCGAGATGTGCGGATTTCAACGCACCGACCATCGGTTCGACCATCACATTCACGAAGTGTGGCGCGATGAACCAGCCGATCATTGCCCCAATCAGGATGGATACAAGGGAATTGATAATTCGCTTACGCAACTCGACCAGGTGCTCGAAAAACGTCATCTGTGCGCCGGGCTCTTCTACAGCCGGCACGATCGGAGAATCAGACTGGCTGTTGTTGGTCATGAGAGAGGGTTTGGGGTGCACCGGCAACCGGTTCGGCGGCTGACTCGACAACCGGCTTGGTGACCACATTTGTGATCGGTTCCACCGGCGGTTCTGCAACTGATCCAGCTGGCGCGCTTTCCGCAGTCCCCCCTGGCGCACCGTTCGATCGCGGTATCGACTCCGCCACCGGCGTAACCACCAGCGCTTCCGTAACCCGGGACTCCGCGTCTAAGCCATCTGTGGTTGGTCCAGTGCCGGGCAGCGAGGCGAGAGTAGCAGGAGCTTGGGCCGCCGCGGCAGAGGTGGCGGCCGCCTCGGCGGCTTTTTTACGCTCGGCTTGCAAAGCCTGCCGTTCGATGTCGCGCATTTCTTGTTCGAATGCGCTCTTAAAATCAGTGGAGGCCTTGCGGAATTCGGCCATCAGCTTGCCCAGCCCTCGGGCCAGCTCAGGCAGCTTTTGCGGCCCGAATACGACCAGGACCACAATGAAAACGACGATCATGTGGGTCATGCTGAGCATGGCGTCAGGTAGCCAAAAAGCGGCCTGTTGGCATCATAGAAAGGGCGTCCTACGGTGTCAAACCACACTTTGGGATGTGCTATAATTTTGGCTGTAACGGATACGCGAGGTCAGGATGAAATCTGAGCGCCGTGGGCTGATTCTAGTAGTTGTAGTCATCCTCCTATCTGCTGTTCTCGGGGGCATTTACGGCCCCAACGTGCGCGCCACGACCTCTTCCGCCGAGGATGAGAGCACTGCGCTGCGGCAATTCACCAATGTCCTGGATGTCGTCCAGGCGAACTATGCCGAGCCGGTGGATGTGGACAGAGCCGTCTATCAGGGCGCCATTCCCGGCATGCTCCGCGTTCTTGATCCACACTCCAATTTCTTCGATGCCCGCCAATTCGCTCTCCTCCGCGAAGATCAACGGGGGCGCTACTACGGCGTCGGAATGATTGTGGCTCCGAAAGAGAATCGAACTGTCGTCATGCAACCTTACGTCGGCGCCCCGGCTTTCAAAGCGGGCATCCGCCCTGGCGACGTAATCATGAAGGTGGATGACAAGTCCACCGACGGCCTTACTACAACCGAAGTTGCCGACCTTCTCAAAGGTCCAAAGGGCACCATCGTAAAGATCACCATGAGCCGCGAGGGTTACCCGCAGCCCCTGCTATTTACGGTCACGCGCGATGAGATTCCTCGCCACTCTGTGGACATCGCGTTTATGCTTAAGCCCGGCATCGGCTATATCCGCCTCTCGGGCTTCAACGAGACAACTGACCGCGAACTCGCCGAAGCCCTTAACCAGCTCCACGCTTCGACTCTGGATGGGCTCATTCTCGACATGCGCGGCAACCCCGGCGGATTGCTCAACGAAGCCGTCGCCGTTGGCGATATGTTCCTCGATAAGAACCAGCTCATCGTTTCGCACCATGGCCGGAGCTCCCCGGAACGCCGCTATTTCGCTTTGCGCGGCAACCAGGGCATGACAACGCCCCTGGTAATCCTCGTGAACAACAATTCCGCCTCTGCCACGGAAATCGTCTCCGGCGCCGTGCAGGATCATGATCGCGGGTTGATTGTTGGCGAAACGACATTTGGCAAGGGCCTGGTGCAAACCGTTCAGCCCCTCAGCGAGAATACCGGCCTCGCGCTAACTACCGCACGTTATTACACGCCGAGCGGCCGTCTCATCCAGCGCGATTACAAGTCCGTGTCGCTCTACGAATATCACTACGAGCGCAAGGTTCCCGAGCATCCTACGGAAGTCAAGCTCACCGACAGCGGCCGCCAAGTGACCGGCGGCGGAGGTATCACGCCGGACATCGAGGTCGCTGCCCCCAAGTTCAACCATTTTCAGGAAGAGCTGTTCCGCGCGGACGTTTTTTATCCCTTCGCCGGGGGCGTCGGCGGTTTTACCCGCTTCTACATGGGCACCCGGCCGACCATCACCAAGGAATTCGAAGCCGACGACGAGGTGATGAAAATTTTCCGTGATTATCTGACCAAGCATAACGTGCGCTATACCGAGCCTGATATGGCCGCAAACCTGGATTGGGTCAAGCGCAAGATCAAGGAAGAAGCTTTCTTCTCCACGTTTGGCATGCAGGATGAGTTGAAAGTTCAGCTCGAAGCGGACCCCCAAGTGCAAAAGGCTGTGGAGGCCATTCCGCAAGCCCGCGCGCTTTACCAAAACGCACGCAAAATCGTCGCACAACGCTCAGGTGATAACAGCAGCCTCGGCCAGCCGTAATACAAAAGAGTATCGGCAGGCATATGAGCATGGCGATGGTGCGCCACCGCGGAGAGTGAGATCCGCACGAACCAGGAATCGCCGGACGCCCGTCACCACTACCATCGGTCACGAGTCATCCACAGACACCTTTTGTTGGCAAGGTCCTGTGCCTCTGCTAAAATTTTGGTGCTGCTCGTGGGCGTGTAGCTCAGCTGGGAGAGCGCGTCGTTCGCAACGACGAGGTCGCAGGTTCGATCCCTGTCACGTCCACCAAATTTTGGGTATCGCAAGAGTTACCTCAAGAAACCTGCAAATCACACTCCTGCAACACTTCCGTAATCCGGCTCATCCGAAACTTGTCGTATGCCACCAACCGCGGTCTTGCAGCATGGCTGCGAGAACCCCCTCGCTTCTACAACTCAGTTCCGCGCGGGGATGGCGGAGACTCTCGAAGACCTCATCGATTGCCAGCGCCTTCGTTATCTTGTCTTTAATTGCGAGCTCGGCGAGGGCCTCAATAGCTCCGCGCGCGTCGGACTCGACCGCGATCGCTATGATTTCATTTGCGACCATCTGATGGTCCGTGAAACCAGCTCAGGCAAAGTCGTTGGCACTTACCGCATGCAGAGCGGCTTCCGCGCCAAGGGCAATCTCGGATATTACAGCGAACAGTTTTTCGATTTCGCCTCGTTTGAAGGGATCCGTTCGGAAGTCCTCGAGCTGGGCAGGGCCTGCGTGCACACCGACTACCGGAACACCGCCGTCCTCCACATGCTTTGGAAAGGAATTGCCCGCTACGCCACGAGTTGCGGCGCGCGCTTCCTCTTTGGATGCAGTTCCTTGAGCTCGCAGGACCAAAACGAGGGCATGGCCCTCTATGAGCAATTGCAGGAAAAATATCTGATTGAGCCGGCGCTGCGCACAACGCCGAAGGCGGGGTTTGAATGCCGCAGGAGCGATGCGGTGACGCTTCCGCCTGCAGCGCCGCGGCTGTTTCGGGCTTATCTCGATGTCTCTGCGCGACTCTGCGGTCCTCCCGCCATCGATCGCGAATTCAAAACAATAGACTTTCTCACCCTGATCGACTTGCAGCGCATCCCGGATCGATTGCGCGCCCGGCTCTTCTGATATCTTGCTTCCATCACGCTAGGCAGCAGCTTGTTCAGCAGTCAGCAACTCGAGGGCAAGCGCTACGGCCATCTGGGCCTGCGCAGGATCGTCTAGTCGCCCGCGTGCAAAATCGCGCGTTCCCCCGCCCTTTCCTCCAACTTTCCCCATAACTTGCTTCAGGAGAGCGCTCATGTCTTTCGCCGCGGTGGGATGTTGCGCGAAAAATACGTGGCCGCATCCCTTCCGAGCCACCAGTGCGACAGCCTTCTCCGATTTCGCAACTTCTGTTGCGAAGAGACCCAGGAACTCGGCCTCGACGTCTTCGAATACGCGATGAACGATGCGCAGGCCATCGGGCCTCGCCGCAACTGCGCGCACCGCTTGCCCTCCTTCGATCTCCGCCAATCGTTGAAGTAGCGCACGCGTTCTCTTGAAGTTCGCTTCCCGCTCGGAAAGTGCGCGCTCCGCCGCGGCGGTAAGCTCTTCTGGAGAGCAGCTTAGCTTTTCTGCGGTTGCGCGTAGCCGGATAAGATCCTGCCGCGCAGCGCGTTCGCCGCGCTCCCCGCACACAAATTCCACCCGCCAATCCTGCCGCATCTTCGTGCAGCTCCGCAGGAGCAGCGTTCCAATCTGCCCTGTGCTCTTGACGTGCGTCCCGCCGCACGGCTGTAGATCAGCCCCCTCGATCTCTATCGCCCGCAAAATGCCGGCGCGCTCCACTTCTTTGCGAACTCCCAGCCTGGCCAAGTCTTCGGCGGTCCCGTAGCGAACCGTGACAGGCCGGTCTTCAAAAATAATCCTGTTGGCCGCGCGCTCGGCTCCTTCGAGAATCTCGCCAGTTGGTTCTGGGCCTCGCAAATCGATCGTGCTTGCGTCCGTGCCCAGATGAAAAGAAACTGTCGCCCGTCCAAATCGTTCCTGAAACATTGCTGACAGCAAATGCTGGCCCGTGTGCTGCTGCATGTGATCGAACCGCCGCGGCCAGTTAATACATCCGTTCACGTCTGGACTTCCGGGCCTCCGATCGACGACGTGCAAAATTTCGTCGCCTTCATCGCGCACATCGAGGACATTCGCATCCCCAATTTTCCCCAGATCGTGCGGCTGGCCTCCCGAGGTCGGATAAAACGCGGTGCGATCCAGATAAAGCCCCAGCGCCGGCGCGGTGATTCCGGATTTCACGTCCGGTGGCAAGGGGTCGCAATGCACCACTCGCGCGGTGAATTCCCGTTCGAAAGAATCATCGTAATAGAGCCGCCTCGTCGTCATTAACTTAAGCCCGCAAAGCGCTCTGCCACGCTTCCGTATACTTGTACCCGGTGCCCGTGTTGAACAACACAACCGTCTCGTGCGCCGCAATCCACCCCGAAGCCGCCAACTTTCGAGCCGCGCTCACCGTTGCAGTCCCTTCGGGCGCGGCGAAAATTCCTTCCATCGACGCCAGCTCCTTCCCTGCTTGCATCATCTCTTCGTCCGTCACCGTCAGCGCCGTCCCATGAGTCTGCCGCAGCATCCGCAGTATCAAAAAATCTCCAAGCGGTCCAGGCACTCGCAACCCCGAAGCCAGCGTCGCGGCATTCTGAAAAAACTCAGACGAATCACGCCCCGCCTCCCACGCCTTCACTATCGGCGCGCAGCCCGCCGCTTGCACCGCGACCATTCGCGGCCTCTCCGCACCGATCCATCCCATCTCTTCCATCTCATCGAAGGCTTTGCACATGCCAATCAGCCCAACGCCTCCGCCCGTCGGATAAAAAATCACGTCGGGCAGCTTGCCACCAAGCTCTTCCCACAGCTCGTAGCCCATCGTCTTTTTGCCTTCGATCCGATAAGGCTCCTTCAGCGTCGAAACGTCGTACCACCCCTCGCGATCTTTCCGCTCCGCAACATATTTCCCGCAATCCGAAATCAAGCCATCCAATTTCACAACCGTCGCGCCGAACGCCTGGCACTCCATCACATTCGCCGAAGGCGTATCCGCCGGCATCACGATCACCGCGGGCAGCCCCGCAGCTGCCGCATAGGCCGCAAGCGCCCCGCCCGCATTTCCGGCCGTCGGCGTCGCCAATGTCTTTGCTCCCAATTGCTTTGCCCGAGTGACAGCCGCCGTCATTCCCCGCGCTTTGAACGATCCCGTCGGACTCAGCCCCTCATCTTTCACAAACAGCCGCTTCAGCCCGAGCGCAGCTCCCAGCCTCTTCGCCGCCACCAGCGGCGTCATCCCCTCGCCCAACGTCACCGGAGGCCCTTCTGGCAACACTTCCGAGTACCGCCAAAGGCTTCGCGTCCGCGATTTCAGATTTTCAAGTGTGAGGGTCGCCGCCGCCCGCTTCAAATCGTATTTAACAAGTAGCGGCTTCCCGCAGATGCAAAGATGCTGCTCGCGATTTGCATCAAATTTCTTCCCGCAAGCCGAGCACTCCAACTCCGTGATATTCCTTGCCGTGGTCATAGGCGGAAAATTCTAGCACAGCCCTTTTTTATCACTGATTGCCTTCGACATCCGGTGCGACCGTAGGCTCCAGGCTAAACGCCGTGTTCACCAATCCGACGTGCGAAAACGCCTGCGGAAAATTCCCCAGAAAGCATTTCGCCGCCGGATCATACTCTTCCGAGAGCAGTCCTACATCATTTCGAATGCAGAGCAACCGTTCGAACATCCTCTCCGCATCATCCCGGCGCCCCTGCAGAACATAATTGTCCGCCAGCCAGAACGAACACGGCAAAAACTTTCCCTCTCCCTGCGGCAAGCCATCCACATCACTATCCTGCGTGTACCGCCCCACAAACCCGTCTTCCATAAGATGCGTCTCAATAGCCTTCACCGTTCCGATCACTCGCGGGTCCTCCGGTGGCAGAAATCCCAGCAACGGCGCCATCAGTACACTCGCATCGAGATGTTTCGAACCGTAGAACTGTACGAAGCTATTTAAATCCGTATCAAACCCTCTCTTGCATACTTCCTCGTGAATCATTTTCCGCAGCTTCTTCCATTTTTCTACGTCTCCTGCCACCCAACCATTCTCCACCGACCTTATCGCTCGATCCACCGCCACCCATGCCATCACTTTCGAATGCACGAAATGCCGCCGCGGCCCGCGTACTTCCCATATCCCGTCGTCTGGCTGCGACCATCCCTTCTCCAGAAATTCAAGCAGCGCCCCGGCCACGTCTTCGTCCTGCGGTCGTTCAAGCCCCGCCTTCCGGGCCTGGAAGAGCGTGTTCGCCATCTCTCCAAAAATATCCAATTGATATTGCTCGTGAGCGGCATTCCCCGTTCGCACCGGCTTCGAATTCGCATAGCCTGCCAGCCACGGCAATTCCAGTTCCGTAAGCCGTCGTTCGCCATGAATCCCATAGAGAATGTTCACTTCTGACGGATGCCCCGCCACCGCCCGCAGCAACCATTCCCGCCACTCTCGCGCTTCGTCATGATAGCCGGCCTTCAGCAGCGATAGCAGCGTCAGCGACGCGTCCCGTACCCAGCAAAACCGATAATCCCAGTTGCGCGGCCCGCCAATCCACTCCGGCAATGAAGTCGTCGGCGCCGCCACAATTCCGCCCGTCGGCAAAAACGTCAGCGCCTTCAGCGTGATCAGCGACCGCATCACTGCATCGCCCCACTTCCCTCGATAGACGCAGCAATTCGACCATTCCTTCCACCACTTTTCCGTCTCTTCTATCGCCTCATCAACATCCAGCGGCGTCGGCTCCTGGACATACGACGGATGCCAAGCCATCTCAAACGGAACCCGCTCTCCTTCCGCCACCGTAAACGTCGCCACGGTCTTGAAATTCTCGCCCTTCAGCGGCACCTCCGACCTCAGCGCCAGCATGTCCGGTCCAGCTATCGCCGAAATCCCTTCATCTGTCCGCCTCACCCACGGCACCACCGACCCGTAGTCGAATCGAATCACCAATTCCAGATTCATCTCGACCTTCCCTCTTTTCCCCACAACCGCCCGTACCAGATGCGGCCTCTCCCTTCGCGGCGTCATGCAGTCAATCAACGTTACAGCTCCGCTCTCCGTCTCAAATTCCGTTTCCAGAATCAGCGTCCCCTCTCGATATCTCCGCGTCACTCTCCGAACCGGCTCTGCCGGCGAAATAGACCAATGCCCGTTCTCCGCAGTTCCCAGCATCGCCGCGAAGCACGCCCCGGAATCAAAATATGGCACGCACAACCAATCAATCGACCCTCCCTTCGACACCAGCGCCGCCGTGTGGCAATCCCCGATCATCGCGTAGTCTTCTATCGGTATCGACAAACAGTCCTCCTTCGCAAGTTCGCGCACGCATTGGCGCAAAATATTATTTAATCACGCGCCACGCGCCGCTGGCCACCATCGATTGCCTCTAACTGACGGTCCGGCCGCACTGGCGCCGCCGACTTGTGAGAAACTTTCATCTGTACTTCGCACCGAAAATATTTCGATCCAAGCCCGTGCGCTCTGAAAGGAGTTCTTCCTATGAAAATTTCCCGCCTCTGGTTGCTTTCTTTTCTCGCTCTTGCTCTGCTCATGCTGGTTGCCGTCGGACTCTTCGGCAGTTGGTATTCGGCCGCCCTCGGCGACGCCGGCCTGCAATTGCACCGTTATCTCGTTCAACCGCTCTTCAGCATGGGCGGCTTGTCCATCACGCTGTTTTTCCTCGTCAAAGCCTCGATTTTTCTCGTCCTGCTGACTCTCTTCTCCCATTTCACGATGCTGATTCTCCGCAAAAAAGTTCTCATTCACACTGCCCTCAACGCCGGCTCCCAATACGCCGTCGCCAGAGTCATCTCCTATCTCGTTTTCTCTCTCGGACTCATCGTCGGCCTCCAATCCCTCGGCCTCAATCTCAGCAGCCTCGTCGTCGTCGGCGGCGCCCTCGGCATCGGCGTCGGCTTGGGCCTTCAAGCTATCGTCAGCAATTTTGTCGCCGGCCTCATCCTGCTCCTCGAGCAGCCCATCAAGCTCGGTGACCGCATCCAGGTCGGCGACACCTACGGCGACGTCGTCCGCCTCCGCGGCCGCAGCACTTGGATTCAAACCAACGAAAACGTCGTCATCATCGTCCCCAACTCCGAATTCATCAATGAGCGCGTCACCAACTGGACCGCCAACGACCGCCAGGTCCGCATCTCGCTTTCCATCGGCGTCTCCTACGACAGCGATCCCCAGCGCGTCCGCGAAATCCTCGTTTCCGTCGCTCGCAATCATCCCGACGTCCTCGCCGATCCCCTTCCCGAAGTTATCTTCACTGAATTCGGCGACAGCTCCCTCAATTTCAACCTCCGCGTCTGGACCATTCAGCAGGTCCAGACTCCCTCTCGCCTCAAGAGCGACCTCTACTTTTCCATCTTCGAATCCTTCCGCAACGAGGGCATCGAAATTCCCTTCCCCCAACGCGACCTTCATGTCCGTTCCATCTCCGAGCCTTATTCTGCGGCCCTTCTCTCCCGCCCCGGAGCTTCCCCCGCCTAGCTCCGCGTTGAGAGGCGCAAAAATGCCATGACGATAATTCTCCAAAGGATTCGTTCCGATAGCCCGGGAACGCGAAGCGCAATCGCCGCACAGCGCGGAATTCCCAACGTAGACCCCGCCACAATCCAGCCCGCCGCATTTCCCGAGTTTTCCTCAATTTTCCACAGTTTTCCTCTCTTCTCCGCCTTGCGCCGCCCATTGCACTCCTTCATATTCGCCCCTGCCAGCCTCATTCCACTCAGGAGCGCTCCATGCTTTTCGCCGTCGTCCGCCGGGGCAAAAACTCCGGCACTCGCCTCTTCCCGCATCGTTACGCGGAAGATGGCCGTTTTCACGTCAGCCTCACCCGCCAGGGCCCTCACATTCCCATTGCCGATGACCGCGACATCCCCGATTACCTCGCCAACGGCTATTCCCTCGGGATGAGCAATCGCGCCGCCAGCTACAATCCCACTCTCATCAAGCCAGCCTCCATCCTCGGCTGGAAATAACCCTCCCACCTGCTGAGGTGCTCCACTCCCAGCGACGACCAACGCTGTCCTGATTTGGAGTGCGGGAGCCCTGCTCCCGCCTTTGAAAATTATGCCGCGCCAAACAGCCTATGCCCCTCAGCACAACGCAACTACCTAAGACTCGGCTTCCTCTTCTCGCGGTCGAATCCAGAAAACGCAGCCTCCCCGGCCCCAACCGTCGCGGCTTGAGGACCGTTCCATCCATCCAGTATTGCCGCTTTATTTTCGCCTCTCAACAGAACAACGGGTATGCGTATACGGACGCGAAAAAGGGACCACCCCTGGGCGCAGTCAAATGGAGCTTAACCCTCATAGCTATTCCGTCATCCAATCTGCTCGGTCAAGTTCGATCTCGAACCCTAGACGGCTCTGTCGTATTACTTCAAGCCAGCGGTCCTCGCCAGCGTTAAGCATCAGTCGCGCCAAGACTGCTCGTCGAAACAAAAGGTCAGTCGCTAAAACGGGACGAAAAGAAACTTTGTTCAGGGTCTTAGAGTCCAGCCGCACGCCGTGTACGGTCTTGCTGCGAAGTTCGTAAGTGCTTTTGACATGCATAAGTGTTTCCTCCCTCTTAGCGGGTTCACTCTCCAATAGCCATGCCAAGGTCAACGACAAGCGAAAGAGAACTTCTGCCGTCGCACCCTCATGCATCAAATATTCAAGGCCCATGCAAATCTCCGCGGCTCGTGAAACCGCATTCGCCTTGGGCGACTCGGACTTAAGAGGGAATCTTTTGATTGCATACACTCGTTCCATGAGAATGGGATCAAGGCCAAGTGCATTCGGCAACATCAGTTGCGAATTGAGTCGCCGCAGAGCTGCGCTCGCTGCGCCTCTGACACTTGCGAAGCTGATCTCCTGAAACCGGCCATTTATTCGACGAAAGAAATAATCTATAACGGTGGAGGACGAGGCCGTAGCACCACTTTTTCCCCGGATCATCCATTGGATTGGCACTCTCACTTCACCTGGGGAGAGAAGGTTAAATAGGAACCCAACACTCTCCTCCCCGCCGATGGAATAATCGTCCCTGACGTCCTTTTCATACACGAGCGGGAAACTAGCGATTGTGTTCTGCCAGATCGCTGCATCCTTAGCGAAGAAGTCTTGCGAGCTAGCAAGAATTCGACGTGCTTCTTCCTGATTCATTTGCCTAATGAGGAGACCTTCACACGACAGTTGTGCTGAATCCTGTGAGGTCAGACCAAAAAGCCATCCCATTGCTTTGGCGCACATAGATATCCTGTCATGAGTCCTAATTCGACACGCGAAACCCTTCCGTCGCATCTGCGTGAACTAACAAATTGTAGCTATTATTAGGTAGAATCTTCTGCCGCTCCTAAAGTGCAATCCTTTAACCAGTTATCAAACTGATCTTCATCCATCTCACGAAACAATGGGTTTAAGAGAACTGCTAAAATGGCGTCGCGCACATAGGCGTGAATTCTCCTCAGTTCAGTGATTGCAACCTGCGTGCTTCCTGAGTGAACAATTTGTGACCTCCTATCGTATGCGCTCGTAAGGTCATCAAATATCGGCTTGCGGTCCTTGAATGTTTTTACGACGAGATGTGATCCGTATAGAGCAAACCGAAATCTCAATTCTCCGAACATATCCTTCCTCAAGAGCAACGACTCCAAGGCTATAACGAAGAGTAGAAATGCTTCTTCCAAGCGTTGATCGACTGCAGCTCTACCTGCCCACTGAATGGACGCTAGAATTCGGCTTTCCAATGCATTTCGGTTCTCCTTACATAGGAGCGAAGATGCCCTGTCGAATCCAGAGCGACGCGCTCGCACCTCGTTGATGTATGAGAGATACATGGGCGCAATTGGTCCAGAGCTGGCCGAGCTTACATGTGTCAGTCTGGATTCGTGAAACAAGAAGGATGTGGTCTGCGTCAATTCCCCATCCCCTGGTAGAAACATGAACTGACGTGCACCGCCAAGTACATCGGCAAAAAAATTAACAACATCTGCTGCCAAACGGAGTTGCTTGAGCGCAAGTAAGTTTGCAGCGTTGTAGTCCTGTGCCTGCACAGTGACTTTGCCGAATATCTTTCCCTTTGCCTGCGGTTCAAACAAGTTTCCAACCTCCGAGGATCTGATTGCTGCGCTTAAAGAATCATCCGCACGGACGAATTCCACCCTCCCTACCTTGAAAGGCAAACCATCTGGCGCCAAGCCTCGAACTTCCCGATAAACAGTCCAGGGGCTGACTCTTTGCGAGAGTCCTGTTTTGAGATCATCAATAGCAGATGCCAGGCGTCGGCCAAAGTCGCTTTTGCGGCTTGTTTTGACCGCATCCACCCCATTAACGACAGCGGCTTGAACGAGAGATTCGGTTGCCTCAAGACTGATATGCTCCTTCTTCGCAGTTGTCAGCTCATAAATGTTTGCGACGATTTCGCTGAATTCATCGGCTTCGTCCTCTAACAGAGGAAGGGTGCCGAGAATCATGCGGGCCGCATGCAAAGCACTCGGAGAGAATAAGTCCTGCGTGTCGGCGCGCTTGTGGACACGTCGGATCAAACCGGATAACTGTTCCAAGACGGCATCGATCTTAAGACGATTGCTTTTGGACATGAATCTCGCCCTCCATTACGCCAATGCATCAGCAACTCGGCCATCCTACACGCTGATTGCTTCGAATGTATGAGCTGCGTTGCGAGTGATCCTAGTCATTTTCAGACTTGGCGCGTTGGCAACCAGCGAAGCCGATCCCGATACACAGTGGACTTAGGTGCTCTCAAACGGGTTGTCGTGGTACTTGATAGCCCAAACTGCAGACCCTCCCGTCTTCAAGATCAAGCGAAAACGTTCTGGTCTCTCCGGATCGCGCTCGGGCAATGGCACTTCCGTAATCGCCATAGAATCTGGCAACCATGGTGTTAGACAATGTGCTATTAGGTCCTCGGCGAAAGAGCACAGGCGGTCTGTCATGAACTCAACAAATTGGGATAATGGCTGACCGGACAATTCAGGTTCTTTGACCCGGACACCGGCGATGTCGGGTAAATATTGAACCTTCGGCAAGACCGATGCGCTGTGCTCTAGGGCATTCCTGCATTCGACCAAACGCTCTGACCATTCACGAACGCGCTGTAGGTAATCGGCGAGATACGGATCGGAGGCACGCAAGACTGCCAAGCCGGACTCGAAGGTTGCTAGCTTCTTGAACAAGAATCCGGTCTTAACGCCGAGGCAATTGGCTATCTCTTCGACGCCTTGCTTAAGGACTCGAACCGCGCTGTTAAGGAAGCTTTCCGTCTGTCGCCGGAGTTCCTTATCGATGTTTTCTTCAATGTACAATACACCTTCACTTCGTCGCAGTAATTCGCCTCTTGCAGCCTTGGACGAATGTTCGGAAATCAGCTGGACGATTTCTTGGGCTGTCTTGCGGATATTCATCAGAGTCATGAAAACAAATTCATAGGAACGGTCGAAGTCACGCCTTTTCTGTGCATCTCGAAGTGCATAGCCCCTGAGGTATGCGACGCCGATTCCCATCCGAGCCATAAATGGCGACGTAGATCCTTCATCCGCAAGCTTCTGAAAAATGAAATTTGCTTCCGCCTTGCGAAGTACGAGGTTTGATTGTCTTTGGATGCGGTTCAGCATCTCGCCAAAATTCGCGGCGTTGATCGGAAGCACGTACGAAACCTGACGGTCCTTGAGTCGAAGAATGCCTCCTTTTTTTAAGGCTTCCTTGCCCAAAAACACTAAAAGGCCATCAAGTGGTAATTTGCCAGTCGCTAATACAACACCACCGTCCTGCCACGGCAGAAATTGCAGAGTTCCTAGCAACTCGCCTTGAGGAGAATGAAGCAATACCGGAGGAGCCGGAAGGTAGCGGTCGTTGTAGAACTCCTTCGGTACTGCAACTAATTCTCCGGCCAGATTATATTGATAACCTGTTAGGGTTAGGACTTCGCGGGGCGAGCCCTGCAAAATTTCAATCCACTTCGGAAGCTCTACACCCGGAACGAACAACTGCAAGTGAGCAAGCAGAAACGCCACCATTTTGTTAAAAGTGAATTCCTGCGTGGGTCGAACAACCGCAATGATGTACACAGGAGGCGTAAAGTTAGCTAAGGCTCCTTCCGCTGGCGGGAGGTAGTCACCTGACACACCCTCCCCGGGGAACTGAACTGCATAGTGAAACGTACCCTTAGATAGCACAACCATCATGTCCGGCCAGTGGGCGCTTGGAGTGTTCCGGTTTAGGTTGTCAATCTCTTCCCCAAGAGCCTCCATAGATAGCTCGCTCTCGACCGCAAAAATGATGCCTAAAGTGACGTTGGTTTGAAGGCTGCTCTTTCCAACAGGCGTGGGTGTTTTCTTAAGGCTCTTCGCGTGCGCGACTCTTGAATAGGACTTGCGAAGCCCTTCGAGATCGAGTTTCCGCGAAATATCAATTACGCACGCCACTGCATCGGCTGGGATTTCAGAACCGCCTGGTTGTGTTTGAGAACTTAGGTATACCAGTGCTGCGAAATGTTCACTCTTACGGCCACCGAGATCGACAATGCTGCCGGGTCCTGCAATGAAAGACGGACGAAGGAAGGTATTGATAGCAGAAGGGAGACTCAGCTCAACACTCGCTCCTGCATGAACTGAAGAAAGCAGTGCTTTTCCTTTTTCACGAACTCGATTCGCGATATCGGCAATTTGGTCCATTTCACTCTTCAAGAAGCCAGGTTGCTGCTAGAACAAAATCTTCAACAGTTTAACTATGTATGGAAATTTCACACCCGCTAGCGCGAGAGTGATCGTGATAAATAGAACTACAATCAATCGCAGTATCCTTACTGCGCAGGGACCAAGGAGAATTTCTTCTGTGTCACCATTTGGCTTAGTTCTCTTTCGATGAAACAGCGGGTGGCCAATATACTCATTCGCCATGCCGCGCCTCACGTGCCATTCGAAAGGCTTCTACAACATCCTCACGGAACTCCCACAGCTTCTTGCCCCGCTTCTGCCCCTTGAGGACGCCCTTCTGAGCTAAATGGCGCACCGTGCGTCTTTTGAGGCGAAGCCTCGTGGCAGCGATATGGGTTAACAACCAACGTGAGCCGTCGCCAAAACGCGGAACGGCAGTAGATTCAACAAAAGCTTGACCGATCATGTACACCTCTCCTAGTTTTTGGAGGGTGTCACTTACAATTGATTTACGTTGGGAGTGAGCCTGCTCGCGAGCCCCACCCTCTATGACATAGCGAACGCAGGCGTGGGTATTCCTGCGTGTTGGCGCGGTGGATGCGCCCCATGTAACAAAGACCAAGATCGTTCTTTTGAGATGAGATGGAACGGAAATACAGGCCGTAATAGAAAAGCTAAAATAGTCCGGCAAATCCGACAGCTTTGCTCGTGAGCTTCGCGATTCTCAAGTTTCCAATCGGTGAAAATTCGGAGGGCAGCCCAAGCGCGATCCCAAGCCTTCACCCTGTTCGGCATTAAGGGAATACATTCAACGTCCGGCACAAAGCCCCAGGGAAACAGCTCGCTTTCAACTACGTCGTCGAATTCCAAAGTAGGAAAGAGGTCAAGCTGAGCCTGGCTAATCGCGGAGTTTAATTCGCACTGGTATTGAAAATCGCTCATTAACGGAACGAACACGAGACCGTCCCGACTGGTGTTGCGCCAATTTTCGACCGGAATTAGCATGCAGATTTTATTCAAGCACTGACGGATTCGGTTGTAAAGGGGCCCTTGCCGCAAATTTTGAGCATGTCAAACCTGCCCGGACTGCTAATGTCGAGGCGACCCTAGTTCACTCGCCAGGAGCGACATCAACCAATTGCGCAAGCGTCAGCCAGTGTCTCGGATGCGGTCGTCTACCGGCGCGGATATTTGTCGCGTACGATCTAGCTACACGCAAGGCTGACGTTAAACCTGAAATGGTCATGTTCGCAACCCGAGGCTGAATCTTCTCGCGGTAAAACGCCTCGTCCAGCCACGCCGGTCTGTCAGTCGGATTCCAGGCTTTGCGCGCGGCGGCTTGTGGCTGCTGGGCAGAGGCCCGTCGTGCATGCGCTATCGGATCGTGCGTATTCAATCGGACTGGCACCGGTGCTGTCAAATGGTTTTCACGTAGTGCGGCTGGAATGATTAGTTTGCTCGTGGGAATGCCCTTCGCCTCGCGCTTTCGGTTCTGCGTCAATCCTGTAGCCGGGGGCTTTGCCGACGTTGGCTGCGACCTAGCTGACCAGAGCGTACGCGCTATCCACTCTGCGAATGGCCCTAGGGCTTGTCTCCAGGTTTTCGACGTTTCTGAAAGTCGCGCAGTAAACACGCTGGTCAGCCTGCAGTTGCCGTCCGTCTCCTCGAAGAACCATTTCTTTTGCCAAGGCTCCCGTCGCAACCAGTCCAATACGAAAGCATCTACCTGTGGGCGAACTGGTTCCATCAAGTCGCAAGCCAGACTATCCCGCGTACGAGTGTCACTGTGAAGGAAGCCGATGCCGGGGTCGAGTCCGAGCTCAGATATCGCAAGTCTAGCTTCTACTTCCAAGATGGCGTAGAGGTAGTTCAGCGCTGCGTTTGGCGGATTGACTGCTAGGCGCGGCGATCTTGTCAGGGGCGACAACCGGCTACCGAAGGCTCGCCAGTGGTCAGGCACAAGACGCGAATCGGCCTGAGGGAACATTACACACAATTGATGCCATTCGCTCCAATAAGCCAGGGCCGCGTGGGCCTCGCACCTACGGATTTCCTCTTTTGAATCTGCCTTCGCCAAGGCGTGACGCTGCTCGCAGATTGTTTCCGCAGAGCCAGAATCCTGAAACTGTCCTCGGATCAGGCGCTCCTGAGCTATAAGTTTTTGCCTGATTAACTCTTTCGCGATTTGCAGACCAGTTTTCGAGACTTCTGCGAGAGATTGCGCTCGTCTCAACCGAGCGTCGGAAGGTTGGACCGGGCCGGTGACTGCGAGCACTTTTCCAACGCGGTCCAGCAAAGAGAAAGCTACGTCTTGATCCGCTAGCCAGCGGAGAGCCGCAAGCGAAACGAGTCCATCCGAACCAACGACAACCAAGCGCCGAATTCCATGCCCAACGCGCGAGAATCGAGCCTGACGCCGGGCTGCACCGACTCCGTCCTCGATTGTTAGGTGTCCACGATGAACATGGACGTTGATGCCGTAACCAAAGAGAGTCACAACGCCGTGTCGTGGGACGACTAAATTGCCGGGATGCGGGAATTGAGATACGGTTGCCGAAGCTGCCATTGGAGTTTACCCTCCCGTGGTGGTTAGGGCTTGTCGTCTGCTGCTAACAGGCGGCAGGCCCGCTTTCTTATCTGTTTGAGAACAAATAACTTATAACCACATTCTACTCCCTTGGACGGGGCAGTTTCTAGCTGTTATTTTGGTCTGACGACGGCCCACTCAATTCATCGGCGAAAGCGAGATTTCTGCGGCTCTTGTTAGTCCGGTAGAATTACCCCGTAATGAAAGCCAGGAGAGACACTCCGCGCGACAACTTCACACCCGCTCTGGAGGCGATTGGTAATCTGCTGCTACCAGAGCTGAACGGGATTCTCTCGGGTGGATGGAGCGCCGCCCAGAGCGCACACACTGAAATCCAGCACGCTCTCATTAACCATAAGCCCACTCATTTTTATCGGCATTTTCTGCCTTTGCGACAGAGGGTGGTGTCACTGCTCGCGGGCGGCTACCGGCGTTACTTCAAGCTGGCTTTGGCCCATCCGCACCAAGCCGGACCCGATCTTCATCAGTGGGCGTGTAGTCAACTTCAACCATTTGTCGGCGCATCACTAGACTGGATTCGCGAGTGGTACATACTCGCGTGCGATGGCGAGAATCAATTTGTCCGGCATATAGCGTCAACTGAGTTCGTCCCGGGCGGGACAATTTCTTTGCAAGTCCCTACCACTCTTCCGCCCTTTCCGTCGTCTGAATCTTGGCGGGCTCCAGCGTGGCTCTTTGCAGTCTCCCTAGCACTCGTTGGCATCGGTCTCCTAAAACCAAAGAACGTTCCAGCGACTGATTCCGACCAAAAATTGGGTGCGGCCCACACTCGCTTGCTACTTAAAGGAGCACGACGGGTGATTCTGTGGGAGCTGGGAGCCGCAATCGAAACAGTGCGGAACGAAGAAATTGCTGCTGCTGGTGCAGTTCCTTCAGAGACGTCAAGCGGGCAAATGGAACGACCCAATAAAGCCCCGAAGCATTGGCTGAAGGGCTTCGACGGGCTCGGCCCGAAGAAATCTAATCTCTCTCGGTACATGCATAACATGACGGAGAAGCAACAACTAGCATTCTCACTCAAATACGAATATGGGCTTGGACCAACTGAGACAGCTTCGCGAATGGGCATTGATCGAAAGACACTACGCGAGCACTTAGACGCCGCAAATAAGAGGCTCGAAGAGGATCGATCATTCGAAAAACGTAGAATCGATCGTTCCAAAAGCTCACGTAACGAGTAAATCCCTCAGTCTCACCCACCCCCCATTCTGACGTGCCGGAAACGCCCGAGGTAGGTGCCCGTTCGTATTCCATGTCCTGATTTTTCATTGAATTAGCTTCTTCTATTACCCCACGTGGACCCCACATGTGGGGACTTAGGGTGAAAGGCAGCCCTGAGGAGATCACGAAGCCATGCCGCGAAAAATCAAGAGGGTAAGTCACCTTACACGTCAGCGTGCACTTGCGGTACTCGCGCGGATGAGGAGCGGTGGAGAATCGCTCTCCCAAGCGGCGCGTAATGAACGCACTACGCCACTAACCGTTCGGAAAATTGTCGGGAAACAGCTCAAGCGCGCACCCTCGGGACATTACTCAGCCTCACGCGGCGACACACTACGCCGCGACATTAATGTTCTCGGTTACGAGGGTTATGAGCCTGTCGTGACGCGCTCATCGAAGCAGGCACAGCTTGCCTCGGCTCATCTGGTTGCTGCCAGTCGATACCTCAGGACCGGCGACACCGAATGGCTCAAGCCTTTCATCGGGAAGCGCGTCGGCGGCGTGGAATTGCTGACTGATCCCGACCGTCTGCAGATCTTGGCCGACGCCGATCTTGTGAAGTTGGATGGTCTGTACCGCACAAATCGCGGCGGAACCGAGAAATAGGCATGACACAGCTACACAATCCGGCCCGTGCAGCGCGGCGCATGGCAGAGGCGATTGAGCAAGTCGACGTGCCCCTTTGCCTCTATTGCGGAAATACCGACCCGCGTCTCGTGCGCCCGCGCCGCATCCAGAATCACCACTTGTTCGGCGAGGACCGCGACGAACCCACTGTTCCGGCCTGCCTCAATTGCCATGCGGGAGCGCATGACGCCTTGATCGACGCGGAGGTTCCCATGACCTGTGAGAAAGAAACCAAGAAATTTGCTCGGGCAATCTTTCGAGCATTGGCCGTTCACTTCGAATTGCTGGCAAAAGCTTGCTGGCGATTTGCCAAGAGAATGGAGGAAAAATGATTCACGATCTTTATCTAAGAGCCCACACAGTTGTGCCAGAAACCACGGACGAGGAAGAGAAGCGTTCGTCAAAACGCGCGCGTTCGCCAAAGCCCTGGCCCCAATATGCTCTCGTTTGGGACACGGAAACTACGCTTGATCTTGAACAGAAACTGACTCTCGGCATTTGGCGTTTCTGTCAGCTAGAAGCCGGGGTGTATGTGGCCATTCAAGAAGGCATTTTCTATCGCGATGATCTCGCAACTAAAGACGTTCAGACAATTCGTGTATACGGCAAGAAGCATCTCGGGGACCAGCTTGCGCGTGGCGCAGACACAGACTTGGCGCTTATGGCGCGCGCCGAATTTGTCGAGAAGGTGTTCTGGGAGTCCGTCCGCGCCGGCGCTTTGATCGTCGGCTTTAATCTATCTTTCGACATCTCGCGTATCTGCACCGCGTGGACGACGGCGCACAACGGCGGGTTCTCCTTTGTTCTCAGCCAACTCAGCAAAACCCAGGTTGATAATGTCCATCGTCCACGCATCCGCATAGCTCCTCTCAACGGCATCGCAGAAAAGATCGAACTGACCGCCGTGCGTTGGAAGAACGAACAGGAAAGATGGCGGCGCGGTCGCTTCCTTGATCTGCACACACTGGCCTTTGCCCTGACAGATAGCAGCTACACGCTGGCGGCGGCAATTAAGTCATTCGGTTCCAAGCCCGAAAAGATGGAGCATGAGCCGACCGGCCTCGTCTCAGAGACAGAGATTACCTACGCGCGTCAGGACGTACGCGCCACTCTAGGCTTGCTCAATGCGCTAAAACACGAATACGAACTCCATCCGATTGCGCTGCCGCCGGACCTCGCCTACAGCCCGGCGTCCATCGGGAAAGCCTACTTGCGTGCGATGGGCATCGTTGAGCCTATGAAGAAGTTCAGGAATATTTCTGCAAAGACTCATGGAATTGCAATGGCCGCTTACTACGGTGGGCGAGCAGAATGCCGGATTCGCCGCTGGCCGGTGCCCGTGGTGCCGGTCGATCTGACAAGCGAATACCCGAGCGTGGATGCGCTACTCGGCATCTGGGATGTGTTGACAGCGGCGCGCCTTACCACCAAGGATGCGACAAAGGAGGTGCGGGCGCTGCTTCGACACGTCACTTTGGAGGACTTGTTTCGGCCTGAGTTTTGGAAGCGGCTAAATTTCTACGCGCGAATCGTGCCCGATGGCGATGTTCTGCCGGTGCGGTCGGTATACGACAGCAAATCGGGTACTTGCAACATCGGCCTGAACGAATTGCATTGGAAGGAGCCTATGTGGGTTGCCGGACCCGATCTGATCGCCAGCGTACTCTTAAGCGGGCACGTCCCAAATGTCCAGAAATCTATTCGCATCGTTCCGCATGGAAAACAGCCCGGCCTTGAGCCGATCAAACTGCGTGGAGCAATTTCGGTTGACCCCAGGAGAGAAGATTTCTTCACGCGGGTTATCGAGTATAGAAAGCAGAACAAAGCGGATGACCGGCTGCAATACTTTCTCAAAATCCTAGCCAACAGCACTTCCTATGGAACCTACCTTGAACTAAACCCGGTGAAAATCGATCCGAGCGATCGCCCTAAAATCAGCGTGCATTCGGGAGATCATGAATTCACGCAGCCAGCGCCAGACACTATCGAGCAGCCGGGCAGTTTCTATTTTCCTCTGCTGGGTGCATTGATTACTTCGGGCGGACGCCTGCTGCTGGCCATGATTGAGCGATGCGTACGCGACGCCGGTGGGACTTACCTCTGCTGCGATACAGACGCCCTGACCATCGTCGCGAGTCGTACTGGCGGCATGGTTGCGATGCCGAACGGCGCTCCGCCGACTAAGGCGCTGTCCTGGCGTGAGGTCGAGCACATCACTCATTGCTTTGATTCACTGTCCCCGTATAGCCGCGAAATTGTGCCGCACCTCTTGCGCCTGACGGACGACAACTACGATAAGAGCGGTGCCCAGCGGCAACTCTTTGGCCTGTCCATCGCCGCCAAACGATATGCGCTCTACACAACGAAATGCGGGCACGCGTCTTGTCATCACCGCAAGTGCGTCACGATTGTTGATCCCAAGGCGCACGGTCTGATCTTTTTTGCTCCGAGCGACGAGCGCGAGAACGGCTTGCCGAAATGGTGGTGGGAGCTGTGGCGTTTCCTCTTGGCGCTGGAATTCCGGCAGATGGCCGAGCCGGATTCGGAGGTTCTGTTGGTTGCCGGGCGTGTCACCAACGCCAGCACCGCAACCGAACGCGATAGCCAGCCATCGTGGATATCGTTGCCTGCCATGATGAAAATGAGAATCTCAACGCCGCACTACCTAGACCAGATGAAAGGTCAGGCTAGTCCGTTCGGCTTTGTTCTCCATCCAAGAACACGCGATCACCTGAAACTAACTCTGCTGACGCCGTTCAGCAAGAACCGTGCAAAGTGGGCACGGTCGCTCTGTGTAAACACGCGTGACGGACGGACGTATCACCTCGACAGACTCTCGCGAGTCGATATCGTCACATTAGGTGACATTCTTTGCGGCTATATCCAACATCCTGAGATCAAATCGCTCGGGCCGAGCGGAGAAAAATGCAAACCTCACACGCGAGGGTTATTGCGGCGGATGGCGATTCGTGGAGGGCTTCAGCGGTGCATCGGAAAAGAAGTCTCGCGGTTCGAACAGGGCAAGGACGACTTCATTGAAAACATCGACGACGAATGCATTCGCTATGACGGCGGGAGGGTCGCTGCCAACGAAGCCTTAATTGCAGAAATCAATACGCGCGGTTTGCGCAAAACCACCAAGCAAACGGGTCTCGATCGCAAGACAATTCGCGCAATCCAAACGGGAAAGAAAGTGAAGATTTCGACTCTCGCGAAGGTGGTTAAGCGACTGCGGGAAGAGTAGGAAAGGAGTGCTTCGATGCCGTACAAAGACGTGGAACGGAAGAAAGAATGGGAACGGCTCCATCGGCCCGAAAGACAGGCCCGCCAGCGAGAGTTGCGACGACTAGGCGTAGAGCAACGAGCGTCCCGACCCGAAACGCCCCGGATTGAGGACAGTGGGTTGGATTTTCTAATTCCCTTGGTTGCGGGAAGTGCTGTAGCCATCGCCGAACCAGAACTCGGATTGGGGATAGGAAGCCTGACACTAGTTATTGCGAGCATCTACAAGAAGGGCTGGAAATGGTGGGTTTTTGGAGTTGTCGTCCTGGCGGTCGCCTTAATTTTCTATTCGGACAAACAGAAAAACACAGCACAGTCGCGGTCGGAAAAAGAAAAATAGAAAAAAACTCGGATCGGTCAGATGGCACGACCTAACCATGTTTTTGGACTGCTCATCAACTAGCTTTTGATAGCAAGGAAAGCCCTCTGAGAGAGAAAATGAACCGATATAATCTGCTCAAACTACGAGTTTTGTCTATATTCGACGCAGCCCAGGGTGAATGGCTCGGACCAAATGAAGCGGCGGAAAGACTTAATTTCTCCCCGGCACGTTCGGCCTGGACGTATTTCAAGAGATTATGGAGCTTCGGCTTGCTGGAAAGACGTTCCCGAGGTCGAGGCACTCTGGAATATCGGATTAGCGAACTAGGAAGATCGCGCCTTCGCTGGTTGCGTTCGCAGCGGAGTTGAAGGAGAGGGATATCGGGCACTTGTCCGGGTACGCGGGCGGTCTCAATGGGTCGACGCAACACTAGCTCGAAGTCATCGGGCCGCATAGAGCGCTTGACGGCGGGCAACGATTGAACTCCGAATTCGATCACTTTCGTAATTCGAAAAGCTTAACTCTCCGAGGTCGGCAGCCAAGAGTTCTTCCCTCGACCAACGAGCCCGCATTAAGCCACTCTTCGAATGAGAATTTGCACCTAAGAGCAAATGTCCCAGCTCGTGAGCTATTACGGTCCCAAGAATCTGTGGCAGACTTAGTCCAGTCTGCACAGCCGCCGCATTTATCTTGTCGTAGAACACCCATGCGTCGCAGGCGAACTCTCCTTCTCCCCCTTCGGCAGCGATCCCAAACACTTCACTTTTGAGCCGAAGCCGTACCGCAGCGTCCTTCGGAATGATGTGCAGAGTAAGCTTCATTGGCCCTACAAGGTTGGCGCAAGCGGGATTCGTCGGCGACGATTCTTCCGCCGAACAAACAAGCCAGACAATGGAGACCCCGGCGATCCGCAGGATTCCGTCCGTGACGCGTTCAGCCTTGAGTAGAGCGTCGGGTGTAGCATGAGCGTAGTTGTAGGCCCCGATCGTGATTTGTTGGCCTTCGTCGGTTGAAAGAGCGGGCGAAGATTGCCGAGCCCAAGACGTAGTTACCGAGAAGAGAAAACCCAGAATTAGGCCAAGTGCCAGTCTCGTTTTCATTGCCCTCACCTCCGCGATTTGCGGTGCGAGGGTGAGCGTTGGTCAGGTAAGGAAGGGAGACCATAGACGGGCTCCTAAACCGAGGTTGAACGAACCTTACGGTGTATCTAATTGAGGAGATTATGGTTAGGAGCCTTCGCCGATCGGTTCTCTAGACGCTTTTCAAAAGTTTTGGAGAAGAGTAAGGTATCTAAACAGAGGAGTTACTCCAATTCCGGAACCTCCAACAGAGATGAGAGTCGGTCGATTTGGGCCCTTCGAGGTGAACCTAACCACGGGAGAGCTTCGCAAGCATGGAATTCGCCTAAAGGTGCAAGACCAACCCTTTCAAATCCTTGCGCTCCTTTTGGCTCGTCCAGAGGCACTGGTTACTCGGGAGGAGATCTGCCAACGGCTGTGGCCTTCTGGCACATTCGTTGATTTCGATAACGGGTTGAATACGGCATTGAGCAGACTGCGCGAGGCCTTGGGGGATTCCGCCGAAAGCCCTCGTTACATTGAAACCTTGGCCCGCCGCGGCTACCGCTGGATCGTGCCTGTCGATTGGAGTACTTCTCACTCTGCTGAACTGGCCGCCTCGGGCTCCGTCGACGCAGCTTCAGAGTTGGAAGTAAGCTTGCCCGTCCCGCCCGATTTCGATCGACCAGGATCCTGGAGCACGAGAGCTAAGTTCATTTATGGGTTCTTGCTTGCGGTGGCCCTTCTCGCGCTCGGCTTGGGATGGTTCTGGATCAGAGGCCAGCGAGGCGTGCGGAAGCTGGTGCTAGCCGAACGACAGATTACGCATAACCTAGCGGACAACCCAATCATGAGTAGTGAGATTTCGCCGGATGGCAAATATGTTGCCTACGTGGATGAGATTGGGCTGCACTTGGTCACCATTGAATCCGGGGAGTCTCACGATATCGCGCTGCCAGAGGAACTTAGAACAAATCTCAGGGGGGTGACGTGGTTCCCGGATGGAGAGAAGTTGATCATCGACGCCTTCAGTGTTTTCGAGCGCCATGTACTTTGGCTGATTTCCATTTTAGGTGGCGAGCCCCGTAAACTTCGAAGCAATACAATGGGAGCAAAGGTTTCTCCCGATGGATCCTCGATTGCCTTTATCGACGAGCGACAACACGAACTCTGGGTGGCGGGCGCAGATGGAGGAAATGCCAGGAGAATCCTGAGTGTGGGAAGTGCCGAATTAGTGTCTCTCGCATGGTCGCCTGCAGGTCAGCGACTTGCTTACAGCAAGCGGGGCCAGAGAGAGGGCCTCAGCATCGAGACCATCTCCCTGGATGGTGGATCGCCCAGTGTTGTAGTTTCGGATCCTCAGCTACATTACAAGGGTGACTTGGTCTGGCTTCGTGATGGGCGGGTAGTTTTTCAAATGTGGGAAGGTTCTACAACCCACGATAATCTTTGGGAGATCATGACGGATCTAAGTACCGGATTGCCCGCTGGGAAACCAGCGAAAATGACCAATTGGTTCGGCACAAGAGTCCAAGGCCTCACCGCGAGCAGGGATGGCAGATTCCTCCTTGTAACCAAGAACCATCGGTGGTGCGATGTGCACGTTGGTGATCTCAAAGAGAACGGAACGCGCCTTGATTCACCAAAACGTCTGACATCGAGCGATAGCTGCGACTTCCCAGTAGCATGGACCCGTGACAGCGGAACAATTCTCTTCGAATCGGACCGTATGGGGGGAAGGGACCAGATCTTCAAACAACGACTCGAAGTCGGCACCGCCGAACCTCTCGTCACCGGCTCTGATGATCAGGGACTTGCTGAGTTCAGCGCGGACGCAGCGTGGATACTTTACTGGTCGACGACAGTGTGGGGAAAGTCGCAGCCTGCAAGGCGAAGATTGATGCGATTTCCCGTTTCAGGCGGATCGCCCGAGCAAGTGTTGGAACTGCCTGCGGAGTCATCGATGGGTTTCAGTTGCCCTTCCAGGCCTTCGAGTTCGTGTGTCATCGATCGTTGGGACCAAGGTCAAGATATCTTCTATACCTTGGATCCCTTCCAAGGCCAGGGCAAGGAAGTGAGTAGGACTAAGTTGGAAAACGCTGACGACGAGGATTGGAGTGTTTCTCCGGACGGCTACCAAATCGCGATTTCTAGTCCGTCTCAACTTCGCAATCAGGTCCGCATACTCGATTGGCGAAATAGTACTGAGCGGAATCTCCAGCTGCCAAAAGCGTGGACGATCGGGAGGCTCTGTTGGGCCGCAGACGGTAACACCCTATTTGCGGGTGTGAGCTCGACGGAGCAGTTCCTCGCACAGATTGATTTGAATGGGAAAACAAGCATTCTTCTCGATCGAAATAATGCTCGGTTAGTCGGATCTAATCCACGCTCGTCACCCGATGGTCGGCATCTGGCGTATGCCCAGTCTATCTCGCAGAACAACGTTTGGCTCGTGGAGAATTTCTAGCGCATTCACGAGGTCACAGCGAACACCAATAAACGTCGAAAATTTGAGGCCCGTGTCCTTTTTTTTATTTTTTTTATTTTTTTCGGCGGGCAGGGGTGGTCCCTTTTTCCGGTCCGTATACGCATACCCCTCAACAGAACAACGGGATAGGGGATAGGAGCGAACGAAACTGCCCTCTTTTCACTTTACCGGTTAGCGTTTATCGGGACTTAGCTGCAACTTGGAGCGGGATTCAAGATCTCAGTGGAGGATTAACGCTTCTTTCCGATGCAAT
>Ga0335085_10002184_pt1 | contig 37493 bp, 39 predicted proteins | sample Lox_Sample_45_FD_206712 | JGI IMG/M metagenome (GOLD analysis project Ga0335085, IMG submission 206712) | Soil microbial communities from Loxahatchee National Wildlife Refuge, Florida, United States - Lox_Sample_4.5 | ecosystem: Environmental > Terrestrial > Soil > Wetlands | place: USA...
TGGCGATCTCTCGGTCAATCGCAGCGCAGAGTGACCGCGACGCCGTTCGCGCTTGCGCGGTCGCGCAGGCTCGGGCTAGATCGCGCGCCCCATGCTGCGTTCCCTCTATCAGCGCACCCTGAGCCTCGCCGAAAGCCGACACGCGCTCCGCGCGCTCGCGGCGGTGGCCTTCGTCGAGAGCTCGGTCTTCCCGATCCCGCCGGACGTGCTGCTTATCCCAATGATCCTTGCGACGCCGCAGCGCGCCTTTCGCCTCGCCGCGGTCTGCACGGGGGCGTCGGTGCTGGGCGGCATGCTCGGCTATGCGATCGGCTATTTCGCGTTCGAGACCTTGGGCGAGCCGGTGCTGCGCTTCTACGGCGCGATGGACCGCTACTACGAGCTCCAGGCGAGCTTCAACGAGTGGGGCGTCTGGATCATCGTGCTCAAGGGCATGACGCCCATCCCCTACAAGCTCGTCACCATCGCGAGCGGCGCCTTCAAATTCGATCTCGTGGCCTTCGTCCTCGCCTCGATCGTCTCGCGGAGCCTCCGCTTCTTCCTGGTGGCGGCGCTGCTCTGGCGCTTCGGGGCGCCGATCCGCGAATTCATCGAGCAACGCCTGCTGCTCGTGACCTCCGCCTTCGTCGCGATCCTCGTGGGCGGCTTCCTCCTGGTGCGCTATCTTTGAGGGACGAGATCCGAGCATGCTCACCCCGCGCCAGCTCCTCATTGCCGTCCTCGCGATCGGCGGCGCCGCCATCGTCGGCGCGCTCCTCTTCCAATACGTCGGCGGCCTCGAGCCCTGCGAGCTATGCCTGGTGGAGCGCTGGCCCTATTACGTCGGGATTCCCATCGCGGCGCTGGCGCTCGCGACGGGGGTGCGCGGGGCAGGCTGGTGGATCGCGCTCCTGTTCCTGGTCTTCCTCGTGAGCGCCGGGCTCGGCGGTTATCACGTCGGGGTCGAGCACGGCTGGCTCCAGGGCCCCACGGCCTGCACCGGCCCCGCGGGCGCGGGCGCCAAGACCGCCGAGGAGTTCGCGCGCATGATCGAGCAGCGCCAGGCCATGCCGTGCGATCAGGTGCCGTGGTCGCTCATGGGCATCTCGCTCGCGGGATTCAATCTCCTCACCTCCCTGCTGCTGCTGCTGCTCTGCGCCAGCGGCTTCAGCCATCTGCTGGGGAGGCGCGCGGCATGAGCGCCCGGCATCGCCTCCCAGGCGACCCCTCGCCCGACGAGGATGTCGCGCGCATGATCCGCGTCGATCACGCAGGAGAGTACGGCGCCGTCCGCATCTACGAGGGACAGCTCGCCGTCCTCGGCCGCTCGGCCGCCGGCGCCGCGATCCGCGAGATGGCGACGCAAGAGCGTAAGCACCTCGAGCGCTTCGAGAAGCTCGTGGTGGAGCGCCGCGTGCGCCCGACCGCGCTCACGCCGCTTTGGCACGTCGCGGGCTTCGCGCTCGGCGCCGCGAGCGCGCTCCTCGGCGAGCGCGGCGCCATGGCCTGCACCGTCGCCGTCGAGGAGGTGATCGACGAGCATTACCGGCGCCAGGCCGAGCGCCTCGAGCCCGGCGAGGGCGCGCTCAGGACGACGATCGAGGAGTTCCGCGCCGACGAGATCGCGCATCGCGATCAGGGCCTCGCGCGCGGCGCGGCGGAGGCGCCCTTGCACGATCTGCTGACGGCGGCAGTGAAGGCGGGCTCGCGTCTCGCGATCTGGCTTTCCACGCGCATCTGAGCCGTCGCGATCCCCTTCCGCTGCGGAGAGACCTTCTCCGCTTCCACACCGTATGCTAGTATCCGCGTTCCCCGAACAAGGAGGCGTGGGGCGTGACCTCGACACCGCTCGAGCGGGCGATGGCGCGGGTGGAGGTGGAGGCGGACGCGACCGCGCGCACGCAGAGCGAAGCCGCCGCACGGAAGCCTGTGCGATCGTTTACCGGGCCGGTTCCCGCCAGGCCGCGCGAAGCTGCGCCCGCCTCCGGCCTCGCCTATGACGGCAACAAGCGCGAGCTGCTCCGCCTCTGGCTCGAGACGACAGCGCTGACGATCCTGACGGTCGGCTTCTACCGCTTCTGGGGGAGGACGCGCATCCGCCGCTATCTCTGGAGCCGGGTCGGGCTGCTCGGCGACCGCTTCGAGTACGATGGAACCGGGCGCGAGCTCTTCGTGCGCTTCCTGCTCACGGTCGCGGTGGTGCTGGTGCCGCTCGCTGCCGTCGGCATCGCCCTCGAATTCTCGGGCCTCGAGCCCGATACGGTTTGGCTCGTGACGCGCGGGGAATTCGTGGTGGCGACCTTCCTCTCCTTCGCCGGACGCTATTTCGGGCAGCGCTACCGGCTGAGCCGCACGCTCTGGCGCGGGCTCAGAGGCGGGCTCGACGGCAATGCCTGGACCTACGCGCTCCGCTCCGCGGGCTACACGCTGCTCCAGCTGCTCACGCTCGGCTTCGCGCGGCCCTGGCAGTATTGCGCGCTCTGGCGCTACGAGGCCCGCAACACTCGGCTCGGCAGCCGTCACCTCGAGTTCCAGGGCCGCGGCGGCGAGATCTTCTGGACCTGGGCCGCGACCTGGGTCCTCGGTCTCTACGCGACGGCTGCCTTCGGCCTGCTGGTCGCGTTCGTGGTGCTCATCATGGTGGGGCTCCTGATTGCGATGAGCGCGCTCCGGTCGGGAGAGCCCCCGCAATTCAGTCTCGAGCTCATCCTTTCCGGCGTCTACGGCTACGCCGTTGCGGCCGTCGCGATCAGCGTCTTCTGGATCATCGTCAGCAGCGCTTTCGAGCGTCGCTGGCTCGTTTATTCGACGGGCGCCACTGTCCTGGGCAATATCCGCTTGCGGCTCGAGGCTGCGACCAGGGAGGTCTGCTTCCTCAAGATCGGCAATTTCCTGCTGACGGTTCTGACGCTCAATCTAGCCTGGCCTTTCGTCGCCCATCGCACGCTCGCCTTCTACGCTCGCGCGCTCAGGCTGGACGCGGAGGGCTTCGAGCGGCTGAGCCAGACGGAGGCTGCCTCGCGTCCTCCCGCCTCCGGTCTCGCCGAGCTCTTCGACACCGCCGGCTTCGCCTGAGGCCATGTCCATGTTTCCCGCGAGCTACGTCGACGGCGTCACCGCAATCCGCCATTGGGTGACGGCGACCGTGCGAAAGGACGGCATTCTCGTAGCGGATGCCGGGGGCCGGCCCGTCGTCGTTTGGCCGTGGCCGGAGATCGCTGCGCTCGAGGATGAGAGCAGGAGCGGCCCGATCCGCCTCGCCCGGGGTGCTGCGCGGCTCACCGTCGAGGCGCGAGGCTTCGCCGCCGCGCTCTACGCGGCGGCGCCGGCGCTCCGCCCCGCTTCAATCGGACGGCGTCTCGCACGGGCCTGCGCGGCGATCGCCGCGTCGCTCGCGGCCGTGGGCGCGATCTGGTGGAGCCTGCCGAGCCTCACCGTCCTCCTGGTGGCGCTGATCCCCGTGAGCGCGGAGGAGCGCCTGGGCGATCGCGAGCTCGTGAGCCTCGAGGTGGCGCCCTGCACGGACCCCGCAGGGCAAGCGGCGCTTGACCGTCTGGTTCGGCGCCTCACCGAGCGCGCCGATCTCCGCTTTCACCCGAAGGCGATCGTCGCTCAATTCGACGAGCGTGGCGGCGACAAGATCGTCAACGCCTTCGCGCTCCCGGGCGGCCGCATCGTCGTGTTGCGCGGGCTCATCGAGGAGGCCGAGAGCGCCGACGAGGTCGCGGGCGTGCTCGGCCACGAGCTCACCCACGCGATCAAGCGCCACCCGCTGCGCCGCATGATGGCGGAAGCAGGGCTCGGGGTCCTCTTCGAGATCCTCCTCGGCTACAACACCACGAGCGATGCCGGAAGCCTGATGGCCGGGCTGAGCTTCACCCGCGCGGAGGAGCGCGACGCGGATGAGGGAGGCATCGCCCTCATGAGACAGGCTGGCATCTCGACCGCAGGCTACGCGGCCTTCTTCAAGCACCTCGCGTCGCGCACGCGCGGCGAGCCACCGGCACTTCTGAACACGCACCCCGCGACCGCCGAGCGCATCGCCGCGGCGGAGGCGGCAGCCTTGCCGGGCACCTCGCCCGCGCTCTCTCCCGCGGACTGGAGCGCGCTCAAGCACATCTGCGACGGAATGCCCGAGCCCGGAAGCTCCGAGCCGGAGTGATTCGCATCGAGCGGATGCGGGGACACTCGGAGCGGAAAACTGACAGACCCTCACCCTCCCATGGCTTCGCCATGGGCCCCAACCCTCTCCCGCATAGCGGGCGAGGGGCCATGTTGTCCCTCTCCCGCCGGAGGTGGGAGAGGGTTGGGGCCCATCGCATAGCGATGGGAGGGTGAGGGAGCTATAATTCACTGATGGAACACTACCTCCCGATCCTCGTAGTCATCGCCATGCTCGCCACCTTGGGCGTGCTCGGCCTCGGGCTCTTCAACATGGCTCGCGGGGGCAGCGCCCGCACCTCGAACAAGCTCATGCAGTCGCGGGTCCTGCTGCAGGGCGTGGCGCTGCTGCTCTTCCTCCTCTTCATGTGGCTCTTCCGGCGCTGAGGCCGCGCGATGGTAAGGCTCACGCGCATCTACACCCGCGGCGGAGATCAGGGCGAGACCTCCCTCACGGGCGGCGCGCGCGTCAAGAAGAGCTCGCTCCGCATCGAGGCCATCGGCACCGTCGACGAGGCCAATGCCATAATCGGCATTGCGCGGCTCCGGACCGTCGGGAGCCACGCCATGGCCGGGCCGGACACCATGCTCGCGCGCATCCAGAACGACCTCTTCGACCTCGGCGCCGATCTCTCGACCCCCGCGGGCGACGAGGGGGCGCTCCGCATTGCGGCAAAGCAGGTCGAGCGCCTCGAGCACGAGATCGACTCCCTGAACGCATCGCTGCAGCCGCTCGACAGTTTCGTACTTCCGGGCGGGACCGAGCTCGCGGCGGCGCTCCACCTCGCGCGGACGGTCGTCCGGCGTGCCGAGCGCGCGGCGGCTGCGCTCGCGGAGCAGGAGGCGGTCAGCGCCGAGGCGCTCAAATACCTCAACCGGCTTTCGGATCACCTCTTCGTGCTCGCGCGAATGGCGAACGACCAGGGCCGCTCCGACGTGCTCTGGCGGCCCGGCGCCAACCATTAACCCGCAGCGACGACGGTGTGACAGGAAAGGCTTGCCTTAGCCTTTCGCACATGCACAATTCCCGCCCACCTCGAAGCCAGACCCAGATAGCGGCGGGATTTCCTTCATGAAAGTGCTGGTCGCGGTCAAGCGGGTCATCGACTACAACGTCAAGATCCGCGTCAAGGCGGACAAGACCGGGGTCGAGACCGCCAACGTCAAGATGTCCATGAACCCCTTCGACGAGATCGGCGTCGAGGAGGCGATCCGGCTCAAGGAGAAAGGCGCGGCGAGCGAGATCGTCGTGGTCTCGCTTGGCCCGCAGGGCTGCCAGGAGACGATCCGCACGGCGCTAGCGATGGGCGCAGACCGCGGCATCCACGTCCTGACGGAGGTGGAGTTGCAGCCGCTCGCGGTCGCGAAGCTCCTGAAGGCGATCGTCGAGAAGGAGCAGCCGGGCTTCGTCATCCTGGGGAAGCAGGCGATCGACGACGACTGCAACCAGACCGGACAGATGCTCTCGGCGCTCCTCGGCTGGGCGCAGGGCACCTTCACCTCGAAGCTCGCGATCGCCGACGGCAAGGCGACGGTGACGCGCGAGGTCGACGGCGGGCTCGAGACCGTCGAGCTCAAGATGCCCGCGGTCATCACCACCGACCTCCGCCTCAACGAGCCGCGCTACGCCTCGCTCCCGAACATCATGAAGGCGAAGAAGAAGCCGATCGAGCAGCTCACGCCCGAGGCGCTCGGCGTCGATGTGACGCCCCGCCTCCAGACCCTCAAGGTCGAGGAGCCCGCGAAGCGCCAGGGCGGCAGGAAAGTCGCCTCCGCGGCCGAGCTCGTGGACAAGCTGCACAACGAAGCGCGGGTGATCTGATGACGAGCCTCGTCCTCGCCGAGCACGACGGCGCCGGCCTCAAGCCCGCGACCCTCAACGCCGTCGCCGGGGCGCAAGCGATCGGCGGCGACATTCACATCCTGGTCGCGGGCTCGAGCTGCCGAGGCGCAGCGGAGGCCGCCGCCAAAGTCAAGGGCGTGGCGAAGGTGCTCATCGCCGACGACGCCTCCCTCGCCCATCCTGTCGCCGAGGATCTGGCGCCGCTCGTGGTGAAGCTCGCGCCCGGCTATACGCATCTGCTGGCGCCCGCGACGACCTTCGGCAAGAACGTGATGCCGCGGATCGCTGCACTCCTCGACGTGGCCCAGATCTCCGACATCGTCGCGGTCGTCTCGCCCGATACTTTCGTCCGCCCGATCTATGCGGGAAACGCGCTTGCGACGGTGCAATCGAAGGACAAGATCAAGGCGATCACCGTGCGCGGCACGGCCTTCCCCGCCGCCGCGGCCGAAGGCGGCAGCGCCCAGATCGAGAGCGTTGCGGCCGCGGGCGCCTCGGGTCTCTCGCACTTCGTGGGACAGGAGCTCTCGAAGTCGGAGCGGCCGGAGCTCACGGCGGCGCGCATTGTCGTCTCCGGCGGGCGCGGCATGCAGTCCGGTGAGAACTTCCATCTCCTCGACAAGATCGCGGACAAGCTCCACGCCGCCGTCGGCGCCTCGCGGGCGGCTGTCGACGCGGGCTTCGTTCCCAACGACTACCAGGTCGGACAGACCGGCAAGATCGTGGCGCCCGACCTCTACATCGCCGTCGGAATTTCCGGCGCGATCCAGCATCTCGCCGGCATGAAGGACAGCAAGGTCATCGTCGCCATCAACAAGGACGAGGAGGCGCCGATCTTCCAGGTCGCGGATTACGGCCTGGTGGGCGACCTCTTCAAGATCCTGCCCGAGCTCGAGGCCGAGCTCGAGAAGCAACTGAAATAGCCGCGGCGCGCCGGGCGCCCGGCCACGGGAAGGTACCGACATGATCAAGACCATCGGCGTGATCGGCGCGGGACAAATGGGGAGCGGCATCGCCCATGTCTGCGCCCTCAACGGCTTCGAAGTGACCCTGTCGGACGTCGATCCCGCGGCGCTCGACCGCGCGCTCGGCGTCATCGACCGCAATCTCGGGCGCCAGGTCGCCTCCGGCAAGGTCGGCGAGGCCGACAAGACCGCGGCCTTGAGGCGCGTCCGCACCAGCACCGATTACGGCGCCTTCCGCGACTGCGACATCGTGATCGAGGCCGCGACCGAGAAAGAGGCGGTGAAGCGCGAGATCTTCAAGCAGCTCGTGCCGAACCTGAAATCCGACGCGCTCGTCGCCAGCAACACCTCCTCGATCTCGATCACGCGGCTCGCCGCGGCGACCGACCGGCCCGGCAAGTTCATCGGCATGCATTTCATGAATCCGGTGCCGGTGATGGCGTTGGTGGAATTGATCCGCGGCATCGCCACGGATGATGCGACCTTCCAGTCCGTGCGCGACTTCGCCATGAAGCTCGGAAAGACCCCGGTCGCGGCGGAGGATTTTCCCGCCTTCATCGTCAACCGCATTCTGCTGCCGATGATCAACGAGGCCGTCTACACGCTCTACGAGGGCGTGGGCTCGGTGGAGTCGATCGACACCGCCATGCGCCTCGGCGCCAACCACCGAATGGGCCCGCTGGAGCTCGCGGACTTCATCGGTCTCGACACGTGCCTTTCGATCATGCATGTGCTCTACGAGGGCCTCGCCGACAGCAAGTACAGACCCTGCCCGCTCCTCGTGAAATACGTCGAGGCCGGCTGGCTCGGCCGCAAGGCGGGCCGCGGCTTCTACGATTACCGCGGCGAGAAGCCGGTGCCGACGCGCTGAGCTCGGTGCCAAATTTCACTTATATGACAAGCACATCCCCTGCCTCTGGAGCGCTGGCGTTTCACCAGATGTTGTGGCAGGATCGCCGCCCATGAATGGGCCGCACCCTAGACGGATCGCCCAATGCCGGTGAGCCCCGAGCGCTGTCCGGCATTGGTGCTCAACGCCGATTTTCGGCCGTTGAGCTATTTTCCTCTCTCGTTGTGGTCATGGCAGGACGCGGTTAAGGCGGTATTTCTCGACCGCGTCAACATCATCTCCGAATACGAAACGGTGGTGCGCAGCCCGAGCTTCGAGATGAAGCTCCCGAGCGTCATCTCCCTCAAGGAGTACATCGCGACCGCGCGCCAGCCGGCCTTCACGCGCTTCAACGTGTTCCTGCGCGACAGCTTCGTCTGCCAGTACTGCGGCGAGCCACGGCCCTCGCACGACCTCACCTTCGACCACGTCGTGCCGCGCTCGCGCGGCGGCCGCACCGTCTGGAGCAACGTCGTGACGGCCTGCTCCACCTGCAATCTGCTGAAGGGCAATCGGCTACCGCGGGAAAGCGGCATGTTCCCGCGCCAGCCGCCGGCACAGCCCTCGACGGTGCTGCTGCAGGAGAACGGCCGGGCCTTCCCGCCGAACTTCCTGCACCATAGCTGGCGCGACTTCCTCTACTGGGATACCGAGCTCGATCCCGTCTGAGCGGGCGCCGGCTACGGCGGCGGAATCCGCGAGGCGCGCCAGGGCGCCGAGCTTTGCTGGCCTAGGTCGAATACCGTCGCGCCGCCCCCTCGAAGCGAGGCCGAGACGTCCTGGTCGATGCCGGCCGACGGGGGAATGTCGAAGTCAGAGCAAGCCCCGAGCGCGAGCAGCGCCAGCGCCAGCGCCGCGAGCAGCTTGGCCGAATGAAATTTCATCTCTTCCTCCTCCTTCGCCACTCACAAACTAGTAGTGACCGCAGCCGTAAAGCCAAGGGGACGCGCGGCAGGCATGCGCGTCAAGCGTATGTCCTGGCGCAGCCGGACGGGCTGCCGCCCCGGAGATCGCGCGCATTTTATGAAACATTCCCCCTTCGTCGGCGCTCCGGCCACGGTGCGGGAGCCTGCGCGTTTTGCCAAGGCTTCTCGCGCGCACGATAGGCGGACGCGGCCCGGCGGCAGGAACCGGAGAGGCCTCGGCGATTGACCTCGGGGGCCGCCCTCATTAGGGTCACTCGGATGGGAAGGAACCTCGATCTCCGGCTCGGCCGGCGAATTAGGCTCGCAATCCGACTTAGCGCGGATCGCCCCGTTGCCGTTCGCCCATTCGCCGAGATCGAGGAGTCCTCCCATGTCGCGCGCCGCAGAGAGCGCCTTTAGCCCGGAAGCCGAGCCGACCGCCTGCTTCTCCGTCAATGCCGAAGCCGATCCCGGGATCATGCCGCGGGTGCTCGAAGTCTTCGCCAAGCGCGGCCTCGTGCCGTCATTCTGGACGAGCCGCGTCAGCGCCGAGCGGGATCTCACCATCGACATCCAGATGCGGGGCATGGAGAGCGAGCTTGCGGACTACGTCGCGCGCACGCTCCGGCAGATCGCGGGTGTGGAGGTCGTGCTGACCTCCGAGAAGCGCGCAAGGCTCACGGGCTCATGAACCTGCTGCGCCACATTCGCGCCTGCAACAGCTACCGGCCCGAGCGCTTCCTGCCGCTCCTCCTCGACGGCGAGCGCGTGGGCCATCTGCGCCGCGACAACGCCGAGATCCTGCGACGGTTCCCCGCGGTATTCGAGATCGGGGCCGATGCCGCGGTGCTCCGCGTCAAGGGCGACGCGGCCGCCCGGACGGCCGCGCTCGACGCGGTGGTGGAGGCGCTCGTCGCTGAGGGGCTCGTCGCCAAATGGCGGAACGAGGTCTTCGCGGTCTCGTCGCGCTGGGGCGCGCCCCCGGTCTTCAGTCTCGACCGCGGCGCAGTCAGCTTCTTCGGGGTGCGCGCCTACGGCGTGCACATGAACGGCTATCGCCGCGAGAAGGACGGGGTCTGGCTCTGGATCGGGCGGAGGAGCCCCGTGAAGCTGGTCTCGCCGGGCAAGCTCGACAATCTCGTCGCGGGCGGCATGGGCGGCGGCCTCGGCGCCACGGAGACGCTGGTCAAGGAAGCCGAGGAGGAGGCGTCCATTCCGGAGGCCTTGGTGGCGAGAGCCCGCGCGGTCGGCGCCGTATCCTACAAGATGGAGGTGCCGCAGGGGCTGCGCGACGACGTGCTCTTCCTCTACGACCTCGAGACGCCTGCCTCCTTCGAGCCGCAGAACCGCGACGGCGAGATCGTGGAGTTCATGCTGATGAAGGCGAGCGACGCGCTTGCGCGCGTGGGCGACGGCGACGACTTCAAGTTCAACGTCAATCTCACCATCATCGATTTCGCGCTCCGCCACGGGCTCTTGACGCCCGAGAACCCCGACTACATGCCCCTCCTCGTGGGCCTCCATCGCGGCGGCGAGTAGGACTCAGGCGAAACCCGCCATCCCCCGAGCTTCCGCCGGCGTCTTGCCGGCCTCGCGCAGCGCGCGGAGAGTAAGATCGCGATCGCGCTTGGCAAGCCGCCGTCCGCCCGCGTCCGTGAGCAGCCGATGATGCCAGTAGCGCGGCGTGGGCAAGCCCAGCACCGCTTGCAGCAGCCGGTGCACGTGGGTGGCGGCGAAGAGGTCCCTGCCGCGCGTGACGAGCGTCACGCCTTGTATCGCATCGTCTACGGTGACCGCGAGATGATAGCTCGCGGGCGCGTCCTTTCGCGCGAGGACGACGTCGCCGTGGCTCGCGGGATCGGCCGGGACGCGGCCCGCCTCGGCATCCTCCCAGAAGAGCGGCCCCGCGCGCTCGGCGGCGCGCGCGGCGTCGAGGCGAAGCGCGTAGCTCTCGGCCGCGGCGATGCGGGCGCTGCGCTCGCTCTCCGGGAGCCGGCGGCAGGTGCCGGGATAGAGCGGCCCCTCGCTCCCATGCGGCGCCGCGCCCGCACGCGCGATCTCCGCCTGGATGGCCGCGCGAGTGCAGAAGCAGGGATAGAGAAGTCCCTCCGCGCGAAGCCGCTCGAGCGCCGCTCGATAGTCGTCGAAATGCTCCGATTGCCTCCGCACCGGGCGCTCCCACTCGAGCCCGAGCCAGGCCAGATCCTCGGCGATCGCAGCGACGAACTCCTCGCGGCAGCGGCCGACGTCGATGTCCTCGATCCGCAGCAGGAAGCGGCCGCCGCTCCGCCGCGCCTCGGTACACGCGAAGAGCGCGGAGAAGGCGTGACCGAGGTGCAGGAGCCCCGTCGGGCTCGGCGCGAAACGGGTGACCTCGGCTGCGCTCATGGCAGGCCCGACCTTAACAGAGGCATCTCGGGCGTGACACGCGAAGCCGCCTCGTTTATCCCTGCCCTGACGTCAGCAGCAAGAGTCTCCGCATGCTCATGAGCCTCGAGGGACCGAGCCGGCCGCCGCTCGCGGGCGGCAAGCCGAAATCGCTGGTGGTGCTATTGCATGGCCTCGGCGCCGACGGCAACGATCTCATCGGGCTTGCCCCTTATTGGGCGCCTGCGCTGCCCGACGCCGAGTTCCTCTCGCCGCACGCGCCCTTCCCCTGCGACATGGCGCCCTATGGCAGGCAATGGTTCAGCCTGCAGGACCGCAGCATCGAGGCGATCTTCGCGGGCGTGCGTGCGGCGGCGCCGGTCCTCGACGGCTTCCTCGACGACGCGCTCGAGGCGCGCGGCCTCGACGAGAGCCGGCTCGCGCTCGTGGGCTTCTCCCAGGGCACGATGATGTCGCTCCATGTGGGCTTGCGCCGGGCCAAGCCGGTTGCGGGCATATTGGGCTATTCCGGCCGCCTCATCGGGACCGAGGAGCTCGCGCGGGAAATCCGCTCGCGGCCACCGGTCTTTCTGCTGCACGGCGACGCCGACGAGATCGTCCCATTCGAGTCCCTGGCCTACTCGAAGAAGGTGCTTTCCGAATTGCAGGTGCCGGTCGAGACGCTGGCGCGGCCCGGTCTCGGCCACAGCATCGACGAGGTTGGACTCACCCGCGGCGGCGAGTTCCTGCGCCGCAGGCTCGCGGGGGCCGCGGCCCAGCGCTGACCGACGCACAGCCGCAGCGCAATGTCCGCCAATCTCGCCTCCTGGGCCTGGATTCCCATCACGATCTGGGCTGCCTTCGCACAAACGCTCCGCAACGCCGCTCAGCGCCATCTGACCTCGGCGCTCGGAACCCTCGGCGCGACGCTCGTCCGCTTCCTCTACGGATTACCCTTCGCGGCGCTCTGGCTCGTGATCGTGACGACGGCGACCGGCGTGGCCGCACCTGCGCTGACGGTGCCCGCGCTGCTCTGGGGCGCGCTCGGCGCGGTGGCGCAGCTCGCCGCGACGGCACTCCTCCTCCGCGCCATGGAGGAGCGCAATTTCACGCTGGCGGTCGCGTGGTCGAAGACCGAGATCGTGCAGGTCGCGGTCTTCGCATTGGCGCTGCTCGGCGATCCCCTCACGCTCGGGCTTGCCGTCTCCGTCGTGCTCGGCACCGCCGGCGTGATGCTGTCCTCGGCCAAGGGCGGTGGCTGGCGCGCGCTCCTCTCGGGCTGGACCTCGCGCGCGGCGCTGATCGGCCTCGCCTCGGGCGCGGCTTTCGCGGTCTCCACCGTGGGCTATCGCGGCGCGGCGCTCGCTCTGCTGCCGACGCCGGCGCTGATCGCGGCGGCCGCGGTGCTGCTCTACGCGCAGACGCTGCAGACCGTACTTCTCGGCGGCTGGCTCCTCGCGCGCGACCGCGCGGTGATCGCGGCCGTCTTCCGGGAGTGGCGCGCCTCCGGGGTCGCAGGCTTCATGGGGGCCGCGGCCTCCGCGGGATGGTTCACGGCGATGGCGATGGAGCCCGTCGCGAACGTCCGTACCGTCGGGCTCGTGGAGCTCATCTTCAGCTATGCCGTGTCGCTCCGCCTCTTCAAGGAGCGGCTTACCGGAATTGAGACGGCGGGGCTCGTGCTGGTGGTGCTGGGGATGCTCGGCATCCTCAATCTGCGCTGAAGTGGCCGCTCAGCGCTTCGTGCTGATGGTGTCGGGCATGCGCGGGGCCAGGAGACGGTCGATCAGGCCGCGCGCCGCGGAGCCGTCCCATCGCACCGCGCCGACGAGCCTGCCGACCTCGCGGCCCTCCCGGTCGATCAAGATGGTAGTGGGGATCGCGTCGACGCCGAAGGCGTGCGCGACGTCGCTCTTGGGATCGAGATAGATCGGCAGCTTCTCGAGCCGGTGCTGCGCGAGGAAGGGCGCGACCGCGCCCTCGCCGCGGCGATCGACGGAGACCGCCATGATCGCAAGCGGCGTCCCCTCGCGCTCCGCGGCGAGCGCCTCGAGCGCCGGCATCTCCGCGACGCAGGGCACGCACCATGTGGCCCAGAGATTGAGCAGCACCGGCCGTCCCCGGAGATCCGCGAGCCGGAGCGTCTCGCCCGCGCGCGTCGTCACGGCGACGTCGGGCGCTGGCGAGGGCGGAACCGTCGGGCTAAACTGCGGGATATCGCGATCCCCAGCGGCGATCGCGCCCCCGTCCGAGAGCATCGGCAGGCAGAGGATCGTCAAGAGGATGAGCGAGCGCACCACTTTCATGCCTAGCCTCTCCGCCGGAGAAGATGGGCCCGCCGCCCTCGCGGGTCCAGTGCCAATCCGCAGCCGCGGTGCGGGATGAGCGTTTACCGGCGCCTGATCCTGGGCCTCCTCGTCGGGGCTCTGCTGGTGCCGCTCGGCGGCTGCGGCAAGAAGAGCCTGCCGGAGCCGCCGCCGGACCAGCCGAACGTTTATCCCCGTAGCTACCCGAAGCCCGGATCATGAACGACGCCGCCGCGCTTCCCGCCATCGCCGAGGGCTTCTCCTATCGCGCGGGGGAGCTTCATGCCGAAGGCGTCGCCCTCTCCCGCATCGCGGCCGAGGCGGGCACCCCCTTCTATTGCTATTCGAGCGCAGGCATTGCGGACACCTATCGCCGCTTCGCCGCGGCCTTCGCGGGCGAGAAGGCACGGGTGCACTATGCGCTCAAGGCCAACTCGAACCTCGCGGTGATCCGTCTGCTGGCGCGTCTCGGCGCCGGTGCGGACGTGGTCTCCGAGGGCGAGCTGCGCCGCGCGCTCGCGGCCGGCGTTCCCCCGGATCGCATCGTCTTCTCCGGCATCGGCAAGACCGAGGCGGAGCTCGCCTTCGCGCTCGATCAGGGCATCCACCAGATCAACGTCGAGCTCGTGCCGGAGCTCGAGCTCTTGAGCGCGCTCGCGGCGCGGCTCGGCAAGACCGCGGCGGTGGCGCTCCGCGTCAACCCCGACGTCGACGCACGCACGCACGCGAAGATCTCGACCGGGAAGAAAGAGAATAAATTCGGCATCGACATCGCGCACGCAGCCGAGGCCTATCGCCTCGCGGCGCGGCTCCCCGGCATCGAGCCGGTGGGGCTCGCCGTCCACATCGGCTCACAGATCACCGATCTCGGGCCGTTCGAGGCGGCGTTCCGCCGCCTCGTCGATCTGGCCCAGGAGCTGCGCCGCGAGGGCCTCGCCGTCGAGCGCCTCGACCTCGGCGGCGGGCTCGGCATCCGCTATCGGGCGGAGGCGCCGCCCCCCATCGAGGACTATGCGGCGCTGGTGCGCCGCCTCACGCACAATCTCGGCTTTCGCCTCGCCTTCGAGCCCGGCCGCGCGGTCGTCGGCAATGCCGGCGTCCTCGTCTCGCGCGTGCTCTACGTGAAGGCCGGAGTGACACGGCGTTTCATCGTTCAGGACGGCGCGATGAACGATCTCCTCCGGCCGTCGCTCTACGAGGCCTGGCACGAAGTCGTGCCGGTGCGGGCGCCCGAGCCCGGCGCCTCGTACGCGCCCGCCGACGTCGTGGGGCCGATCTGCGAAACCGGCGATACCTTCGCGACCGCCCGGCCCCTACCGCCGATTGCGGTCGGGGATCTGCTCGCGATCTTGTCAGCAGGCGCCTATGGCGCCGTGATGAGTTCAAGCTACAATAGTCGCTTGTTGGTGCCGGAGGTCCTCGTCAAGGGCGACGAGTACGCGGTGATCCGGCCGCGGCCGAGCTACCAGGAGCTGCTGGGCCAGGATAGAATTCCCCCTTGGCTTTCAGAGCCTTAGGTCAGCGGCCGTCGAGCATTCAGAAAGTTCGATATGGCTAAGACCGCACCTGTGCCTGAGACGCGCCCGCTTTCCCGAAAGGACCTCGCCCGACGCGTGGCGCTCGCGCGCGGCGCGCTCTTCTGGGAGCGCTGCTGGCCGGAATTCGCCGTCGCCTTGGGCGTCGTCGGACTCTTCCTGGCGGGAGCGCTCTTCGATCTGCCGGCGCTGGTACCGGGCTGGCTGCACGCTGCGGCGCTCGGCGTGCTCGGGCTGCTGCTGGCGGCGGCGCTCTGGAGCGCGGTGCGCGCGCTCAGGCTCCCCGACGAGTCGGAAGGACGGCGGCGGCTCGAGGCCGCGAGCGGACTCGCGCATCGCCCGCTCGCGGCGGTGACCGACCGTCTCGCGGGCGGCGCCGGGGATCCCGTGGCGATGGCGCTTTGGGAGGCGCATCGCGCGCGCATGTCGAAGCGCCTGCGCGGCTTGCGCGTGGGCCTGCCGCTCGCGGGCTTCCTGCGCCGCGATCCCTATGCGCTCCGCGCGGCGCTCGCGATCGTGCTGGCGATCGGCGTGCTCGACGCCGGCCGCGACAGCGGCGAGCGCGTGCTGCGCGCGCTTGCGCCGGACCTGAGTTTCTCGCCCGGCGCGGCCGCAAGCGTCAGCCTCGACATCTGGATCACGCCGCCGGATTACACCGGCGAGGCGCCGCTCTTCCTGCAGCGCGACGCGGCCAAGGACCCGATTCCGGTACCGACGGGGAGCACGGTACTGGCGCAGGTGCAAGGCGGCAGCGAGCCGCCGCGGATCGAGGTCGGCGGCAAGGCGACCGATTTCGCGCCCGTCGACGCCAAGAACTTCAAGGGCAGCGCCACCGTCACCGCCGGCGACAAGCTCGCGGTGACGCAAGGCGGACGCACGCTCGGCTCCTGGCCGATCAGGATCGTGCCGGATCAGCCGCCGACGGTGGCCTTCGTCGGCGAGCCCAAGAAGACCACGCGGGACGCCCTCCGCATCGAGTTCAAGGCAAGCGACGATTACGGCGTCGAGACCGCCAAGGCGGTGATCCATCGCGTGGGCGGCGCGCCCGACGAGGCGATCGAGCTGGAGCTGCCGCTGCCCGGCCTTCACCTCAAGGAAGCGCGCAACGCCAATTTCTACGACCTGACGCCGCATCCCTGGGCGGGTCTTCCGGTCGAGATCCATCTCGAGGCGACCGACGCGATCAATCAGGTCGGCAAGAGCGAGACCATCACGCTCACGCTGCCGGAGCGCATCTTCCATCACCCGATGGCGCGCGCGATGATCGAGCAGCGCCGCGAGCTCACCGTTCATCCCGGCGATCGCGACGTGGTGGCGGAGACGCTCTCGGATCTCTCGCTGCGGCCCGCCTTCTTCGACGAGGACAAGGTCGTCTTTCTCGGGCTGCGCATGTCCTCGCTGCGCCTCCAAGGCGAGGATCCCAAGACCGCCATCCCCGCGGTGCAGCAGCTCCTCTGGGACCTCGCGGTCCGGCTCGAGGACGGCCACACCACCATGGCCCAGCGCGACATCCGCGACCTCATGCAGGCGCTGCAGCAGGCGATCGCGCGCAACGCGCCCGACGCCGAGATCGAGCGCCTGACCAAGGAGCTCAAGGAGGCGATCGACCGCTACCTGAAGGCGCTCGCCGAGAACATGCAGCGCCAGAACCCCGACGGGAAGGACCTCCCGCCGATCGATCCCTCGCGGCTCCTCAGCGACCGCGACCTCCAGCGCATGCTCGACCGCGCCCGCGAGCTCGCGCGCAACGGCGCCAAGGACGCCGCGCGCGATCTGCTCTCGCAGCTCCAGAACATGCTGGAGAACCTCCGCATGGCGCAGCCGCGGCAGATGCCGGGACAAGGCAACGAGGCCATGCGGAGCCTGCAGCAGCTCCAGAGCCGCCAGCAATCGCTCCTCGATCGCACCTTCCGCCAGTCGCGCCAGGGCCAGCGCGGCAAGCAGCAGCCGGGACAGGGACAGGGCGAGGCCTCCGAGCAGGAGGCGCTCCGCGGCATGCTCAACGATCTGATGCGCCAGTTCGGCCAGCAGGGCGACGTGCCGCAATCGCTCGAGCGCGCCGACCGCGCCATGGGCGACGCGGCCCAGGCGCTCCGCCGCGGCGCGCCGGGCGAGGCCGTGGGTCCCGAGACCGATGCGCTCGACGCGCTCCAGCAGGCGACGAAGGAGCTCCTGGACCAGATGACCAGCGCCTTCGGCGGCCCCGGCGGCGCCGGCGATCTCCCCGACGGCGTGATGCCCAACGCCGACCGCGACCCGCTGGGCCGCCCCACGGGCGACAGCGCCGAGGGCACCTACACCGACGGCCGCCTGCGCATGGGCAACAATCCCGTCGACAGCTTCGGCATCGAGCGCGCGAAGGAGATCCTCGAGGAGCTTCGCCGCCGCGCGGGCGAGACCTCGCGCCCGGAGACCGAGCGCGACTACATCGACCGCCTGCTGCGGCGGTTCTAGTCCGCGAGCTCTTCCTTCACCGCCGCGCAGATCTCATCGAGGGTGAAGGGCTTCTCGATCACGCGATGGATGAGCGCGTCGAGATTGTGGGCGCGCTGCTCCTCCGCGGCGTAGCCCGTCATCAAGAGGATCTTCAAGCCCGGATGATCCTTGCTCGCCTTGAGCGCGAGCGCGATCCCGTCGAGCCCGGGCATCACGATGTCCGTGAGCAGCAGGTCGTAGCTCGCGCCGCTCAGTGCGGCGAGCGCCGCGATGCCGTCCGCCACCACGGTGGGCTCGTGACCGCAGTGACGGAGCGCGCGCTCGACGAAAGCCTGCACGGTGGGCTCGTCCTCGGCGACCAGGATCCTTGCCATCGAACGCCGTGCCGCTCTCGGCGTCGCTAGTCGTTCGGGCCGGCGAAATCTACGGCCATGTTCTTGGCGGCCGGATTGCGCGGCTTGGTGGTGGTGAAGGAGACGGTAGCGCCCGGCAGCAGCCGCTCCGCGCTCACGCTGAAGGTCCAGGTCTCGACGAGCTGCTGGCGGTCGTCCGTGAGCTCGACCTTGATCCTCGGCACTCTCTGAGCCGAGGTCGAGATGTTCGTCACGGTGCCCTCGATGATGAGGCGGTCCGCAGCCTCGTCGAAGCGCGGGTTCGCGACGAGCTGGAGCACGTCGTGCACCTGCGGGACCCCAAGCCCGACCTTACCGTAGATCAGGTTCGCGGCAGGCCAGCGCCGCACGATGTCGTCGCGCCACCAGACGCCGGCTGCGGCACCGCCGGCCACGAGGAGCAGCAGCACGATCCAGCCGATCGTGACCCAGGAGGAGCCGCGGCGCCGGCGCGGCACCGCTGGAAGCTGAATGCGCTCCTCGCCGCGCTCGCCCTCGGCCGCAGGCGCCTCGGCCGCGACGTGCTCAGGCGCCGGATGCGGCGGCAGAACCGAGGGCGGCGGCGCCTCGGGCTCGGCGGGGAGTGGAAAGGTTCCCGGCGGCGGGGACTGGTGCCAAGTGTGCGAGCATTGCGCGCAACGCACCATCCGGCCATCGGCGCCGAGAGCGCGCGGGTCGACCTGATATCGGGTATTGCAGCGCGGACAGACTACGATCATGCGCTCGCACAATCCGGGGCCGGTTCCCTTATAGGGCGCGGGATTTGGCGCGGCAAGGTGCGAGGCTCAATGGGAGGTGACATTTATGGTGAGCACGTCGGTGTAATTGCCGGGGCTCGAGGTGCCGTAATCGCCGATCTCGACCTCGACCGGAAACGGGAGCCCGTCGGCGCCGGTGGCGCCCGGAATGCTCGCAGCGAGCGTGGCGCTCCCTCCTACGAGCGAGACCTGCTTCCCGCCCACGAGCAGCGTATAGGGCAGCGTGCTCGTGTCGTTGACGTTCGCGTGGCGCATCACGCCGCCGTTCTGCGACTGTATCGTGACCTCGAATCCGTTGTTGCCGCGCGCCTTCAGGTCGAAGGAGGCGCGCTGCCCTTTTCGGGCCATGCCGAAATTGATGGTGCGGTCGATCCTGGTGGCGTCGAAGGGCTGGCCCTGATCGACCACCGAGACCTCCGCCTCCGGTCGCACATCCGCGAGGAACTGGACCTGCTGGACCGAGATCAGCGTGTTGGTCTGCTGGTTCCCCTGATAGAGCTTGAAGTGGACGATCCCGGAATAGACGCCGGGCGGCGCGATCTGCTGCGGCCTGATCCAGTAGTAGTGCTGATGGGTATTGGTGGCGACGCCGCCGCGGCTGAATTGGCCGGTGATGACGTCGTTGGCGGTCGCCACCGGCAGGTCGCGGATCGGATTCGTCTTGATGCTGCTGGTGAAGACGTTGAAGACGATAGGTCTGCCGCCCCCGACCATCTGGCGCGCCTCGAAGCTGCCGCCGGTCTCGACCGTCGCGGTCACGAAATAGGTGCAGGTGCCGTCGACCTTCGTGATCGTAAAGGCGACGGGCTGCACGCGGTCGACGCGATCGAAGACGTTATAGCCCGGTCCGGCGCCTTGCCACTGGACGGCGCTCGGGAGCAGACCGAAGCGAAGCCCGCTGCAGGCAGCCTCCGCGGCACCGCTCGAAAGGAGTAGAGCCGCGCCCAGCAGAAGCGGGAGGAAGCGTTTCCCGCTTTCGATTTGCCTCATGCCCTTCCTCATCGCGTCGCCGGTAGCGAGATTACGATGGTACCCACACGATAGACGCCGGCCTTACCGCGGGGAATCTCGACCCGAACTTCGGCCGGCCCGAGCTCCAGAAACACCAAATCGTACGCCGTGGGGCGCAATCCGTCGATGCGGAAGCGGCCGCTTCGGTTGGTGAAGAACTCCTTCGCCTCGCTCTTGCCGTCGACGGGCTTGGCGAAGCCGTGGGCGAGCGCGATGGGCTTCTCCATCGCGTCATGCAGCACGCCGTCGAGCAGCACATTGGCGTCGCTGCCGACGGGGATCACGACGCCGCCGCGATAGCCCGGCGAGACCTGGTAAACGCCGGGGCCGAGATCGTAGCCGAGCGGCAGATCGCTCGCGGCGACGGTCACGGGCTGCACCTCGTAGGAGGTGATGTTGTAGACGACCGCTGGTCCCAGCAGCCCCGCCGTCGCCGCGAAATGGCCGCCCACGGGCTGAACGCCGACGGTGTAGTCCGCGAGGCTCGGATTCGGCACCACCATCGCGAAGGCGTCGTTGATGGGACGGCTCAGCGCGAAATAGCCGCCGGCATAGGCGATCGCGGTGCCGAAGCGGATGCTGCTCCGCCGCTCCAGCGGCGACTGGTTGGCGGTTCCCGTCGGCAGGACCTCGTCGTGAATGAAGAGCGTCTCGAGCCGCGAGGTGTTGTAGGTGAGGTTTCCGGTCACCTCGGTATTGCCGTCGCTGTGCGTGACGGCGACGTCGATAAAAGGCTCGTCGGTGTCGAAGGGGGGCAGATACTGCCACTCCACTTGCGAGGTGTGGTTCTGCGTGTCGTAGGAGCCCTGGACGGATTGCCGCTGGCTCGGGAACAGTACCGAGATCGTGAAGAGCGCGCGGTAATTGGGCGCGCCGATCGCGGCGACGGTGCGGCTGAGCTCGAGATCGGTCGAGATGCGATTGAGGAAATAGCGCCGAAGCGAGAGGTTGATGCTGCTGGTGTCGCGCTGACCGTCGCGCGCGATCTGGTAGCCGCCGCCGATGCCGCCGGTAACGCCCCACAAGAGCGGCTGGCTGATGCCGGCCTCGAAGTCCCAGACGACGGTGTTGTCCGGCACGAGCGTCCCGAGCGGGGCGAAGTTCTTCCCGGTGTAGGTGACGCTCGCGAAGACGGTGCGGCTCTCCTGGAAGAGCGAGCTCCAGCTCGTCGCGAGCGGCGGCGCCGAGGCGTCCGTGTAGTTGTAGAGGATCCGCCCGCTGCCGCCGTTGCCGAAATTGGCGACGTGGCTGCCCGCAACGTCGAAGCGGAAGTTGCCCACCGGACTCGCGATCGCGACGTTCGCGCCGCCCATCTGCTGCCGGTTGTCGCCCTGGTAGTTGGCGCCGATGGTGAGCCAATCCGTGAGCCCGTAGCGGTGATAGGCCGAGACGGTGGGCATGTCGCCGTGATAGCGCCGGATGCCGTTCACGTCGGTGGAGGGAGCGCCGAGCGAGTAATTGAAGAGCTGCTCGCCCGCGGCCAGCAGGTCCGTGCTGAAGAAGAAGGGGACGTTGATGGTGCTGGTGCGCCCGACTGAGTCGACGATGCGGAGCTGCACGTTGTTGGCGCCTTGCGTGAACGGGAACTGCCGGATGTCGTAGCGGCCCGGACCGAGCTGATAGGTCTGGGTGCGCACGCCGTTCACCAGCACCTCCACGCGCGAGGCGCTTTGCAGATCGAACTGCTCCTGCCCGACGGGCTGATAGACCTTGTAGGGCTGCAACGCGAAATTGCGGGCTAAGGTGATGCCGGCCATCGGCTGGAACGCCTGCAGACCGTCGATCGGATAGGAGAGATCGCCGGCCTGATAGCGGATGGCGGCCGCGGGATCGTCGAAAACCAGACTCACATCGCCGCGCTGCCAGGGGTTTTGCGAGCTCTCCTGGTAATTGAGATCCGCGAGCAGGATGAACCCCTCGTAATTCGTCGCGGACTCGAAGGAGAGATTGAGCGGCTGCCGGCCGGCCTGGCCTGGAATCGCGGATTGGTGGATGTAGTCCATCCCGCCGCGGATGTTGAGATAGCTGCTGAAGGGCACCTGCGGGACCAAGCCGCGGGGGCCGATCGGCGGCATCTCCGTCGAAGCGCCCAGGCGAATCACCTGCCGGAGCGGCGCGGGTATGAAAATCGCGATCGCGGAGTTCTGCTCGTCGTAGCGCGCGTCCGCGCCCACGCTCCTGAATGCGGCAAAGGTCAGCGTGCCGTCGGCGTCGACGGCGGATTTGAGCTGGGCGAGCGGCTGCGGCTCCATCACCTTTCCGAGCGCCGCAAGGACCGGAGCCGCCTGCAGGCGCGTTCGCGCGGGATCGTCGAGACCGCTCGCGACGGTTTCCGCGATCTGCGCGCCGTCGAGCAGCACCGGCAACTGCAGGGGCCGCGTCGGCGGGCGCGGCGGACGCTTTCCGAAGGCCCGCTCGAAGATCTGCTCGCGCTGGCTGTCGTCCGGAGCGGGAGCCTGCGCCCGCGAGGGGCAGGCGGTTCCGACGAGCGCGGCCGCGAGCGCCGCGAGCATGAGCCAGGCGCGAGCCCGCTCAAAGCCCAGGGACGAAATCCAGCGACGCACGCACGGGGCCGGCGGCTAGGCCGGGCGGCCAAGGCACCAGGAAGCGCCGGCGGTGGCCGCCGAGCACGTTCTGATCCACGAATCCGCCGAGCTGATCGGCCTTGAGCGTCACCGAGGCGCCGCCCGAGGCGGGGGTCAGCGTGAGGCTCGCGTTCTGCAGGATCGCGTGCGCGGTTCCCTTGTTCCAGAGCTCGATCGCAAGGCGCGGCTTGCCGTCGGGCCCGGTCGCGGGCTCTGCTCGCTCCACGACGATGTCGGGCTTGGCGCCCTCGGGTGTGATGTAGACCGCGCCCTCGTAGCGTACGACCAGGGAGAGCTGCGTTCCCTTCGCATCCCCGGTGTCGAGCCGCACCGGAAGCTGCTCGACGATGATGCGATAAGGAAGCTCGGCGGCAGGCTTCGGATCGCCCGCCCATTGCAGGCGTATCGCGCGCGCCTCGTGCGGCAGCAGCACGAGCTGCGGCGGGAACACGATGAAATCGTCCTCCGCCTCCGTGAGCGTCTCCTTGCCGTCGACGCCCATCTCGCGGTGGACGAGGCTGATCTGGATCGCGGCCGAAGTCTCGGTCTCGTTCTCGACCTGAAAGACCTGATTGGCGCCGGCGCCTGTCGGAGTGAGCGTGACCACGAAGGGCGTGAAGCGGAGGGCCTCCGCAGGCTCCACCGCGACCGCGGCCGCGAGCAGCAGGCCAATCCACGCGCCGTGGCTTCGCATCCCCTGTTCTCCGCGTCAGCCCTCCGGCGAGTCGCGCGCGACTCGACCGCGCGCGAGATTCTACAGGAGTGCGCAACCTCACACTAGAATCGTGCCTAGGGTGCGGTCTGGGTGATCGTCAACGTGTCGGTGTACGTGTCGGCTGTGACGAAGGCGTTTTGCAGGATGAGGTTGATCGCCTTGTTCCTGCCGCCTCCTGGCGTTCTCGTGAGGTTGTTGCCGACGAGCGTTCCGCCGACGCTCGGCGTGAAAGTCGTGTTCGTGCCGCCGGCGTCGTAGACGAGCGAATAGGTGAGCTTGTCGCTGTTCCCGGCGGATCCCCGCAGCGTCGCGCCATTGCTCGAGGCGATCGTCACGTCGTAGCGCTGATTGCAGACCTCGTGCAGCGTCGCGATGCCCAGCGTCGTCGTGCCGGTGCTGGAGGAGACGGTCCAGGTCGCCGCATTGTTCCCGCCGCCGCTCGTGAAGGTGGCGCCGCTCGCGGGCGCCGAGAGCGAGATGCTGCAATTCGCGGGCAGGCTCGCCGCCAGCGTGACGATGGCGCTCCCGGCGGCATGCGCGGGCTCGGGCGCCGCAAGAAGGACGACCGTTGCCGCCGTCGTCGCGGTGAGAGCCGTGATGATGTGCGCGAGCCGCGCGTTGGGGAGAAGGTCCTGCATCATCCCTCCCGCCCCTCGACGGCCGGGCGACGGTCGCGCGCGATGCGACCGGCCCGCCGCGAGGACGAGTGCTGGCCTTCAACGGCGCCCTTAGGGCACCGTCTGGGTCAGCGTCAGAGTGTCGGTGTAGGTGTCGGCCTGCACGAAGCTGTTCGCGAGGACGACCTGGACCTGCTTCGCCACACCGGGCCCGCCGGTCTTGGCCAGGTTGGTCGCGGCCTGAACGCCGGCGACGCTAGGCGTCAGCGTCGTGTTGGAGCCGCCGGCATCGTAGACCACCGAATACGGGAGTACGTCGGTGTTGCCGGCCGTGCCCTTGAGCGTGGAGCCGTTCGTCGCGGAGATCGTGATCGAGTACTTCTTGTTGCAGATCTCCGTCAGCGTCGCGACGCCGAAGGTCAGCGTGGCGGTGCCGCTGTTGGGCGAGGTCGTGAACGTCGCGCTGTTGGCGCCGAAGGTCGCGGCGTTTGTGCCGGTGGGGGCCGACAGCGCGATGCTGCAGGTCTGCGGCACGACTGCGTTGAGTGTCAGGTTCTGGGTCTGGGCCGCCTGGGTGTCGATGGCGCTGCCGAAAAGCACCACGCTGGCAGCCGTGCTGGCCGTGAGCGCGGAAACGATGTGCGTGAGGCGCACAGTCCCTCCAATGTTCCGAATCATCTTCCTCGTCCTCGTCAAATGTTGAATGCGAAGCCACGGGGTAAGCGGGGGTTAGGCTTACCCCGCGATGAAACTCGCGCGGGCACGCCGAAGAATCCGTTAACGGGAGGGGGGCTCGAGGCGGGCCGGAGCAAGGGGCCGGGCGCCAAATCGCAGATATTTTTTAGCTCTTAGGAGTTTGGTAACGGAAAATGTTACTCCTTTCACATGAATCAAACTGCATCCGAAAGTTGGGGAAGATATCAAAGCATTTTCGGCAATTTTTCATGATCGGGCGCTAATTTGGCTTGCAAGTCCAATCGGTTGCACAATGCTTCTGCGAAATACCCTGGGTTAGCTTTTGAAATTTATCGCAGAATTAGCAAATCTTACTCCGGCCGCATCGCATTATTGCTCCGCCGACGAGTACCTGACGCGGTGCGCGTGGGCCGGGGAGAGTCTCGCCGGAGGAGGGTCCGCTCGCGCTTCCCGGCGGGGTATTCTACGGCCGCGACAGAACGTCGCACTCGATCAAAAATCACGTCCGAAACGCTCGGGATCGACGAATTGAGCGGCCTCGGCTCAGGCTGGAGCGCTTACGAGTTGTTAACCACGAAGCGCGCGGCGGTGCCGCGCAAACACCGCGACGACCGGCGCTTGGTGCGGGCTTGTGCTGGCGGCTTCCGGCGCGATGCAGATGCAGAGCGGCGCCGCCGCACCCTTCGACTCGCAAATTCAGGGAAATTCGAGCACTCTATGGGAAGCTCCTTCCGCACATTGGCGTCATCGAAACGACCGGGAGCCGGTCTAGCGTCGTGCTGGAAATGGGCAGCTATCTCAGAAACATCGCGCTTTGGGCGCTGCTTGCGCTCGTCTTGGCCGCGTTGCCTGCGCAGGCAGGCCAGACCGCGTCGCTCGTCATCAAGGTGGTGGTACCGCCGCAAGCGGCGACGATCCAGGCACTGGGAGCCACGACGCCTGCGCCAAACCTCGATGCGGCGGTGACAGCGGCGCCGGTCGCGGATCTCTCGGGGCTCGCGGGCCGGCGCTACAGCGCTACGCTGGTCTCCGCGAGCGCCGCCGCGTTCGGCGCGCCGCGCTTCACCGCGCCCGGCAGCGCCGGCATTCCTTATTCGCTCAGCCTCGATGGCCGCCCCGTTCGCTTCGACCAGGGGCGCGCCGAGCTCGCGCCTGGCGGGAGCGGCCGGCTCGCGATCACCACGCCTTCGGCGGTGCCCGCGCCACTCGGGGATTCGCTGCTGCTGGTGATGCAGGCGAACTAGCCGGCCTTCTCCGCTTTACGCAGCCATTCCTCTCATGCAGAGTTGCCCGCGCGGAGTGAGAGCGGGCGAGCGAGCATTAGAGGCCCTGGCTTGGTTCGTTTCGAGAACGTCGGGATGCGATACGGAGCGGGGCCGGAAGTTCTCCGCGACATCACGCTCCGCCTCGAGCCCGGCTCCTTCCACTTCCTCACCGGCGCCAGCGGCGCCGGCAAGTCGAGCCTGTTGAAGCTCATCTATCTGGCCGAGCGGCCCTCGCGCGGCCTGATCTCGCTCTTCGAGCGCGACATCGCGACCATGCCGCGGCGGGACATGCCGGCGCTCCGGCGCCGCATCGGCGTCGTCTTCCAGGACTTCCGCCTGATCGAGCATCTCTCCGCCTTCGACAACGTAGCGCTGCCCCTCCGAGTCGCCGGGGTCGCCGAGCACCAGATCGTGGAGCACGTGACGGAGCTCCTGACTTGGGTCGGCCTCGCCGATCACCTGCACGTACCTCCCGCGACCCTCTCCGGCGGGCAGCAGCAGCGCGTGGCGATCGCGCGAGCCGTCATCGGCCGGCCGAGCCTCCTCGTCGCCGACGAGCCCACCGGCAACGTCGACGAGGACCTCGCCTATCGCCTGATGCGGCTCTTCGAGGAGCTCAACAAGCTCGGCACCACGCTGGTGGTCGCGAGCCACAACGAGACGCTGGTCGACCGCTTCGACCACCCGCGGCTCCATCTCGAGCACGGCGAGCTCTCCGTGCAGCGCGAGCCCGGCAAGGCCAAGCGCTGATGCTGCGCCGCCGCCTCGACTTGCCGCTCGACCGCGACGGCTCCGGCCGTTTCCTGCCGTGGATCGTGGCGCTCATGGTCTATCTCTCGAGCCTTGCTCTCGCGGGAACGCTCGTCGTGCGCGACGTCCTCGAGCGCTGGGATCAGGGCCTCCAGGGCACGGTGACCGTGGAGCTGCCGGCGAAGCCCGCGGGCGGCAAGGACGACGGCGCGGTCGAGCTCGCGCTCAAGCTGCTGCGCGCGACCCCGGGCGTTCTCAGCGCCGAGCCGCTCGACGCCAAGCGCACGGCGCAGCTCCTGGCGCCCTGGCTCGGCGCCGACGTCGACGTGGCGGAGCTGCCGGTGCCGCGTCTCATCGACCTCCGCGTCGATCCCGCTCGAGTCGATCTTCCCGCACTCGCGCAGCGCATCAAGACCGCGATCCCCGGCGCCGCGCTCGACGACCACCGGCGCTGGCTCGACCGCGTGCTCCGCACTGGGCTGGCGCTCCAGGCCGTGGCCTTCGCGATCGTCGTGCTCGTGGGCGCGGCGGCGGTGCTGGCGGTGGTGTTCGCGACCCGCACCGGCCTCGCCGTCCATCACGCCGTCGTCGAGGTGCTGCACCTCATCGGGGCCCGCGACGGCTACATCGCGCGCCAATTCGAATGGCACGCGCTGCGCCTCGGGATCGAGGGCGGCATCGCCGGGCTCGTCCTCGCGGTGCTGACGGTGGCGGGCGTCGCGGGCGCCGCGGAGCGCGTCGGCGCCATCGACGACGCGATGCGGCTCCTGCCGCTCGTCGAGGCGCCGCTCTACGAATGGGCGCTGCTGCTGCTGCTGCCCGTTGCGGCCGGCCTCATCGCCATGCTGACGGCGCGCATCACCGTGCTGCGCGCGCTCGCGCGCATGCCCTGATGGCCGCTTCCCGCTCCCGCCTCCGGCGCCGGCTGCGCGGGCTCGCCGCCGCCGCCGCGGTGCTCGCGCTGCTCTGGCTCGGCGGGCTCGTCTGGTTCGCGGAGACCATTCCGGACGCCCTCGACGACGATTCCGGCGAGCCCACCGACGCCATCGTGGTCCTGACCGGTGGAAGCCAGCGCCTGCAAAGCGGCTTTCGCCTTCTCGCGGCCGGCAAGGCCAAGAAGCTCTTCGTCTCCGGCGTCCATCCCGGCGTCGAGACCGCGGCCCTGCTGCGTAGCGTGGGCCAGGCGCCGGAGACCCTCCCCTGCTGCATCGTCCTCGGCCACGCCGCGGACAACACCCTCGGCAATGCCCTAGAAACCGCGACTTGGATGCGGCAGGAGCATTTCCGCTCGCTGCGCCTCGTCACCTCGAACTATCACATGCGCCGCGCGCTCCTGGAATTCTCGCGGGCGATGCCGGAGGCGCGGGTGGTGCCGAGCCCGGTCTTCCCGGAGGCGGTGAAGCAGGAGCGCTGGTGGGCCTCCCCCGGCACGCTCGAGCTCATCCTCGGCGAGTACGACAAATACCTCTGGGCGTTGGTGCGACCGCCCTTCCTCGGCGCCGAGACGGAGACGGCGTCGTGATCCTTCTGCGCTCGCTGCTCTTCAACGTCGCCTTTTACCTCTGGACCGGTGTCCTCGGCGTCGTCGCGCTGCCGTTCACCGTGGCGCCATGGCGGTGGACCATGGCGTTCGGGACGTGGTGGTCCGGAAGCGTGCTCTGGCTCGCGCGCGCGGTCGTGGGCATCGACTACGAGCTCCGTGGTGGGGAGCATCTGCCTGCGGGCGCCGTCATCATCGCCATGAAGCATCAATCCGCCTGGGACACGCTCGCGACTCCCGTGCTTTTCCGCAATCCCGCGATCGTCGCCAAGCGCGAGCTCTTGTGGATTCCCTGCTACGGCTGGTACGCGCGCCGAGCCGGCATGATCCCCGTCGACCGCGGCGCCGGGGCCGCCGCCTTGCGCAAGATGATCAAGTACGCCAGGCGGGCCGTCGCCCAGCACCGCCCCATCGTGATCTTCCCGGAGGGCACGCGAACGGTGGTGGCCGCGCGGCGTGTCTATCATCCCGGCGTGGCCGCGCTCTATTCCCAGCTCCATCTCCCGGTGGTGCCGGTTGCCGTCAATTCCGGATTGTTTTGGAGCCGCCGCAGCTTCCTGAAGCATCCGGGAAGGATCGTGGTGGAGGCGTTGCCGCCGATTCCGCCGGGCTGGGAGCGGCGGCGGTTCCTGACGGAGCTTCAGGAGCGTATCGAGGCCGCGACCGCGCGGCTGGTCGCCGAGGCGGCGCGCGCGAGGACGACGCCATGACGGAGCCTTTCCCGCGCTGTTATGATCGCAGCTTCCGGGGGCGCACATCACGGGGAGGACACGCATGTTCGAGGGCTTCACGCGCACGGAGATCGCGACGAGCGGCGCGCGCATCCATCTGCGCCACGGCGGCGAGGGACCGCCCTTGCTGCTGCTGCACGGCAACCCCCTGAGCCACGTCTCCTGGCACAAGATGGCGCCCGTGCTCGCGCAGCGCTTTCACGTCGTCGCCTGCGATCTCCGCGGCTACGGCGACAGCGTCGGCCCCGAGGAGGGCGGGCCCAATCACGTCAACTATTCCTTCCGCGCGATGGCGCAGGATCAGGTCGAGGTGATGGAGCGGCTCGGATACCGCGAGTTCTTCGTCGCGGGGCACGACCGTGGCGCGCGCACCACGCACCGCATGTGCCTCGACCATCCCGGGCGCGTGAAGCGCGCCGCGATCGTCGACATCCTCCCGAGCCACCACATCTGGAATCACACCTCCAAGGACTGGGCGCTCAAGTCCTGGCATTGGTCCTTCATGGCCCAGCCCTTCGACCTGCCGGAGCGGATGATGGCGGCGGTGCCGGCGCAGTGGTTCATGGAGCGCAAGCTCTCGAAGCCCGGCATCGGCCTCGGCTTCTTCGATCCCGAGGCCTTCGCGGAATACGTGCGCTGCTTCACCTGGAAGACGATCCGCGGATCCTGCGAGGACTACCGCGCCTGCGTCACCTGCGACCTCGAGATGGACACGGCCGACTGTGCGGCCGGAAGGAAAGTCTCCTGCCCGCTCCTCGTAGTCTGGGGCGCGCGGAGCCACACTGGCACCGTCTACGGCGACGTGCTCTCGGTCTGGCGGAACTACGCGAGCGACGTCGCCGGCGGCCCCATCGCTTGCGGGCACTACGTGCCGGAAGAGGCGCCCAAGGAGACGACGGAGTGGTTCCTCCGGCATTTCGCCTCCGCGGACTGAGCAGCGCTCTCACTGCCCGCGCGGATAGATCGGGATGGCGCCGGTGATGAGTGTGCGGATCTGGGGGTAGCTCGGCGGGAGGTGCGGGAAGGGCGCGCTCGCGCGGATCATCTGTCCCGCGGCCTCGTCGAGCACCGAGGAGCCCGAGGTCGCGACCAAGGTGAGCGCCACCAGATTCCCGGAGGGATCGATCAGAATCGAGTAGACGGCCTCCCGCTGCCCGCCGCCGCGGAATTCGGAAGCCGGCGGGTAGATGCGGTGGCTCTCCACGCGTGCCTTGATCGCGTTCAGATATGGATCGCCCGCGAGGTCGCGCTCGGCGCGCCCGCCATGCGGGCCCGGCAAGCGGAAGGAGTGAAAGAGCGGACCAGCGGCGGATTCCTTCTTCGTATCGGGCTCCGCCATTGCCTGGCGTCCCTCCGGCTTGACCTCGGCCTTGGGCTTCGTCGGCGTCGTCTCCTTCGTGGGCGCCGTCCCCGACTGGCGAGGTTGCGGCTGCTCCGAGGGCGGCTTCGGCTGCGGAAGCGTCTCCGTCTTCGTCTCGTCGGAGGCCGAAGCGGTCTTCTCGTCGGGCCCGGACATGCGCGGCGCGACCGTGGGAGGCTGCGGCTCCGGCTGAGGTTCCGGCTTTTCAGCGGGCGGAGGCGGCGGCGGGGGCGGCGGCTGCTCGAAGACGAGACTGACGGGGATCGGCGGCGCCTCCTGCACGGAGGCCCGGCCGAAAAAGCCGCTCCAATCGAGGACCACCAGCCCGATCGTCAAGAGGTGCAAGAGCACAGCCGCCAGCACGGCCCCCCATTCCATGGGGCGAATGCTGTCGCGGGAGTCGCCGTGCTCCAGGGGGTCGCCGGTCTCAGCCGCGCTCGCCATCGCGCCAGATCGATCCTCTCCGCCAGGGGCCGCCACGGAGCCGGTATTAGCCGGGCTTGGCCCTGGGATCAAATAGCGAGCGAACAAGCCTTTATTTAGAGGTTCTTAAGGACCAGGGGAGAGAAATATTGGCGGGGTCGGCTGCATGCCGGCTTTTCCGCTGCGGCGCCTCACGACATCGGATCGACCGCGTCTGCTAGTCATGGTTACCGGCACAAGCCGTCCTCAAATTGCGATCGCGCAGACTATCGCGCCGGACATGGCATGACCGCCGGCCTCGCTTCAGCGCGCACCGCCGCGGGCGTCCGCATCCTCATCGTCGACGAGGACGGCGCTGACATCGAGACCGCCCGCGCCATACTGCGGCGGGGTGGCTTCATGCATGTGGAGGCCGCCTCCGACGCCGCGAGCGCAACCCGCCTCTGCCGGAGCCTCGGACCCGATCTGATGCTGCTCGCTTATCGGATGGGCGCCGCGGGCGGACTCGAGATCCTCGAGCGCGTCCGCGCGGAGCTCCCCGAACTCGATCCCGCGGCGATCCTGACGATCGCCGAGCGCGACGGCGACGTCCGCACGCTCGCCTACGAGCGCGGCGCGCGCGACTGGGTCGCGAAGCCTTTCCACCCGCGCGAGCTCCTGGCGCGCATTGCCGCGGCCGCCGAGAGCCGCCAGCTCCTGCGGCATTTCGAGGCGGCGGTCGCCGGCCGCATGGCCCGGCACCAGGAGGCGATCGCCGTGCTGCGCCAAGCCGAGGGCGCGCTGCGCCGGAATCTCGAGCGGAGCGAGGCCGGGAGCCGCGCCAAGTCGGGCCTCCTCGCGGAGACCGTGCACGAGCTGCGCACGCCCTTGAACGCGATCTGCGGCTACTCCGAGACGCTGCAGCTCGGGATCTTCGGGCCGATCGGGAACCCGAAGCATGCGGAGTATCTCCGTCTCATCAACGACGCGTCGCAGCACTTGCGCAAGATCGTGGACGGCCTCCTCGACTATTCGAGCGCGGAGAGCGAGAGCGCGACGCTCAATATCGGACGAGTGGACGTGGGCGCGCTGGTGCGGGAGACCGCGGATCTGCTCCAGAGCCAGGCCGAGGCGGGAAGCGTCACGCTCGAGGTCTCGATCGACCCCGGCCTCGCCGCCGTCCACACGGACGCGACGAAGCTCCGCCAAGTCGTCCTCAACCTCGGATCCAACGCGGTCAAATACACGCCCCGCGGCGGGCGCGTCTCGATCGAGGCGAAGCCCGACGGCGGCGGCGGCGCGCTCGTGCTCATCATCCGCGACACCGGGATCGGCATGGGACCCGGGGACATCGAGGTCGCGATGCGCCCCTTCGGCCGCGTCAAGCGCGATCCCAAGGCCGCGGTCGTGCAGGGAACCGGCTTGGGCCTTCCACTCACGAAGCGCTACGTCGAGCTCCTCGGCGGCACGCTCGAGATCCAGAGCAAGCCCGGCCGCGGCACCGTCGTCACGGTCTGGCTTCCAGCGGACGCGCCGGCAAGGCGCACGGCCTAGGCTCCGCGCGCCAAGCCCGCGGCCGCGACACCGCACAGGCTGCTGCAAGAAATATTCCCCGTACTCACCAGCCGCTGCCTGGACGACAATTCCAGGCGCAAACGCATCTTGAGAGGGGGATAGAAGCCATGCCGAGACAGGTGAGAATTGCGCTAGCGGCGATCGCGATCTTGCTCTGCACGATCCCGTTCCTCAATGTGCAGGGCTCCCATCCCCAATGAGCGAGCTCGGTCCCGGGTCGGTCGGGGGATAGTTTCACACCACCACCGTGTGAGTCGCGGGGATATCTTGAAAACCCGTGTGTCCGCAGCCATTTAGACCAAGGACGGATGGGGGCGATTTTGTGGACGAGCGCGTATTGCCCTCGAACAAATTAGGAACTAAACTCGTCGGCCTTTCTTTTCCGCTCCATCCCGGGGACGCGCAGATGCCCAGCGTTGCCGCCATTTCCCAGCAGATCTGGGACATGAAATACCGGCTGAAGACGCCGGAGGGCGGGCCCGTGGACAAGACGATCGAGGACACGTGGCGGCGCGTTGCGATGGCGCTCGCGGAGCCGGAGAAGGATCCGAAGCTCTGGACCGAGCGCTTCTACGAGGCGCTCAGCGACTTCAAGTTCCTGCCCGCGGGGCGCGTGGTGGCGGGTGCGGGGACCAGGCGCAACGTCACGCTCTTCAACTGCTTCGTCATGGGGACGATCCCCGACGACATGTCCGGGATCTTCACGCATCTGCGCGAGGCCGCGCTCACGATGCAGCAGGGCGGCGGCATCGGGTACGACTTCTCGACGCTCCGTCCCAAGGGCGCGCCGGTCAAAGGTGTCGGCGCCGACGCCTCGGGGCCCCTCTCCTTCATGGACGTCTGGGATGCGATGTGCCGCACCATCATGAGCGCGGGCTATCGCCGCGGCGCGATGATGGCGACCTTGCGTTGCGACCATCCGGACATCGAGGCCTTCATCGAGGCGAAGCACGAGCCCGGGCGGCTGCGCATGTTCAACCTCTCCGTCCTCGTCACGGATGCCTTCATGCAGGCCGTGAAGGAGGACGCGCCCTGGGAGCTCAAGTTCGGCGGCACCACCTTCAAGGTGCTTCCGGCGCGCGAGCTCTGGGACAAGATCATGCGGGCCACATACACCTACGCCGAGCCCGGCGTGATCTTCATCGACCGCATCAACCGCAGGAACAACCTCCACTACTGCGAGACCATCAGCGCGACCAATCCTTGCGGAGAGCAGCCGCTGCCCCCTTACGGCGCCTGCCTCCTCGGCTCGATCAATCTCGCGAGCCTCGTGCTCGACCCCTTCACGCCGGAGGCGCGGCTCGATCTCGGGAAGCTCCGGGCGCTGGTGCCGGTCGCGGTCAGAATGATGGACAACGTCATCGAGGTCTCGCGCTTCCCGCTCGACGAGCAGACGCACGAGGCGCGCGCCAAGCGCCGCATCGGTCTCGGGATCACCGGGCTTGCCGACGCCCTCATCCTCTGCAACGTCCGCTACGGCTCGACCGAGGCGGTGAGCCTCGCCGAGGCTTGGCTCAAGGCGATCGAGCGCGAGGCCTATCTCGCCTCGGCCGCGCTCGCCGCCGAGAAGGGCTCCTTCCCGCTCTTCGACAAGGAGAAGTATCTCGCGGGCGAGACCATCCAGCATCTCGACGCGGACGTGCGCGAGGCGATCGAGCGCCAGGGCATCCGCAATGCGCTTCTCACCTCGGTCGCACCCACCGGCACCATCTCGATCCTCGCGGACAACGTGAGCTCCGGCCTCGAGCCCGTGTTCAGCTTCCGCTACACGCGCAACGTCCTCATGCCCGACGGCACGCGGAAGGAGGAGGAGGTCGCGGATTACGCCTACCGCCTCTACCGCCGCCTCAAGGGCGAGAGCGCTCCGCTCCCGGATGCCTTCGTCGACGTGCAGACGCTCTCGCCGGCCGACCACGTGGTGATGCAGGCGGCGGTGCAGAAATACGTCGACAGCTCGATCTCGAAGACGATCAACATACCCGCGGATTTCCCCTTCGAGGCCTTCAAGGACGTCTATCTCCGGGCCTACGAGCTCGGCTGCAAGGGCTGCACGACCTATCGCCCCAACGAGATCACCGGCGCGGTGCTCGAGGCGAAGCCGGAGGCGGGTAAGGAGATGGCCGCGCAGGCCGAGTTGCCGCTCCCGAAGCCCGCGCCCAAGCCCGCCGACGTCTACGAGGCCGGCGGCGTCGTGTACATGACGCAGCCTCTGAGCCGCCCCGAGGCGCTGCCGGGCCGCACCTACAAGATCCGCTGGCCCGTCGCCGACCACGCGATCTACATCACCATCAACGACATCGTCCAGGACGGCCGCAGGCGGCCCTTCGAGATCTTCATCAACTCCAAGAGCATGGAGCATTACGCCTGGACCGTGGGATTGACGCGCATGATCAGCGCGGTGTTCCGGCGCGGCGGCGACGTCTCCTTCGTGGTCGAGGAGCTGAAGGCCGTCTTCGACCCTCGCGGCGGTGCCTGGATGGAGGGCCGCTACGTCCCCTCGCTCCTCGCGGCCATCGGCGACGTGATCGAGCGGCACATGATCGACATCGGCTTCATTCAGCCGCGCCAGCTCGATCCCGCCCTCGCGGAGAAGCGTGCGGTCGCGAACCTTCCCGGCACTACCCGCCGCATGGCGCAATGCCCGAAATGCGGCGAAGCCGCAGTCATCCGCATCGAGAACTGCGACCAGTGCACGAGCTGCGGCTATTCGAAGTGCGGCTGAGGAAGAAGCTCTCAGCTCTCAGCTAGCTGGCATTAACTATCGGACCTCTACGCTGGTCCCTCCCCGCGGTCTCAACCGGAGCTGACGGCTGACAGCTGATAGCTTTCCCCCCACCGCGTATACTCCGCGCTCGGGGGACGAGTCGGAGGCAGGGGTGGCTTGGCGGGTAAGCGACATTTCGCCGGAAGCGCGGCGGGCAGCGGAGGATGCGGCGGATGCGGCGGGAAAGCCGCTGGTCGATTGGCTCGCAGCGACCGTCAGCGCCGCAATCATCCGCGAGATCGGCGCGATCCCCGGCTTCCAGCCGCCATCGGCTACGCAAGAGCGGGCTGAGTCGAGGGAGGCGCCGCCGCTCGCGACGTCGCCCTCCGCGAGTGCGCCTGCCGAGAAGCCGGAGCCCATCGAGATCAATCCCCGGCTCCCTGCGATCGGCGGCTATCGCTCCCGGCGGCTTTCGCCCGAGGCGAAGCGCGCCGCCGAGTCCGGCCTCGCGGATTGGCTCGAAGGCCGGATCGAAGGGCTTCCGACCCGCAACGGCCCGGCTCCTGCCGCGGAGCCGCAGAAGCCGCAGCTCGAGCTCTTTCCGAAGGCAGCGCCGGCGGCCGAAGTGCCCGCCCAGCCGCCATCTCTCGTGAGCGACGCCCCGCCGCTCGCGCTCCCCTCCGGTCCGGTCGTGATCCTTCAAGTTGCCGCGCTCCGCCCGGGACGGTCGCGTGCGCGCCGCGCGGGCGGCGACGATGGGGTTCCCGCGCTCGCGGCATCGGTCGCGGTGCAAGGAGTGCGCGAGCCGTTGCTAGTGCGCAAGCTTGCCGGCGAGCCCGGCGCTTACGAGGTCATCGCCGGAGAGCGGCGCCGCATCGCGGCGGAGCGCGCCGGCCGCGCCGAGCTACCCGCGATCATCGTCGAGGCCAATGACGCCGAGGCGCTGATGCTCTCGCTCATCGAGAATCTCGGGCGGCGCGACTTCTCGCCCCTCGACGAGGCGCGGGCATATCTGCGTCTCCTGACGGAATACCGCGCGAGTCCGTCCCTCCTGGCACGGCGCCTCGCGCGGGAGCGCACGCACATCGCGACCGCGCTCAGGCTCTTGGGATTGCCCGAGCGCGTCCGGCACTATCTCGACAGCGGACAACTCTCGCCGGCCCAGGCCTATAAGCTCCTGGGCGCGCCCGACGCCGAGGCGCTCGCGGAGCAGATGGTGCGCGGCGGCCCTCCACCTGCGGAATCCGGCGCTTCCTGAGCGGCCTCGATTGGCAAGCATCCGCGCCGGCCGTATAACGAGTCAGTCCTTTCGGGGTGTGCGGCAGGGCATGAGCGAGCATCGATACCGGCGCCGGATGCCGACTTTCGGCCGCGGCAGAGGGACCCGCCATGGCCCCTGAGACGGACACGAGGCCGCGCCGCTCGGCGCTTGCCTCGGCTCGCGCATGGCGCGCGCTCGATCTTGCGCCGGAGCTGCGCAGGGGTGTCGAGGCGGCCGCGCGTGCGGCGGGCGTAGAGCCCGAGACCTGGCTCGCGCGCGCGATCATGGATGCGGCATTGGCGCCCACGGCCCCGGCGGCGCAGCCTTCCGCCCCGGCGACGGCGGTGCCCCCACGCGATGCCGAGGCGGTGCAGGCGCTCTCGGCCTCGCTGACCACGGCGCGCCAGCGCGGGCGACCGGAAGCGCCGCCGCCGGAGCCCCTCCATCTCGAGCCTGCGGCGCGCACCGAGGCGGAGGATCTTTCCGCTCCGCCGCCGCAACACCGTCGGCACCTTCTGGCTCTCCTGCTGCTCGCGCTCGCGGTCGCCGCTGCCGCTGCGGCCGGCACCTTTTACGTGCGCTACAGCGGCGCGCCGCCGGCATCGCAGCCCGCGGTCGTGGTGTCGCTGCCGACTGCCCCGGCGCCGCAGACATTTCCGCCATCGCCCTCGACGCCTGGCCCAGCGCCGGAGACCGCAGCCCCGCAGGCCGCTGCTCCGCCGCCGCCGGAGCCGCCGCCGGCGCAAGTCGCGGTACCGCCGGAGGCGCCGGCCGCCACGCCGCCGGCTCCGAGCGCCTCAGGGACCGCGCCGTCGGCGGAGGGGCCCCCCTCGGCCGCAACTCCTCCGGCGGCGCTCGCACCCGAGGCGGCAGGCACGCCGGGCCGCCGTCCCGACACCGCGGCCGCACCGCCCGCAGCGGGACCTCGCTCTCAGTCGCAGCAGGCCGCGGTGGAGGATTATTTGACTGGCGTTCGCTATGCCTTCGGCAACGGCGTTCCGCAGGACTACGCCAAGGCCGCCGACTATTTCATGCGCGCGGCGCTGCAGGGCCAGGCGGACGCGCAGTACAACCTCGGCATCCTCTATGACAAGGGCCTGGGCGTGCCCAAGGATCCCGTGCGCGCGGCGATCTGGTATCACAGCGCGGCCGAGCAAGGTCATGCCTCAGCGCAGCTCAACCTCGGCCTCGCCTATGCCAGCGGCTCCGGCGTCGAGCAGAATTTCGGCGAAGCCGTGCGGTGGTTCCGCCGCGCCGCCGAGCAGGGCAACGTCACCGCGCAGTACAATCTCGCCGCCCTCTACGCAAACGGCAAAGGCGTCGAGACGTCGGACGGCTTCGCCTATGCCTGGTTCAGTATCGCCGCGGCGGCGGGAGACCAGGAGGCACGCGAGCAGATGGATGCCGCCGCCAAGCGCATGACCCCGCAGCAGACGCGCGATGCGCGCGCTCTCGCGGCGCAGATCCTCGAGACCTTGAAGCGCGGCGGCTCGAGCGCCGGCGCCCCCGCCCCCGTCAGGGCGAGCCCCCAAGCCGGCGATCCCCCGCCACCGCCCAAACCCGCGGACAAGGCGACGGTGGCGGAGATCCAGCGCTATCTCATCAAGCTGCATTACGATCCCGGCGCCGCCGACGGCGCCGTCGGCGACAAGACCGTCGAGGCGATCCGGCAATACCAGATCGACCGCCGCCTCAAAGTCGACGGCGAGCCCAACCAGAACCTGCTCTACCGCCACAAGGCCGAG
>Ga0335085_10002185_pt1 | contig 37457 bp, 32 predicted proteins | sample Lox_Sample_45_FD_206712 | JGI IMG/M metagenome (GOLD analysis project Ga0335085, IMG submission 206712) | Soil microbial communities from Loxahatchee National Wildlife Refuge, Florida, United States - Lox_Sample_4.5 | ecosystem: Environmental > Terrestrial > Soil > Wetlands | place: USA...
GGCAAGGGCTGGGGCTGGCTGGTAGCCTGGCTGAACATCGTGGGCCTGATCGCCGCGCAGGCGGGCATTAACTACAGTTGCGCGCAATTCGTTCTGCCGTTCCTGAATGTGCCGTCGTCGGCGTTCAACCTGTTTTGCATGTTCGCCTTTATTCTCCTGACGCAGGGGTTACTCAACCATTACGGCGTGCGGCTGGTGGCGATTCTGAACGACTTCAGCGTGACGGTGCACATCGCCGGGGTAGCGGTAGTAGTGCTTGCGCTGTTCTTCCTGGCGCCGAAACAGCCCATACCGTTCTTGTTAGCAGCCGTGAACCACAACGGGCAGTCTTTCTACTGGTGGGCTTTCGTGCTGGGTCTGTTGCAGGCGCAATGGACTTACACCGGCTTCGACGCCTCCGCGCATATGGCCGAAGAGACGCACGATCCGCGGCGGCGCGCGCCGTGGGGCATTGTGTTGTCGGTGGGCGTATCGGGCATAGCGGGTTATTTCTTGTTATTGGCGCTGACGCTTGCGATTCGCAGCATTCCCGCGGTGCGGGCGGCCAAGGATGCGCAAGGCAACCAGATTCCGGCGGTGATCGCGATCCTGCAACAAGCCCTGGGCGCGAAGGCCGGCAATGCGATGGCTGCGCTCGCTTCCATGGCGATGTGGTTTTGTGGACTGTCGTGCATCACGTCGGCGTCACGCGCCCTCTACTCACTGGCGCGCGACCACGGGACACCGTTCGCCGATCAGGTGAGGTGGGTCAGTCCGCGGCATGGCACGCCCGCGCCATCGATCTGGCTCATCGTGGCGGCTTCGGTGGCGGCGATGCTATGGACGCAAGCCATCCCCGTAGTCACTTCACTGAGCACGGTGGCACTGTACCTGGCCTACATCATCCCGATTGCTTTCGCATGGCGTGCGCGGCGTCGCGGATCCGATTGGCCGAGCCAGGCAGTCTGGAGCCTGGGGCGATTCGGCGGACCACTGAACGTGGTGGCCATCGTCTTTGCCGGATTCATCTGCATCGTGCTGGTGATGCCGCCCAATGAATTAGCCGGCAAGACGCTAGCCGGCTTACTCGCGGGATTGGGAATGCTGTATGTAGCGGTCGTGCGCAAACGCTTCCGCGGCCCGGAGTGGAGCCATGCGGCTAACCGTGGCGAATCACCAACACGTCGCCATCCTTGACGATGTACTCCTTGCCCTCCAGCCGCAACAAGCCCTTTTCACGCAGACCAGCGTAACCGCCTAACTCGACCAGTGACTTCCAATTCACGACCTCGGCACGGATGAACTTCTTCTCGAAGTCGGAATGAATCGCGCCGGCGGCTTTGACAGCCGTCGAATGAAACGGGATGGTCCACGCGCGCACTTCGTCTTCACCGGCGGTCAGGAACGACATGAGACCGAGTAACGCGTACGTCGCCGAGATGAGCCGTTCCAGACCCGACTCACTCAGTCCGTAACTTGCCATATATTCCTGCTGCTCGGCGGCCGGCAACTCGGATAACTCAGCCTCTACCTTGCCGCAGATCGCAGCCACGGCCGTATGCTTGCGGCCGGCCAGCGGGCCTTCGCGATACTGCTGCTCTTTGTCGTGCAACTTGGGAGCATCCGCCTCGCCCAGGTTCAGCACGTAGAGCATGGGCTTTTGCGAAAGAAACTGGAAACCGCGAATGCGCTTCTCGTCCTCGGCATCGAGATCCAGTTCGCGCAGCGGGCGATTGGCATCCACGGCGGCTTTACACTTCTGCAGCAAGTCAAACTCGCGGTCAAGCTCCGGGTTCTTGATCTTCTTACGATCTTTATCCAGACGCTCCAGGCGTTTTTCGATGACCACCAGGTCGCTCAGGATCAACTCGGTTTCCACGTCTTCCAGATCGCGCAGCGGATCGAGGCTGCCCTTCTCGTGCGGGATGGTCTCGTCTTCGAACAGGCGCAACACCTGCGCGAAAGCGTCCACCACGCGCAGGCTGGCCACGTAACCGGGATCACGCAAGCTCTCTTTCGAGATGGCGGGCATATCCACGTACTCGACGGTGGCGTGCGTAAGCTTCTTCGGCTCGAACAGCCTGGCGAGTTCGTCGAGGCGCGCGTCGGGCACCTTGGCCACCCCCACGCGCGCGGCGGTCGAGCCGATGCGGGTTTCCTGGTGGGCGCCGGTCAGGATCGTAAACAGGGATGTCTTGCCTACCATCGGTAGGCCAATAATGGCAGTTTTCATATGGGGTGCGGCGACCGGCTAAAGGGGCACGTCGGTCAGGCTGAGAATCTCTTCAATGATGCGGTCGCCCAGATCGGAGCGCCGCTGGGCGAGCGCGGTGCGCGTATTCACCATTACGCGATGCCCGAATACAGGGGCGGCCAGGCGTTTCACGTCGTCGGGGATAGCGTACTCGCGGCCCTCCACCAGCGCCAGCGCCTGTACCGCACGGTACAGCGCCTGCGAGCCGCGCGGACTCACGCCCAAGGTGAGCGATTCGTACGTGCGCGTCTTCTCCACGATGGCCAGCATATAGTTCACCAGCGACTCTTCGACGGTAACGTGCTGCACGGAAGCCTGCAAGCGGATGATATCGTCGCCCGAGAGGACCGCATGTACGCCGTCGGAACTGGCGGGCCCGAGATTGCGCAGAATCTCGCGCTCGCTGGCGGCGTCCGGATAGCCGATACGCAGGCGCATGAGGAAACGGTCCATCTGCGATTCGGGAAGCGGATAGGTGCCATGGTGCTCGACGGGATTCTGGGTGGCGATCACCATGAAGGGACGCGGCAAAATGTGCGGCCGGCCGTCGATGGTCACCTGGCTTTCGTTCATGGCTTCGAGCAGAGCGGATTGGGTCTTTGGCGTGGTGCGGTTGATTTCGTCGGCCAACAGGAAGTTGGTGAAGACCGGACCCGGCTTGAACTCGAAGGCTTCGGAATGCGCGTTGTAGATGGTGACGCCCAACACGTCGCTCGGCAACATGTCGCTGGTGAATTGCAGGCGATGGAAACTGCATGCCACGGCGCGCGCCAGCGCTTGCGCCAGCGTAGTCTTGCCCACCCCCGGCACGTCTTCGATCAGCAGATGGCCGCGCGCCAGCAGGCAAACCAGGGAAAGACGCACGACTTCGGGCTTCCCCCGGATAGCCGATTGCACGGCCTTTTCCAGTTCGGTCAGCCTGGCGAATAACTGCGGTGCGAAAGGGACCGGCGGGGCGAGAATGGTTTCCCGCTGGGGCATTAAAGGCTATTGTATCGCAGGGCAGTGCGGCGGATTCCCCACGCCCGTGCGCTATCATCGACCTGTGACTCGCCGCCGATTTCTCTCCGCATGCGGCGCGGCTTCCGGGCTGGCATCGACTATCCAGGCGCAAAGTTACAAAACAAAGAATCTGATTCTGGTTACTTCGGACGGGCTGCGCTGGCAGGAGCTGTTCTCAGGCATCGATCCGCGACTGATGAACGAGAAAGCCGCCGGCATGACCAAAGCCCACGCGGCGGAACTACGCGCGCGCTTGTGGAAGCCTCGGCCCGAAGACCGGCGCCTGGCCCTGATGCCTTACTTCTGGGGCACGCTGGCGCCGGCGGGAATCGTTCTGGGTAATGTCACTAAGGGCAGTTCCGTCAAAGTGACCAACCGGTATCGCGGCTCGTATCCGGGCTACGCCGAAATCCTGACTGGCCGCGCGCAGGATGACGTCATCCACGGCAACGACCCGGTACAAAATCCCACGCCGAGTTTCCTCGAATTTGCCCGGCAGAAATGGCATGTGCCGCGGCAGAAGGTGGCGGTATTTGGATCGTGGGAGATGTTTCATTACATCGCCGAGAGCCGCCGCGGCGAGATCTTTATTAACGCGGGCTACGAAGCGTGTGACGTGCCCGCCGGCAGCCCGGTCGTGGATGAGCTGAATAAGCTGCAACTTGAGGCGCGGTTCGGAGACGGTGCCCGGCATGACGCCTTCACCTTCGGGCTGGCCATGGAATATCTGAAAAACGTCGCGCCGCGGCTGTTTTACATGGCGTTCGACGAGACGGACGACTGGGCCCATATCCGGCAGTATGCAGAGGTTCTGCATTCCATCCAGTTTGTGGACGATGCCCTGCGGGAACTCTGGACGTGGGTGCAGAATTCGCCTGCCTATCGCGACTCCACGACGCTGATCGTGACTTGCGACCACGGCCGGGGCAGCACGCTGAGTGACTGGTACAGCCATGGCCAGGATGTGGAAGGATCGGACGAGACTTGGATTGCGGCGATCGGGCCGGATACGTCGGCGACAGGGGAAGCGACCCACGCTGCCACCTACTACCAGCGCGATCTGGCGCCGACCGCGCTGGAATTACTGGGCCTCGGGGGAGGTGGCTATGCGGGCATGCTGGGCAAGCCGATCGACCCCATATTGGGCAGCCGCACCTAAGCGAGCAAATCGCGCAGACGCCGGGCGGTCTCCGGACGGCGCAATTTGCGCAGCGCGCGCAATTCGATCTGGCGGACACGCTCGCGGGTCACATCTAACCCGTTGCCGATCTCTTCGAGCGTATACTCACGGCCGCAGCCCACGCCGAAGCGCAGACGCAGCACCTGCTCTTCGCGCGGAACCAGCGTGCGCAGAAACGCGGAAGTCTCGTCGTGCACCTCGGTCGCCAACACGGTTTCGGAGGGCGACGAGCCGCGGCGATCCGCGATCAATTCACCCAGCGTGGAGACTTCATCCGAACCGACCGGCATATCGAGCGAAATTGGCTCGCGGGACATAGTCCGCAACGCGCCGACTTTCTCGTCAGTGGTCTTCAACAGAGCGGCCAGTTCAGCGTCTAGCGGCACGCGGCCCAACTCGCGTTCGAGCTGCCGCGACGCGCGGAAGAACTTGTTGAGCTGATCATTCATGTGGATTGGAATGCGGATGGTGCGCGCCTGTTCGCCCAGCGCACGGGAGACTGCCTGCATCACCCACCAGGTGGCGTAAGTCGAGAATTTGAATCCGCGCCGGTAATCGAATTTCTCCGCGGCTCGCATCAGGCCCAGGTTGCCTTCCTGCACCAGGTCCAGCAGGTGCAACCCGCGGTTCATGTAGCGCTTCGCCACCGAGACCACCAGGCGAAGATTGGCCTTCACCAGGTCACCCTTGGCCTGCTGGGCCAGTTGCTCGCCCTGACGGATCCGGCGGAGTGTGGCGCGCAAAGTGGACAGGGGCGCCCCCGCCGCGGTTTCGCATTTGCGGATGTCGCCGCGCAGCACGCGTGCCTCAACCTGTGCCTCACGTCCGGACACTTTCTCAATTCTGCTCAGTTCGCGGTCGAGCCGCTCCAACTCCGCAGTGCGCTTTTCGATCTCGTTGGCGAACTCCGTCCACTGATCGGCGCGAAAGGGGATCTGCCGTATCAGTTGCGAGACCTTCACCCGCGCGCGCTGCAGCCGGCCGGACAATTCGCGGCGCAAAGCGCGGTCATCGGCGGGCGCGACGGACATCCATTGTTCCACCTGCTGCAGTTTGCCGTGTTGGCGCTTTATGGTGGCGAAGTGGTTCTTGAGCTGACTTCGGCGGGCGCGATCGGCAACGCTACCATCCTCGACGTCGCCACGTTCGATCAGGGTATCGAGTTCCGCTGTGCCGGCGCTCGCCTGTGCCAGCAGCTCCACCACCCGCTGCTGCACCAGGGCCGACCGGCTAATGGCTTTCTCGCGCCTTATCTTGCCGCGCTCCATACGGCGGGCTATTTCCACCTCCTGGGCGCGCGTGAGCAAGGCGACCGCGCCAATTTCACGGAGGTAGCGGCGGACGGAGTCGTCCGGCTCGGGGAAGGCCTGGGGCCGGTCTTCGGCGGCGGAGGGCTGCTCGAAATCCTCCAGAGCGTCGTCCAGGGAGATCGCTGCGGCTCCGGCGCCGTCCGCATCGGATGCGTGGAGTGGTGCGTCAAAGTGGGTGTCCTCACCCACCCGTGTTCGATAATTCGATATCATCATGCCCCTCTACTCCCCTCCCCCCACCTAAGTGGGGCGTCAAATCGCGCATTCTCAGTTATTTGCAGCATCAATCAGGCAGACCTGCGGCCGAACTCCCTGATTTTGGTCCTGCCCGAACCGTTTTTCACTGAGATTGCACCCCAGCAGAGTGCAGTTTAGGGGCCAACATCTTCCGACGCGCTTGGTGCTAGAGCTTGCGGCCGATAGTTTCGGCTTTCCGGATCGCTTTTTCGCGCTGGATGTAGGCATCAATAGCCACCTGCGAAGCCTCGCAAGCCATGCTGGTGCTCAAGCGCTTCTCCGCCTCGTCGAACATGCGTTCGGCCTCCATGCGCACCCGGTAAGCCTCATCGTCCACTTCCTTCTGCTTCAGCGCGGCCGCCTTGATGTTAGCGTCCACGTGCGCCGCCTCCTTGCGGGCCTTCGCGTAGCGCCGCTTGCCGGCGGCATCTCCCGCCGCCGCGGCCGCTTCCGCTTCTAACTCGGCGTAGGCCAGCCGCAGGTCGTCGCTCCAGGCGCCCTTCACCTCCTGCTCCAGCTTTTCGAAAGCGTCCCAAGCAAGGTCAGCCGTCCGCCGCACGCGTTTCTTCTCTGTGAGCCATTTCCAGACGCCCCAATTCTTGGCGGTTTCCAGAAGCGACTTGGCATCTTCTACTTCGGCAAGTTTGCGCATAACACACCAACGGATTCATTTGTATGATAGCGGATGATGCGTCCAGTCTCTGCAGTCATTCTCCTGTTCAGCCTGGCGGCCGTCCAGCTTCCCGCCGCCGAAAATCGGTTCGTGCATGCCGAGGGCCGCGAGATCGTCGCACCCGACGGTCACAAGCTGCTGCTCCGCGGCATCAACCTGGGTAACTGGCTGGTGCCGGAAGGTTACATGTTTCATTTCGACAAAGGCCCGGCTTCTTACCGCGAGATCTCCGCGCTGTTCAATAACCTGATTGGCCCGCGCGAGACCGCCCGCTTCTGGAAGCGGTATCGCGCGAACTACATCACCGAGGCGGATATCCGTTTCATCCGCGACGCCGGCTTCAACAGCATACGGATTCCGTTTCACTATGCCCTGATCGACGACGGCACGGCCTTCCCCCTGCTCGACCAGGTGATCGCATGGTGCAAAGAGGCGCACATCTGGGTGATTTTGGATATGCATTGCGCACCCGGCGGCCAGACCGGCACGAACATCGACGATAGCTGGGGCTATCCGTGGCTGTTTGAAAGCGAGGAAGAGCAGCAGTTCGCCGTAGCGTTTTGGCGCAGTATTGCGCAGCGTTACGCAGCTGAGCCCACCGTGCTGGGATACGACCTGTTGAACGAGCCGATCCCCCCAGCCGTCGCGCAGTTGAATGTCTACCTGGAGCCGCTCTACCGCCGGATCACGGATGCCATCCGGCAAGTGGACAAGAATCACATCGTCATTCTGGGCGGCGCGCAGTGGGACAGTAACTTCTCGGTCTTCGGACCGCCGATTGATCCAAACGCCGTTTACACCTTCCACAAATACTGGACCGCGCCGACCAAAGACGTGATCCAAAGCTACCTGGATTTCCGTGAACGCTACCAGGTGCCGATCTGGCTGGGAGAAACGGGTGAAAATCAGGATTCCTGGATCGCGCAATTCCGCAAGATGCTGGAGAAGAACGATGTGGGCTGGGCTTTCTGGCCGTATAAAAAGATGGATGCGACGTCTTCAGCAGTGAGCTTCGCGCGCCCCGTCGATTGGGATGAAATTGTGACCTTCGCGGCGCTGCCCGCCGCTATGGGCGCGGCCGAAGACTTGATGAAGAAACGGCCTTCGCTCGAGCACTCGCGCGCCGCGCTCGAAGATCTGCTCGAGCAGATCAAGATACAGAATTGCCGAGCGAATCCGGGCTACCTGCAGTCGCTCGGCATGCACGTTCCAGTGATTCAGTAGACCATCAGCGGGCAGGCTTCACGAACCCGGCCGTGGCCTCGCCATCGTGCACGATCTCGAATTCGCCCGTCTCCCAGTCGCCCGAGGCGAGTTTCACCGTGCGCAATGCGTCGTTGCCCGCCACCACCAGCACCATGTGGCCGGGATCAACGGGATTGGCAGCGGCAAACAGCAGCGCATCGCGCTCCGAACCATAGGCGGTACCGTCGATACGAAACACGTCTTGGTTGTAGTCGAGGCCCAGCCGTCCGCTCCAGGCCGCCAGCCCCGAATTGGCTTCCGGACGTCCGATGAAGATCACGTCGTGCCCGCGCAGGTCCGCATCGGTCACTTCAAAATCCTTGCGTACCGGCACGGCGCTTTCGTACCCATCGAGAAACTGCTTCTGGAGCTGCTCGGCCGCATAGCGATTGGCGCCCGCCTCCCGTACCGTGCCGTAGACCAGAATCGCCGAATGCAGCCGGGTACCGATGTCGGTGGTCAAATACTCGGGGCCCGCTCCGGCATCAACCTGGAAGGGCATATGCGTCTGGTCTAAGAACGACTGAGCGGTTACCGTTTGGGTGGTGTGCGCGGCGAAATAATCGCGCATCAGCTTCAGGAACGCATCATCGCCCATGTGCCGGCGTAACGCATCGAGATACAGTTCTCCGCCTGCCCGCTCGAATGCGAAACGCTCGATTCGGTCGGCCGAGTTGCGCGACTCACGGTATTCAGCGCGCCGGATATTCAGCTTCTGGTCACGATCGGCGGACAACAGATCGTGGTAATAGGCGGCCGAACCGGCCACGAACCAAGTGTCCGCAGCGCTGGCGGGCAGCACCCAGCCCTTCCAAAGTTGCGCGGCATCGAAGGGCTTCCCGGGCGACGGCTTTTCCGTATGCTTCGCGGCCGCCCCTGCCAGGCGCGCCTTTTCGTTTTCCTGGACGGTGGCGCGCAGATGCGCGGATGCGTCGCCATGGAACAGCGCGTAGCCTGATGGATACAACCCGTCGTTCTTCGCATAGTTCTGCCGCTGCCACTGCGACGGCACCCACTCGCGCTGGTTCGGTTTGCCGATGGCTGCCCACACCATCAGGTGCGTAGTCATTTCCGCGGTGGCGACCTTCGCATCCATCGTCGAAGCGCTCACCAGCGGCGCGGTGCGAAACGCCAGGAAGCCGAACTGTTCGTCGATCTGCCCGCGATACTGGCGATAGAGATCCTGCCAGGCTTCATCGCGCGCGAAAGGCCGGTAGGGCACAAACTCGGGCTTGCCCTGCGGATCGGGCTCGTACTCCAGGCGCACGCCCAGATCCTTGGCGTTGTTATCTCCCCAATAGAAACCCTCCGTGCCGCCGAACCATTCGTTCTTCGAACTGCGCCACAGCTTGGTGCGCGTGGTGCCGAGCTCATACATGGCAATCTCGTTGCTCTTGCCGTCGCCGATCAGCCACTCGTTGGTGTAGAGCCCGTTGTTGCGGGTGCCCAGCCGTGCGACGATCTCATCGACGTTGCCGCCGTACTGGATCGCCTCGCGCGCGCGAAAAGCCACCGGCGTGCCTTCGATATTGAACGGCGATTGCCGGATGGTAGTCTCGGTCAGCACCATGCCCGCGTCATTCTGGTACCAATCCGTGCCGCTCTCGATGCCGCCGGGATAGCTTTGCATCAGGATGCGATGGCCCTTGGCCGGCTGGATGTCGAGCATCACGTTGGTCTGCTCGGCCAGCGTGAGCGGCCACCAGGTGACATGGCCGATCACCATTTTGCCATCGCGCGTGGCCGGCCCCGTGGCGGCGAAGGCGCTGCAATGATCCAGCACCGAATCGCGCTGGCGGTCGAAATACGCAGGCCGGTCGAACCGCAGACCCTCCAGACCGGTCGGTGTCATGGGCATGGCGCCATGCAACTCGCCCAACTCGACGGTGGTGTTGGCCACCACGATATCCACCAGGTCGATGCGCCGCCCCAGCCACTTCGCGCCGGCATCGGAGGCGCCGTCCGCGATGCCGCGCATTTCTTCCAAAATTTCACGGTCGAAGCCACGCAGGAAGAGCGCGTTGACAGTCGTGCGCAAATCGTCCCAGCTTCGCGCTTCGGCCTTCGCGCCAAGGTCCGCCGCGCAACGCTCCAGGTACTCCGGAATCTCGCGCGCCATCAGATGCCCGTGCTGGTAGCCGCGCTCGTAGGGCGCGCCTTCGATGTGCAGATAGATCCAGCCGGCCGACGGGTACCGATACGCCGGCCCGAACGTGCGCACCGTATCGGCGGGCGGATCGCCGGCGGATGAGATCTCATCGAGAGACATCCCGGAAAACCACGCCTTGCCCGTGAATGCGCCCCCGTTGCCCACGGTCAGCAGGATACGGTCCTGCGCGCTACTGGCGACGAAGCTCAAGCTCAGCCGCGTCCAATCGCGCGTGCCGCCGAGCGCGATCGAATGCACGTCGAACGGCATGGAGGCCATAGTCAGCGTGGCGCCGACCGCGATCGGCGAGCGGTCCAGATCGCGCACCTCCAAGTTTTCCGTGCGGACCCAGCCGGTGACTTCGTAGCTGGCGCCGATCCGCAGCGCAATGGGCGCCGAACTGACCGCCGCATCCTTCGAGTTACCGGGCTCGACACGCAACGCCTTCTGGCCTTCATGCGCTACAGCCGGATCCACGGCCAACGCCCCGCGCTCCGCAGTCCAACCGGTCGCGCCGCGCTCGATTGAGGATCGGTACAGCGGCGTGCCGGCATCGAGCAGTATGGCGGCGCCCAGCAGGCAGCATAAAAGACGAATCACGGTCAGCCTCCCTTCAGTCTGTTATACACTGCCGGGGCTGCCGTTTCCTAGTCGCCCCGGCTCAACCAGACGGCCAACAGGCCGACCAGGAATGCACCGGGGAAAATGCAGAAGATGGCGTTGCCGATCACAAACGCTACAATCAGCACAGCCCCCAACATGGTCGAGGCGAGCACTACCAGACCGATCGTTGCGGTGGGGGGAATCAGAACGAGGAGGCCGCCAAGGATTTCCACCGCGCCCGTAAAGTAGCGGAACCACTGGCCGAAGCCGATCTGCTGAAATATTTTGAACCACTCTGAGCCGGTTCCGGACGGAAACTTGGCGGCGCCGAAATACACATAGGCCAAGGCGATGCCGCCACGCAGTATCCAGTCGTAGAGCACGCTGCGCCGGTCGTGGGCGGTCACCTGGTCGAACATGATTTGGCCACATAGACACCGCCGCGACCATATTGGTTCCGCAGTTCCACCGAAATCGGATGCCAGCGGGTATGATGATATAGCCGCCGATGGAGCCGCTCACTTTCCTCTGCCTGGCCAGTTACGAAAAAGGGCACGACTTCCTGCGGGAGGCCAAGCAGCAGGGCGCGCGCGTGTTCCTGATCACTTCTCTAAGCCTGAAAGACAGCGCACAGTGGCCACGCGAGAGCCTCGACGACGTCTTTTACATGCCGGACCAGGATAAGACCTGGAACCGGAACGATACCCTGCTGGCCATCAGCCACCTGGCGCGCACCGAGGTGATCGACCGGGTGGTCGCGTTGGACGATTTCGATCTCGAGATGGCCGCATCGCTGCGCGAGCATCTGCGCATTCCCGGCATGGGCGAGACCACCACGCGCTATTTTCGCGACAAGCTGGCCATGCGCATGCGCGCCATGGAGGCAGGTCTGAACGTCCCCGAATTCGTGCATCTGCTGAACGACGCCAAGGTGCGGGAATTCACCGAACGCGTGCCGCCGCCGTGGGTGCTGAAGCCGCGCCTGTTGGCGGGCGCCATCGGCATCCGGGTAATCCGGTCGCTCGACGAACTGGGCGCTGCAGACCACTCTCTGGGTGATCAGCGATCGTTCTACCTGCTTGAGCGTTACGTGGCCGGCGACGTCTGCCACGTGGATTCGATCGTCTACGAGAATGCGATTCTATTCGCCGTGGCGAGTCAGTACGGCCACCCGCCGCTGGACGTTTCGCACGGCGGCGGGATCTTCACCACACGCCTGCTGGAGCGCGAATCGGCGGACGCCCAGGCGCTGCTGGCCAAGAATCAGCGCGTGCTCGCGGCCATGGGATTGCTACGCGGCGTCTCGCACACCGAGTTTATCAAGGGGGCTGACGGTGTGTTGTACTTCCTTGAAACGTCCGCACGTGTCGGCGGAGCGCACATCGCTGAACTGGTGGAAGCCGGCACCGCCGTGAACCTCTGGCGCGAATGGGCCAAAATCGAGATCGCCGGCGGCAAGCATCCCTACGCCGCGCCGCCAGACGTGCGCGACTACGCCGCGTTGCTGGTCTCGCTGGCGCGCCAGGAGCGCCCGGATACATCGGCTTATACCGAACCCGAAATCGTGTGGCGCATGCAGCATCCGCACCACGTCGGGTTAATCGTCAAGTCGCCGCGCCGCGAGCGCGTCGCCGAATTACTCGAGCAATATGTCGCGCGCGTCAAGCACGACTTCGCTACGACCGCGCCGCCGAGAGAAAGACCCACCAATTAATTCCTATGTCCACTACACCCGCTGCCGTCCGCACTAAGTTGTCCGGGGCACAATGGGCTGTACTTTCCCTGTTAGTTCTTTCTATCTTTATTAATTACATCGACCGCGGAAACCTGTCGATCGCCGGTCCGCTGCTGATGCAGCCGAAGGCGAATGGCGGCCTGGGCCTCGATCCGGCGCGCCTCGGCTCGCTGCTCTCAGCGTTCTTCTGGACTTATGCCCTGTTCCAGTTGCTCGGCGTGGTGGGATTGCTGCTCGATCGTTTCGATGTGAGTTGGGTGTACGCCGCCGCGTATCTGTTATGGTCCGCCGCCACCGCAGCCACCGGCCTGGCCACGGGATTCGTCATGCTGTTCAGTTTGCGCCTGCTGCTGGGCATGGGCGAATCGGCGGCTTACCCGTCTTACTCCAAGATCTTCGCCACGCATTTCCCGGAGCACCACCGCGGCCTGGCCAACGCCTTCATCGATGCCGGCTCGAAGTTCGGTCCGGCTCTGGGCACGCTGGTGGGCGGGCTGCTGATGGCGCGCTTCGGATGGCGTCCGTTCTTCTTCGTGCTGGGCGCCGTGAGCCTGGCCTGGCTCGTCCCGTGGCTCAAATGGATGCCGCGCGGCAAAGGCACGGTGGTGCTGCACCACGTCGAATCTCCGCCCGTCATGCGGATTCTGAAAGAACGCTCCGCGTGGGGATCGTTCGGCGGTTTGTTTTGCGGCAATTACTATTGGTATTTCCTGTTAACCTGGCTGCCAACCTACATGGTCATGGAACTGCACTTCAGCATGGACCACATGGCCAGCATGGGGGCGCTCGCATTTCTGGCGATCGGCGTTTCTTCGGCCCTTTGCGGATGGCTGTCCGACCATTGGATCGCAGCCGGGGCCACGCCCACGCGCGTGCGCAAGACTTTCACCGTGGGCGGACTGGCGCTGTCGACGATCATCCTGCCGGTGGCAATGGTGCATAGCCAGAAACTTTCGATGGCCCTGCTGTTCACGGCGTGCGTCTTTTTTGGCATGTGGAGCTCGAACCACTGGGCGCTGATCCAGACGCTGGCCGGACCGTCCGCGGCCGGCAAATGGACCGCGGTCCAGAACGGCATCGGCAACCTGTCGGGAGTAGTCGCCCCGGCGTTGACGGGCCTGGTGGTGGAACGAACGGGCCAGTTCTTCTGGGCCTTCGCGGTAGCCACGGGCCTGGTGCTGTTAGGAGCGTTCTTCTATGGGGTGGTGATCGGGCCGATCAAACAGGTGGACTGGAGCCGGCCTTGACGAAGCACTGTGAAACCCTCCGCCATCGCCGCGGCCCGCCTCGCGGCAGATCTCGCCGATCAGGTAATTTGCGAAATCTGGCCGGCCGTTGCGGTAGGCATCCAGACTCCGCCGCACCAGCGCGTCGTTCTCGATTTGGAACTGTATCGTTGCCAGCATCAGATCAATCGTGCCGGCGACTTGGGCCTTTGCCGGCCATAGCTGCGGCTGAGAACCCAAACCATCTCGCATACGGCCGCGATCAAAATGAACAGTAGCGCTCCGGTTCGGCGGGCTGGTCTGCGAACAGATAGCGCACGAGAACGCTCGTGTCGAGTCCCCTCACGTGCCAGACCAGCCGCGGGCAATCGCCTCGTTCATCTCCTCAATCGAAACGGGCATCTTCCTCCGGCTGCGGATGATACCTTTGAGTCGCCGGACATCCACGTTGCGCGGCCGCATGGTCAAATGACCTTGCGCGTCGAGTTGGAACTCCACCCAGCTGCCGGCCTGAAGCTTCGGACGGTCGACACAACCACCAGCCACCAGCCACGGGCCGCAGCCACCAGCGACCACGCCCCCCCGTGTCACAATAAACCCTAGTGGTGCTCGTTCAGAACGTATCGAAGTTATACAAGCTCTACCGCCGCCCGTCCGACCGCCTGCGCGAAGCGTTGCCCTTCGCCCACCGCCAATTCCATAGCGATTTTTGGGCGCTGCGCGAGATCAGCTTCCAGGTCGAAAAAGGCGAGACGCTGGCGCTGGTTGGGCCGAACGGCTCGGGCAAAAGCACGCTCCTGCAGATCGTTGCCGGCATTCTGCAGCCCACTCAGGGACGCGTGGTTACGCGCGGACGCATCGCCGCGCTGCTGGAGCTCGGTGCGGGCTTCAACCCTGAATTCACCGGCCGCGAGAACGTCTTTCTGAACGGCGAAATCATGGGGCTGAGCCGCGCGGAAATCGAGCGCGCCATGCCCTCCATCGAGGCCTTCGCCGAAATCGGCGAGTTCATCGCCCGCCCCGTGAAAGAGTATTCCAGCGGCATGTATGTGCGCCTCGCCTTCGCCACCGCCATCCACGTCGACCCCGAAATCCTGATCGTCGATGAAGCCCTGGCCGTGGGCGATGCCGTCTTCGCCAATCGTTGCGTGCGCAAGTTCGAGGAGTTGCGCGAGCGCAAAGTCACCGTGCTGTTCGTCTCGCACGATCTGGGCCTGGTGAAGCAGCTTTCCGACCGCGCCATCCTGCTGCTCAACGGCCGCATCGAGGCGCAGGGCACGCCCAGCGACGCGATCAACCGCTATATCGGGCTGGTGCTCGAAAAGCAGCAGGCACGCCAGGAGCGACAGCAGCGCTTCGATGCCAGCTTCCGCCACGGCGATGGCGCCAGCGAAATCCTGGGCGTCGACCTGCTCAACGCGGAAGGCGAGCCGGTCGAAATGGTGACCAGCGGCGAAACGGTCACCGTGCGCGTACGCTGCCGCTTCCGCCAGGAGCGCTGCGATCCCATGGTCGGCATCCTCATCCGCACGCGCATCGGCATGGACGTCTACGGCACCAACACGCGTATCGAGAAGATGCACCTGGGCAGTTACCAGGCGGGCGACGAACTCGAAGTGGATTTCAAATTCCCCTGCTGGCTCACCCCGCAGCAGTACACCCTCACCGTGGCCACGCAAAACCCGGATGGATCGAGCCACGACTGGCTCGACGACGTGATCGCTTTCGAAGTCGTGGATACGCGCATCGCCGCCGGGGTGGCAAATCTGCGAGCGAACATCGCATGGCGCGTATCACGGTAAAGGTGCATCCGCGCGCGAAGCGCACGCGCGTGGCCGGCCGCCTCGGCGAAGCCTGGAAGCTCGACGTGGCCGCGCCGCCGGTGGATGGGAAAGCCAACGAAGCCTGCATCCGCTTCTTCGCCGATCTGGCCGCTGTGCAGCAATCCCGCGTGCGGATCGTGTTAGGCTTGACAGGCCGGACCAAAGTCATTGAAGTCGACGGCGTGCCGCAAGACGTGCTGGAGGCCAGGCTGCGCGAATGATCTATGCCGTAGTGTTGTCGCTGATTGTGGCGGTGCTGCTGGGCACCGCGCTCGTTCGCTCGCGGGGCGTGAAGAACCAGGCGGATTTTCTGGTAGCCGGCCGCACACTCGCCTGGCCCGTGCTGGTGTTCACGCTGCTCTCCTCCTGGATCGGCGCGGGCAGCCTGTTCGCGGGCGGCGAGAACGCCTACCTGAACGGCTTCTCGGCTCTGTGGCAGCCGGCCGGCGGCTGGATCGGCCTGGCCATCATCGCGCTGATTGCCGGGCGCGCGCGCCGCTTCGCGCAGTTCACCGTTCCCGATCTGCTCGAAACCCGCTACAACACCACAGCCCGCGTCCTGGCCACGGTCGCCATCGTGATCTCGTACACCGTCATCACCAGCTATCAGTTCAAAGGCGGCGGTGACATCATGCACCTGATCTTCCCGTCGCTCGATCAGAAGACCGGCATGAACATCATCGCCGTCTTCGTGATCACCTTCACGGCGCTCGCCGGTATGGCGTCGGTGGCGTATCTCGACCTGATCATCGGTCTGCTCGTCACCATCATCGCCCTGATCTCCCTGCCGCTGCTGCTCGCACGCACAGGCGGTTGGAGTGCCGTGCATGCGGCCCTTCCGCCCGATCATTTCACCGTCTTCGGACCGCTCGGATGGGTCCACTGCCTCGGCTACCTGCTGCCGACGTTGCTGCTGCTGATCGGCAATCAGGGCATGTATCAGAAATTTTTCTCGGCGCGCTCGGAACGCGATGCGCGCTGGGCCGTCTTCGGATGGATCATCGGCACGCTGATTCTCGAAACCGTAATCATCACCATCGCGGTGATCGGCAGCGCCACGCTGCACACTGACCGGCCGCGCGAGATCATCCCGCTGACCGCGCGTACGCGCCTGCCGGAGTTGGTCGGCGCGGTCCTGCTCGGCGGCGTGTTCGCCAAAGTAATCTCGACCGCCAACAACTATCTGTTTTCGCCCGCCACCAACCTGATCCACGATGTCTACAAGCGCTTCATCGATCCGCAAGCCAGCGAACGCCGGACGCTGATCGTGTCGCGCGTCCTCGTCGTAGCGCTCGGCGCCTTCGCATTGTTGCAGGCCGCCTATTTCGAATCCATCCTGAAAGCCGCGCTCTACGCCTACACGGTCTACGGCGCGGCTGTCACGCCATCCGTCATGGCGGTATTCTTTTGGAAGCGGGCCAATATGGCCGGCGCCATCAGCTCGATCGTGCTGGGCACCGTCATTACGGTCGTCTGGCAGATCCTTAACATTCAGTGGCTGGACGCGGTTTATCCAGCGCTGGGCGTTTCCGTGTTGGCGCTGGTGGTGGTCAGCCTGGCGACGGCGCCGCCTTCGCGCGCCAATCTGGAGCCTTTTGAAAAATGAACCTCGCGGCAATTCAGGAAGAACTCAAAAAACAGAAGCTCGACGGCTGGTTGTTCTTCGATCATCACCAGCGCGATCCGCTGGCCTACCGCGTGCTCGGCTTTCAGCCCACGTCGCACGTCACCCGGCGCTGGTATTACTGGATTCCGGCGGTGGGAGAGCCGCGCGGACTGGTGCATCGCATCGAGTCGGGCAAACTCGATCCGGTCCCCGGCGAGAAGCTGCGCTATTCGAGTTGGAGTGAGCAGGCGGACGGCATCCGTACGCTGCTGGGAGGCGCGAAGCGGGTGGCTATGCAGTATTCGCCTTTGTGCGCCATCCCGTATGTCTCTATGGTCGACGCCGGCACGGTGGAGCTGGTGGGCAGCCTCGGCGTGGAAGTGCTCAGCTCCGCTGAGCTGATCCAGCACTTCGAAGCGCGCTTGACGGCCGCGGCACGCGAATCGCACATGGAAGCCGGCCGCCGCGTCGATCGTGTGCGCGCGGAGGCTTTCGATATGATCCGCCAAGTGACCCGCAGCGGCGGCGCGGTGCAGGAATTCGCGGTGGCCGAGTTCGTGCGCGAAGGCTTCGCCAAGGCCGGCCTGTTCGCCGAAGACGGACCCATCGTCGGCGTGAATGCCAACGCCGCCAATCCACACTACGAGCCCACCGCGGAAATCACCTCCGAAATCCGCAGCGGCGACCTGGTGCTGCTCGATATGTGGGCGAAGCTCAAAGAGCCAGGCTCGGTCTATTACGACATCACCTGGACCGGCTTCTGCGGCGACCGTCCCACGGAGGAAATGCTGAAGGTTTTCGGTGTAGTCAGCGGCGCGCGCGATGCCGCCATAGTCCGTGTGCGCGACGCCGTCGCCGCCAGACAGGATCTGCGCGGCTTCGAAGTAGACGATGCCGCGCGCGGTTTCATCACGAGCCGCGGTTACGGCGATTATTTCGTACACCGCACCGGCCACTCGATCGGCGAAGACATACACGGCAACGGCGCCAATATGGATAATCTGGAAACCCACGATGAGCGCCGCGTGGCCCCCTGGACCTGCTTCTCCATCGAGCCGGGCGTCTACCTCAAAGACTTCGGCATCCGCTCCGAAGTGAACATGTTCGTCGGCGAGACCGAAGCGCGCGTCACCGGCGAGATCCAGCGTGAACTGGTGATCCTGTAAAGCGCAAAGGGCGCGTCGTTCCGCGCCGCCATACAGAGAGGAACTCCGCAGACCAAAAGTGGCGCGGGGCGCCCGTCTTGCGCGAGTTAGGAGGCGTTATGAACAGCCCGAAGGCAGTTGCCTATTGCTCGCTCACGGTCCTGGTGGCGTTGTACGTAGTGGGTGCCGTCAGCAACGGTTCTTTGCGTCACGAGGTGCAGACCCTGCCTCTGTGGGTGCCGATCGTGCTGGGGTTTCGTCAGCAGCCTACGGCCAAATGGGCGGCTATCCCGTGTTTCATCATTTGGCTCGCCTTGATGACGTTCATATGGCTCTTCCTCCTCGGTTGGGCGAGGATTATATCGGGTCATTTCTCCCCTACCGAGATCCTCATGACAGTGGTTGTGGGCGTTGCGAGCTTAACGGGCTTAGGCGTTAGCTTTCGATGGGCAACCGCCCTGTCCTGGGGCAAAGGACTGGCCGTGGCGGCGTTGTTGTTTGTACTCCAGTTGGCAGCACTTCGCATCAGCTTCACTCCGTATATCGCCAGGCATTGACTGTCGCTCGACGTCACCCCGGCTATTCGATGCGCAGCGCCTCGGTCGGGTCGATGCGCGTCGCCCGGCGCGCGGGAATCCAACAGGCCGTAACCGCCACCAGAGTCAGCACCAGCGCGACGGCGGCGAGCGTCACCGGATCAGCCGGTTCCACACCGAACAGCAACTTCGTCAACAAGCGGGTCAGCCACAGCGCGGCAGCCATGCCCAACACCACGCCCGCTAACGCCAGCGCGATTCCCTGCCCCAGGACCAGCCGTGTCACGTCGGCGGGCCGCGCGCCCAGCGCCATGCGGATGCCAAATTCGCGCGTGCGTTGTCCGGCGGCGAATGCCACCACGCCGTAAAGCCCCACCGCGGCCAACGCCAATGCCACGCCCGCGAACAGTCCGAAGAGCACCAGGTTCATACGGCGCGGCGCCACCGACTGGTGGATCTTCTCCGACATCTCCTGGACCTGGTCGATGATCAAGCCTGGCTCGATTCGCCGCAATTCGCGGGCGGCTGCGGCGCCGAGCCTGGCCGGGCTGCCACTGGTACGAATGGCGATCTCCATCTGGTGCCGCGGACTCTGCGCGAACGGCTGATAGGTCGCCAGGCTGCTTCGATCGTCCAGGCCGATCTGATGCACATCCTTCGCCACGCCCACGATCGTCATCCAGCCCGCCATATCGCGCGGTCCAATCTCGATGCGGGTTCCGATCGGATCGCCGCCCTTCCAGAACCGCCGCGCGATCGACTCACTGATGATCGTCACGGCCGGATGCTGTGCATCATCCGCGGCGGCGAAGTCGCGGCCTCGCACAATAGGAATGCCCATCACGTGGAAGTATCCAGGCATGGTGCGGCGAAAGCTGACCGCACCCAAATCGCCCGGATTCGACACCCGTCCTTCGATCGTGAGGTCTCCGGTCGAACGGTCGCCCGAGAACGGCAAAGCGCTGACCATGGTCGCGCTGTTGACGCCCGGCAGCGAATTCAGCGTCTGCATGAACCGGCCATCGGCTTGCCGGATCGCATCGTCTTTTTCGTAGCGCGCCGGCAGCAGGATGCGCATCGTCAGCAGGTGATCGGCGCGGAAACCGGGGTCCACCGCGAGCACCCGCTCGAAACTGCGAAACAGCAAACCCGCGGCCGCCAGCAACACTACACATAACGCGACTTGCCCCACCACGAGCGCTTGCCGGGCATGCGCGCGCCGCGGGCCGCCGGAGCGCGGACCGCTCTTTAAAGCTTCCGCGGCATCCGTGTGCACGGCGTGTACGGCGGGCGCGACGCCGAATAGCAAACTGGTGCCCAAAGTCGCAGCCAACGCGAACAGCAGCACCGGAAGGTTGATGGATGCCGCGAGCAGCCGCGGATCTTTGCTGAGCCATTGCAATCCGTGCGTGGCCCAGAACGCCAGCCCAATGCCTGCCGCTCCTCCCGCGGCCGCCAGCACCAGGCACTCGGTCAGCAGTTGGCGGATTATCCGGTGGCTCGCGGCGCCCAGAGCGCTGCGAATGGCCATCTCGCGGGCGCGGGCCGCCGAGCGCACCGACATCAAACCCGCCAGGTTGGCGCAAGCAATCAACAGGACCACACCGACGGCGCCCATCAATGCCAGTAACGCCGGACGTAAATCGCTGCCCGTCAATTGCCGCAGCGGTATTACCCGCACCACGAACGGACGGTTGCATTCCGGATAATCGTGGCGAATCTGCCGGGTGATCCCTTCCACTTCGGTCTGCGCAGTCTCGGGGGTTTCACCCGGGCGCAGCCGGCCGATCACGTTCAAAACCCACACGCTGCGATGCGTCGCGAAATACGGATCGATCACCTGGCCGAGCGGCATGAAATACTCGGCCCGGTGGTAGGCAAATCGCGGCGGCATCACGCCCACCACCGTGAACGTGCCGTCATCGAACCGGATGGCGCGGCCCAAGATCGCCCGATCTGCGCCGAAGCGCTGCCGCCACATCGCGTCGCTAAGGATGATCACCGGGGAAGCGCTCGTCCTTTCGTCTGCCGGACCGAACGCGCGCCCCAGCGCCGGTTGCACGCCCAGGATCTCAAAAAACTCGCGCGTCACCGAGACGCCCGAAACGCGCGTGGGTTCGGCTCCCTCGCGCAGAATCCGGTTATCGAACAGCGTCGCACCTAGTTGCTCGAACGCATGCGAGCGCCGCTGCCAATCGCGGAAGTTCAAATAGGACGCGCCCCATAAATTATCCGGATTGGCGCGATCCACCTCGCCGGTCCACACGATGCGGCCGGCGTCGCGGTATGGCAGCGACTGCCACAGTACCGCGTTGGCGATGCTGAACATCGCCGTATTGATGCCGATGCCTAGCGCCAGAATCCCCAGCGCGACCAGAGTGAACGCGGGACTCCGCCCGAGCGTACGCACCGCAAAGCGAAGGTCCTGCCAAAGAACGGCCATGAGGCTATCTCCTTTTCGGCCGGGTTCAGGCTCCGGCGGATGATACCCAAATCTCTCGCTCATGATGGCGGCAATTAGATCCAGCACGATCCGTACTGCCGCCACCGCACCCGGACGCTCACGCCAACGATCTTCGAACGTGGCACGCATGTCCGCGCCGAACTCGCGGCGGAAGCGCGCCGGAAAAAGCCGGATCAGCCAGGCAACCACGCTGCGCATCAAGCGTCGCCCTCCCGCAGCAGGCGTCGCGCGCGAACCAGGTCCACCAGGCCGGCCAGCCGTTGGGCCTCGGCTTTCAACGCGCGCCGGCCCAGCCGGGTGATCCGGTAAAAGCGGCGGCGCTCGTCGCCATCCGCGTCTTCGATCAGGCCCGCGTCGAGCAGCCGGCCCAGCAAACGATAGAGCGAGCCGATTTCGAGGCGCACGCCGCCGCCCGATTCCTGCTCGACCTCCTTCATAATGCCGTAGCCGTGGCGCGGCCCCGCGGCGAGCGCCAGGAGGATGTGGAAGTCGGCGGGCTTCATATCGGTAAAACGATTATATGTAATATGATGATATTGCGTCAAGCGCCGGCAGTCACGCTACCCTATCGTTAGATCATGATCGACTTCTCCCATTTCGGCGGCGGCCAGCCGCTGGTGCTCGTCGCCGGACCCTGCGTCATCGAAAGCGAATCGCACGTCCATAAGATGGCGCGCGCCATCGGCGAAATCGCCGGTCCGTTCGTCTTCAAAGCCTCCTTCGACAAGGCCAATCGCACCAGCCTGAGCGGCTATCGTGGCCCCGGACTGCGCGAGGGACTGCGCATCCTGGCAGGCGTGAAGCGCGCCGTCTACGCCGTGCTCACCGACATCCACGAGCCGTCTCAAGCCGCGCCCGTGGCGGAGGTCGCCGACATTCTACAGATTCCCGCGTTCCTCTGCCGGCAGACCGACCTGCTGCTCGAAGCCGGGCGCACCGGGCGCATCGTCAACATAAAGAAGGGCCAGTTCGTGGCGCCGCAGGACATCGCGCGCGCGGCCGAGAAAGTCGCCTCTACCGGCAACACCCAGGTGCTGCTCACCGAACGTGGATCGTCATTCGGGTATCACAACCTGGTGGTCGACATGCGAGGCCTGAAAATCATGCGCGACATAGGCTGGCCGGTCATCTTCGACGCCACCCACAGCGTGCAACTGCCCAGCGGCGGTGGCACGGCGTCCGGCGGCCAGCCGCAATTCATCGAGCCGCTCGCGCGCGCGGCGGTCGCTACAGGCATCGACGGGCTGTTCGTTGAAGTGCACGATGCGCCCGAGCGGGCACTCTCGGATGGCGCTAACGCGCTGCGCCTCGATCTTCTGCCGGAGCTTCTCCGGCGTCTGCGGGCCATCGACACGTTGGTGAAGTCGTTCGCCTGACCGCGCTCCTGCACGCAAGGGCTGGCCACGGCGTCATACAATGTGGGAGACAAGGAGATCTCTGTATGACCCTGAATCGCCGGCGCAGCGGCTTTTCCCTCATTGAATTATTGATCGTAATCGCGATCATCCTCATCATTGTGACCGTGGCTTTGCCCAAGTTGAACAAGGCCCGCATGTACGCCCAGGAGACCGCGGCATTGAAGGCCATCCAGACCCTCAACACCGCGCAGGTGCAGTACAATTCCCAGTTCGGCCGCTTCGCGCAGTCGCTCACCGAGCTCGGGCCGCCCGCCAGCGGTGCCGATAACGCCTCCGCCGCCAATCTGATTTCGGGTGATTTGGCCGGCGGCGAAAAGCAGGGCTACAAGTTTTCCCTCACTGGCACTCCCACGGGCTACACCATTTCGGCGGTGCCCTCCGCATTCGGTTCCACCGGTTCACGGACCTTCTTCTCTGACCAGTCCCTGGTCATCCGCGAGAATTATGGTCAGGAGCCCGCCACGGTGAATAGCAAGGAAGTCGGCTCCGCGGCGTCAAAATCAAGCGAATCGAAATAACATTGGCAGCCGATCCTTCGGCGACCCTGCCGCCTGATTTCTTGAAAGGCTTGCGGCAACTCGAGCAAGTGTCCGCCACCTCCGCGGATCCCCTGCGGCAGCCTGGATTCAGCGGCGGTGCCGACCTGCGGGATATGTGCTGCGCCAATGGTTACTCGCTCGAATGCTTGTGTAACTGGGGTAAGGCACGCGGCCTCCGCATCACTCCGCACGGCATTGATCAAGGCGCATACTAAATAGAACTGGCGCGCCGGCGGCTACCTCGCCCACCACCTTCATGTGGCGAACGCCTGCGATGAAGCCTCAACGACAGTATTAGTACTGCTATGCCTTATATGCTTGCCTGAGTTTTGTCCGCCGATTGATCCGTCAACTATGACGTGGAAAGATTTCTCAAATCGGCCGGTTATCAGTTGGCCGGATGCGCCTTGGTAGGAATCCTCCGGTTTCGCGATTCGCCAGGTTCGACGGGACTACGCCGTCCACCGTGTTATTTTGACTCTTACGCATGCGCATCCTTTTTATCGGCGATATCTTCGCCTCTCCCGGGCGGCAGATTACCGCCGACCACCTGCAGGACATTAAAGAAACCAATCAAATCGATCTGGCTATCGCCAATGCGGAAAACGCGGCCGGCGGTTTTGGCATCACGCCATCTATCGCCGAAGAGCTGCTGGCTCTGGGTCTGGATGTGCTCACGTCGGGAAATCATACTTGGGATAAGAAAGAAATAATAGATTACCTGCCGCGCCAGCCAAGGTTGCTGCGTCCCGCAAATTATCCGCCCGAGACGCCGGGCCAGGGAGTAATTACCGCCTGTACGCGTCAGGGTATCCCCTATTCCGTCATCAGCCTACAGGGCCGCACTTACATGCCGGCAACCGATTGTCCCTTTCGCAAGGCCGACCAGATCCTGCGCGACATGGACCCGGCAGTCAAAGTTCGTTTCGTCGATTTTCATGCCGAAGTAACCAGCGAGAAAGTGGCTATGGGGTGGTATCTCAACGGCCGCGTGTCCGCGATCGTTGGCACTCATACCCACATCCCGACCGCCGACACACGCATCCTTTCCGGTGGCACCGCGTACCAGACCGACGTGGGCATGACCGGACCGTATGACTCGGTGATCGGCGTTAAGAAGGAGCTGATTCTGCAGCGATTTCTAACCGGCCTGCCATTGCGCATGGAAGCCGCTAAGGGCGGCCGGGAGTTACATTCCGTCATATTGGAAGTGGAAGAAAACAGCGGGAAAGCAATCTCCATCCGCCGGCACACCGTGTGCGGCGACTAGAACCGTTGAAATACTCAACAGAGCAGCCGGTAATTCCCTTGACCTCGGATAAGTCACACGTAAATCTGCACCTATTTATTTAAATATTCTGGTAATTGCACCTTGACATCAGAAGTATTTTTGGGAATACTTTAAAAAAATGCGAGGTATTCCAATGGCAAAGCGACTAACGGAAATCACCACCAGAACATGCGAGGAACTGGCCGTAGCGCATGACGCCGGTCCGGAGATACAACAACAGATAGCCGCCCGTGCGTTCGAATTATGGTTGGCACGAGGTTTCCGCAACGGATCGCCGCAGGAAGATTGGTTACGCGCGCAAAGGGAGTTACAGCGGCTGCAAACGCGTGCGTCTTAAAGGATCACGAAATGATTATCAACTACCGCGGACGTTCGAGGGAAGCGCGGATCTTATCCACGTCTGCTGCCACGATGCGCATTGCCGCCCAGTATTGCGACGATGCTTTGGAGTTCAGCCGCCTTCAAGACCACTGGCTTTCAGAGGATGGGGAGTTGATTTCTTTCGAGTTTCTGGAAGGGCCGGAAATACTGCTCGTTTTTCCGGAAGCTGCGGCTCGTCTGCACCGCGTGCATCCTGGCCGGTTCCTCAGCAGCCGCACCTTCGGAAACGCGCTGCGCTGTTGAAGAACGGCGCTTGGCACCCAGGTCCCCTATTCACCTCGTGGGTGATTTCACCCATCCTGCGGGGATATACCTCGCTAACTCACTGAATTTGCTCGTCCGCAGATTGGCTCGGCGATTGCATCCACTTGCATCCCAGTTGCAGGAGGAACTAGAGCCGATGAATTTCGACGAAGCGCCCATGCTCGTGATTTGGGAGGTGACCCAGGCTTGCGACCTGGCTTGCGTGCACTGTCGCGCGTCCGCCCAGCCCAATCGCAGTCCCGCGGAGCTCACCACCAAACAAGGATTCGAGCTGCTCGACGAGATCAAAACGTTTGGCAATCCGCTTTTAGTCTTCACCGGCGGCGATCCTCTGAAGCGCCCCGATATTTACGAACTCATTCGTCACAGCGTCGAAATCGGCCTACGTACCAATGTGACTCCCAGCGCCACGCCGCTGCTGACCGAAGCAGCCATCGACCGCTTTCAGGAATGCGGCGTTTCGCGCATGGCCATCAGTCTGGACGGGCCGGATGCGCAATCGCACGACGATTTCCGCGGTATTCCGGGCACGTTCGACTGTGCCATGCGGGCGCTTTATCACGCCAAGAAGATCGGTCTGGAAACGCAATTTCAGACCACAGTTACGCGGCGCAATTTGCCGCGCCTGCCCGAAATGGCGAAAATCGCGGAAGACATCGGCACCAAAATGTGGAGCTTATTCTTTCTGATTGTGACCGGCCGCGCGCTCGAAAATGACGATCTCGCGGCCGCGGAATACGAGCAGGTCTTCGAATTCATGTACAACCTGTCGAAGACCGCGCCCTTCGCCATCAAGACCACCGAAGCAATGCACTACCGCCGCTATGTGGCACAGCGTATGAAAGCCGAACACCGCTCGATGCCCGAAAGTTCCAATGCCGGATCCATGATGTGGCGCACGGCTGGCGTCAGCGATGGCAAAGGCTTCGTCTTCGTTTCGCACGCCGGAGAGATTTTCCCTAGCGGCTTCCTGCCGGTCACCGCCGGCAACGTGCTGCAGGATTCGCTCACCGACGTCTATCGCAACTCCAGCCTGTTCCGCTCACTCCGCGACATGAACCAGCGCGAAGGCAAGTGCGGCATTTGCGAGTATCAAAAGGTGTGCGGCGGATCGCGTTCCCGCGCCTACGCGCTCACGGGCGACTATCTGGCTGAAGATCCGCGCTGCATCTACCAGCCGCACCCGGCGGGCTAGTGGGGCAGGCACCCTGCCTGCGGCGGCCTCCTAGGCCGCCTTCACCTGAAAGTGGATCGTGTCACCTTCGCCCGTGCCCTTGTAGTTTACCTTGCCTTCGACTTACCGAACATGTTGCTGGTAGTCTCGCCGGTCAAGTTGTGGCCGCCATCAGCACAGAATTTTCCTTCTTGTGGAGAGCTTACTCCTCCGTTTTACCGGCGTGTTCGAACAGGAAATTCAGGGTCTTTTCCGTTTGAATATGGGAAGCGATGCGGCCCAGCGTGCCGTCTTTTTCAAAGCGCAGGCGCACCGCCGCGAAAGGCTCGCGCTGCTGTTTGGCGATGCGTTCCACTTCGCGATCCACCTCGTCGCGCGTGGCGGCGATGGCTTCCCGCTCGGCAATACGCGACAGCAGCATGGAGGCTTTCACCTCGCGCATGGCCTTGTCGCCCTGACTTTCCTTCACTTTCTTCCAATCCAGGTTCAGCGATTTCGGATCGATCCCCTGGTCTGCCAGTAAGCGCAGGCGCTGTTCCACACGATTGCGAATCTGCTGGTCAACGAAGACTTCCGGCACGGGAAAATCGTGCATGTCGACGATCTTGTCCACCAGTTTGTTCTTGGCATCCTGCTGCGCCTCATATTGTTTCTGCGCGAACAGCGATTTGCGCAGCGCTTCGCGCAGTTCATCGACCGTGCGGTAGTCGCCCAGATCCTGCGCGAATTCGTCGTTGACCTCCGGCAGTTCCTTACGCCGGATGCCTTTCACCAGCGCGTGGAACCGCACCGTCTTTCCGGCCAGCTTCTCCTGCCCGTAATCCTCCGGATAGGCGACGTCGAACTCCTTCTCCTCGCCCGGACTCATCCCGCGCAGATTCTCCGTGAAGCCTTCCAGCGTGTCGGCGCCGCCGACTTCGAGCGACAACTCATCCTGTTTCACTGGCGGACCATCCTCGCCCAGGCTTTCGAGCGACAGCACCGCGAAATCCCCATCCTGTACCGGCCGCGGATCTTCGTTCACAAACTCCGCCTTCTGCTGCCGCAGTTCCTCGATGCGCTTGTCCACCTCGGCGTCGGTGACTTCCGGATCGTGATACGGCACCGACAGATCCTTATAATCCTGCAATTCGATCTGCGGCACCACTTCAAATTCGGCCTTAAACCGCAGCGGCTCGCCGGCCTCGAAATGTACGTCGCTGATATCCGGCTGGCCGACCACTTTCAGGTTTTCCGCCTCGAAACGGTTGTTCAGATACTTCGGAACCAGCGTTTCGAGCACCTGCCGCCGAATGTCGCTTGAATAGTGCTGGCGAATAATGGAAGCCGGCGCTTTGCCCGGACGGAAGCCGGGCAGTTTCGCCCGCTGCTTCACCTTCTCCAGTGCCCTGCCGGTTTCTGCCTCAACTTCCTCGACAGGCACGGTAATCTCCAGCGTGTGCTTACAACCTTCTACTAAAGCCAATGGGATTTACCTCGGAATGAACTAAGTCTCATCATAGCGCGCTTCGCGCGCGGGTTCTGGGTTATGGGTGCTGATGTCCAGGTGGATGAAATTCGGCTGGAGCGGCTCTCGGCTCAGATCGAGCCTGGCCACCGTGATCGGCAGTTTGAACCGGCGCGGACCGGCGCTGCCCGGGTTGATATACAGCACCCCGGATTTCTCCACTCTCGATGGCTGGTGCGAGTGGCCAAAGACCACCACGCGGAATCCGGCGACCGCGGGATCCAGGTCCAATTGGTTTATATCGTGTAGGGCGTAGATCAACGTGGACCCAATCTCGGCAACCGCGGTCTCCGGCAGCGCCGCCGCCCAGCCGGCCGTGTCCACGTTGCCCCTGACCGCTACCACGGGAGCGACCGCACGCAGCCCATCGAGAATCTCCGGCTTGCCAACATCACCCGCGTGGATGATCAAATCCGACCCGCTCAACGCGCTGAGAGCTTCGGGACGCAGCAAGCCGTGCGTATCGGAAATCAGCCCAACTACCGGCATGCGGCGGCCTGTGACGCGGCAATCTCCTCCGCCACGCGCGCCGCCTCCGCCGCCGGATCGGCTGCGCGCGTAATCTGCCGGCCCATCACCACGTAATTCGCCCCAGCGCGAATCGCTTCGGCCGGCGTCGCGACCCGTTTCTGATCGCCCTTCGCCGCCCCACCCGAGCGCACGCCCGGCGTCACTAGGATCGCGTTGGGACCCGCCAGCGCACGCACCGCCGCCGCATCCAGCGGCGAACAAACCAGTCCATCCATGCCCGCTCCCATCGCCTTGCGCACCCGTAGGGCGACCAGGTCGGAGACGGCGCACTCGTACCCCATGTCCGCCAGATCCTGCTGATCGAAGCTGGTGAGCACAGTCACCGCCAGCAGTTTCAATGGCGCATCGCCGCGGCCCTCGATCGCCGCCCGCATCACCTGGCTGCTGCCGTGTACCGTCAGCAAGTGCACGCCGCTGCGCGCCGCCACCCGCACCGCGCGCTTCACCGTCTCGCCGATATCGTAATACTTCATATCCAGAAAGACGTTCTTTCCCAGACCCAGCAACTCCCGCACGAAGTCCATGCCGGCCGCCGCATAAAGCTCCATCCCGACTTTGTAGAATCCGATCTGCCCGCCCAGCCGCGCCACCAGCTCACGCGCCTCCGCGGCCGAATCCACATCCAGTGCGACGATGATCCTGTTTTCGTTCATATGAGTCTGATTGGTTTCATCCCTCGTGCGAGCACCCGCCCGATCGTATAGACCTCCGGCCGTAGGGCTTCTAAGGCCGCCGCATCCGCCTCCGGCAAACTGATCAACAAGCCGCCCGAAGTCTGCGGATCGTAGAGCAGATCTTCCACTTCCGCCGGCAGGACGCGCGCTGTCTCGACCACACACGAAGCAAACTCGCGATTGTTCTTCAGCCCGCCGGGAATCGCGCCCGCGCGCGCGTATTCGAACGCACCTGGTAGAAAGCGCAAACGGTCCACGGCGATCTCGAGTGTCACGCCGCTCGCCAGCGCCAGTTCCCGCGCATGCCCGATCAGTCCGAAGCCCGTCACATCCGTGCAGCCATGCACATCGTATGCCAGCATGGCCTCGCACGTCTGGCGATTCAGCGTCAGCATCGACTCGATCGACGCCGCCACATCCGCATCTCGCGCGATCCCGCGCTTCAGCGCGGTAGAAATCACCCCCGTGCCCAGCCGCTTCGAGAAGACCAGCGCATCGCCCGGACGCGCACCTGCATTCGCTTTCACGCGCTGCGGATGGATCGTGCCGGTCACCGCGTATCCGAATTTGATCTCTTCATCGGCCACGCTGTGCCCGCCCAGGATCGCGCAATCGGCCTCCCGCATCTTCTCCGCGCCGCCCTTCAGAATCGCTTCCAGATCCTCGATCTCACCCTTCGCCGGCCAGGCCAGAATCGAAAGCGCGGAAATCGGCCGTCCGCCCATCGCATAGATATCGCTCAGCGAATTCGCGGCCGCGATCGCACCAAAGGTGTACGGATCGTCCACGATGGGCGTGAAAAAATCCACGGTCTGCACCAGGGCAAGCTCCGCCGTCAACTGGTAGACGCCGGCATCGTCGGCCGTGTCGAAGCCCACCAGCACGTTCGCATTCGTTACGCGCGGAATGCTCGCCAAAACCCGGTCCAAAACCTTTGGACTCAGCTTCGACGCTCAACCCGCGGCCTTCACATGGGCCGTCAGCTTGCGTAGTTGCGTGGTATCGGACATCGCGTCTTCACTATAATAGCGGGATGCGTAGAATTGCCGCTGTCTGTGTTCTCTCCCTGATAGCCCTGGCGCTCGCGATAGCGTCCCGCGAGCCGCAAGTCGACACCCGCCTCAGACACGCTTCCCGCCGCGTGGAGAAAAATGGCTGGATCTGGGTACACCTGGAGGGCACGCCGGCCGAAATCGGCTATCAGCACGGCTACCTGCTGGCGCCCGAGATCGGCGACACGCTGCACACGGTCTCGTTCGAGATGGTACACGAGGAGCATCACGACTGGCAATTCTTCCGCGACAAAGCGCAAACCATGCTCTGGCCGCACGTGGACGCCGAATACCGCGCCGAGTTGCAAGGCATCGCCGATGGCGCCGTGGCGCACGGCGAGAAGCTCGACGTATGGGACATCGTGGCGCTGAATGCCTGGCTCGAAATGCCCTACTTCGATAAGTGGGACGCCCGCCGGCACGGGCTGCTCAGCTCATCCGCTCCCGCCGAGCATTGCAGCGCCTTCGTGGCCACCGGCAGCTACACCAAGGACGGCCGCGTGCTGATCGCCCACAATAACTGGACCAGTTACGAGACCGGCGAGCGCTGGAACATCATCTTCGACATCGTGCCCGCGCAGGGCAATCACATCCTGATGGACGGCATGGCCGGATTGATCCACAGCGGCGACGACTTCGGCATGAATTCGGCCGGCATCCTGATTACCGAAACCACGATCAGCCGCTTCAACGGTTTCGATCCGGACGGCGTCCCCGAGTTCGTGCGTGCCCGCAAGGCTATGCAGTACTCCGCCTCGATCGACGATTTCGCCCGCATCATGAAAGAAGGCAACAACGGCGGCTATGCCAACGACTGGCTGATCGCCGACCGCAAGACCAACGAAATCGCCCGCCTGGAACTGGGGCTGAAGAACGTCACGCTCGAGCGGACCCGCGACGGGTTCTTCGTCGGCTCCAACTTCCCGGTCAACGAGAAGCTCGCGCGCGAGGAGACCGACTTTGACTCACACGATGCCGGCGACAGCGCCAACGCACGCCACGCCCGCTGGCTCCAGTTGATGGAACAGAATAAGGGGAAGATCGACGTCGCCGCGGCCCAGCGCTTCCTCGGCGATCACTTCGACACCTACGAAAAGAAGGTCGATCCCGACGAGCGGACACTCTGCGGACATATCGATCGCTCCCCGCGCGGCGATCTGCCATGGGCGCCGCCATACGCCCCGGTGGGCGCGGTGCAGGCCAAGGTGACCGATGCAGCCATGGCAGGAAGCATGTCGATGCGCGCATCGCTGGGTCATTCCTGCGGCATCGGTTTCAAGGCGGCCTCGCACCTGCGGAAGCACACGGAGTTCGCCTGGCAGCAGCCGGTTCTGCGCGATATGCCGTCGCGCGGCTGGACCACGTTCAGCGCGCAATAGCCGCGATCACCTGCTCGCAGGTTTGCCGGTGTAGTGCGCCGCGCGATGCACGACTTCGTGATCGTCCTGCGCTTCCAGGTGCGTGACCACCTCGGCCGGCTGCCCCAGGGTCTCGCCGAGGCGCTCCTCCAGCAGCGTCGCCAGCCGGTGCGCTTCACCCACGGTCTGCGAAGCCGCGAACAGCAGGTGGACCTCCACCATCAACCGCTGCCCGGTGCTGCGGAATCGCACGCCGTGATACTGCAAGCCCAGTTCATCGCAGACGGCGTCCAGTTTCTCACGCAGCAGGCTGCCCGTCCGCGGATCGGCGTTGTCGAGCAGGCCCGTAGCTGAGCGCCAGATCAGCCGGCCGCCGGACCACAGAATGTTCAGCGCCACGGCCATCGCGCACAGCGGGTCGAAGCCTTTCCAGCCGGTCCACAGCACCAGGCACAGGCCGCCCACCACGCCGAATCCGGTCAAACTGTCGGTCAGGACGTGCTTGCCGTCCGCTTCCAGGATCAGCGACCGGGTACGCTTCCCGGTCCGCACCAGGTACCAGCCCAGCCCCACGTTCAGCACGGATGCGGCGAGAGTAAAAAGCGTGCCCGCCCCGATGTTTTCCAGCTCGAAGCCGGCAAACGCGCGCCGCACCGCCACTACCAGGATGAACACCGCCGCCAGCACGATCATGGCGCCTTCGAAGCCCGCTGAAAAGAAATTGATCCGTTCGAACCCGTAAAGATAACGGGGATTGGCCGGACGCAGGCTCAGTCGTAAACTGAACCAGGCGAAGACCACCGCGGCCAGATGCACGACCGATTCCGACGCATCCGAGAGAATCGCCGATGAGCCCGTCAGGAAATACGCCGCCGCCTTCCCGCCCAGCATCAGGAAGCCGAATGCCAGAGACAGGCGCATCGCGAACCGCATGTCGCGCACGGCCGGATCGTTCGGGCTACTGGTTTGAGACACGTTGCTCTGATTTTAGCAGCCGGCATTCCCAAATCCTGCCCCAGACACCGGCGGCAGCTAAGCTATGTAGGTTCCATTTCCTGCTGTCCCGTCTCCGTGAGCGGGACGTGGTTCGGGAAACCGACCTCGCAGCCAGACGAACTCAGTTGCAATCAGCAAGCGGCATATGGCGCCCCACGGTGTCGCGAGATGACCTGACTCACCTAGATCGGTGGCGCAATGCTTTATCGTGAACATCGAATGAGGATAGAGCGTATTCCGCAGGCGCATCCTGCGTATTTGCCATATAATTGAAAATAAATACGATATACTGGCGGAGGAAGAGGGATTCGCTCGGCCGCAAGTATATGAATTCATGTAAGTTAACGCGTGCCGAGTCGGGACCGAAGGCGGCAGTGGATTCAGTCTCTCGAATTCCACCTGCATGCGCTCCAGATGGATGATCGAGCCGGTATTCAAGCGGCTGCTACTTGCGGAGTCAATGTCATCCGGACGCCCGCTATTTACCGGCTCGCGAAGGCGGAATTATCTCGCAAGTCCGTGCGAAGCTCGACGAGTTGCGCCGGTCGTGGTTTTGGCTGCGCGACGGATCACTACCGGATGATTGTCGAGAGTCTGGACGAAATGATTTCCGGCTGATCCGTCATCTCCATCGTGCAATCCCGCTATATCAGGGCGATTTCCACCGCATCCTCGGACGGCTTCTGTTGCACCTACGGGTAACTCATGGTTAAATCCCCTTATCGGAACTGATCCCTGTGTAGCATTTGCATCAGTTCGATGCCGATAATCACGCGCCGCGCATTGTAGAATCTCTTAAAACCCAGCATCGGTTGCACCCGCGCCTTGATCCGGCGATGGTCCCGCTCCACGATGTTGTTCAGGTATGCGCAACTACGGATCTTGACTGGAGGCTCCCTGCGGTAGTTGAACTCATTCCGTATCATCATGCGCCGCAGCGCCGAGCGCGTGGCCTCATAACCATCCAGTGTGATGCTGCGAGGCTGGCCCTGGGTTTGAGCGCCTTGCGAAAGAAAGCCTTGGCGGCATTTACATCCCGCCGGCGGCTGAGATGCGACTCCACTGTGCGGCCGCGCTCGTCCACCGCGCGGTATAGGTGCATCACTGACCGCCACCTTGATATAGGTCTCGTCACAGCGCCAGGATCGCCCGACCGGCTTTAGAAAAAGTCGCCAGTATGCGGCGAAAGGCTCGGCATACGCGTATTATCGAGGTCTCGCCCGGGTCGCCGGCGGACAGACGATTGCACGGCCGTGGACGGTCGAGCGATAGCCGCTAGCGAACGAATTTCATTACCGTATCGATGCGCAGCGGCGCGAACCGTGAAATGCTGCGCTACGCTCCAGTCTGCGCATTGAGCCGGACCGAGCGCGCGATACGACATCTTGCACGCATGGTAATAGTGCCGGTGGGGCCGGCTCTCAGCCGTCGCCCTCGTCGCAGGCCGCCAAATGCGAACAAACAGAGTTATTCCGAATGAAGTACCGAAATCAGATCGGTGCGTGCAGCCTGGGCCGCTGGAATCATGCTCGCCAGAAGTGCGATCACCGTCATCAGCACCCAGGCTGCCAACAGCGATACGGGGTCGTGCCCGGTGACGCCCACCAGCATGCTCGATAGCCACCTGCTCAGCACGAGCGCAGCCCCCACACCCAGGGCGCTGCCTGCCAGAATCAGCCGCAACGCCTGCACCGACACCAGACGCACCACCTGCGCCCGGGAGGCGCCCAAAGCCAACCGGATGCCCATCTCCCGCGTGCGCTGGCTCACCGAGTAGGCAAACACTCCGAAAACGCCCACGCCCGACAGCACCACCGCCAGCATGGCAAAGCAGGCAGTCAGCAGCATTACCAGCCGTCGCGGCGCCACTGCCTCTGCCACGCGCTCCTGCATCGTCTCCACATTGAAGAGCGGCTGCTCCGCATCGGTCGCCGTCACCGCTCTACGCACGGCGCTCGACAACGCGCCAGGCTGGATCTCCGCACGCAGTAGAAGATTGACCCGCGGCAGCGGAACCTGATCCATGGGGAGATAAATAACCGGCTGCACATTCTCCTCCAGGCTGTTATAGCGCACGTCCTGCGCAATGCCCACGATGGTCCTGCCGGTGAAATCACGATCATGGTTCTTCGCCAGGATGTTGGTACGGAATTGCTGGCCCAGCGCGTCTCCCTTAAAGTAGAGTCGCGCAAATGCCTGGTTGACGATCACCACCGGAGCCGATGCGGCATTATCCCGATCGTCAAATGCGCGCCCCCTGAGAACCAGCGTACCTGCCGCGTGAAAGTAATCCGGAGAAATGCTGATCGCACAGCCGCCTTCCCGTTCCATCGGCGGCGGTAGCGGTCCCTCTCCGAACGCCAGCATGGTGTTCGGACAGAAGAACATTTTATCCAGCGGAAGCGCGCTGGTCAGGGCAGCGGTACGCACGCCTGGAGTCGCCTGCAAACGCGGCAACAACTGGTCGACGAAACCCTTTACCGTCGCACTCGGCGTATCCCGCTGTAGCTGTATCACTCCGGTAAGGCGTTGCCGCGCGTCGAACCCCGGATCGTGGTCGAGCACGTTCGCAAAACTGCGAATCAGCAGGCCGGCCGCCGCCAGCAGCACCACCCCCAATCCAATTTCCGCTATCAGCAATCCGTGCCGTAATAACCGCTGCTCGCGCCCTGCCGACATGCGCAGCGCGGTCCCCAGCAGCGCCGTCCGCAAATCGGTTCTCGAACCGCTGATTGCCGGAGCCATGCCGAACAGAACCGTCGTCAGCAATGCCAGCCCGGCGGCAAACACGAGCACGCCGCCATCCACCTGGACCGCGGCGCTGAGCTTTCCAAAGGGCGTCCGGATCAGTTGCGCCACCTGCGAGGTCCCGGCCAACCCGCCCGGCACCCCACCCTGGCGTATGAGCCATGTCGACAAGAGCGCGATTCCCAGCCCGACAGCGGTTGCCAGCGCCGCCAGAGTCAGGCTCTCCAACAGAAATTGCCGGACCAGCCGCGGCCGTCCGGCGCCGAGAGCGCCGCGCATCGCCGTTTCATGCCGCCGCGAAATGGCGCGCGCCAGTTGCAGGTTGGCCGCGTTGGCGCATGCGATCAGCAGCACCGCGCCGACACAGGCCAACAGCAGCAGCAGGCTTCTGCGATCGTCGCCCGTCAGATAGCGCTGCAGCGGCTCCATCATCATCCTGCGGCCATCCGCGAACGGGCCGAAAAACGCCGGATATCCTTTGGCGCGGTTTTCCGCGAATGCCTGCAACTCCGCCACAGCCTGCTGTACCGTTACGCCATCGCGCAGCCGCGCCGTCGTGTTCACCATCCAAATAAACTTTTGCCGCGAGAGCATCGTATCTGGATCGAAATCGGCAGGAATGCACACGTCGGGCTCGATCGCCGGATCGGGAAACAGGAAATGCGCCGGCAGTACCCCAACCACGGTCTGAATCTTGCCGTCTAACGTGACCGCGCGCCCTACCACCGACGGGTCGCCCTGAAATTTGCTTTCCCACAGCCGATGGCTTAGGATCACCACCGCCGGCCCTCCCGTGCGATCTTCACTCGGCAGGAAGTTGCGCCCCGGCCGCGGAACGATACCGAGCATCGGAAGCAAGTTCGCGGTCATCTGTACGACCTTTACCCGGACGGGATCGCCCGTACCGGTCAGGTTGCGGTCGCCCTTGTCCACAAACCCCGCCAGCGGCCGAAATGACTTCAGCGCGGATTGTGCGGCAACAAAGTCCGGCGAGATCATCGGAACGCCGGAGTCATTTCGTTTTGGCCACGCCTGGGATATGTGCATCAGCCGGTTCGCGCCCGGATAGGGAAGCGGGCGCAGCATCAGGGCGTACACGGCCGAGAAGATCGCCGTAGTCGCTCCGATTCCCAGTCCAAGCGTGATCACCGCGGTCCAGGTGAACGCGGGACTACGCCGCATCTGGCGTAGCCCGTAGCGAATATCCTGGATGACCGATGCAACGGTGGTGCTGGCACGCTGGTCGCGCACGGCCTCCTTGAAGTCGACCCGTTGCTTGTCGAGGAGTGTCCACAGCGCAGACGTGAAACGCGACCCCATTCCCATACGGCTTCCTCATTCGCCTGCAGTGCGCCGGCGATGGCGTTGGCGCTCCCTGCATGAAAATGCGTTCCTATTGATGACGATAGGCGTTTAGGGAGCGTTCAAAAAGAATCTCAACATCCTTCCTATACCGCGACAGCCTTGGTGGCCGCCTCCGGGATACGTTCGTCCCTCCGTCAGCATGACCACCATTTTGCCAATCGGACTCGATTTCATCAACCTCTTGTCCGCATGCCAGTATTTAGGAAGAAAGCGCTTCCAGGATGCGGCAGTTGGCGATGCGCCCTTTTCCAGAACACCGATTTCGGATACCGCGCAGTTCAGACGCCAGTTTTCGCAAATCCACGATGCGCTGCTCAATATTCTCCAGGTGCTTCGCGGTAATGCGGTCAACGCTGGTGCATTGCCGCTCCGCTTGGCCGCTGAGGTGCAGAAGATCGCGAATTTCGTCCAGCGTAAAGCCCAATTGGCGGCAGCGTCGAGCGAACTCCAGGCGATGCAGATGCTCTTGCCGATAGACTCGGTAATTGCCCTTGCTTCGAGCGGGCGCCGGTATGATCCCGATTTGTTCGTAATACCGGATGGTCACCACCTTCATTCCAGTCGCGTTCGCCAATTCGCCGATGCTCACGTTTTCTCCCGGGCTCGCGGCCCTTGACTCTATAGCGACTATAGGCTTCATCCTGTAAGAATGGCAAGGGGATTGTCGGTCGGTTTGCTACTCCTTTTCTGCTGGACCGCCTTGGCGCAGTCCGCCGATAACGAACCTGCGGCGGTCGTAGAGCTTGGAGGAGCCGCCAGCCGTAGTCTTAGCCAGAAGGAGTCGAGCTATGGAGCTGACTTCGCTATTGAAGTTACGCCCATAGAGAGGTGGCTGGAGCTGGAGATGGGCACCACCCCGCTTTTCACCCGTCACTCCGTGGAATGGGACACCGACCTTCTGTTCAAGAAGCCCTGGACTCTCTCGCCCGGAGCGGAATTCATGTTCGGCCTCGGACCGGAATGGGTTCGAACGAAGCCTACGGCGTAACCAC